>Ga0209666_1001208_pt1 | contig 19821 bp, 18 predicted proteins | sample SaaInlV_125m_DNA_FD_184679 | JGI IMG/M metagenome (GOLD analysis project Ga0209666, IMG submission 184679) | Marine microbial communities from expanding oxygen minimum zones in the Saanich Inlet - Saanich Inlet SI037_S3LV_10m_DNA (SPAdes)... | ecosystem: Environmental > Aquatic > Marine >...
ATTCTTCCGTCCTTTTATTTCCTATTTATAGTTATGTACTTGATTCTTAAAATTATCAGTAATTTTTATTGAGTTATTTTGAAAGTCAAGTTTTTTTTAATAACTGTAAATTCAATTTCTGAGCTTTCTACTAAATCCTAAATTTTCAAATACCTAATCTTGACATTTCAGCTCAGTTTGAGATTAGTTATCTCAGAAATTAATTATTCAAATACGAGGATAAAATCTTAGTTGGATTAAGCTATCATTATTTGATGAGGTAGTTTTTTTATTGTTCCTTCAGTTTTTCAACACCTATAATTTTGGTGTTAGCCAGTTAGGTAGATTCATATTTAGAACTGAGCAGTTTTTCAAGACCGTGCATTTCATCTCTATATTGAGCTGCTGAAATAAAGTCTAGTTCTCGAGCAAACTTTTCCATTTTCGATTTAGTTTGCTTAATTGCTTTTTCCAATTGATTTTTGGACATGTATTGAATAACAGGGTCAGCAGCAAGTCCGGCTTCAATATCGGAGTTCTCATACTCCGTACTTCTACCTCTAACGGTATCAACCATTGAGGTTTGTTGTAATATTTCTTCTCTGCTTTTTGCCAAGGATCGAGGTTTTAATCCATGTTCTTCATTATAGGCGGTTTGAATTTCACGCCTTCTATTTGTGGCATCAATAGTCTTTTGCATCGAGTCTGTAATTTTATCTCCATACATAATAACTCGACCATCAATATTTCTGGCTGCTCTACCTGCTGTTTGTGTTAATGATTTTTCAGATCTTAAAAACCCTTCTTTGTCAGCATCCAGAATTGCAACCAATGAAACTTCAGGTAAATCCAATCCTTCTCTTAAAAGGTTAACACCGATTAAAACATCTATATCTCCGAGTCGTAATGCTCTAAGAATTTCAACACGTTCCATCGTGTCAATTTCTGAATGGATATATCTACACTTAATGTTAAGGTTTAAGATAAATTTAGAGAGCTCCTCAGCCATTCTCTTTGTAAGAGTTGTGCAAAGTGTTCTTTCATTCCTTTTAACTCTTATATCAATCTCGTTTAATAAATCATCAATTTGATTTTGAGTTGGTCTTACTTCAATAATTGGATCTAATAAACCTGTTGGGCGTATTACCTGCTCAACAATCACACCTTCACATAGCTCCAGTTCATAATCTGCAGGCGTTGCACTTACGTATAATGTTTGAGATTGTATTGCCTCAAATTCATCGTATTGTAAAGGTCTATTATCTAATGCTGCAGGCAATCTAAATCCGTATTCAACTAAATTCATCTTTCTAGATCGATCCCCCCCATACATTGCTTTTATTTGCGGTCGGGTAACATGACTCTCATCAATTATCATAATAAAGTCTTCTGGGAAATAATCAAGTAGGCAAAAAGGTCTTGTTCCGGGCGCTCTTCCATCAAGGTATCGAGAGTAGTTTTCTATTCCACTACAGTAGCCTAATTCTCGCATCATTTCTAGGTCATACTCTGTTCTTTCAAGCAGTCTTTTAGCTTCAAATTCTTTCCCTTCTGATTTAAAAAAAGCAATTTGCTTCATTAAGTCTTCTTGAATTTGTGTAATTGCATTTTGTAAACTGTCTGGGCTTGTTACAAAAAGTGTTGCTGGATAAAGCATGGCTTCTTCCAGTTTGGTTAATGAATGATTATTTAAGGGGTCTATTTGTTCAATTGATTCTATTTCATCACCCCAAAAAGAAAAACGGTAAGCGTAGTCTAAATAGCCTGGGTAAACATCAACTGTATCACCTTTAACTCTAAAAATTCCACGTTCAAAGTCAATATCATTTCTCGAATATAAAGCGGTTACTAAATGTTTTAAAAATTGAGTCCGACTAATTTTTTGTCCGCTTTTAATTAAAATAGAGTTGCTATTAAAATCGCTTGGGTTTCCCATACCGTAAATACAAGAAACAGAGGAAACGACTATAGTATCACTACTTCCTGAAAGTAACGCAGTAGTGGCACTTAGTCTTAACTTCTCAACTTCTTCATTTATAGAAAGATCTTTTTCAATATAAGTATTGGTAGTTGGGAGGAATGCTTCGGGTTGATAGTAATCATAATATGAAACAAAGTATTCGACTTTATTTTCAGGGAAGAATTTTTTAAATTCTCCATATAGTTGTGCAGCAAGTGTTTTATTATGAGAAAGGATTAATGTTGGCCGATTGAGTTCCTTAATGACATTAGCCATTGTAAATGTTTTCCCAGACCCTGTTACCCCCTTAAGTGTTTGGGCGGATATTCCATCATTAAACCCATCAACTATTTGTTTGATTGCTTGAGGTTGATCACCTGTAGGTTGAAACTCCGAAACTAGTTTGAAATCCATAGCCTAAAAATAAGATTTAAAACAATAAAAAAAGGTCATTCGAATTCCGAATGACCTTAAATATTGATTAGGGTTTGATTTAACCTAAATAAGCTCTTAACAATTTACTTCTTGAGTTATGCTTCAAGCGCTTAATTGCTTTTTCTTTAATCTGACGAACTCTTTCACGGGTTAAGTCAAATTTAGTACCGATTTCTTCCAAAGAAATTTCTCTGTTGCCATCAATACCGTAAAATAATTTTAACACTTCTGCTTCCCTTTCAGTAAGCGTCGCAAGTGATCTTTTAATTTCTTTGTTTAATGATTCCTTTAATAAACCATTATCGGCATTTGGAGAATCACCGTTAACCATTACATCCAATAAACCGTGGTCCTCACCTTCTGCAAACGGTGCATCAACTGATACGTGACGGCTATTCATATTCATAACATTGGAAACTTCGTTTTCAGATAAATCTAAAAATTCAGATATTTCCTTAGCATTTGGTTCTCTCTCTAATTGTTGTTCCAATTGAGATGTTCCTTTGTTAATCTTGCTAATTGCTCCAATCTTGTTTAATGGTAATCTAACCATTCTTGATTGCTCAGAAATAGCTTGAATAATAGATTGACGAATCCACCATACAGCATAAGATATAAACTTAAATCCTCTTGTTTCGTCAAAACGTTTAGCAGCTTTAATTAATCCTAGGTTACCTTCGTTGATTAAATCAGGAAGTGTAAGTCCTTGGCCTTGGTACTGTTTTGCAACGGAAACAACAAATCTTAAGTTGGCTTTTGTTAACTTTTCAAGAGCGTCTTGATCGCCTGCCTTGATTTTTTTTGCTAACTCAACCTCTTCTTCAGCCGTAATCAGACTTTCTTTCCCTATTTCTTGTAGATACTTATCTAAAGTAATACTATCTCTCTTTGTGATTGACTGGGTAATTTTAAGCTGTCTCATAGACTTTCTTTCTCAATATTTATTGACGCACGAAGATACGCTATAAAAATGGCCTTGTCCAGTTTTTGAGCCTATTTTTTTCACATTCGATAAAGTGGTTTTTAACCAATTGATTTTGAGTGTTTTGAGTGTTTCTTACTTGTCAGATTTACGCTATTGTTTACAAGCGTTATCTGAGCCTTAGGCCGATATTATAACAGAATTAGCGATGAATTTATTACTTTAGTTATCTTATTTGTTTTTTTCTATGTTTAAATACTTGTTTTTTGCAACAATTTCTGTTTTTATTTTAAGTTGTACCAACTTAGATAATCGCCATGTTTTCAATTACAAAATAACAGGAACAGCTGAGAAGGTTAGTAGCATGAAAGTCATAATGGGGCCGGGTATTGATTATGACTCCGAAGGGGAGATAAATTTACCAGTTGACATTGTGCATGATGTTTATGGTGATAATTTGAGTTATTTGTTCGAAATTTCACATTCAGATGTTAACGCAGACGTTAATCTTGAAGTATATATTGATGACGAGCTGATTGAGGAGAAAAGTCAGTTCACAACTATTGATGGAGTGAACCTAATCTCAATTGAAGGTATTTTTTCGGAGGATTAATTCAAGCGCTCTAAAAGTTTTTCCGTTTTTATTTGATGCCCACAATCAAAGTGTTTTTTAGGACACTCTTTATGGCCATGCAATCCGCACGGTCGACACGTTAAATTTAAATCGTTTTCGATAACAACTGAGTTCTCAGATAAAGGTCCAAATCCAAAAGAAGAAACTGTACTGCAAAATAATGCTGTTGTGTTTGCATTCACTGAGGATGCTAGATGTTGCGGAGCAGAATCGTTTACATAACACATTTTAGCATTTCTCATTAACGCTGCACTTTGTAACAAGTTTAATTTTCCACAAAGATTTTCAATGTTGGAATTTTTCGAATTGTTAATAATCTCATTCGCTAATTCCTTGTCGGAAGGCGCTCCTATTATTAATGTTTTAAAGCCTTGTACTTCGCTTAAAAACTCAACCCATTTTTCCTTAGGGTATTGTTTTGTATACCAAACTGAAGCTGGGGCAATTACAATATATGAGTTTGCTTGGTACTTATCTGTTTTTTGATAATCTTGAATCGAAGGATGAAGTTTTAATGCACGGTGAAAATGAGGCGCAAATTCTTTTACTAGAGAATAGTTTCGATCAACTTCATGAAGACCTGTTCCTATTTTGTGTTTTATTTTTTTATGGAATAATGGAGAGAGTGGATTTTTATCAAAACCAATTTTGAGTTTGGCTTTTGAAAATGCGGTTAAAAGTCCTGCGTTAAAAAATCGCTGAATACCAATTGCAATGTCATATTTCTCTTTTCGAATGTTTTTAAGGACTTTAATTAAATTTTTTATTTTCTCGTCCTTCTTATTCCAAACAATAACTTGATTGATAAATGGGTGTTCATTAAACAAACTCTCATTACCTTTTCTTACCAGAATATCAATTTTTGATTTTGGAAAATTTAGATTTAAAGTCTCTAATAATGATGTTGCTAAAATAACATCACCGATAAAGGCTGTTTGAATAACTAATATTTTGTTGTAGTTTATCAATTGGTGTATTTTTATACAAATTTATTAATTTTTTATGGGACGAATTATTGGACTGGATTATGGGACAAAAAGGGTAGGTATTGCTGAGACGGACGATCTTAAGATTATTGCAAGTCCATTAGTTACAGTTCACAGTAAAGATGCCATTCAGTTCATAAAAGACTATATACTTAAGCATGATGTTGAATCTATTGTAATTGGTCATCCAAAAAATTTAGACGCAACAGATACAGATGCCACAAAATTGGTAAATGATTTTGTAAAAAATTTAAAAAAGAAAATTCCAGCTTTAAATATTATTATGGAGGATGAACGTTTTACAAGTAAAATGGCCTCACAGGCAATGATAGCTGGAGGTGTAAAGAAAAGTAAGCGTCGTGTAAAAGGGAATTTAGATAAAGTAAGTGCTGCCTTAATATTACAATCTTACTTAACCCGACAGTCGAATGGGTTTTAGCAAAACTTTTTGTTTTATTTTTGAAGAATGATTTTACCAGTTGTAGCTTTTGGAGATCCGGTATTAAGAGAGGTCGGAATTGATATATCTAAAGATTTTGATGGTTTACCTAATCTAATTGAAAATATGTGGGAAACCATGTACGGAGCTGAAGGTGTTGGTTTAGCAGCACCTCAAATTGGAAAATCAATACGGTTATTTGTAATTGATGCTAGTCCGTTTGCTGAAGATGAACCAGACTTGGAAGGGTTCAAAAAAGTGTTTATCAATGCTGAAATTCTTGAGGAAACTGGCGAGGAATGGGCTTTTAAGGAAGGGTGTTTAAGTATTCCTGGATTAAGAGATAACGTAAAAAGACAAGAAACAATAAAAATTAAATACTTTGATGAGCAGTTTAAGGAGCACATTGAAGAGTATAGTGGGTTTGCCGCACGTGTAATTCAGCATGAATATGATCACATTAATGGTATTTTATTCACCGACAAAATAAATCCCTTGAAAAAACAAATGATAAAGCGTAAATTAACAGATATTTCCAAAGGAATTGTAAAAGTTGGATACCGAATGAGGTTTCCAAAATAAATAAAAAGTTTATGAAAAAGATTATTATACCATTTGTAGCAGGAATAATTTTAATGTCATGTGGAGCAGGAGAGAAGGCCTCCACTGGACTTTTAGAAAAAGATTTAATTGCTGGAATAGAAGGTGTTCGTGCAAAATTTAATAATATCTTTGAGAACCCTAAAGATTTTGATCAGCAAGCATTAAAACCTTTAAATGATAGCTTGGTTTATTTTGTTGACGCCCTAATCTCAGATTATCCTAAATCAGTTGAATTACCCGAAGTGTTGTGCAGAGCTGGTGTTGCATCCTTAAATGTGAAAAACAGTTCAAAAGCTATTCAGTTCTTATCCTATGTTGCGGATTCATTCCCAAAGCATAAAGTAGTTCCTAAAGCAATGTACTTTATTGGAAGAACAAAAGAAGTCGTTTTAGAAGATTTAGAAGGAGCTAAAGAAGCATATAAAAAATTATACAGATCTCATCCAAACACAGTTTGGGGAATGAATGCTAGAACAAGCGTTGAGCTAATTCTAAAGCCTGCAATGTTAGAAATTCCAACTGAAATAGAATCCGTAGACACAATTGTGAAATAAAATAACCAATTTAAAACCCGTTTTTTTGGGTTTTTTTTATGTCCTATTGGCATCTCTAAAATCTATATTAAAAAGTTTATTACCCTCCGACAATAAACAGTGGAAGGTTTTCCTTGCGTGTTTAACGATTTCTACAATTTTGTGGGGTTTGTTGAAGTTTTCTGAGGAAAGAGAGGATGAGCTACAGGTGTTGTTAAAGTTTGAAAATTTCCCAAAAAATCAAATACTTATTGGTAAGTTACCTGAATCTATGCCTGTGAAAATAAGGGCTCAAGGTTTTGATTTAATATCAAGGAGTTTTAGTTTTAATCAGGCTCAGGTTGTGATCGACTTGAGTAAGACCATAGTGCTTGAAAAAGGAGATAATAACCAATATGTTTGGCTACCTAAATTGAATTCAAAATCAATTATTGCAGCAATTGGAGCCAACTTGAAGTCTTCAATATATCCAGTCGATTCTGTTAATGTATTGTTTTCAGAAATAATCGAAAAAGAGTTAATAACAAGTTTTAAGTACAAATTACTAAATCCAGTTGATCATTATGTTTTAAATCAGCCTTTAGTTTCACCATATAATGTGAAGGTTAGAGGAGCAAAGTCTGTTTTAAATAAAATGGATACTATTTACTCAGAACTCCGTGTTTTTGATCGTTTGGAGTCTGATTTGGACCAAGATTTTAATCTTGAGAAGCCATTCGGTGTTGATTCTCTGTACGAGGATAGTATCAGAGTATTTGTTGGCGTTGAAACGATTACTAAGTATCAATTTGAAATACCGATTCTAATTAAGAATGTACCAGATTCTCTTGAGGTTAAATTATTTCCAAATGAGGTAAAGGTTTCCTTTTCTTGTAGAGCAAGTAAATTAGCACAAATAACGCCTAATGATTTCTCTGCAGAGGTTGACTTTTCTGAGGTGAAATCTTCTTTTAAACGTCTTTCTATTGACTTGTTTAAAATACCCTTAAATGTCTCAGAGGTAAGCATAGAACCTGCTATTGTAGAATACATCATTAAATCGAAAGATTAATGATTGTTGTTGGACTTACTGGTGGGATTGGAAGTGGAAAATCTACTGTTTGTAAGATTTTCGAAGTTTTAGGTATTCCTGTTTTCTATGCGGATGATGAATCAAAAAAAATTCTTTTTTTACCCAATGTTTCTAATGAAGTTGTTTTAGCCTTTGGGAGCAAGGTTGTTACAAACAATAAACTTGATAAAAAAAAACTTGGAAAAGTTGCGTTTTCATCAGCAGAAAATTTGAATGTGTTGAATCGGATTTTACACCCTAAGGTTTCTCAACGTTTTAAGGAATGGTCCTCTGTTCAATGCTCAAAATATGTTATAAAGGAGGCTGCTATTTTATTTGAGTCAGGATCATATAAATCATGTGATTTCGTTATTAATATTTCTTGTTCAGTTAGCGAAAGAATTAAGCGAGTCTTGGAAAGAGATGATAGGAGTAAAGAACAAATTAAACATATTATTTCAAAGCAATTATCAGAAGATGAACGCGAGAGTTTGTCCTCTTTTAATATTCAAAATGAGAAGGATAAGTTAATCCCTCAAGTTTTAAGTATCGATTTTTATATTAAGAATATTATTTAGAAAACTGTAAGCTAGATGCTTACGCAGTAGTTTTCAACACGATGTTAATAACGTTTTAGTATATTAGTCGAATCTTAAGTTGGTATGAGGTAATTTTACAATACAAGGTAGATACAATGCAAAAAAATATATTGAAAATATTCGGAATTGTTTTAATAGTAACTGTATTAAGTACAGTAATTTCCTCATGTAAACCTGGTCATGAGGTATGTCCAGCTTATACAAATGTAAAGGCAGAAGCAGCTAACAGTTACTAGAAAAAAAATAAAGTATTAAAAATCGTACGAGAGTACGATTTTTTTGTTTTTGAAAATCCGATTTTTATTTTTTAGTAAAAAATTTAATAAGTAAAAAGTCAGTTATGGAAATTAAGAAAAACGAATATTTTGATGGTAACGTTCAGAGTTTGGGTTTTATTAAAAACGGAATTACTGAAATTACTGCTGGATTAATTAAAAAAGGATCATACGATTTTGGGAAAGCGGATCCTAGAGAAACAATGAAATGTACTTCAGGAGAAATGGTTATCAATGGGGTTAGTTGTACAGCTGAAAACGCAGCTGCTATAATTGAGGTAGGTCAGCAAATAATCTTAGAAGTTAAAGCTGATTCTACTTATACTTGCACTTACGGATGATTTGAGATAAATATGTAAAAATTAAAAAACAGAAAAGGTCAACGCGCGTTGACCTTTTCTGTTTTTTAATTTTTCAAAGTCCGTCTTTGAAAAAGTTTAGTAATTGATTAAAATGAATACTTAACTACATTTGCATTGTGATAGAGATTACTGATATTCTACTTTGTATTGCAGCAGGCTTATTCGCTGGTGTTTTAAATACCATCGCGGGTAGTGGGAGTGTTGTTACATTGTCGTTATTATCTTTTCTTGAATTACCAGCCAACATAGCTAACGGAACCAATAGAATCGGATTACTATTTCAAAGTTCAGCTAGTTCTTTAAAATTTTATAGACAAGGAGATTTAAACTTACATAATAAGTGGTTTTTATTATTGTCAATTCTATTAGGAACTATCGGAGGAGTTTATGTTGCCAGTATTTTAGATGTCGCTGTTTTTGAAAAAATTATTGGAGCTGTATTTTTAGTGTTGTTTTTTGTTGTTTTACTAAAGCCACAACGTTACTTAAAAAAATCTAAAATTTTATTAAAACTACTTCCATTATTTTTTTTGTTTATTGGTTTCTATGCCGGCTTTATTCAAGCTGGTGCTGGAGTGTTTATGTTAGCCATAATGCACGCTGTTTGGGGAAAGAGTTTTACCGAATTAAATCCGTTAAAAGTATTTATAATTTTATGCATAAATTGTATTGCGTTAATAGGGTATTCTTTAGCAGGACAAGTTAACTGGGACTTTGGTTTAGCTTTAGCAATCGGTCAAGTCTTTGGAGGTTTAATTGGTGTTCGTCTAAATAACTTGAAAAATAATATTGAGCCTGTACTCAGATTGTTACTTTTGGTGTTGATTTTAGCATCTGTAGCCAAATTTTGGAACCTTTATTAGATATGAATGATTTTTTAAAAATAATTGTGGTAATGTTATTCATTATCAGCTGTACGAAAAAGAATTGCGTTACAACGTCTGACTTAGCATTCACAGATTTAAAAGAAGGAGAAAATGAATACTATGAGTATGTCCATGACTCATTAAGTTTGAATATACCCAAATATATTACACCCAATAAAGACGGAGTAAACGATGAGTTTGAGATTTTAACCAATATTGTTGATTACGTAGCTGCCGATTTTCGTTTAAACAACGCTTGTGGTGAGGTTTTACATAAAGAACACTTAGTATTTCCTTTTACATTTCCTGATCCTAATAATATGGAAGATGGACAGTATGAATTTACTTTTTCTATCGTACTAGAGGATAAAAAAACAATTACGGGAAGTAATCTAATTAGAATAGTAAGAAAATAACTTTATCTCTTCTTAGTCAATCTAAAATGAGATATTTTTTCTAAATATTTTGATCTGTTAAAATAATAAATATGATTTATAGAATATTGGAGTTTTTATTAAAAGTAACTGTGTTCTTTTATTTTAAAGAGCGATATGTTTCAAATCGACCCAATATTCCAAAAGGAAGGCCGGTCATGTTTGTTTCGAACCACCCAGGAGCCTTTATGGACCCAATTGTTATTACAACTTTTTCTAAGAAGTCTCTGTATTTTATTGCGCGAGGAGAATCCTTTAAAAATAAGTTCGCAGCTTATTTTTTTAAGTTGATTCATATGATACCTGTTTATAGAAAGGAACAGACACCTGAATTAACGCATAAAAATAAAGCAGTTTTTGGAGCTTGTTCTAAGCATTTTGAAAAGGGTAGGGCGATGCTTATTTTTCCAGAGGGAACTAGCAAGATTGAACCAAGATTAAGAAAAGTTAAATCAGGTGCGGCTAGAATAGCTTTGGGAGCAGAGGCTCAAAATGATTTTAATTTAGATCTAATTATAATTCCTGTTGGACTGAATTATTCTAACCCTAAAGATTTTAGAACAAATGTGCACGTGAATTTTGGAGATCCTATTAAAGTGAGTGCTTACCAAGAGGCTTATAAAAACGATTCATTTGTCACTGCAAAAACATTAACAAGAGATATCGAGTCTTCTATTAAAGCTCAAATGTTATTAATTGAAAAAGAAGAAGATGATAAAGTTTTTGAGCAAATTCAATCAGTTTATTTTAAAGAAATGTTAGATCGGTTGAAAGTTGGAAAGTTAACAGCTGCAGAAGAATTAACTCTAAAAAATGAAGTGATAATAGCTATTGATTTTTTTAAAAATAAATTTCCCGACTTAAGTATCAGGTTGTCTCAAATGCTTAAGGAATATAGTATTAAATTAAAGATAGTACAAAGTAAATATACAATGTTTGATCACAAAGTGGTTGAAGGAAAAACCTCTTTGATTGCTAATGTTATTGGTGGGGTATTTGGCTTTCCACTCTTTTTCGTTGGGGCTTTATTCAACTATTTACCTTATCGATTAGTTGGCTACTTTACAAATCGATTTACCCAGCGTGATGATTTTACTGGAGCATTGCGAATGGTGATTGGAATGTTTACATTCTTGTTTACTTATATTATTTTCTTTTTAATAGGATTTAATTTTATTTCAAATTGGATAGTTGTATCCGTTATTGCATCATTACCCTTTTTAGGCTTGTTTAGTTTAGGTTATTTAAAATTGATCAATAGAGTTAAAGCTGAACTGTTTTTTAAAAAAATGATTTTAACTGAAAACTCATCAATCAAAAAAATATTAGCGTTAAGAGTTCAGATTATTGAAGAATTTGAAGAGGCACGTTTGTTGTACAATAAAATGGAAGTAAATAAAGATTAAATTAAAGGTATGATTAAGTGGGTTTGTGCTTTTTTTATTTTATTGTTTGGTGTGAATTCTAAAGCGCAACTTGATCATGATGGATTAATTATCCACCGAACTGCATCAAATTTTGGAGTGGTTGACTTTTGGGTAAGTAGGGTTGATTCCTTTTTAGTTACTAATTCAACAAATAGCACAATATATATTCTTAAACAGATGGTTCCCCGTGATTTTGAGTTTAGGGCATCTAGTTTAGGTATTGCTCCCGGAGTAACTTCCGTTTTGGAGGTGATTTATGATCCACGTGATTTGGGTAAGTTTAAAAAACGGTTGAAATTATATCACTCAGCATCTAAAAGACCTTTTTATTTAAATTTTCAAGGAACTGTAAAAAGTTATGATTCTTTTGCTAAAATGGCTTGCCCTAGTTTTTCTAGTCCCAGCTATCAAAAACAGAATTTTAATATGGTGGTTAACGTAATCGATTCTTTAACAAAAGAACCGATTAATAAGGCACTAGTTGAATTAAGTAAGGGTGAAAATTTCCAACAGTTCTACACTGATAAAGATGGAAGCTTGAGCAGGAAGTCACATTTAGGATTGTTTTTCATTTATATAGAAGCAGTTGGTTACAATTCTAAAAAAGTTGAACATTATTTTAATAAACAAAGACGCGAGATCACAATTACTTTAGTGAAGAAAGAAATTATTATTCCTCCGGCTGAATTAATTGTGATAGAGGAAAAAAAATTAATTGTTGAAGATACACTAGAGATTTTAACTGTAGAAGAACTAGCACCTACAAAGCAGAAAGTCGTTCAGTTTAAAGAAGAGAATAATGATTTTCCATTGATGAAATTCTCAGAAAATAACATTGTATTTCTAATTGATGTTTCTTCAAGCATGCGGGGTGAAGATAGGTTGGCATTATTGAAGAAGTCGATGATACAATTAATTTATATGTTAAGGTCAGTGGATAAAGTGACTATTATTACTTATTCGGATGAAGCTCAAGTAGTTCTGTCTTCTACATCTGCAAAAAAAAATGAGGATATTATATCTGTAATTACGGGGTTGAAGGCGAGTGGAAGTACTTACGGAGGTAAAGCGATTCGGAAAGCATACAAAGTGCTAAAACAAGAGTTTTTAATAGGTGGGAACAATCAAGTGATTTTGGCTACTGATGGTGGCTTCAACGGATTAGGACAAAGTGAACGTCAATTAAATGGATTGGTTAGGCGTAAAGCGGATCAAGGATTATTTTTTTCAACCTTGGCTTTTGGTAAAAATAAAAGAGGAAAAGAATTGATTGAAAAATTGTCCGTTTCTGGGAGAGGTAATTACTTATATATTACCTCTGAAGCATCTTCTAAAAAAGTATTGAGTGAAATGATTATGTTACAGTCAGCTCGCTAATGTTTTGATTTTTTAATAAAAAGATAGCGGACATACACAAATCTTTACTCCGCTTTTAAAGGCATAGGTAGCGTTTATATTAATTTTATTCTTGTAATCTTAAGCTTTTTTATTTTTGGTGTATCCAAAAAGACATCTTTTTTGTTTTTAAAACATAGCCATAATAAGATGGTTTTTTTAGGTTGTAAGAATGTTTTGATTGTCAGTTACTGGAAGGTTTTTCGTCATGCTTTGAGAATGAATTGTTAATTGTTTTAAGTTGTTGGGATATTACTAGCCGGAATCTTTTATTATGTGCCTTTGATTGATTAATTTAGAGTTCAATTTTTTTACACTAAATATTAAATTCATATTATGAGCAAAATTACTGTTGTAGGTGCTGGTAACGTTGGAGCAACTTGTGCTAACGTTTGCGCGCACAAAGAGTTAGCAACTGAAGTTGTTTTATTAGACATCAAAGAAGGGGTTGCTGAAGGTAAATCTTTAGATATGTGGCAAACAGCTGCAGTTAACATGTACAACACTAAAACTGTTGGTTCAACGAATGATTATACGAAAACAGCAAATTCTGATGTAGTTGTCATTACTTCCGGATTGCCACGAAAGCCTGGTATGAGTCGTGATGATTTAATAGCTACAAACGCAGGAATCGTTAAGTCGGTAACTGAAAACGTAATTAAGCATTCACCAGATGCTATTATTATTGTTGTTTCTAATCCTTTAGATGTTATGACTTATTGTGCATTTTTGACTGCACAAAAAGCATCAAATAAAGTAATGGGAATGGCAGGGATTTTGGATACTGCTCGTTACAAAGCTTTTTTAGCGGATGAAACTGGAGTTTCTGTAAAAGATATTCAAGCTTTATTATTAGGAGGGCATGGTGATACTATGGTTCCTCTTCCAAGATTTACAAATGTTGGAGGTGTTCCTGTTACTGATTTAGTTTCTGAAGAAAGATTGGATGCAATTGTTGAAAGAACTAAAAAAGGTGGTGGTGAATTGGTTAACTTAATGGGTACTTCAGCTTGGTATGCGCCAGGTGCAGCAGCTGCTCAAATGGTTGAAGCTATCGTAAGAGATCAAAAAAGAATTTTCCCTGTATGCGCATGGTTGACAGGTGAATTTGGCTTAAATGATGTTTACTTAGGTGTGCCTTGTGTTCTTGGTAAAGACGGTATCGAAAAGATTATCGAAGTTAAATTAACGGCTGAAGAGCAAACTTTATTAGAAGAATCTGCAGTAGCTGTAAAAGACGTTATGTCTGTATTGACTAAAATGAACGCTGAAGTTTAATTCAACGATTATTTAATATACTTTAAAGCCCCGCTTTTGCGGGGCTTTTTGTTTCCTTTTTTAATCAACTTTTTCATCATAATCTTTTCCGTCACAAAGAATTCTCTTTCTCTTGTCATTAAATTTTGCATTAAACAAGCTTCGATCTTTTTCTAGAAATTTTGTTTTTATAAAATTTAAATCAATAAGTGCGTGAAATAAATCATCAGTAACAAAAGGTTTGTTTTTATTTAAAATAGCCTGTTGGGTTTTACTACTATCCAAACTTTGGAAATAAGATGATACCCAGAGGAAAAAAGGGATTTCAACATTTGCCTTCGGTACAACTTTAGAATAATCATGACCAGCTTTTTCTCCATGGTCATAAACATTTTCACCATGATCAGAAATATAAAGAAGTGAAGTGGCTGTATTTATATTTAGCCTTTGAGTTTTCATTAAAACGTTAATCATACTGTCAACTATGAAATCAGTATAAACAAGAGAGTTTTTATATTCTGCAATGGTGTTCGATTTTTTAGAACCATCACCTTCAAAAATATTAAAGTCTGTAGGATATCTTTTGGAGTAAGAAGAATGATTTCCAATTAAGTGAAGAATAATTAATTTTTTTTTGGCTGAATCTTTAAGTGCTTCTGAGAATGGGGCTATTATTTTTTCATCGTAAGATGCTGTATATGTCGCTTCATATGATGAGTTGCTTGTCATGTTTACAAATTCACATTTGTCTGATTTTCTTGCGAATTGTGTGATTTGGTTGTCCCAAACTCCTATTGGGGATTGATTGGAGATCCAAAAATTTTTAAATCCTGAAGAGTGGAAAATATCTAGAATGTCAATATTATTTAGAATGTCAATTTTCTTTTCAAGGTTAGTTTGGGTGAGTATTGTTAGTACTGAATTGATTGTACTTGAATACGGAGAAACTACATTATTATAAAGTATGAGATCTGTTCTATTATCTAATTTGGGTGTTGTTTTACTTTTGGCTCCATAAAGAGACATATGTCTTCTGCTATTGGATTCACCAAGAATTAAGACGAAAGTTTGCTTTTCATTCGGTATTATTGAAGTAGCCTCCAACTCTTTTGGTTTAGCGTCCTTCATCGCTTCTTTAAATAAGCTGATTTTTTCAATAAAAGAATAAGCAACCTTGATCAGATGCGGGGAGCCTTTTCTAATTAGCCTACCATTAATTGCATTTTCAGAGATGAAAATAACAGAAATTAAACCAATTATTAATAGTGTGTAGTTTTTTATTTTTGTTCTAATAAACGTGGGGGGATTCTTAAAACTTAATATAAATATTGTAAAAAAAGGTAGAATTAGAAGGAATTCTGAAGAAGCTTTTAAACTTGCGAATTCAACGATTTCATCATAATATGTATTTGAGATTACGAGTAGACTTGTAATTGTAATCGGCCCTCCTAATATAATCCAATGACAAGTTTCAATTAGTCCAACTAAGAAAAACAAAAGTGTAGACACTCTTAGAATATATTTATTTTGGATTAAAATAGCAGGTAGTGTAAAAAGAGGAATCCAGACTAAATTAATTGCTAAAGATCTAGAATCAAATAAATCATAATCAATAAAAATTCCTAAAAAAATCGGGTAAAGTAATAATAGTGTAGGGTATAAAGGAAATAAGAAAGTTAACGTATTTAGTACTAGTTTAAGTTTTTTCATTCAGTGAAAATTCAAATAGCTGTATTAGAGATATATTTAATAGGTTTCTTTTTTTCGCTCGATATACCATTAATAAAGAAGCCACTATAAAAGTGGCTTCTTCATTAATGGTTAAATTTTTTTATTGTTTTGAAATAGTAATATTCACAAGTTCTCCTGGTGTTGTTACTTTTAAAGTTAATTCGGAATTTGACTTTTCTAAATCATAAGATATTTCAGAATTATCAGGCTCTAACTGAAGTGTTACCGAACTGCTGTCTGAGCTTATTCCATATTTTCCAGAAATCAAAACACTTCCCTCTACTGACTTTAAATTGAATTTAGGTCCTTTTTCAAAATGAAAAATATAATCTTTTTTATATTTTTCATGCATTGCGGAGAGTAAAAACTCTTCTTTACTTATCATTGCAGCTGCGTCATCAACATTCGTAATCTTCCAAGTACCTTCTAATAAAGCATTGTCTACATTTGCTACAAAAGGATTAGATGTACAAGCTGCCAATATAATTATTGTCAATCCTAAAATTATCTTTTTCATATTTTTTTTGTAGTCTAATTTAGTGATGTTATATGATAAAGAAGAGTACTAATATCTATAATTCACAAATTATTTTATTCAAACCTATTTATTTGTATATTTTCTTTTTCTGAAATTAATTTTTAGACCTTTACAGGCTTCACCTCAAAGAAATCATTTCTATATCTTGTTTAAGATAATCTGCTTTTTTAATTTTAAGAAAACGGATTTGCTTAATAAGATTCAAAAGAGGTGAACTAACCAAAAGCTTTTGAGATAACTATCTGATTCGATTTAAGAAATTAAAATATTAGTGGCAGATATCTCTCTTGATTCTCTGAATAATCTTCAAATTTTATTTAGTTGCGTCAAATTTATAATATCCTTTGATTTCTGAACTCAAATATTAAAACCGTTTTTATTGAGATTCACGCATGAATGTATTCAATCAATTTTAAGGATGTCTGATACTTTCTTTTGTAAAAGAGTTTTCTCAATTTATAAATATCTTATTAAAATATACTTTTGAAACACACGGTTTAAAAGATTACTTTTAAGGTTGAATAAACTTAAATAGTTAATGATAACTAACAGTACAACTTTTAAATTAATCGTTTTATATTTTTTTGCACATTTTAGTATAAATGCTCAAATGGTTGGTGCAGATGGATATATCGTCGGTAATTTTGTAGAAATAGGTATTGATGGGAGTGGAGGTTTTGAGGGAGTAGAAACTATGATATCTCCCGCTCCGGTTGGTACTCATATGCGAACGAACTCTACCCGATTTGGATTTGTCGCAAATCCTGCGAATAATAATTGGGCTACTCAAGATGGTGACTTTTTCACACCTGGTCAACCTGAAAATGGCTGGGGAATTCAAATTGGGAATACACTTTTGGGCAATAATGCTATGAGCTTAACAGGTGGATTAGAACAAAATGAAATAATTGGTGCTATTACTGATTGGACTCAAAAAGGAGACTGTATATCCTTAACATGGGAAGGAGAGACTTCAGGAGGATTAGCAATTTCCATAAATTATTTTTTAGATATTACGGACGTATTTTATACTACAACAATAAATATTACCAATAACACAGGTGCTTTAATTCCCGAGATGTTTTATTACAGAAGTCTTGATCCTGACAATAATCAATCAAACGGTGCAGATTACAGTACAGTTAATGAGGTTGAACAACAACCTGGAATAGGTGCCTGTAAAGTAGCTCTTGTGAATGCTAGCCAATCCTTTCCAAATAATTCTTACTTAGGTTTAGCTGCGATAGGATCAAACTGGAGAGCTGGTTATGGTGGTTTTTCTAACCGAGTAGGAAGTGACATGTGGAACGGAGTTGGATATAATCAAACTGTTAATGTTCCTTTCGATGACGATGTGGCAATTTATCTTGCAAATAGAATATCGAATCTTGCTCTTGGAGCAGCCAAAGAGCTCAAATTTGTCACAATTCTTAAAGCTGCGGATGCCAGAGCTGCAATTGATGGGCTAATCAAATTGAAGTATCCAGGCTCTAATACTAACAATAATGCTGGAAGTTGTAGCCTGTTGGAAGATACTGTTAGGCTTTGTGTTGGTGCTACAAGCTCATTAAGCGTCGAAGGAGCTACAACAGATAGTTATACATGGGAATGGTTTCCTGCTACTGGACTTAACACGACTATTGGTCCCAATGTAAGTTTAACAACCCCTGGAACTAATTTATCATATACGGTTACTGGTACTCCCTCAAATTCTTGTGTGCCTAACGATGTAGTTGTTGCTTTTAAAGTGGTTCCTTCACTTCCTTCTTCTGCAATTGTGCCTGCTGATATTTCTGTATGTAATGGAGAAGAGGTGCCAATAACGTCTTTCACAAGTACTCCTGCCGGAGGAGAGTTTACTTGGACAAATTCAAATACTTTTATCGGATTGGATGCTGCTGGTGAAGGTAGTGTCCCCGTATTTGAAGCACAAAATACTACTGGGGCTCCTATTACAGCTACGATAACCGTCAATTCTACCTTACCTGGTGGATGTTTAGGACCAGATAGTACTTATCAAATAACTGTGAATCCAATACAAAATTTGATTGTCACAAACCCTGCTACAGTTTGTGACTCAAAGACGGTAGATTTAACTTCTGAAGCAATTACTACAGGAAGTACTGGTGGTGCGGTTTTGACTTATTGGACGGATGTTTTAGCGACTATCCCTTTAACTGATCCAACAGAAGTTAGTACTTCTGGAACTTACTATATCCAACAAGGGACTAGTGTATGTGCTGACACAGAGCCTGTTATAGTGCATGCGGCACAAAGCCCCGAAATTACAAATACAGATACTGTATTTTGTCAAAATGATAGTACAGTTAATTTAATCACTAAAGAACCTGGTGGATCTTGGATTGAATTGAACGAAACATATGGGGCATTAGATGTTGTTAAAAGTGAATTTAAGATAGACTCTTCGGGTATTTTTAAATTACAATACGGTTTTACTGGACAATGCCCAGTTTTTGACACTATTTCCATAAAAGTAATAGAAAAACCAAAAATAAGTTTCGAATCTATGGACACTTTGTGTGTTGATACTTCTATTATTACTATCTCTAATCCAGTAGTTCCAATTTCTTCAATTTTAACCTGGACAGGAGATGTAGAAGTAACCGGGAAATTTAATCCAATTAATAAGATTGGTGATAATAATATAATATTGTCTGCGAATAATGAGGGGTGTACAAATTTAGATACACTTAAGATTCATGTTCTTAAAAGAGCGAATGCAAATATAAATCCTGTACCAACTTTTTGTGATAATGATACAGTTTCTTATTCTCTATCATCCGTTGTTTCAGGCCAAAACGGTTTTTGGACAGGTTCGGGAATTACAGATTCAACTTTTAAAGTCAATTCTGCTGGAGCAGGAAACCATTTAATTAGACATGAAATTACTGGATTATGTGGTGACTGGGATACTGTTACTTTAAAAGTGATAGAAATACCAACAATAAGCTTCGAATCTTTGGATACTCTGTGTGTTGATACTTCTATCATTACTATTACTAATCCAGTAGTTCCAATTTCTTCAATTTTAACCTGGACAGGGGATGTAGATGTAAACGGAAAATTTGATCCAATTAATAATATTGGTGATAATAATATAATATTATCTGCGAATAATGGGGGGTGTACAAATTTAGATACACTTAAGATTCATGTTCTTAAAAGAGCGAATGCAAAAATAAATCCTGTACCTAGCTTTTGTGCTAATGATACAGTTTCTTATTCTCTATCATCAGTTGTTCCAGTCCAAAACAGTTTTTGGACAGGTTCGGGAATTACAGATTCAACTTTTAAAGTTAATTCTGCTGGAGTAGGAAATCATTTAATTAGGCATGAAATTACTGGATTATGTGGTGACTGGGATACTGTTACAG
>Ga0209666_1001211_pt1 | contig 19779 bp, 22 predicted proteins | sample SaaInlV_125m_DNA_FD_184679 | JGI IMG/M metagenome (GOLD analysis project Ga0209666, IMG submission 184679) | Marine microbial communities from expanding oxygen minimum zones in the Saanich Inlet - Saanich Inlet SI037_S3LV_10m_DNA (SPAdes)... | ecosystem: Environmental > Aquatic > Marine >...
ACCTTTTAAAGCACGCGCATATAACAAAGTAATAAGTTCTATTGAATTATCTACTGATAGCCACGATACTTTTGAAAGTTTTAGCAATATTAAAGGGATTGGTGATAAAATTAAAGATAAAATCAAAGAATATTTTGAAACAGGTAAAATGATTGCTGTTGAAAATGCATTAAATGATAAAACTTTTTCATTAAAACGAAATCTATCTAATCTTTATGGAGTTGGTCCTGTAAAAATAATAGAACTTATGAAAAAGGTAAATTCATTTGAAGAACTTAAAACAAAACCCGAGTTGCTAAATGATAAACAAAAAATAGGCTTAAAATACTATGATGATATGTTACAAAGAATCCCTATGAGCGAAGGAAAAAAACATTATAGTATAATTAATAAAATATTTAATAAAACCTATTCCAATATAGAGTTTGAATTGGTTGGTAGTTATAGGCGTAAGAATATTGATATGGGTGATATTGATATTTTAATTAAAAATAGACCAGATTTGGAGCTTAAAAATCTAATTAATGAGTTAAAATCATCAAACTATATTATAGAAACATTAGCAAATGGTAAAAACAAATTTATGGGTTTATGTAAGATAGCACCAGAGTTACCAGCGAGACGCATTGATATATTGATAGCAGACCCCTCTTATTATTATTTCGCATTGCTTTACTTTACAGGTTCATATCAATTTAATATATATATGAGACGCGTAGCTTTGCAAAAGAAACTATCATTAACGGAGTATGGTTTTAAGGATAAAAATAAAAAAATTATAGACACGACAGCTGATATAAAATCAGAGAAGGATATATTTGAGTATTTGGAGATACCTTATGTATTACCAGAGAATAGAAATATTAAATTATAGAACTATGGCGAAAAATAAATAAACAATAATTTCATATATAGTATTATAGAAAAGATGCTAGTTTACTTTCCGTGGTTACATCAAAAGAATAGAGTTTTAACTTCAAGAACTTTGGAATATGATAAATTGGATAAATTAAGAGAATGGGTTATATCTCAAAATCCATCCAAAGACAAGTCAACACATTGGTGGTATAGTAAATTGCCCGCGGATATTTGTTTAACCTTTTCTAAAATTGCAATGAGTGATACTATCATTAAGATGTTCAAAGATAATTTAAATGATGATTGTATTGATATCTTAAATGATATGAATGAAATATATGTCACTGCACCTACGTCTGTTAAGGATAGTAATACATCAGATGCAATATTCTATACGCGTCATATAGACGGGCCATATTATCTTTTTCCATTTGCATCTTGTTATAGATTAATTATAGGATTAGATGATAATAGTAATGTAATAACTTGTTTTAATATGGTGCCTGAAAACAAAATTGTTAAAAAAGGAGATATAGTTGCATTTGATTTTCATCGCGAATGCCATTATATATATACGGATAATGGTGATATTCAAGATGAATTGAGAGTAATTATGAAAGTACATTATTGTGTTTATCCGCGATGGGCATATTATTTTGGTAAAAGTCTTGGTATATTATCAATATATTATAATAAAAGTTTTAGAAAGCTATTCTTGTTTACACTAATATCTAATAAAATCTATAAAGGTTATTTATCGTATCTGATGATAAGTATAACAAAATTTGTACATGATATAGAGTATTATATTGGGTATAATAATATATCATTTATATTAATATTGTATTATCTATCATATCTAATCGATAATACAGTATTTTTGTTTGGCAGTAGCTTTATACATTATTTCCGCAAAATAGATAGCATAAAGAATAATTGTGATAATTTAGTATTAGCTCGTGATATTAGATTTTATTATACTATATATACATTACAATTGTATTATATATATTATACAAGTATAAATGCTAACACTTTGATATTTTCACAAATGTTAAATACTATATTATATGTTTTGAAGGTAGATAGTTTAAGTAATATTGTTAAGATATATGAGCTATTTACATTATTATTAATATATTGCGCTAATGATGCTGGTAGTGTAAATTATATTTTTTTCCATTTACATCTAATAATGAATTATATGGAATATCAAATGATAGTATATTAAAAAAGAGTACATAATTTAATTTTTCTAAGGATTTTATAAACTTTGAGATTTTCAATAGATTTTATAAATTATGTACTCTTTTTTAAATACCTACTTAAAAATAAAAATTGATTTTCTTATAATATTATAAATATAATTACGAATTCAATGGAATCTCTAAAAACTGAAAATGAAAGCATAGATGTTGATGAAAAAGCAAAAACACAGCTTATTATAAATGAAGATTGCATTAAAGGCATGAAAGAAATGAAAGCGGATAGCGTTGATATTATAATTTGTGATCCTCCTTATAATATTGGTAAAGATTTTGGAAATGATAGCGATAAACAAGATATGGATAAATATCTTAGTTGGTGCGATGAATGGATAGCAGAATGTATTCGTATTCTAAAACCAAAAGGAACATTATATATTTATGGTTTTAGTGAAATATTGGCATTTATTAGAGTAAGAATAAATATAAATGTCAGGTGGATTATTTGGCATTATACCAATAAAGTAACACCGTCTCTTAATCATTGGCAAAGAACACACGAAAGCATATTATGTTGTAGTAAAGAAAAACCACATTTTAATCGCGATGATGTTAGAGAACCATATACAGACACCTTTCTGAAAAATGCTGCTGGCAAGGTTAGAAAAGCAACAAAAGGCAGATTTAGTAACGGAGAAAAAGAAACTATATATAATGCACATACAAATGGTGCTCTTCCGAGAGATGTTATTAAAATATCAGCTCTCGCAGGTGGTGCTGGAAAAAAAGAAAGAGTTGATCATCCAACCCAGAAACCATTAGAGTTATGCGAGAAGTTGATTAAAGCATCTAAAAATGGAAATGATACTTTACTAGTAGTACCATTTGCTGGTTCTGGAAGTGAATGCGTGGCAGCTAAAAAAGAAAATATCAATTTTATAGGATTTGAAATAAATGTGGAATATGTTAAATTATGTAATGAAAGATTAGATACTATTTTGCCTAAATGAGTGAAATATTTGCGAATAATCAATTTTAGATTTACTATTATCTATTTCAGTAGAACAAACTTTATATTTTTCTACATCTTTTATATTAAATTTATACCATAATTGCGAAGACATTGAAAATGTAATATCGCTATATTTTGCTTCCCAACCAACAATTAGATTTGTTTTCCTACCTTTTTTTCCTATTTTTGGTGTAAGTTTATCAGTATTGAATACGTAATAATCTTTTGGAATTATATACCACATATACTCAATTAATCCCTTTTCTTTTTCTTTTCTAATCAATATTGAATAATAATCAAATGAACTATTCCTTTTTTTTATTTCTTTTAAAATTTCGGAAGGGGTTCCATTATTCGCATCATTGCAAACGCTTGTTAAGCGATAAGAAGATATGCTAATATTGGTACCATCTATTTTGGTAGATTTATTTGAATAATTTATATTATCAAAACTATTATCTTTTCCAGAAGCATGATTACCATTGGCACAATCCGTAATTAAACACATATTTTTAACAATATCACAATTTATTTCTTCCCATACGCTTTCCTTGATAGGTGCTTTATTAATCATATGATATCCTGTAATAACAGCACGAAATGTTGATTTTAAAGTTTTGAATTTTTTAACCAATGTATAAATGTTGTTTTTATATACTAACCATCTTCTACATATTGCTTGTGTTTTTATGATTTTATTGATATCTTCTGGTGTAAATTCTTTCACCATTTGTTGATATCCACATATCATTGTGATATATCACTTTTTATATATATCTGCGCATATTTATTATTTATCTAAAAAGAGTACATAATCTTATTTTTCTAAGGATTTTATAAAATTTAAGATTTTCAATAGATTTTATAAATTATGTACTCTTTTTTATAGATATATGGATATAAAATTCAAAAAATATGCTTTGAAGAATGGGATAAAAGTTTTGATAATACCGTTAGATACTAAATTGACACATATATCTGCTAATTTTTTACTAGGATTTAATCATGAATCAAAAGAGAACACAGAATTAACACATTATTACGAGCATTTATTAGGTACCTTAACATCGAAGAAATTTAAGAACTCTAAAAAAGTATCTAATGAAATATCAAGAAGAGGCGGGTTTAGTAATGCTTATGTTACTAGTTATGAAATGTCTGTTTATATAAATGGGTTGTATAAAGATCTAGAATACTATATGGATATAATGTCAAATAGTATAAATAATTTTTACATTGATAAAAATATAGCAAAAAAAGAGAAAAATGCAGTAGTACAAGAATTAAATAATAATATTGCAGATACAGAATACGAATTTGATAATAAAATATTCAAATATTTTCACCCTAAATATTATTATATGCGTGACTTGAAACACCATATCAAAACAGTTAGAACATTTACATTATCACATGTAAAAAAATTTATAAAAGATAAAGTATGTTCCAAGGATATTGTATTGAGTATAACTTGTCCTAAAAATAAGGTGAAAGAAACAAAAAATAATATTGATAAATATTTTGGAAAAATTAAAAGAAATAATAGATGTAAAAACATATACCCGATATTACAACATAATAATAAAGAATTCAAAATAATACATGTAGAAAATAAACATAATGATAATGTGATTGTTAGGATTTACGTGTATAAAAATATAGAGTTCATGTCAAAAGAACACATTATATTAGTTTTATTAAAAAATATATTGTTCAATTTTCAAACAGGCATATTTTATAAAATACTAAGAACAAAACTAGGATTAATATATAACGCGGGCATGTCAGCTGATATAGATATCATGAATTCAAAGGCATCTTATTATTATTTATATACACAATGTGAAGCGAAAAATTTACCGTTATTAATAAGTGAAATAATAAAAATACTAAGTACTTATAAAATAACAAATAAAGATATAAGTGATTCAAAGAATAGAAATAAGGTATCGTATGAAAATAAAAAGTTTTACGATTTAACATCATATAACGATGAATATAAAACACATATGATATATAATAAAAAGTTTATAAGTAATGAAGAATACTTTAAAATGGTAGATAATATAAGTGCAAATGATGTCAAAGATTTTTATGATACTTTTAAAAACGATATACTAAGTAAAGGAATATTATTTTATTATTCAAGAAAAAACATTAATAAAAGTATTGATAAATATGTAAAAAAAAGTGTAATTAAAAATAAATATAAAATGCTATATATATAGAAAAGAAAATGAATACAATATATTTTTATATGTATTTGACAATAGTTATACTGTCAACATTTACATTTACATTTTTAAGATGTATTCACGGGCTGACTTATTTTGACGATTTTTTCTATCCAAATCCTAATAATAATATATTTGAAAATAAGATATATTTATCATCACATATTATAATTAACTTTGCGATTGGATATTTGTTTGGTTTTGAAGTGATATTAGGAATGTTAGTAAAAATAGCTATATTTGAAGTTTATTTATATTTCACAGAATACTGTGATGTATTTAAAACAGCTAAATTAGCTAATTTAATAATTATTGTAATTTTATCCTTACTATCTTATACAGCGGGAGCTTTAACTAAATTAACGTTAACATAGATTAGCCGATATCATGTTCTATTTTTGCCTTAGCATAAGCTCTCATTACATTTTCTGCTGTTGCAATTGGTAAGATATAGTCTTTGGCGGCATAAAACTCCGGATTTTTTCTCGAATCTCTATTTATTAGAGTTCTTAGCGCATTCATATCATGTAACTTATAATAAACATGAGTAACCTCATTATTTTTATCCATTAATTGTAAAAATACAGAAGATACTATTTTATTAATACCATCTGGCATATAAAAACTATTGGGATACGTGAAAACAGTATTTATAACACCTGAACCGGATATATCAACTCTATTTGGTGTATTATCGAACGCTATTTCGTTGTTAGGAAATGGTAAACCAGAACCAGAGTAATTTGACATTCTATCAATCGGATTTGGAGCCATCAATACTATATTCTTGTATTGTCCAGCATTTTTAACATTTCCAGTAAGTTTAATTTTGGAATAATCGTTATAATATGTTACTTTTAAGTTTATATGTTGATCATTAAAAATCATTATTATATCTCTATAATGTATATATAGAATTATTTATGATTTGATTAAAAATAATTTATAGATGTACTCTGGTGCTTGTACCAAGACCAAATTTATTAACTTCAATCTTTTCACAGCTTGTGGGAGTGCATTTAACAACATATCTTTCCGGATACATAGTGCCCGGATCATCAAAGGGTCTATTGCATGGTGCACAAGGAGCTAAGCGATCAAATACATTTAATCTATTGCGTTCCATTAATTTTTCGGCATTCTCTTGTAAAAAAACTCTGCTTTCATAGCTACTTTTTATCATATTATTTTTTGATACATCAGTCATTAATTCAGAATTTACCATGCATCTTGGGCGATAATCAGTAAAAGATCTTCCGTCAGCCATTTTTATTGGACAATGAGGTTTTGGTTCCGTGGTAGAATGAAAACTCATTATTGTAATTATCTATACAATTACAATATTTTTTATTTTTGCTTTTTAATATTATCAATAATACGAGATATTAATATAGATTTTGTACCTTCGCTATTTAATGAATAAATCTTGCATTCTTCGCGTAATTTTTCTAAATTCATAGCCTTGTATTTTTTACTTAATATCTTATCATCTTCATTATTGAAAGTTATATCAGAAGTTATTGATACGTTATCATTATTATCAGCTAATTCTATATTAGAAGATTCATTGGTTTTAGTTATATCTTCTATGTGTGAAACTAGCTCTTCTTCTTCACCACCTTCATTGCCATCGTCAAATTCTTCTTCTTGTCCTATTTTTATTGGCTCTTCCTCACATACGTCAATAATAGTTATATCAATATTATTTTCAATATCATCCATAATATAATCCTCTTCATCAGTATTCTTAGGAATATTGCACACGGTATCATTATTATCACAATTACCTCTTTTTATATTATTCTTGAATACTTCTTTCATTATTGCATCAGATTTTTCTAAATTTTTAGATAGTTGTTCCGACCTATCTTCCTTTTTAATTATATTAACACGCTTTTCTAATAAGAAATAATTACCTTCCAAGATAGTTAATTTTCTCCATAAGAACATCAATAAAAATACTAGTAGCGCAATAACAAATACACTTATATAAGTTTGATTAAATAAGAAACTATACATTATTTATTAAAATTATAACATATTTTGTTTTTCATTTTAATCGCATTATCTATTATTTCTTTCGGGAAATCCTTAATATCTAGCAATTCAATAGCAATACATAAATAGGAATGTCCGTTTCTAATTTTATAAGGAAAGTAATATCTATCATCTTTGGGGATTGCATCAACCGATAAATTTATAAATTTATTCGGATATATCTTTTCTAATTCTACTAATTTATGAAAATGAGTTGTTATAATTAAAGATATACCTGATATTTTACTTAAATATTCAATAACAGCATATGCGGTTGCCATACCCTCTGTCGGTGGTGTTGAGTGCATCGGTTCATCCATTAAGAATAACCCTTTTTCACCATTTTCATTAAGTTGCTTGGCCTTATTTATCATATTCAAACAATACTCTGCTTCTGCTTCAAAGTAAGACTTATTTCCCAATTCATCAGATACTCTCATAAATGAGTTTATTGTATCATATATTATCATATTGGATTTTAGACTATATGTTATACCAAAAGTCTGACTCAATATAACATTAGATAATATCGTTTTAACATATGTTGTTTTTCCACCGGCATTAGGTCCAGTTACTATTATGCTCTTATCTAAATTTATTGGATTACTAATTTGATCGTTATTTAATATTGGGTTTTTAGCTGCCCATAATGTCGTATCATTCTTATATTCGGGCAAAGACCAATCGTTTGATAGTAATAAATTGTTTATTGAATATAAAACATCAATGCCATATATTGTTTTAAGTAAATCCGATAACTGAGTTTTCAATTTTTCATCTTTCCATATTTTATATATATCAGTCATGCTGTTATTTATATCAATATTATAGAAATCTTTGTCAATGTCAAAAAAAGGATCTAATACTGTTTTAGAAACATTTTTAGTAATATTGATGGAATGTTTAACAAATTTAACTAATCCTTCCATCTTTTCATGTAATTTTTGTTTAGTATTGTATAAAAACACAGCTATTTCATATGTTTGATACATATTGTAGAGATAAATACCTACGTATAGAAATAGCGTTACGAATTTAGTTAGATCTTGGCGGAAATTACCTGTCGTTCTCAATAAAACAGATATTATATAATATATTGTATTAATATAGCTTGAAAAAGTTATATCCAGTTTCATATAATTTTTTAAATAAAAATATGGTGCAAAAAACGTTGACACTGGATATAATATAGATGTTATAGGTATAAAATATATTTTATACATATGATATGAATCTAATAAAAATTCAAAATAGTTTATATAACTTATTATGAATGATGACGGGAATAAAATTTCTATCGATGAATTATCATTAATCTCTTCAGATATTTTATAAATCCATAAAATATCCTCCTCGTAATCCTTTAAAATATCAATATCAATATCATAATCTACAAATGCATTTTGGCGCCGTATTAATAATTCTCTATCATTTATAGGATGTTTAATTAATTTATCAATTAAAATTTTACTACCTTCCAATATAGGAATTTTAGTAGCCCAATTATCAATGTTGGTATCTTTATATACATCATTGGAAATATCTATTTTCTGACCGGTTATTATATCGTCTGTAATAATCTTATCTAATATAACAATTTTTTTAGCTTTATCAAAATCAAATAATTCACGGAACTCTTCTATAATTTCTTCATCCATTTTTTAATTATTAAATTATTAAAAAATGATATAAAATCTCGCACTTATAATGTAATAAATGCAAGCAGATAATATTGTAATATATAATAAAGGACTATTATTTACAATTGATAGAGAACCTTTTGAAACAAATGCCAGTGTGTATAAGAGAGGCTGGTATATTATAAATAATATGAATAATGAAACTAATAATAATAAGCTAATTAGCGATTCTATAATCAATATTAATAAAAATAAAGGTATGATATATTAATCATTCGAAGAATTCTTGACTACCACCACCTTTCATTTTTTTAGCTTTGCTTTCTGTTTTAGGTTTAGGTTTGCTTTCTGTTTTAGATTTAGCTTTGCTTTCTGTTTTAGATTTAGCTTTGCTTTCTGTTTTAGATTTAGGTTTGCTTTCTGTTTTAGGTTTGCTTTCTGTTTTAGATTTAGCTTTGCTTTCTGTTTTAGATTTAGCTTTGCTTTCTGTTTTAGATTTATTAGCTTTTGGTTGAAATACTTTAACAGTATTTAGTAAAATGTTTCTAGGAGCCCGTGATGATAATTTAATGCTTTGAGATAATAGTTTTTTTTTATCCATAGATAATCTTGCGCTTAATAATATCATTGACGATATAATAGGAGTTATATTTGTTCCGCCTGAATTTTTATAATTCATTCTATTTTATAATAAATATTTAAATACAATACATATTGCTATTATTGTTGATATAAAATTCATAAATATAATAAATAGTATAAATGGTATCAAATAATATAGTAAATAAATTAGAATAGGTTTAACTATTTCATATCGTATATTTGATTTCAATAGTTCATCTTTAATATATTCTATTAATATATTTATTATATTATTATTTACATCATCATTGTTTATATCATCATCTTTATTATATTCGTCAGTATAAAAAGACATTTATTTTGATATTTATAATAATTAATAATTTCCTATTATAATAGTAGTAAATACAATGAAATATACTGACGCGTTGAAAATATATAATCAAGGTAAGAGTAAATGGTGTTCTCCAAGAAAAGGGTCAAAAGACTATTTTGAAGTTAAAAAGATACAAGGGGTTCCTATTGCAGTTGTAAAAAAAAAAACAAAGGTAGCAAAAGTAGCAAAAGTAGCAAAGGAAGAAAAAAAATTATCAAATAAACCTAAAAGTATATCTAAAAAAGTTTTCTTTAATGACGTTGTTAAAGTAGAATCCAAAACTCCTGTGTTTTTAGAAGTATCCAGAAACTCAATATCTAAAAAAAATTCAAAAGCTAAGCTTATACAAAGATTTCTTAAAAATAAGTTAATTGCTAACAAATTTACACTTGATAATCGTGTTAAAATTTCTAAATATTTACAAGCACGTTTAAAGAGCATAAATGAAAATGATTGTTTAGATACTAAGATATTCAAAGATGGTAAACGTGGCTATACTATTAAAAATGTTATTGATTTGGTAAAAAAAATAGGTACTGAAAGTGCTTATGGTGCAATATATTTATCAAGCATTAAAGAAAGTTTAGGAGGGTTTTCTATTGTATCAAAAGTTATGGCTGCCACGAAAGACAATCTGCAAGAAATTAAATTGATGAGAGAAATTACTGATAAATTATTACTAACCAAGAAAACTAAGCATTTTGCCGCTGTTCATAAACACGCTGTTTGCAAAAGAGATTCGCTAATAAGTTATCAAGGTGAAAACATGATTATGCCAAATAAATTAAAATTAGTATCTATTAATGAATTAGCACATGGCGACTTGAAAACATTAGTTGCTAAGAGAGATGTTGCTGGTAATATGAATTTAATGTGTAATTTATTATTTCAAGTATTCATATCAATTGGAACATTTCAAAACTTAGTAGGATATGTTCATAATGATGCTCACTACGGAAACTTTTTGTATCAAATGAATAACGAAAAAGGATATTATGAATACGAGTTTGATGGGAAAAAATATTATTTAAAAGCATGTGGATATAATATGATGATATATGACTTTGGATTATCCAAGGGTATTAAAACTTCTGAACAATTAACAAAATATGGTAATTTAATGATTCGTGATTATTCTCGCATAATTCATGCATTTTTAACAAAAGTGGATGGTTGGGGTGAACATTATGATGTACCAACAAAAGAATGTGAGATGAGAGTAATGAGCATAAAAAAATTATTAACGGATATCTATTATAATAATATTAAAGTCAATAAAACACCCAAGGATATGTTTAAACATATTTTAGAAAATGCATTAATACCATTTTCTCCCGCGAATATGTTTATGACAAGCAAACCTAAGGATACTATTATTAATAGTATTCCATATAAAATTGGTTAATTATTTTTTGTTTGTAAAATATTAATATAAAAAAGTATTAAGTTTATTTATAAAGAGAAGTAAGTGATGTTAAAAACTCCGTATAAAAAAGATAATAAATTTATATCCTTATCAAAGGACACTATTAAACTATCAATTACGGATGTTAAAATCAAAGGCATCAAAAAATTATTAAATTGTAAGGGATATAGTTTAACATTATTTATATCAAACGAAACAAATAAAGATACTATCAATGATTTAATTAAAATAGATAATGATATCGCGGATGAAATATTAAAAGAATCCAATAAATGGTTCGGTAAAAGTTTTGAAAAAAGTGATGTTGATGAGTTATATACAAAGAGTTTTTGCAATCAAACAAAAACGATAAATGTAATATTAACAAATAAAGATTTTAATAATATAAATTATAATAATAATTCTATAAATGATGTTGATAAACTAATATATATGTTGAAAGAAAATAATAACTATAAAAAAAGTATTATCAATTTATCAATAGAATATATGGGATTATATTTTTACAGCGAATATACTTCAAATAAATGGTTAATTAAGTCGCTTGATATAACAGAATTACAGAATGATAGCAACGAATGGCATTATATGGATGATATTATTGAAAAAATAGATTATAGAATAAAAAAATTAGATAAAAACACAAAATCAAAAATTAGCCAATATAATAAGATAATTGAAGAGTATAAAAGCGATTACTATAATATTGCTAATAGATTTAAAGATAAGGATAACGGAAATACAAAGGATATAAATAATATTTTAGGTAATATCAACGAGTTATTAATATTACAGGAAGAAAAAATAAATAGGTTATTATAAATAAAATTTTAAATATAATCTATTGTAAATAATAGATAGATATATATAGTATAAATAAATATGGGTGCTAATAAAAGTGTGGTTATATCGTTTTCAATAGCAATTTTACTGCTTTTATCTTTATTATTATTATTAACCTATAATTCTAAATGTAATAATCCTCGTTCAACTGAAATGAACGGAATGCCTGGTAATGGAAATATTCCCGAACCTTTTTACTACGAAAAGTTTGCCAATAGTAGAGGTTCGGTAGCTGACGTTGACAATATGCAAAGTAACCCTTCGATGGCGTCTGCTGGTATAGGTGACTATGCTGCCTCAGACCCAAGAGGGAATGAAGTTTTTAATCAAAACTTACAACAAGGTCAAGATTTGGGTGCATCAATGAATTCCGAAGGAGGTGATGGACAGTTCGCTCCTTATGATATGCGAGAAGATGATTCGCAAAATATGCAAGCTTGCTATCCTAGGGATAGATTAACCGCCGATGATTTATTGCCCAAAGATGCCGCTGATAGTAAGTGGGCACGTATAAATCCATCAGGGGGTGGAAACGTCGGTGATCAAAATTATTTAACCGCAGGATATCACGTAGGTGTCAATACCGTAGGCCAATCTTTAAGAAATGCTAATTTACAATTAAGGTCTGAAATACCTAATCCTCAAAACTCACCAGGACCATGGCATTTAAGTACCATAGAACCAGATTTACGCCAGAATACCTTAGAAATTGGCACCTCGTCTTCATATTAATTTTAATTTAATCTTTTTTATTACTTTTATTACTTAAAGAATATGCAATAAATAATATTTAAGATATGTGTGATTTAGGTCAAAACCTATTATTATCATCATTAACGGATTTTTACAATAAAAATCATAAATATAAAACTTTATTAAAGAATATTATAAATGGAAATCATAAATTATCACTGCGCATAATTGAATGGCTTGTTACTCATTATTCTAAAAGTAATAATATATATTATTGGATCGATGATAATAAAAACATTTATGAAGATTATCCCGATGATTCAAAAGAATTTATTAAAAATATTCGCAAAATTAATTTATATCAAGATTATCGCGCCCAGTTAAAATCATATAGTAAGTTTAACTTTGATTCATTTAGGAGACATCACAGAATTACTTTTTTCATTAATGATGATAAATCCGATTATATTGAAACAACTGTTGGGCAACTTAACTTTTTTCGCTGGATATTCAATAATAACATAATTACATATGCCATAAATAATTATGATACTATTTATAAAAAAATGATTGAAAATAATTCATGTAAACAAAAAGTTAATAATAACATCAATCATGATATCATAAAAACAAAATGTTTGTTAACATTTGATTAAGACATCTTTTTTATAGCTTCTTTCAAATGCTGATTTTCTTCTTTTAATAATTTTATTTCATTATTTAATTGTTTTATTGATTCTACTATTACGGGCATCAATCTTTCATATGAAATAGTTAAATAATTTTCTCCTGATTTAGATACTATATCATCGTTTTCGTCTCTTATTGTATCAAAAGGAGCTAAATCTACAAGCTCTGGTAATACTTTATTGACTTCCTGTGCACTTAGGCCTAATTCTTTTTTATTGGTTTCTATTCCAAAAGACTCTGCTAATTCATTCGCTTTATAATAAAATCCATTTAGTTGTTCTATAATATTGAGAGGTTCGGGTATTAATTCTATATCAGTTTTAAGCCTTTCGTCTGAATAAAAAGATGTGATTTTATTTGTTGCTATAATTTGACCATTTACATGTAATTTTTGTGCTGGTTCAGTAGTTCCAATACCTATATCACCATTACTATCTATTAGCATTCTGTTAACTCCATTTGAATAAAAACTTAATTGATTTGTGACAGCTAATGGTTCATCGACGTTGCCTTGGGCACTAATATACGTATTTCCACTTACGTCCTTAACGCCACCAAGAGATCCCCATGCACTTCCATAACAACCTTCAAATTGACTTGTATCATCATTATATCTTATTGTACCCTTTGTATCAGATGGTCTTTGAGATTCTGTGCCAACCGGTATTATAATACCGCCAGTATCTAAAATATGTAAAGATACCGATGGAGTTTCTGTATCGATAACAACTCCACCATCATTTCTGATAGTAAATGTTCTCTTAGAACCATTTGAAAAATTAACTATATCACTTGAACCGTTATTTTGCGTAACATTTAATGCTACTCCTACCGCACTGTTTTGAATATCAACTTGTTCCGTTGTATATACATCTGTATTTAAAGTTGTAGTAGTTCCATGAACTGTTAAGTTTGATGTAATTAATTCGCCCGTAATAGTTACATTACTTGTTATGGATAGTTCTGTACCATCATCTGATCTTAACCAATATGATGTAATAAATTCTTCTTCGCCTTTATATAATTTTCCTGAAAATATAATATCGCTACTTGTTCTAATATCGCCAAATACGTCTAATTTTTTACCAGGATTAGTTCCGATACCTATATTTCCATTACTTTTAATTTTAAATATTTCTCCATCTAAATTTGAAGCATTAATTACATCATTATCGGGGTCATTTTGGTTTACACTTAGAGCTGTATTTACAGAACTATTTACTATTTTTAATAAATTTGATGAATATAAAGCAGAATTAATTGTTGTATCTGTTCCATTTATTGCAAAATCACCATTCACAGTCAAATCATCTGAATATATATTACCTACAATATATTTATTTGTTGTGCCACTGAGTATATCATCGGTATTTAAATTTGTAATAAGATTACTAATAATATTGGATGTTGATATAATAAAATTTGATGTTTCATGAAATTCATCAATACCATTTATTGTAAAACTACCAGTTACATTCAAATCATCTGAATATATATTATCTACAATATATTTTTTTCTTGCCCCATCATCAGTAATATCATCAGTATTTAAATCTGCTATTCTATTACTAATAATATTAGATGTTGATATAATAAAATTTGATGTTTCATGAAATTTATCAATACCATTTACTTTGATTTTACCAGATATTGTTTCTATATCATTCAATATCTTAATATTCGATGAATCAAATTCTAATATATTATAAGTCATCTTTTTATATATCACTCTATTTAATATCTTATATTAAATGTATAAAATTAAATCAGGTGCTTTCTAATATCTCTATCCTGCGTAATAAATCATTAATTTTGCCTATTAATGTATTTGATGTATTATTTAAGTTTGTAGATATGAGATTACTTGTGGTAGATATATAATTACTAGTATCTAAAACTGATTCTGGAATTTCAATGCTTTCAACTATCTGGTCTATAAATCTTAAAATTACTATACCATCACCACCGGAAGCACCATTATCACCATATCCTCCGCCACCCGAACCATTTCTACCATTATAATGCAAAATTTCGTTATATTCTGAGCTACCGTCACCTCCACCACCTAAACCACCAGTACCATCATTTATATTACTAGAACCACCAGCTCCTAGATATAAATTGTTAACAGAAGAATCATAATAACCTAAACTATTGTCAGTTGGTAAATCAAAAGTATCTTTAAAATTGACATGCAAGTCATCTGTGTTTACTTCAAATGCCCCATCGCCACCATTTATATTATAGCCACTTGTTCCAGCACCACCACCTCCACCATATTCTGTATATCCATTATTTCCATATAAATAAACACTATCTGTATTTAAAAAAGAATGTGATGATGGTATATTACCAGTATTAGTACCTCCACCACCAGAACCGGAGCCACCTATTCCGGAATTTATCCCATAAGACCCACCACCATCTGCTACCAATGTATTAAAAATAGTATCATTGCCGGACGAATTTATCTGGGATGTATAATTACCCGCACCACCTCGCCCAACTTTTATTCGGTAATCACCCGAATATATAACAGCTTTATCAATATAAATTAATTTACCCGAACCACCGCCGGCATGCTGACTACCACCACCCCCTCCACCAATCATAATAATATCCGACTCAGTACCATTATCTTGTTCATAATATGTCAATATATATTCAGTATAATTATTGGCATTAAATAATTCATTAATTTGACTATCATTTAAAACCTTGTTATATATCCTAAAATCAGAAATAGAACACTCTAATGTATTGTTTGTATCATATCTAGATTTACCTAAATATTTTTTGTTATAATCCACATTAAGGGTAATTGATCCTGTTACAGAAATGGCATCTTCTTTAACATTATTAATATGTACAGTCCATACACCTGAACCATCAATAGACCAAGATATGTGAACCCAATCTCCATCAAATAAATTATCATATTGTGTTATTTTGTATTCATTGGAACCAGAATTAAAAATATTTAATGTAATATAATTACCATCAATGCCAATATTGATATAATATGATGAATTATCTGAACTCAAAAACATAAATGATTTTAAATTTTGTGGATTACTACATTTAAACCAAAAAGCAAATGTAATACCGACTTCACTGCCACCTAATTCTCCTATGCCATAAATACCTTGTATATTACACTTATCGTTTAACTTAGCGTATGAATCATGTGTTCCATCTAAATATAAATAGTTATTATTCAGAGGTGTATATTCGAATATAAGATCATTACTATTATCTGGTTTAATTGTTGCTGTTCCGTATAATATTAAACTATCACTTAATGTGGAGTCACCATGAGCGGAAGTATTACCTTTATTATTAATATAAGATGAATCAACTATACTGCTAAAATTATACCATATTGGTAATATTGTCCCTATATCTTGTAAAGATTCGTCGTTATCAAATGTAGTACCTGAATTAGGATTATACGTAAATATGTATTTTTTATAAACAGACTTAACTAAAAATTGTTGTAAATTTTGTAAAGTAATGTTTGGAAAAACAGATGGTGTTCTAATTTGAACAACTTCTGGAACAATACTTAGAAACCCGTCAGCTGATACGAATAGACCTTCACCTATTTTAACAACTCCTGCTTTACTTTCACTAGCAATAGGTATGTCATTAGTATTATCTATACCAAGCGCATCCTCAATGCGATCTAATATGTCTGAAATAATAATATTAGATGTACTATCAATTTTATTAAGTAATATATTTGATGTAATATTTACATAATTTGAACTATCTTCAACAATATTTTTATCATTAATATATAAAATATTTGCTTGGTTATCCCATCTTATACGCGGTGATGTTAAAAATTTATTATCATGGTTGATTAATGAATTGTTATTAAAAACCAAACCTTGATGTATATATATATTATTATTTGTACCACCAAAAGACTTACTTAATGTATTGCCTCTATTAACGCTATCAATATTTAAGTCTGTAATTTTTTCACCAGAACCAATAAATTTACTCGCCGTAACATCCCCATTGATTTCTAAATCATTTGTAGAAATAGAGAATGTTGATCTTGTTGTTCCCGATGGAGTAATACTGTCTGACATTCTTTACTAATTATAAAAATAAATAAAAAAAATCTATAATGATGCAATCAATTAAATATATAAAAATATTGATACTAACATAGTAACGACACAAGATACTGTAATAGGGAATATATGTAAAATTTCACTATTTATGTTATCATTATCAATTTTATCTGATAAAATATTTTTCAATTCATCATACTTATTATTATATAAATTAAAATAATCATCGCAATTTTCATAATTAGTATTTATATCATATGTATCGCTATAATAATTTTTTAAATCATTAACATTGAACTCTACAATCATTATTATATATTGTAAGACTATAATATTTATATAATTATAGATAATGAAAAAAAAAGGGGGATATTACGATTCAAGTGTATTAGTAAATAATTTAACTCATAGTTTATCAAATTGTGGGCCAGTAAAATTGTCTGCAACAAATGTGTGTTTAGATAATGACAATAATAAGAATAGCGTTAATTATTTATATATGCCAAGTAGTAGAGGGGGTAAATTAAATAAAATGAACAATACTTCTGATAAAAATTTATTGTTAGAGGGTGGATGTTATACATGCCCCCAAGGACAGAGCGGATTAAATAAATTTTCTAGAAAATTTATAGTTATTATACCATTATTATATAATAAATATAAAAAAGGAGATGTAAAAAGTTTTGATAAAACTGTTAAAAAATTAACAAAACCTGCTAAGAAACCTGCTAAGAAACCTGCTAATAAATCAAAAAAACTTACTCGTAGACAAGGAGGTGGTAATTTAGATTTTACCGATCTTAGCGGCTTAGATTTTAGCTACAAAGAATATTCCCCACCTGATTTAGAATGTGCTAATAAATACCAGCCGTTATAATTACTTAGTATTTAAGGTAAAAATAGTTCCTTATTTTTTTCATATGGTTTATATTTTTCATAATTTATATGATAATATTTTTTATCAATATTTCCATAGTTAGTTAAAATTGTAACCATTTTATTGTATTTATTAATAAAATCTTTTATTGACTTGTTTATTTCATCATGGGGAACAAACCCATAGAGATGCTTAAACTTATTAGGCACAACAAATATTAATGAATAAAATATCTCTAATATATAATCCTTTATATCATAAATTATAGGTAAATAAGTATTTAATTCATATCGGTTAGATAATATATATATATATATTTTCATCATTTTATTCATATTAATTATAATATTATTATATTTTGTCTTATCAAATTTTTTTATGAACCTAATATTATAAATAATATCGACGAATTCTTTATTCTCAACTAAAAATCTAACATTTTTGTTTTTATTATAAGTTGTATAAAAATTATCTACATTTATTTGTTCAATATCCTTAATATCCTCTTCAAGTTTTGATTCTTTTTCATTTTCTTTATTACTATTGTTAATAATTTTATTTTTAATATTATTATCAATGTTTACATAAATAAATATTACTATTATTATAGTTAGTAATATTTGTACATTTAATTTTGCCATAATGTAAAATGATAATGCTAAAAATATAAATGAATAATTATAATTACTTATGATTTTATCAATAAAAAAATTCATATATCTAATCTATCTTATTAATAATTTTATTATTACACAGATGCACCATCAATAAAATACAATATAAATGAAAATATTACAAGAATAATTCCGAAATATATTTTTCTGTCATCTTCTGTTAAAATATATATTATTTTGGTAATATAATAATTAGTATCTGCATTTTTTGTGTTATTGAGTTCAATAATATCATTTATTATATCAATTGCCGTTTGCAATGTATTTTTATATACTTGTTTCAATGTTAAATTATATGTGTTATTTCTTATTTCATTATCCGGTATTTTTTCTGGTAAGGTTTCCAATAAAGTATTAATTTTATTTTCAATTTGTTTTTCAATGTATTTTTCAACATTTTTAGGTATTATTTCCTCTCCATTTTCTTCATTTTCAAGTTTTGATGTTTCCATAATTAAATTATTTAATCTACTTTAATCGTATAAAAGATAATTTAAATAATTTCCATCATATCAATATTTGCAATTAAATTTCTCCTACAACAATA
>Ga0209666_1001212_pt1 | contig 19755 bp, 12 predicted proteins | sample SaaInlV_125m_DNA_FD_184679 | JGI IMG/M metagenome (GOLD analysis project Ga0209666, IMG submission 184679) | Marine microbial communities from expanding oxygen minimum zones in the Saanich Inlet - Saanich Inlet SI037_S3LV_10m_DNA (SPAdes)... | ecosystem: Environmental > Aquatic > Marine >...
TGGAACTGAAGTTCCTGTTGTTATCAATCAAAATGTTACTGGTGTAACATCAGGAGCACAATCAGAAGTTCTTCGTGTCATTGGTAGTGATGTATACATAAAGATTAAGAACTCGGTAAACTTTGATATTGGCGAGCAATTGTTCTTTAGCACACAGTCTGCTGCTGGTGGAGATCTAGAAGGCATTACGGTTACTATTTCTAATGACGGTATCTTTGATCAGAATCCTAATTTTGTTACTGGAACTACAGTAACTGCATTCAATCCTGCACAAAGAGTAGATAAGTATGAGAACAAGATTAGTGGTAAGGTAGTTGTTTGGGATAGCAAGACCAAAACTCTGACTCTTGAAAATGATAAGAATCCAATTAATAACAATTACACCAGTGAGATTACACTGGGTAGTGATTATGCAAGAGATAGCACCACAAGTGAGCAACTTGCTGATGTATTCAGAGTAGGAGATCTTATTGACTTTGAAGGAGCTTCGTTTGAAACTTCCAAGTATGCAGAGATTAGATCTATGACATACACAGTAGGTGTTGATTATGTTAATGAATCTGGATCTGTAAATACTTCTGGTGTCGCCAAGTATGTTACTAGAGAAATTGTTCTAAACGCTCCTGCTTCTGGAATCAATGTTAATCTCACGGTTAATGTAAGTGATGTCAGCAACTTGCAAGTTCTATATAAAGTTAAACCTGAAGCATCCCAACAAAAATTTGATGACCTTAACTGGGAATACTTCAATAATAACGGTGCTTCCGATGATGATGTTATTGCGACAGCAGAAAATAGCATCTCGGGTCAGTTTGAATCCCAGGCTGCATATCAAGAGTTGAAGTTCAGTAAAGAAGATTTACCCGACTTCTCTTCTTTTGCAATTAAAATTGTTATGAAATCTGATAATCCTGCGTATGTCCCTAAAATCCAAGACATGAGAGCAGTTGCATCCTTCTAATATGAAATATGTAAAAGTCGAAGGACAAGAAGGATTTGTGCGAGATATGGAAACTGGTGCAATTATTTGCACCAACAAACCTCGTAAATCATTTTCCAATGAATTTAGAAATGTAGTAAGCGAAATAAATACTTTGAAGGAAGAAATGTCCGAAATCAAGTCCCTCCTTAAGCAGCTAATCAAATGACACTACGTAACGTACCAAAGTCTCACACTCTTGAGCAGCAACGCTTGGAGATTAACGAAATTGCTGCAGATTTGGATACCGCTGTTGATGGCACGAAAACATTTGGTGGGAGTAAAACGTTCTCTAGTGATGTAACATTCTCTAGCACTGTAGACTTTGACGATATTGCAACATTTAATAGTAGTCCTACTTTTTCTGATGGTGTAGCAGCAAACTTTGGTGATGATGCTGACCTAAAAATTTACTACGATGGATCTGTAGGTGTCCTGACATCATTCATTGATTCTGATGCTTTACAGATCAGATCAAAGACTGATACCAGTGAATTGTATGCCACAGCTCTCAAGGATGGTCCCGTCGAACTTTACTATAACGGTGCTAAAAAAATTGCAACTAGTCTTGCAGGTGCGACAGTTTTAGGAGATCTCCAAGTTAATGACGAGTTACATTCCACAACAGGTGCATTATATTTAAAAACTGCGGATCAGATAACCCCTGGTCAGATGGTTACTGAAGCGATCTTTGGTGGATCAATGTATGTACCATACGGTTTCAGTACATATCCTATTACTGAATTTCCTAATGGTAATATCGACGAGACATCCACTAATGCTGGATTTAGTGTAAGCAGCGGTGGACAGATTTATATTGCTAACATTAGCGCACAGGCTCTTTGGAAGGGTAGACAAGTAGGAACTGCTGGACTCACATCAGAAATCGATGCTGCTGGCAATGCCGAATTTGCTGGCACTCTGGACGTATCTAACACTGTTACTTTTAATGGGGATGTTACATTTACTGGAGTTGCTAGCGACCTTATTATAAATCCCAGTACCACCTTTAATAATAATGCTGCTTTCGCCAATGACAAGGTATTAAACTTTGGCGGAGCTTCTAATGGTCGTATCTTATATGTTTCTGCAACTAATAGTTTTGATGTAAGAGTTCCTGGTGGTAGCGAAGATTTAAAACTTGGTGCTGGTACAAACGTCAGAATTACTAATGAAAATGGATTGACAGATAGAGCAGTATTCAGTGCCAGTGGTTTAACTGTTAGTGGAACTGTTGATGCTACGGCATTCACAGTTGGTGGTTCTCCATTCACTGCAGGTAGTGTCGCAACCACATCCGCTACTGGTATTGTACAACCAGATGGCACAACTATCGCTATTGATGGCAGTGGTGTTATTAGTGTAGCGGGTGGTGGCGATCCATTCACTGCTGACGGATTTAAGTTTGGTGTCAATGAATCTTCTGGTCCAACAGCAACACAAGGTGAGATCAGACAGATTGGCGGCAAACCACATTTCTATGATGGATCTGCATGGCAAGAGTTTATTCTTGGTAGCACTCAAACTACTACAATTCCAGCAGAAACTTCTTGGGATAAAGTTCTATTAAGGGCAACTTTTGATTCGGACTTTGATGATGTTAAGTATGGTGCTGTTGGTACTCCTAATACTTACCCTAACTTTGCTGGAACCGCGTTATCCCCATCAACTCTTGTACAAACCCCCGCCAAGTTTGGTGCCAAGGTTCTGAAGAATGTTGGCAATGGTGTTATCTATCCAAATAGATCCGAATATGACTTTACTGGTGAATTCACCATAGAGTTTTGGGTTTATTTTGATTCCACACTCGCAGGTTATAATACAGTTTATACTAACAAACACGTTCTAGTTGGAAAATCTAACACATCCTTTACTGGTGGTAGTTGGAGGTTGTATTTTCAAACTCGTTCTAACAGTCAAATTGGAATTTACCTTGATGTTCATGATACAGCAACTAATACTGTTTCTACTCTTTGGATTGAAAATATTCCAACCCTGACTGATTGGCAGAATCAGTATTTAAATAACTGGTCTCATATTGCTCTTGTTAAGGCGTCTGATGGAACTCTTCATTTGTATAGAGACGGTATTGATTCTTTCTATACTTATGCTGATGGTTTAGATGGAAATGATATTACAAACAGCATCCACCCCCTAGCTATTGGCACTGAACAAGATACCCAATACGTGCCAGCTTTTAATGATATGTTCATTGATGATCTTCGCATCACAAAAGATGCGAGGTATACATCCAATGGTTCTTATCTTACACAATCTTTTGTACCACCAACCACAGCACACCCCATCAGTGGCACCACAACAACGTACACACCACCTGCAACTAGCAAGGCTGGTGAGATTACGCTAGGTGCATCTCCTACGTGGACTGGAACAGCGGGGGTAGGAGTGACACAGCAATCCAGTGGCAACTATCGCTTGACTTTCACAAGTGCATTCACCAATGCCACTGACTACTATGTCATCGTTAATCATATGGATGGTTCTGGACCAGTAGAGGTAGTTCCAGTTAGATCTGCTGCACATATAGATTTTGCAGTGACACAATCGGGATCTGCTCTCGATACTGGATCCCTAGCAATTCAGGTTATTGCACACTAATAAATACTAAAATAGAGGAATAGTCTGGTATCATGCCATTAAGAAACGTACCAATTACATATACCCTTGATCAGCAGAGGCAAGAGATTAACTCACTTGCTTCTGATGTTAATGATATTGATGTCAGCTTTGACGAGAAGGTAGATGATAGGGTTGCTGCCCTATTACAAGGTGGCGTGGGAACAGCGGTTACTTATGATGATGCTAATGGATCCCTAACAATTGATTTAGCATTCAATGAGTTTTCCACATCTTCAGTTCTCGAAGGAACTAATCTTTACTATACAGAGGACAGAGCAAATGCTGCTATTGATGCAAGAGTAAATCAAAACTTTGTTAACAATCTCAATATCACTAATCTTGGTCCTCAAGATTCTATTACTCTTACTCTAGGACAGACTACTAGAACTATAACCCCTCTTAACTATAACAATACATCCTGGGACACTGCATATGGATGGGGTGATCATGGTGCTGTAGGATATCTGACTGCTTATACAGAAACTTCTACTTTAGATAATGTACTATCTAGAGGTGATTCATCTGTACAAACTGCATCTTTTGGTACAGTAAAATCTGATGTATTTACATCACAAACAGGGTCAACAAACCTGTCTCTGACTGGAAATAATATTATTGCTACAGCAGATTTAAGAGTTGGTACTATTGATACTTCTCTATCTAATGACTATGGTGTCAGAGCAAATGCTGATGGCGAAGTTATTATCAACCACTCACCAACAAATGGTGGTCTAACTCTAAAATCTGGTGGTAACTCTACATTCACTGTTGATAATTTAGGAAGATTAAATGGTGTTGTTAAGTTTGTAACGTCTGACGGAAGTGCAGGTCAATCTCTACAAACTGATGGTTCTGGACAATTGGTTTGGGGCGAAGGTGGCGGAGCAAATGTCGAAGTAAGCGACAATCCACCGTCTGGAGCCACCAGTGGAGATATGTGGTGGGAGAGTGATTCAGGTCGCTTGAAAGTTTACTATAATAACGGATCTAATCCTGCAGCATGGGTTGATGCATCTCCCCCACTTAAGATTAGTGCTCCTAATTCTGCTTTTGTAAACAACACTGGAAGTCTATCTGCAGACTCCCCCTCGGATCCTGTTTTTGAAGATACTAACGGTGTCTTTAATGTAACTATTCAAGTTAGTACATTTACTAAAAATAGAATTAGTGTTCTATTAGGATCTTTAACAGGATCTAATAATACTAATGGTACTATTATTCTGCAAAGAGTTGTAGGAGCAACTACTACTGATATTTGTACAGTTAAGTGTCCTGATCCATCTGTAACTGGTATCATTCCAATTGCATTTGACTTTATCGATTTGCATGGATTAAACACTGGAGATAATGTCACTTATCAATTATCTCTAACACTGAATGTTTCTGGTACTAGAACTGTAGCAGAAACAAGTCAGTTATTTGTTACTGAAATTTGAAATAAATAACTAAACGGAGAGATCTTAAGCAATGGCAATCTTATTCCCAGATACCGCTGGACAACCCACAGACGGTTCATTCACACATACCGATGGTGGGTTAACCTGGATCTGGAATGGAACCAGCTGGAGATCCAGTGGCGGAACCCTGGATACATTCCAATTACCCACAGCAAGTACCACAGTATTGGGTGGTGTTAAGGTAGATGGTTCTACAGTTAACATTGATGCTAATGGTGTCATCACTGCCGCTGGCGGCGGTGGTGGCGGTGGCGGAGGCACTAGTCTAGGAAGTAGACAAACTTTCAATGCTTCCACTAGTGGTTCTCATTCCGATGGTACATCAGAAAATATTACTATTACTGCATACAAAGGATATGCATTATATAAAGTTGAAGTATCTCAACCAGCATGGGTAACTTTGTATGTTAGTTCTGCTACCAGAACTGCCGATGCTAGTAGAGTAATCACACAAGATCCTGCTCCTGGCAGTGGAGTAATTGCAGAAGTAATTACACAATCATCTGCTGAAACTGTATTGTTTACTCCAGCATTTATTGGATATAACGATGACGCCACTCCAAGTACAAACGTATACTTGAAAGTTGTAAATAAAAGTGGATCTACACAAGGTATCAACGTAGAGCTAACGGTAACACAACTAGAGGCATAAAATGGCGAAGGTATTATTGGATGTAATTCTTGTAGAAGGAACTGACAAGCAAGAATTCGTAGATAGTTTTAATGCCGAGACCGAAGCGGATTGGTGGAATATGTTGGGCAGTATGCCCAATCTAATCGTCATGAATGTTGAAGAGGATTATATAACAACATTTCGTTCACATTCTAGTGTATTTCAGGCAACAGAAATTCCAGAAGATTTTGAGGCTTCCGTTGCTCCATCAGTAGAGGAGATGACGAAGTGGTATACATCTAGTACAAGTTCTTCTTATAGATCTCCTACTGGCAATGGAGAAGACAACGCTCCTGTACAATTTCTTTATGACAGTAATCAACTTGTACCATTAGACGGTGGTGGAGAGGTTTTTACTGTAGGAAGAGATGATGATAGTTTCTCTACTCAAGGGGCATACACATATAAGTCTAGATGGACTGGAAAGCATGTTGACATCGTTACTCTAGAATCTGGTAGTGGTGGAGATTGGGCAAGTAATACAGGCACACATGATACACATCCAGATTTTCAAAAGTTATCTTCTGAAGATGACTCTCATGCAAGAGTAGATCCATATTGGTATCAGTGTCAAGCACACTCAAATATGAAGAATACCATCACAGTAGATCCTGCTGATGGGACTAGAAATACCTACACTTTTACTGTAAGTTTTGGTGGAAGTGGAATTTATACTCTAGTTGGTAATGATAGAAATGGTGCTATCAATGGAAGCAATCCACCCATTTCTATCCAGGAAGGAGATATTTTAATCTTTAATGTAACTGCTTCTGGTCATCCATTTATGATCAGAGATGCTGATGGTGGTAGCAACATCACCGATGGTAGCGTAGATAACGCAGGTACTGATAATGGTACTGTTACTTGGACGACTAGAACATCATCTAGATTCATTCCAATGGATTGGCCTGATCTAGAAGCAGATGCTAATAACCAAGTTACAACTAACGAAGGCGGTAACAGTGGATTAACTAATCATGGCATGGGTGTATTGAGTGCTGCTGGTGGAACTATTTGTGGATTTGCAAAGAAAGCAAATCTTTATGCAATGTATTTGGTATCGGGTGACAGCCCTACAGAGTGTATTCAAGCTGCTATTGATTGGCATAACGCAAAACCAAATAATCCAGAGACAGGTGTTCCTAACCCAACTATTCTAATTGCAGAGTATCAATACTTACGTGATAGAAGACATGCAATTCCTATTGACAGTGTATCCCAAATTAATAAAGCAGATGGAACAACGGTAAGTAGACCAGGAACTTGGGGATCAGACTTTTCTGAATTTGTAAAAGAAAACATTATACCCTTCAAAGTATATAATCCAACAACTACAAGTTATTCTTGGATGGTTGTGATGCCATCACAATTTGATTATAGTTCTTTAAAATCTGCATTAGACAGTGCTTGGAGTAATGGCATTGTTTGTATTAATGCAGCTGGTAATAACGGCGGAACTTTTAACAAAGAGAATACTAAAACTGCTACAAGTATAGATATTGATGCTGGTTCAAATTACTCTATTATCAACATTGTTTATGGTAGTTCTAACTCGGAAAGCACATCCAGTACAACCACATGGTATCCATTTATATCATATGGTCCACATGGTGTAGAGAGTAATATTGATGTTGCTGCTGGTTATAACTCACAAGACTATCCTGGTTTAGATGGATATTCAAATAGAGGACCAGGAATTGATATTGTAGGTCTTGGTGCTAACACATGGACTTCGTATCCTAGTTCCACATATGGAACTTATAAGTGGGGAATGTTCTCTGGTACAAGTTGTGCTACTCCAACTGTGGTGGGAAAGGCAGCACTAGTCATGGAAGAATACTTCTGGTATAACAATGCTTGGCCAACTCCTGATCAGACTAAATCAATACTATTATCAAAAGCATCAAATAAATGTAGAGGTATAGCATCGGGTGGCGTCGGATTTAATTGGTCGAATACGCCTAGTGCATCTGGCGCATCTTTATCTAATGAAATTTCTTTTGGAAACTGTGTTATTTCTAGTGGCAATAATGGTAATGGTGGTTTTAAATATACAGAATTAACAGGCACTACACATCTACGCGCATACTTTGATCCACAAGATCAAGACAGTCATCCATTTGTACACAGAATCAAACATAATAGCAAAAGACCAGTTGCAGGTGGGATGTATCCAAGAGTAAATAGTGCTGTAGGTCGTCATCGCATGGACCTACCTGATATGACATAAATAAAAATACTTGTTATATTTTGATGGATAATACACAATTGCGAGCTGAATTTGAAAAACAGTTTGCTGATTACGATCTTAAAATTAGGCGAGGTGAGGAAGAACTTGTCAAGTTGCGTGAATATCGCACTAAACTAGAAGGCGGGTTAGAAGCACTTAACATACTAGAAAAGGGTACAGATGGCAGCGATACCAGTCAACATACTGATTGATAAAGGAGCAGACTTTGCAGTCACCTTTTTCATCACTAATAAAGATGGCACCCCGCTAAACATGTCAGGGTACACTGGTTCTGCTGTCATGAAAAAAAGTTATTCTGCAACAACTTCGGTTCCATTTAGTTTAGATTTTGTCAATAGAACTACAGGAGAAATTGCCCTTACATTAACAGATACTGAAACTCTAGCATTAGATCGTAGAAGATATGTCTATGACATTATTCTCATTGATCCTAATGATTATAAAACTAGAGTGATTATGGGCAACGCAGAAGTAAGTCCTGGAGTTTCCTGATGGCACAGTATAACGTCAGGGTTGGAAACAATGCATATCGTGTTGGCAAGCAATTACCAGCGCAGCATAAGCTTGACGTAAACTACCAGATTCCATCAAAGTCAGTACAGAATTCTAATCTTCTGATTGAATCACTGGCATCTCAATTTGATGGAACTCAAGATACATTCAATTTGATTGTTAATGGAGAATCATATACTCCATTGAATGAAGAACAGATAATGATTTCTGTAGGTGATGTTGTTTTATCACCTGGAGTTGATTACATTGTTTCTAACGATCAGATTGTTTTCAGCACACCACCAACTGCAGGTGTACAGTTCTTTGGAGTGGCATATGCTACTACAGCAGATCTAACCAGAACTCTTAACTATGTCATAGACAGTGGTTCCTTTCCTATGGGGAATGGTCCTAAAGGAACCATGACAGTTGATGTTACTGGAATCATCGAATCCTGGACTATCCTTGCTGATAGCGAAGGTAATATTGAGGTTGATATTGAGAAATGCAGTTTTAATGATTTCCCCAATTTCCAATCTATTTGCGGTACTGAACGTCCTACATTAGGAATCATAAATAGTAGCACGGCTAGAAAAAACAAAGATGACAGCCTGTCTACCTGGAACACTACCGTGAATGCAGGAGATATATTTCAATTCAAAGTGAATTATTCGATCAACATCTCACGATGCATGGTCTCATTGAAATTGAAACTATAAATAGTATACGATATAAATAACAATAAATCGAGAGATAAACACGGAGAGTTTACATGGCACTGCTAGTAACCGACAACGGTGAAATTGATTCTCTACGTAATCTACTGAATTACAATCAGGAGATTCCTAGAAACTTAATTCTGAAGTTGTTCACAACAAATACATATCCAGCTGAAAGCGACACGCCTTCACAAACAAGATATTACGAGCCCTACACCAACAACAATACGTTGGGATATGGTTCTGGACCCACCACAGGGTATCATCAAGTTGAAAATAATAGAACTGATCAGGATTATTCTAACCAGTATGGAATTCTGCTGAACGGAACTCGTTGGACAATCGAGACCCTACAAGCTGCTGCAGTCGCTGCTGTTGCTGGCGCTGGTACTACCGATGAGTACACAGTCACCGTTGCTTCAAATACTGGTATTAAAAAAGGCGACTACGTAACTGGCGGCGACGTTGGTACTGGTGCATATGTCGTCGATATCGACGGTCTAACTCTCCTCTTGAGTGTCAAAAATACTGGCACGTTTACTGGACAAAACCTAGACTTCGGTGCTGGCAGAACGACTGCTTCTTATCCAGAGCAAACCTTCACGTTTGATGGTGCTGCTGGTGATGTGTATGGTTACATGCTTGTTCGTGCTAACAACATGCCTACCACCATTCACGGTGTTCTCGATGCAGGCACTGCAGCTGCTGGAACAACTATCAGTAAGACTGGTATCCGTGGTACTATCGGCAATGACTATTTCGTTCTTGCTGCTGTTTCTAACACCACTACCATCACTGGTACTTCTGGTGAGTTCTCCGTAACCGTTGGTTCTACCGCAGGTCTTGCAGTTGGTCAGAGACTAACTGGTACTGGTATTGCTCAAGGTGCAAGAATTGCTGGTATCGCAGGAACCACTGTTTATCTAGACAAGGCACTCACTGGTGCTGCTTCTGGTAACGGTGTATTCCAAGCAGAAGTCGGTGAAGATCTAACTGTCGGCATGACAGTCTCACAGACTGGTACTGCTGGTGTTATTGGCGGTGCTCCTAATGGCATCGACGCTGCAACTATCATCACTGGTATCGATCATCAGGTATACGTTGATGGTTCTTTGACGGATGGAACAGTCACTGTTTATCTAAACAACGCACTGATCGACAACATTCAGCCGTCTAACAGCAATGACGAAGTTGAATTTGACTTCAGTAAGGTAACTGCAACTGGTCACGGTCTTGTCAAAGGCGATGCCGTCTATATCGACCAGGGTACTGGTAACAGCACCACAACTGCTAGCACCTACACCGTATTCGATGTAATTGATGCTAACACCTTCACTACAACCAAGGCACTAAACGGCACTGGTTCACTAACTCTTTACAGCGCAATCTTCTTCGCTGAAAGATTCACGAATGGTCCATACGCGATTCAAAATGCTGGTGACCAAATCAAAGTCACCCTGAACGTCAGCCTCGACTGATATACTCAAATTGAGTTCTATATTATGGGGGGATTGCTTCACTGGCGATCCCCCTATTTTTTTAACTTGACCGTAGTTAATGGTATTCTCCTACACTGGTACTGGAAGAGTTCCCCAGTTTGTTGCTTACGAAGCACTGGGGGTAATTTCTTACAGCTATACAGCGTCGGTACTAAACGAGTTTATTAAATTAGATTTTGGTTCAATAGGTCTAGCATACTGGGTAATTGCAGACCATGCAAACAAAATCATTCAAGACTATAAAGATGATCAAATAATCAACCTGACAGAAGACGGCGGAGTCGTCAGTCAATTTGATTATGGTAGCATTTTAGAAGTAGAGGCAGTAGCACAAGACGATTGGGGTCTTGTTACCGATACTTCAAACATCGAGACGATGGGAAGAACACACTTCCATTCACTCACCCAGTGGTCTGTTATCAAGACGTGGGTTGGTTCTGGAACCGTCTGGGAGTTCGGAGGATCTACTTACAGACTGGATGCCCCATGGATCGGTTCGGGTACGCTGCGAGTATCCAGCACTGCCAACACTCATTATGTACCTGCGATTGCTACGGAGGGACTACTACCCCTTCGTAGTGACACTAAAATTGCGTATGCTCCTAACTGGAATGTATTCGGCACCTTATTCAGCGGTAGCTTTGCTGGTGAGGCTGTTGTTAAGACATCCCCAGAAGATCGCAAGACACTATTCAACGTCCATGGTGATGCTGGTATCAGCTTCAGACCCAACTGGGTTGGTTCTGGTGTGCTGTTTAATATCAGTACAACCACCTTCAAACAGACATATGATTATGTCGGTGAAGGAACTCTATTTGGCATCTCTTCTACAGAAGAAAAAGTTGTCTGGGATTACAACAATTCCAGCATCGATTTCTTTACCTATGAGAACTTTGGATCGGTTGCAGAATCACCAATTGATTCGATTACGATCCAATCGATTGCTAATGATACAATCCAAAGTCGTGCAAACGAAAGGATTATTGATCTAGTTGTATCTGGATCTGTTTCTGGTGCATTCCTAGACTTCGGTACTATTCTCACTGACGGTGAGCAGACTCCCTCTACTGTCGGACTCGACTGGGGTCAGATTCTTACCAATCAGACAGATTATCCATTCGGTCTGTTCCCAATCGGTGGTACTGCCAAGCAAGTATTCACTCCCAACTTTATTGGTTCAGGTGTACTGTTCTCGTTTGGAGAAGGTATTGGTAGAACCAAACCAAGATGGATTGCCTATGTTCAGATTGGAATCTTTGGTGCTGCGAAGACAAACTTCAGTCTTCTTCACAAGGGTTCAGGCAATCTATTCAGCTTCAACAACGGCGAAGATCGCAGAGCATATGTATACAGCGGTTCAGGTGCCCTCTATGCCATCTCTGGTGCTTCTGAATCGGTTGGTGCTGACTATCCTGACTCTACAGCGTTGCTGCCTATTGCAGGCGTTGCTGGGGTCAGCTTCACACCTAACTGGAATGGTACAGGTGTTGCAACTCTTACAGGTGCATCAGTCGAGAGACAGACTGATCACTATCAAGGTTCTGGAACTCTATTCAACTTCGAGACTGCTGACGAGGCAGTTGCATATCACTACAGCAGCACATCTAATGCGATATTCAACTATCGCAATTATGGATCGGTCGCTGATACACCGATCAATTCTATTACGATCCAGTCTATTGCTAATGAGACTATTGAGAGTCGTAAAGACGAACGAATTATTGATCTAATTGTTGCTGGATCTAGTGTCGGTCAGTTCCTAGATTCTGGTTTCATTCTCCTCAATGGCAAGGATTCTCCAGAAACTGTCAGAGAAGATTATGGTTCCATCATGGAATCTATTTCCCGTTATGCAATGGGAGACTTCTTGTTTGAGGGCGAAGCAGCATCTACTCGAACACGTACTCATATTGGAACTGGTAGTCTATTTGCATTCGTTGAAGGTCGTGGTAGAACCAAACCAAGATGGATTGCTAATATCCAAATTGAAGTTAGTGGTAAAGGTGATACACCTCGTGCAAGAAGCTTTGTTGGAGAAGGCGTACTATTCAACCTCAACAATGCAGAAGACAGGAGAGCATATGCATACAATGGTTCTGGTGCCCTCTATGCCATCTCTGGTGCTTCTGAATCGGTTGGTGCTGACTATCCCGACTCCACGGCGTTACTGCCCCTTACAGGCGCTGCTAGGGTCAGCTTCACACCTAACTGGAATGGTAGTGGTATTGCCACTCTCACGGGTACATTAGTTGAGAGACAGACCGATCATTATAAAGGATCTGGAACTCTATTCAACTTTGAGACTGCTGACGAGGCAGTTGCGTATCATTACAGTAGTACATCCAATGATATCTTTGAATATCGTAACTATGGATCTGTTGCCGCTACTCCAATTGAATCTATTACGATTCAATCTATTGCTAATGAAACCATTGAGAGTCGCAAGGACGACAGAATTATTGATCTAGTAGAAAGTGGTTCTACTTCTGGATCTTATCTGAATTACGGATTCATTCTTCTCGGTGGCGAAGATGCGCCCGAGACTGTTAGAGAAGATTATGGTTCCATCATGGAATCCATCTCCCGCTATGCGATGGGAGACTTCCTGGTTGAAGGTGAAGCAGCAACATCCAGAACACGTACTCATATTGGTTCTGGTGACATCAAGATTAATGTCGCTACTATCGTCAGCGTTCCACCCAAGTGGACTTCTGATATATTCGTCGATGTTACTGGCGAGGTTGCAGATAGCGTCACCAAGACATTTGCTGGTTCTGGTGATCTATTCAACTTCGTATCCTCTGACGAGAGACGTACCTTTGGATATCAATCCACTGGAACTCTATATGCAGTTAATGGTGCTGCTGAAGTCTTTGGTGCTAACCCACCAGATATTACAACACATCTACAAGTCAGTGGATCTGCAGCTGTTGCATTCGTTCCTAACTGGAATGGATCTGGTAACGTATCCATCTTCGGTCAACTGGTCGAACGTGCAGCAGTCAATCCTCCTGCTCGTGGAAATCTGTTCGGATTCTCCAACGCTGACGATAGAAGAACATACAGCTATAACCAATCTTCTACCGATCTCTACGTTGATGTAGATTACGGATTTGTTGCTTCTCCTGTCATTGACTCTTGGGTCATTGCTAACCATGCATCCAAAGTCATTGAAGACTACAAGGATGACAAACTCTTTAATCTGGTCGAGAGTGGTGGTGGAGACTTCATTGATTATGGATTCATCGAGACTGCCAATCTCGCTGGTCTTCCTGGTGCAAACAATCTTCCAGATGCAACAGAAGATTATGGCACAATCATCGATCCTCAATATGAGAGGTCGATCTACCCAATGGGTCATCTGTTCAAGTTCACTGGACTTTCAGGTGGAGTCAAGGTTGTCATCAATCTGCGCCATATCGCAGTTCTCGACAAACCAACCCTCAAGATTGGTGGCGAAGCTTCAATACGACTTCCCAACGTCCACAGTGGGGATGGAGTTCTATTCACAACTACTGGCACTGCTTACGCAGAAAGAGTATCCTTCAGTCCAGATAATCTTACTGGTCTATTTGACTTTGTTGGATTTGCCGATACCAGTTACACCCCCAATTTCAATGGTGGTGGCGTTATCAGATTGGATGGTCGAGCATCTTCTGCAGTTGCATTCGCAGGATTCCAAGAGAACACTATCGTTCTACGTGGCATTGCTGGTCAGAAATACTTACCATCCTACGCTGGATCTGGATTTATCTCTACGTTGTCAGGATCTGCAGAAGCAGTTACTGCAAGTCCAGATGATCTATTCGGTCTGTTTGACTTTGTTGGAACAGCAGCAGAGAAAGCAACTGCAGCATACGATGGATCTGGTTCACTGTTTGGACTATCTGGTGCAGTCGAAGCAGTTGCTGTTGCAGAGGAGAAGAGAAATCTTATCAAGGTCAGCGGCAACGCTGCCGAGAGATTCATCCCGAACTTCAATGGTTCTGGTTCACTCTCTGTTCTTATCGGCGCTGCAGAATCCAGAACAGCAAGTCCAGATCCATTCTTTACTCTGTTCGACTTTACTGGTCGTGGATCAGTCAGGGCAACGATTGCATACTCTGGATTTGCTCTTCTTTCTGTATCTGGAACAACCGAACCAGAGATCCTCACGTTTGCAGAGCAACCATTTGGTACTGCAACAATCTCTGGTCAGGCTGGCGAAGTATTTGTTCCCAGTTATGTTGGTTTTGGTCGAATCGCAGCACTGTCTGGTGCAGCAGAATCCCTTACTGTCAATCCTCTGGAAAGACAACTTCTGTTCTCCATGGGTGGAGTTGCAGGAGAAAGATTTGCTGCAGCACCTCAAGTCAAAGGAACCGAGATCAATCTTCAGGGCGAGATTGCTACTCCTCTACGTACATTTGCAGAACAACCATTCGGGGTTGTTCCTGTCAGTGGTATTGCAGAAGAAAAATTTGTCGATGTATATGGTGGATTCGGTACTCTATTCTCTGGAGGATTCACTTCAGAATCCATCACATTCAAGATTCCTCCAGTCAGAGATGGAGACATTCTCTTCCGTGGATCTGCAGTCGAAGCATTTGGATTCAATCCTCCAGATATTACAACACATGTCATTCTCTCTGGAGAGATTGCTACTCCTCTACGTACATTTGCAGAACAACCAACAGTTCGCATTGTCACCAGTGGCACAGCAGTCGAAAGACAAACCGATGCATATCTCGGAACTGGTGCCATCTTCTCCAATGGATTCACTTCCGAGTCTGTTACCAAGAGACTTCCAGAGTTCACCGCTCATCTCAATGTTACTGGTCTTGCAGAAGAGAAAGCAACATTCAGAGAGATCTTCTTTGGTTCCCTCTTCAAGTTCAGAGGATCTGCAACTCCCGCACTTCTCACCTTTGCAGAGCAACCACAGACTCTATCCAAGATTAGTGGTGTTGCTGCTACCACAAGAGCAAGAGACTTTATTGGCGATGGCAACATTGCAACTCTTTCTGGTGCTGCAGAAGCAGTCACCTTCAATCCTCTGGAAAGAGATCTACTCTTCGATGTTACAGGCATCGCTACAGAAAGAAGAACCAATGCGTTTGTTGGTACTGGTCAGATCAGAATCTACCCAGAAGCAGCAGATATCAGGTTCACCCCGAACTGGAATGTCGAAGGTGTCATTCCTGTCAGTGGTACTGCAGTCGAGCGTGTTGCAAGAGACGAGGTTGTACGTGTCCTCATCGGTACATTCTCTGGCGCTGCCGAGTCTGTTACGTTCAACCCACTGGAGAAAGATGCACTCTTCTCCTTCACTGGTCGTGCAACAATTGCTTCTGCAGTATCGGAAGTCAAGAGAGTCGAACTGGCACTATTTGCAGAACCAGTTACAGTTCATATTGTCGCTGTTCCTCCTGCAGGCGAAGGTACTGCAACTATCAGTGGTGCTGGCGTCGAAAGATCTGCAAGAGACTACATCGGTCAGATCCACATTGGTACATTCTCTGGTGCAGCAGAATCCTTTACTGTCAATCCTCTGGAGAGACATCTTCTATTCTCTGCAACTGGTATTGCAACCTTACGTTCTACCCGTGCTTACGTTGGAACTGGTTCTCTATTCGCACTCAATGGTGCATCAGAATCCAGAGCAGTTGTACCACCAGCAGAAGGTCTCTACGATATTGTTGGCGAAGCAAACGTTGTCATCACCCTCTCTCATGTTGGCGAAGGCAACCTATTCAGTTTCGTTACGAGCGAAGAGAAAGTTGCATACGACTATGTTGGAGAACAAGTTCTATTCACCCTTTCTGGAGAGGCAGTCGAAAGAATTGCCAATGCAGAAACTTTCTTTGGTTCTATCTTCTCGTTCTCTGGAGCAGCAGAAAGAGTTGCTTATGTACCAAGTCTGCTTGCAGATGTCAACATTGCTGGTCGTGCAGAAACTCCAAGATCCAGAGTATTTACTGGATCTGGAGATCTATATGCATTCGACAGTGCAGCAGAATCCAGAACAATTACTTACGAGAACGTCGCAATCTTCGACTTCCTCGGTCAGGTCAAGCCTGCTATCACCAAGGTATATACTGGCGAAGCAGAAATCAAAACTTCTGGCGAAGCACAAGAATCCTTCATCAGAGCACCTTACTCTGGTCAGACAGAAGTTCAACTCTCGGGTATCGCAGACGAGAGAACAACTGCCAACCCACCAGAAGAAGGCACAGAAATTGCAACCGATGGCGAAGCGAAAGTTCTTCGCTCTTTCGGATACGAAGGATCAGGTCAAATCAAAGTCAATGTCGATACCATCATCGGCATTTCTCTACGTATCTTTGGTACTGGATCCATCAATGTCAGAGTACATTCCAGATACTTCCCACTACTCCAGCACAGACCAGACGTTCATATCCTTATCACTGGCAGCGCAGCAACTGTCAAGATTGATGTTGCGCCAGCTCGTACATACGGATGGATTATTTAATGATATAAATAACCTCGGTATCCTAAATTAATTTTAATGACTACCCAGGTACAATTTAGGCGTGGTACTACTGCCGAACATGCTCATTTTGCGGGAGCGCAAGGTGAGTTAACAATTGATACTGATAAAAATATGGCGGTTGTCCATGATGGGACAACTAATGGTGGATTTGATGTTTTTCGTGCAAGGTGGGAGTATTTAAACACAAGTGTTACACTCGGAACAAGTCTTCGATATCTCGTAGACACATCAGGAGGACCACTAACTCTAACCTTGCCTCTATATAACAATCAATTGGTTCCTAAATCAGGGGACACGTTGGAGTTCATTGATATTAATTTTTCATGGGATACAAATAATGTAACAATCGTCGATCCAATTGGCAGACAATTCCAAAATACATTTGGAGTTGTTTCCAGTCCTTTAGTATTTGACTTGAAAGGAGCGAGAGTGCAACTAATTTGGGACGGTAACTACTGGAGAGTAATTGTATGACAATGTTTATTAGCGACAGCTATCAACAACAAGGTGGTGGGGGAACATCTGTATCTTCCAATAATTACACCCTAGGCAACGACTTTAGTATCCATGCTTTACGTAGGGATGCTGATGGAATGCTACGTTACACCAAAATTAGAAGTATTGATGACGAGACAGGTGACTTCTTTCGTTTAGATGGAAGTTCCTATCTGGATATTGCAACTGGTGCGTATGACTACGTAGAAGAAACTACAGAAGAGAAGTCATATTCAAATAATCCGCAAGATAAATACCAACAGTATAGATTTGATAGTCGTAAGATTAGCTATTTTGTTGATGATGACGGATACTTTGTAATTCGTTTCAATGAAAATTATGATTATTCCACCGAAGGACCCAAATAATAAGGCAGCATAAACATGGCAGATTTCAGATTAGGCAGACTTAAGTTTAATTGGAGGGGCGACTGGACAGTCGCAACTGCATACGTTATCGATGATATCGTAAAGTTTGGCGCAAACACCTATGTTTGTGTTTCCAACCATACGTCGGTATCAAACGAAGCGCAGTGGTATTCGGGCGATGGCGCTAGATGGCAAGTCCATACCGAAGGCATTTACAATCGTGGAGATTGGGCAGATGCAACCTTCTACAAATTAAACGATATCGTAAAGTACGGTAACGATCAGTATCGAGTAATCGTTGCCCACACCTCTAGCGGTACATTCGCTTCAGCAAATTTCATTTCTTATGTCAATGGACTTAAGTTTGAAGATTCCTGGGACACTAATACCGAGTATCAATCTGGTGACATTGTAACCTTTGGTGGTTACTCTTATGTTGCCCTTTCTACTTCTACAGGTGCTGCACCAAACAACCTTGGCGCTAGTTGGGAAATTCTAACAACTGGTTTTAAAGTTGTAGGTACATGGAGCAATAGCACAGCATACAAACCTGGTGACGTTGTACTACTTGGTGGTAACTCATACGTTGCTAAAACAACCAATACCAATTCCACACCATCAGCTGCTTCTGCTGATTGGGACTTCGTTGTTGGTGGTTTCACATGGAGAGGTGTTTGGAGTTCGACAGAAACATATCAGCCTGGTGATGCAATCTCCAGAGCGTCTAACTCTTACATCTGTGTTGCCGAGTCTACTAACAATCCTCCAGAGACAGACGTTAATGGAGACTATTGGAACTCCCTGACTCAAGGAGCTCAATCCAACGTCTTGACAGATGCTGGTGATGTTCTTTATATTTCGGGTTCTGGTGCTGCCAGACTACCTATTGGAGCCAGCGGTCAAGTTCTGACAGTTGATTCTAACGGTTATCCTGCTTGGGAAAAGAGTAATGCAACCGATCCTGTTTACTATGTTACTGTCAATGGCAGTGATCTAAACAGTGGCGAAAATATTACCAAGTCATTTGGTTCACTACGTTACGCTCTAGATAACGTTACTGGTCCTGCAACTATTTACGTTAAGGCAGGTACGTATAACGAAACTCTACCAATGTTCGTTCCCGAGAATATCTCGATCATTGGTGATAACATGAGAACTACTGTTATCAAACCAAACGTTGGTGCAAATTCTTCTACACAGAAACTGACACTAGCTACAGTTCCTGATGCTGCTTTAAGAGTTGTTGGCGAAACATGCACCAACGGTGCTGGCGATAAGACTGCACAAATCATCGATGTTAAAGATGGTGGTGGTACTATTGATATCATGCCTATTACTGGTGGTGACTGGACAACTTCGGATACTTTCGAGGCTGGCACTAATGATGTTGTAATCAATCAAGTTGCACCAATCCTTAATCAGAACTCAACGTTGTTCTATCTGTCCAACAAATCCATGCTTAAGGATTTGGTTATGGACGGTATGGCAGGATTTGTTCCTTCAGTATCTGATCCAAAGGATCTTAACACCGCAACGATTGAGGGTGTATTTGTAAGACTTAACCCTAACTCACCAATCACCAATTCTCCTTACGTTTCGCAGTGTTCTGCGTTCTCACAGAATGGTGTTGGTGCTATCGTTGACGGTGGTGTTCATGAGAAGTGGGATGGCACAGCAACTCCTTCTAAC
>Ga0209666_1001215_pt1 | contig 19742 bp, 11 predicted proteins | sample SaaInlV_125m_DNA_FD_184679 | JGI IMG/M metagenome (GOLD analysis project Ga0209666, IMG submission 184679) | Marine microbial communities from expanding oxygen minimum zones in the Saanich Inlet - Saanich Inlet SI037_S3LV_10m_DNA (SPAdes)... | ecosystem: Environmental > Aquatic > Marine >...
CGGGGGGGGATCGGCGACGCCGGCGGCGGCGATCGGCGGACCCTCGGATGGTTCCGTTTCCGTCGCGCGCGAGCCCGAGACCTCCATGGCGTACTGGTCCGACGGCTCGGCGGCGCTGGTGGTGACTTCGGCGGTGCGCCGGACGGGCCTGACGAGCTCGAGCCTGTACGGCGAGTCGCGTCGCAAGTTCATGCCCGCCGCGCTGTTGAACTTGGCGGGCCCGAAAGCCGTGCCCGCGTATTTGACCGGCGAGATGCCCGGCGACGCCGGCTGGGACCCCCTTCAGATGGGCGCGCAGAGGGACATCATGAAACTGCGCGAGCGCGAGCTCATCCACGGGCGCTGGGCGATGCTCGCGGCGGTGGGCGTGCTCACCCCAGAGTGCACGGCGAAGCTGTCTCTGTTTGGGACGCCAGGGCAGCACTGGTGGAACACGTCGCTCGTGTTCGACGGCGCGAACGGGATTTGGCCCTCGCTGACGTACCTCGGCGAGACGATCCCCAACGAGATCGTGTGGCTGCCTATTCTGCACCTGCCTCTGTTCGTGATCGCGGAGTCGCTGAGGACGGGGACGTACACGCTCGAGCGGTTCGCGCACCTCGACCGCATGTACCCGGGCGGGAAGTTGTTTGATCCGCTCGGCATCGGCGCAAACGTGTCGGACGAAGATCTGGCGGTTCTGAAGACCATCGAGATCCAGCACTGCCGCCTGGCCATGATCGCGTCGTTCGGGTTCATCGTGGAGGCGCTCGGGTGGGGGGCGGGGCCGCTCGACTTTCTGCCGTAGACCAGAGAGCGGGGGAGGATCACTCCGAGGGGAGAGAGCGAGCGGACGATTCATTTTCGCGCAATAAAGCAAAGCAAAGCAACGCAAGCAGCATTCGAGACTTCTCGGGTCAACGTCGTTTCGCGCTTCTTCCTTCCGATCGCCCGGCCGATCTGACACAGTCTGAGTCGCGCGTCTCCCGGGACACCCACGTTTGTCGCGATGGAGCGGCTGGTGGGGGAGATGCTCGGCGGCGGGTCCGGATCCGCCTCGCCGAGCGGGCTCGGATTCGGCGCGGAGAAACGCGGCGCGTCCGCGGCCGAGGGCGAGGGCGAGCCCGCGTCCGCGGATGAGTTCTTCGCGTTCCTGCAGCAGTACACCGCCATGGGAGGGAGCCTGGACCCGGACCAGGCGCCTCCCGAGCTTGGCCCGGTCCTGAAGTCGCTCGCGGAGGGCGCGGGTGGCGTGGGTGCGCTGAAGCAGATGCTCGCGGGCGGCGGCGGCGAGGACCTCGGAGGCACGAGCGCGTTCGAGCGGAAGGTGGGATCGATGGGCGACCCTTCGTCCGCGGGCGCGCCAGGCGCTCCCTCGGCGCCTTTGGACCGCGAGGAGATCGTCCCCGAGCCCGGCTTCGTGGTGAAGACCGTGGACGACACCGGCCGCAAGGTGTTCATCAACGTCTGCGGGCACTTCAAGATCCAGGCGCCCGGCTCGGAGTGGGCCAACGGCGTGGTCCCAACGGCGGTGGAAAACGCGCTCGCCAACCTCGACGACCCGGACGCCGTGCAGCACCTGCGGTTCCCGCTTTCGGTCTCCGACGCGCGTAACGAGCTGGACAAGAAAGGTTCGCCTTGTACTGTGTACGACGCGGTGTTCAACGCCGATGTCGTGAAGCAGGCTATCGTGTCGAGACGCTTAAAGGTGTTCCTCGTGGAGCTCGTGCTTCAGTGGATCGCGCAGAAGTACGAAACGCCGCTCGACCCGCAGTACAAGCTGCCGCACCGGCGCTACGTCGGCGACGCGGACAAACCGACGCCGCAATTTATTCGAGTCGACCGGAAGTCCATGATCGAGGAGCTGCAGGAGCCGGACGAGGAGCCCTCGTTCCCGCTGCGCCCGAGAAGAAGCGAGCGGCAGGTGCGGGAAGAGGCGGCGGCGAAAAAACAGACCGCTGAAGCGAAGGCGAAGAGCGCAAAGACGACGACGACGACGAAGTTCGCGGGGCGCGACGCGAAGAGCGGGAGTCTCGAAGCCGTGTCTGGAAGCCACGTTTCTTCGTCATCCGTCGCTTCCGAGTCGGCGGCGTTCGCGTTCGACGGCTTGCCCGAAGTGAAGCACGAGGTGTCGTTTAAAGGGAGGCCGGTGACGTCCGTGGTGGTGACCATCGATGTGCCGCCGGGAATCGACCCGGAAAACGTCAAGGTATGCGCGGTCACAGAGGGCGTCACCGTGGACATGCCCGGCCGAAAACAGGCGCGCGTCGCCTTCCCCTTCGCCGTCGACGGCGACGCCGCGACGTGCGCGTTCGACGAGAACCCGGTGCGGCGGCAGGTGACGTTCGAGGCGCCGTACGTGCCTTACGACCAATTAGTCAGGAAACATGCCGCGCCCGTCGTGCGCGAAGGCGCGCTCGCCAAGCTCAGCGCCGGGTTCCTGGACGTGTGAGCGAGACGAGACGCGCGCGACGGACGAGACGAACTCCCGCGGACCGATACCGAGAGGTTTAGATAGACGACTGAGAGTAATCCTTTCACCTTCGAAGCTAGTCTACGATAAAGATAAATGTACGCCATCGATGAGTGGACCGCGTATCGTCAGAACGCCCAGCTCCAAACGTGTTCCCCCACGAGCGGCACGGGTTTGAGGTGCGCGGCGAGAGGATCGACGCGCGAGACGCGCGTTTTCCCAAAACGCGCCTCCGACGCGTCGACAGGCTGTCCATCTCCCGCCTTCTCAAAAAAACGCTCTTTTTCGTCACCCGCCTGCATCTTGTCCCAGTCGCTTCGCAGGCGAAAGTCGCGCACGCCCGCGAGCCGCCGCTCGCGCTCCGCCATCGCGCAGACCGCGCCCGCGGTCCACGACCCGCCCGAGGGCAGAAACGCGGAGACGCACTTTGGCAGCGCGCCCGGAAACGGCGCGGGAAGCGCGCACAGCAATCGCGCGCCTCTATTGACGTACGCGGGCATTTTTTTCCCCGGAACCAACCTTCGGACGAGCGCGTCGCAAAAGTGATTACAGTTCTTCGTCAGCAGGTGGTACGAGTCTGAGGACCACTCTTTTTGTAAGTCGTCCAGCACTTGAACGATCTCTTTGTGCCGCAAAGACGTCTCCCCCAAGTAACACCTCGTCTGTCTGGTGAACGCGAGGTGCGGGTTGGCGCCCGCGCAGCACTGGTACACGCCCGTGCCTCGCCGCGCGCCGCCTTCGAAGCCAAACTCTACGACGTCCGCCGGGTCGGAAAGGCTCTGGACCTGCACGTTGCTGTGGCAGATGGGCACGCCCAGCCACTCCGCGGCGGCGCTGCCGAGCCACCCGAAAGGAACGCCGAGCGCTCTCTGCTTGTCGATCGTCAGCGAGCTGAAGAAATACGTCAACACATAGACGCGCGCGGCGGCGGGCTTTGCGTCGTCGTCGGACGCAGACGTCGCCGACGTCGAAGGCGCTCGTGTTCGTCGCGCCGAGACGGACGCCGATCGATGATGATTCGAGCGGCGGTCGTTCCGAGCCACGTTCGGTGCCGTTCGGCTCCGCGCGGCGCTCGAGCGCGGGCGAGGCGCGCTTCCCCCGCGCGCGACCGGTTTTGCGCCTTTCTCGGGCGACGCGCGAGCGGTATCGGCGAGGGTCGCGATCGCGATCGTCGTGCCGAGGCGCGCTTTTTTGCCGATCGCCGATCGCAGCGGCGCTGCGGTCTCTGCCGCGGAGGCGGGCGCCTCAGCCCGCGCGCGCCCCGTCCGCGCGCGTCGCGCGGCCGCGGGCATCGTGAGCGGCGTGGCTGACCCGCGAGGAACCGCTTCTCGATCGAGGAACGATCGCGGCGCGGCGCGTTGTGCGGCGGGTCGAAGGACTGTTCGAAGTTTCCACCGCCACTTGGCGCTTGGTCGGCTGAAAACCGCCGACCGCCGACTCAGCGTCAGCAAGTCCCGATCGTCGATTTCTCACACGTGTTTGGTTCTTTTTTTAATCGAGCCATTCGTTCACACGCGCGTCCTCGCACCATGGATATCGACCAGTCCCTCGACGCGATGATCAAGGCCGCCCCCAAGAAGAAGGGGGGCGCCGGCGGCAAGAAGAAGGCCAAGCCCGGGCCCAAGGGCCAGACCACCCCCGGCAAGAAGGTCGGAGGCGTCAAGACCAAAGTGATCGCCAAGGCGAGGCGCGGCCCCAAGGCGAGCGCTATGGCGGTCGACACGTGGGCTCACGACAAGTTCAAGGGCCCCGGCCCCGCGGGCGGCACCGCGAAGCTGATCATCTCCAACCTGCACCCCAACGTCACCAACCAGGACATCAAGGTTCGTACCGCCTTCTTGACGTGCCACGGCTGAGTCACGCGCCCGCACGACAGATCTGGCGAATCCTTCCCGCCCAATAAATCGCGCGCGCAATAATTGCGCGTCAGATGCCGCGATCGGGGTCGGACGCGTCGCGGTGCCCGGCTCGATCGGGCCCGCGCGATCGACGCTCCGAGGGGCGGGTCCGGGTCAGCATCGCGAGGGCGGTTCAGCTTCGGACCGGCTCCAGTCGCGACGGCGCGCGACCCGCGCGCTCGTCTCGGTCGAGCGCGGTCGCGGATCGCCTCCGATCGCCTCGTAGGCGTCCGCCGCGGACGCGACGTTTTTTTTCGACACACGGAGACTGTGGACTGGCGGACTTTACGTTTTTTATTTCGCGGTATACTCTGGACGCGCGCCGCGTCGGAGACGCGCCGAACGATCGCTCGGGCGTCGAAATCGCCGAATGCGACGACGAACGATCATCTCACCCGTGTGTCTTATCGAAACGCGCTTTACGACTCTCGCGTTTCGCTCGCGTTCGAAACGACAGGAACTCTTCTCGCAAGTCGGCCAGGTGAAGAAGGCGGGTTTGAACTTTGACCAGAACGGCCGCAGCAAGGGCACCGCCGAGGTGATCCTCGCGCGCCGCCAGGACGCCATGCAGGCCATCAAGACGTACAACGGCGTGAAGCTCGACGGGCGCCCGCTGCGCATCGAGCTCGTCGGCGGCGCGCCGGGGGGGGTCACGCTCTCCAGCGGCGTCACGGTCACGGGCGTGCGCGGCGGCGGCGCGCGCGGCCCCGGCGGCGGCAAGAAGGTGGTCGTCAAGGTGGTGCCGCGCCCTGGGACGGCCAAGGCCAAGGCGCAGGGCGCGAAGGGCGCGGGCGCGCAGGGCGCGGGCGCGCAGGGCGCGAAGAAGAAGAAGAAGAGGGGACCCAAGAAGCCGGCGGCGAAGGCGGAGCCGCTCACGCAGGCGCAGCTCGACGCGCAGCTCGACTCGTACAAGGGCGCCGCGGCGATGGAGGCGTGATGAGCGACGTTGGACGACTTGCGGCGATGGAGAGGAGCGACGCGTCGTGTAGCGGAGCATCTTTTTTTTTGCGATCGGCGCGTGTCGACGCGCCGACCGCTCTGTACATGCGCGCACGCGCATCGAGCGTGCTTGGAGCGTAGACGACGATCGTGTGGAGGTTCTTCTAAGAGATTTCCCGCGCGCGGAGAGTCTCGCGCGCTCGCGACGTCGGCTCTTTACCTTGTCGGTAGTCTACTTTCTTTTTTAGTTCAATCCGATCCGAAGATTCTCTCGTCTAGCGACCGTCGCCGGTTCGTTCTCTAATCCGCCTTGGTCAGGTCCACCCTGTCCCCCACGCGCGCGGGCTTTTGCGTGGCGGTGAGGAACATCCACAGCACTAACGCGAAGAAGTGCAGTCCGGCGAGTAACAGGACCGTGACCTCCAAGGTCCCGAGCTCGTCGAAGGTTTTGTGCCCGAATTTCATCTTTTTCCGAGGGCGAAATTTCGTTGTTACGCGACGAGGGCGGTCGCGGTGAAGCCGGGAGTGGCGGCGGCGTCGGTCACGAACGAACGCGCACGGACGCGCGAGGCTCGACGCGGTGCGGAAGCGAGCGTGCGGGTGGGTCTGGCGGGCCAAAACTCGCGGGTCAGAGTTTCGTCGTCGTTCTTTCAGTTTCGGGAACGTCGTGTGATGAGATCTCATTTCGTCGTCCGGCAAAAGCAAGCCTTCGGGTGACTCGGATCCAGAGGATTCGATTCGGTCAGACCGAGAAGCGCGGCGCACGCGTGCGCGGGGCGCACCAGGTGCCGCTCGACCGGCGCGATGAAGTCCTTCGGGATGCGGGCGATGGCCGAGGCGGCGAAGGCGCGCGAGCGCGTCAAGGAGGCCGCGGAGAAGGGCGCGGCGTTCATCGAGACCAACATGGCGAACGTCTCGCAGTCGCTCGTCACGGACGACGACGACGACGGGTTCCCGTTCGGCGGCGCCATCGGCTCGGCGAAGAAGACCCCGCCGAGGACACCCTCGGGGAGCACCCGCGGTGGAATCCGACGCGACGATGCGAGCGGTTCCGCGTCCCAACCCAGCACACCGATCGGCCCCGCGGCGACGGACGAGCCCGGCATCTTCGTGCCCGCGTCCAGCGCGATGAAGCTCCGCTTCTTCGACGCCGCCGACATCGCCGGCGTGGTCAAGGCGCACCTCGAGGAGAAGATGGCGCTCGCGGAGGAGCACGAGCGCGTGTGGATGGCGCTGGAGAAGGCGGTGGAGGGGGGGAGGGAGGACGCGCGACGCCGCGTGGCCATGCTCCTGCCGGCCGACGTCGCCGCCGCCGCAAGGAGAGCGCGCGAGACGGAGGATGGCGCGAACCGCGTGGCGCTGTCATCCGCGCTCGCCGAGCTCGACCGTGTGCGAGACGCGCTGAGAGACGCGCAGGCGCTCGCGGAAAGGCACGCGGAGACGTTTCGTTTAAACGCTTCTTCTTTCGGTGACGGGAACGTGACGAACCAGAAGAAGCAAACGTCGGACGCGCGCGACGCCGACAAAACGGACGACGGGTGGAACGACGGCTGGAGCGACGACGGCGCGGGAGAAGGCGGGGTTTTCGGGTTCGGACGCGACGACGACGACGACGACGACGACGACGACCGCGAGAGGAAAAAGAACGCGAAAGCGGACGCTACCGCCGCTCGGGAGGCGTCTGCCACGAGAGTTTCGATCGAATCGAACGATTCGAACAAGACCATCGACTCGCTTCGCGCGACGGTCGAGTCTCTGGAAGCGTCTTTGCGTTCGGAACGCGCCGCGTTCGAGAAGCGCGCCGCCGCGCTCGAGTCCGCCGCCGAGATCACCGAGTCCGCCGCCGCCGAGGCGGTGGAGGAGGCGGAGAAGATTCTTCGCGACGCGGAGGCGGAGAAGAAGGCGCTGGGTGAGCGGGTCAAGAGCCTGCAGGAGGCGCTGGAGGATGCCGAGAAGGGAGCGTCGGACCTGGCGTCGGCGCGGAAAAAGGTGGAGACGCTCGCCACGGGGAACGCCGAGGCGGAGAAGCGCATCGGCGAGCTGGAGCGCGAGCGGCGGGAGGCGGAGGAGGCCACGGAGAAGGAGAAGCGAGACGCGGAGAAGACTCTGCGGACGCTCCGTGAAGAGAAGGACGCGGCGGAGCAGAAGGTGGCGGCGCTGGAGGCGGCGAAGGCGGAAGCCGAGCGAACCATCGAGACTCTGCGGGAGGAGAACGCCGAGGCGACGTCTGCGCTTGAAGCGTCCGCCGCCGCCGGCTCCAAGCTCGAGGCCACGGAGAAGGAGAAGCGAGACGCGGAGAAGACTCTGCGGACGCTCCGTGAAGAGAAGGACGCGGCGGAGCAGAAGGTGGCGGCGCTGGAGGCGGCGAAGGCGGAGACGGCGTCGACGCTCCAGACGCTCGAGGAGGAAAAGGCGGCGGCGCTCGCGGCGAAAGATGACGCGGAATCCGAGTCGGCGACGCTCCGCGAGGAGGCGCGAGCCGCCGCGGAAAAGCTCGAGAAGCTGGAGACGTTTCAGCGCGAGACCGGGGCGCGAGCGGCTGCGGCGAGCGAAAAAGAAGAGGAAGAGAGCGAAGCCGCCGAGAAGGCGTCCGCCGAGCTCGCCGCCGCGCGCGACGACGCGAAGGCGGCGACGACGAAGCTCGCCGCCGTCGAGGCGAGCCTCGCCGCGGCGAAGCAGGAACAGGCGTCGGCGGAGCTCGCGGAGGCGCGCGCCGAGGAGGCCGCCGCCGCGGCTTCGGCGGAGCTCGAGTCTCTGCGCGCGTCGCTGCGCGAGGCGCGCTCTGCGGCGAAAGCCGCCTCTGAGGCGCAGAGCTCGGCGGAGACGGCGGAGGCGCGCGCCGAGGAGGCTGCCGCCGCCGCCGCCGCCGAGGCAAAGACCCTGCGCGGCGCGGTTGAGGATTTGAAGGCGCAGATCGCGGCGCACGTCGCCAAGAAGCGCGACGCCTCGAAAATTTCCGCCGAGCTCGACAACGCGCGAAGCGAAGCGACGACGTTACGCGAGCAGTTAACGAGTTTCGAGAAATCGCGCGACGAGACGGAAGCGCGCGCGAAACTGTCGAAGACGGCACACGAGAAGGCTGTCGCGGAGACGGAGCGCGCGCGATTGGAACTCGCCGCGGCGGCGGAAGCCAAACGCGCGTCGGAGTCGCGTTTTTCGGACCTGGAAAAAAAGTTTGAGGCGTCGCGGGAGACCTTTCGCGTCGAGGCGGAAACCGCCGAACGCGCGAGGCACGAGGAATCAATGGAGGCGCGCGCGAAACTCGACGCGAGTCAGTCTTCGCTGAAGGAGGCGCTATCGCGCGCCGAAGCCGCCGAGCGCGCGCGCGACGACGCCGAGGCGGAGCTCGTCAACGCCGCCAAGCTCACCGCCGCGGCGGCGGCGCGAGCGGATGCCGCCGAGGCGGCGACGCGCGCTGCTTCGAAAGAAGCCTCCGCGGCGGCTGCCGAGGCGGATGAAAAAGAAGCGGTCTCCGCTGAGCTCGAGAAGTGCGCGGCGCGCGAGGCGGCGCTCGAGACGAGCCTCGCCGAGACGCGCGTCTTGCTGCGCACCGCCGAGGCGGACTGTTTGTCCTTCCGCGCCGCGGCGGAGACGGCGGCGGCGCGCGCCGAGCGGGAGAAGCGCGAGTCGGATCTCGCGCTCGAAGCCGCCGTCGAGGCTTCGCTGGTGGATAAGCGACGCGCGGACGCGTTAGAGCTCGAGATCGAGCGCGCCGAGAAGGAGAAAAGCAAAGAAGAAGAATCGATGGCGCACGAGACGCGCGTCGCGGCGCTCGAGGCGGAGACGGCGGCGTCGGCGGCGGCGGCGGCGGCGGCGACGTCCGCGCTCGCGGAGGCGCGCGCCGACGCCGACGCGTTCAAGGCGAAGGCGCGGTCGATGCTGGAGGAGAAGGACAAAGAGCTCGAGACCGTCTCGGCGCGGCTGGCGCGCGTTCTGCGCGACGAGGAGACGACGTCTGTCGACGTCGGTGACGACGGAGACGCGACGCCGGGGCGGACGCCCGAGGAGGAGGCGACGACTTCGGAGGCGACGACTTCGACGACTTCGCCGGCGGCTGTCGCGGCGCCTCCCAACGCCTCCGCGGCGCTCGTCGGCGCTTCGCCCGCTTCGACGGAGACCTCTCTCGACGCTTCGCGCCTGGACTACCTGCGCAACGTGATTTCGAAGTTCCTGGTGACGGACGACTGGGAGACCCAGGACCGGCTCGTGCCTGTGATCGGCGCCGTTCTCGGCTTCTCGGAGAGCGACTTGGCGTCCGTCAAGACCAAGCGCGACGCGCTCACGCCGCTGGACATTCGCGCCGCCAGGCTCATCGGGTGATGGACGAGAACAATCGTCGTTCGGCGACTACGATCTTAGTCCTTTGACGTAAAAACTCTAGAGCTATCTATAGTCTACGTAGTCCTAGTTAGACGACGTATCATTCACGGGAGGTTTACTATGACATACCTTTGTCCAGACGCTTCGACTGGTTTCCCGCACGCGGCGTGCGCGTCGTCGCTCTGCGTGGCGGCGTCCCGGCGCCTCGCCGCGCGCGCCAGCCGCGCGCTTCGTTTGGCGCGCGCCGCGTCTCGCGTCCGCGCGGTCGCCGGTTCGATCTCCGCGCGGGCGTCACGCACGAACGCGCGCGCGTCTCGGTGCGACGCGATGGCGCAGAGCAATAAGGCTCGCGTCGAACCAAACTCCGAGCGCGCGGCGGACGCGACAGACGCCGAGTCGGAAGCCAAGTCCGACAGAAAAGCAAACTCGCGCTCGACGCGACTGGTGAACTCGTGCGCCTCCTTTTCCTCGCGCTCGGCTTTTTCGCGCTCGGCGAATTCTTTTTCGCGCGCGAGCGCGTTTCGAGCCAAAGCCGTTTCCTCACGATACAAGCGCGCCTTTCTCGCCACTTCGTCGCGCTGATCAACGACACACCGCCGCGTCAGTTCCAGCTGTACCACTTCCTCCGCCAAAACGTCGCGCGCGTCGCGCGCGACGCGAAGCGCGCGTCGCGTCGTTTCCAACGTCTCATTCGTCTTCTTTTCTTTTCTTCGCGTCGCGAGACGCTCAGAGCGGAACGCTTCACGCGTCGATCGTAACGACGCGTCCATGGACTTCACGTCATCTTGTGTGTCTTCGTAGGCAGCCTGTAACACGAACTCGCAAAGCAGAGCGTCGATGGATGCCTCCTCCGAGCGCTTTAGTGTCAAAGTCGATTCGAGAAGCGCCGCGTCGCGGTCCTCCACGCGCGCTCGTAACGTCGCCGCGACGTCTCGCGCGTCGTCCGACGCGCGTTTCAAGATGCCGGCGTCGCGCCGAATGTTTTCCGTCTCGGTTCGAGCTCGTTCCAGCTCTGCGTCGCGTTTCGCCAGCCGGTGCTCGAGCGCGCGCGCTTTCATGTCCAGGGCCTCGCGCGCGGAGCAGCATTCCTTGAGTTTCGCCGAAAACTTCGCCGCCGCCGAGGCGCTTCGTTTCGCGTCGCTCGCGACGTGCGCCAGCCGGGTTTCCAGCGCGAACCTCTCGCGGAGCGAAGCGTCGTTCGCGTTTCGAAAAGCGCGCAAAAGACGCGCCGCCGCGTTCGACGCCGACACCAGGCGAACATCGCTCCGTACCAAAACGCGCACATCGTCGTCCAAGTCGTCATCGTCGTCATCTTCTTCTTCTTCTCGTTTCGTTTCGATACGAGAATCATCGAGGACGATATCCTCGACACTCGAAACCTCGGCAATCAGACGCGCCGTCGCGGCGTCGCGCGCCTCCGCCGCAGCTCGCGCGCGACGCAAGGCGTCCTCTCGCGACGTCGCCGCCGCTTCGGCGGCGTCGATGGTCCGCCGCGCCTCCGCGAGCGCCGACTCCGCCGACTCGGCGCGCATCGATACAACGGCCATGCGCTCTCGAAGCGCGTCAATCTCCACGCGCGTCTCTCCCAGAGCGCGTCGCGTCTCGACCAGCGCGGCGCGGACGGTTTCCGCCTCCGCACGAGACTCGCGAACCATACAAAACGCGTCGTCTCGCGCTTGGCGCCGTCTGTTCGCCTCTTCCCGCGCGTCGCGCGCTTCGTTTAATGCCGCCGCGACGGCGTCGGCGGCGGCGCGTTCTTTCCGCGCGCCGTCGCGCTCGAGCTCTTCGACGCATTTTTTCAGAACAGTGTTTTTTGTATTCTCGGCGACGAGCGAGGCGCGGCAGGACTCGAGACGCTCGAGCACATCGGACTCGGCGGTCTCGAAGACGAGCGCGCGCAAAGAGGCTTCGACGTCGGCGTCGGCGCGAACGGCTTCGGCGACGAAGACGGCGATTTTCGCGCGTCGTCGTTCCTCCTCGCGCGCGCGCGTCACGACGCGCCGCGCGATTGATCGCCACGCCGACTCGTGCGCCGCGCGTTTTGTTTTCTCGAAACGAACGCGCGCGTCGCGTAATTCCTCACGAAGCGCGTTTTCGCGGCGGCACGCCCGCGCGGAGGCGCCGCGCGCGTCCGCCGAGTCGCACACGGCGTCTCGCAGTTTCTTCGTCAACGCGAAGATTTGCGTCTTGGACTTTTCGAGTTGCTTTTCGTGCGCGCGCTCCATCCGTCGCGCGCGCGTCGTCGACTCAGCCAGCGCGAGCTTCAGCGTCTCGTTTTCAGTCTTGAACCGCGCTCTCGACGTCTGCGCCTCGCGCGCCTCGCGCGTCGCCGCGAGGCGCGCGGGCGCCGACTTCGCGGCGCCTCTCAACTCGAAAAACGTCGAGTTGAACGCCCAGACTCGGCGCAGAAGCGCGGCGCGGTCGCGGCACTCTGTGAACACGTCAAGAGCGATGGTCTCGAACGTCGCGCGAAACGCGTCGATCGCGGCGTCGCACGTCTCGGCGATTTCTGCGAGAGTGAAAGGCGCAGAGAGTATCGTCGCGTCGTTCTCGTTCTTTTGTCTTTCTCGTCGCGTCTCCGTCGCGGCGTCGGCGTCGTCGTCGTTTTTTAAGTCGTCATCCGCGCGACGAAAAAAAAACGCATCCGCATCCGCCACGGAGGCGTCTAGCCACCGTTCGAGCACATAAACGTCCTCTCGCGAAGTGTGCGCGTGCTTCGCGTGGATCGAGCTCGTCACACTCGTTCCCGTGTGGGGTCCCGTGTGGGGTCCCGTCGGGAATACCTCCCGTGTCCACGTCTTCGAGGACTCGTCGTACGAAAGACCCGCGGTGCGCGCGTCGCCGATTCGCGTTTTGTTTTCGTCGTTTTCGTCTTCCGCTCCGGGCGGCGGCAGCACCGGGAAACGCTCGACGAAGCGAATCGGTCCGGGCGACGACGCCGATGTGGAACTTCTCGGTTGGTCACCACCTGCCGCCTCCTCCGCGGCGGGAAACGGCCACGGCTCCGGCGGAGGCTTCGTCTCCGCCTCGTCCTCGAGCGGGAGAGGCTCGCTCGCCCGCTTCAGCGCGGCCGTGACCTCCGCCGCGAGCGCCGAGACGCGCGCCTCCAGCGCCTTCGGGTCGGGGGGCGTGGGGTCCGCCACGACCCATCGCGTGGTTTTCGGACGTGGCGCGTTGACATCGACGCGTCCGAGAACCCGGGGGTCCATGGGCTCGAGCGCGCGCGCGCGCCGCGACGCGTCCACGAGTGGATCCGCGACGCCGGGGCTCGCCGGGAGCGGCACCGTCGGTCGCGCGTCGAGCGGCTCGAGGGTCACGCGCTTCATCCCGGACCCCTCGCGCCGGGAACCCCCGGCGCGTCGCGACGAATGCGGCCGAACGAAACGACGATTCGTCTCACACAGAAAAAATTTGATCCCAGAGGATTTTCACCAAAAAGGCGTCGGATGTTCCAGTGTTCAAGACATCGCCTTTTTCGGCTCGAGCGTCGCGAATGGGATAGCGCTATACGTTACTCGGGCGCGTACACCAGGAACGTCCCGTCTTCTCTCCCGCACTTCTTCTGCGCGAACGTCTTCCCCGCCTCGGTGGGCTGCGTGAACGCGCACTCCTCATAACCAGAGACGTACCCCGACGTCATACAATGCCTCGCGGTGTCTAACAATCGCGACGCGACGCCCGATCGCCGCCGAATTTGATGCGTCCAAATCGCGCGAACGCCGAGCGTCGCGCGCTCAACCCGGTCGCGTCGCCGCGTGACGTTTGAACCTTCGACCGGTTTGTTTTGTTCGCCGCGCAGTTCCACACTTCCCACACCGACACCACCGACACCGCCATCGACGGATGACCCGCTACGACCCGTCCTGAACGCGCCGCGTAGCGGCTCGGCGACGAGCGCGCCCACCACGCGGTCGCCGGCGACGTAGCAAAACGCTTTTTTTTTTTCCGAGGCGGAGCATTTGGCGTCGCACATCGCCCACCCCGTTTTCATCCCGAGCGTCTTCTCGACGTGCGCCGCCACCTTGAGCGCCACCGCGCGACGCTTCGCGTGGTCCCGGCTCCCGACGACCACGACCCATTCGCTGTCGTCTGCCGAACGCCACGCCGCGGACTCGAAGCCCCAACGTTTTGGACACGCGAGTCCAAACTTTTCTGTTCTTTTTGAAACCGTCACGGAGTTTGCTTCGTCCCGAAACGCCAAACCCTGCTCTTCGACGTAGCGGGCGTGGTACATCGCGTGCGTTTTCTCGTCCTCGCGCTCGCCCTTGGCGTACAGAAGACCGCATGTCGCGCACGTGACGTGCCCGAAGCTCTTCTGCCCGAGATCAAGGAAGAGCTGCTTCGTTTTCCCGGACTCTTTGGCGCGAGGAAAAGAGGATTCTTTTTTTTTAGTGAAACCGCCGTCCGGGTCGTCTCCCAGTTCGCCCTCATCCGCGGATGGTCCGGACGAAGACGGTCCCGGGCGCCCTTCGCCTTCATCTTCGTCCGCGTCTCGGTCCGCCCCGTTCCGGTCGTCGGAGACGCGCGCGCGTTTCGCGTCGCGCGCCGAGTTCCGCGCGCCCGCGCTCGCCGCGTCCCCCGACCTCGCGCCTCGTCGGCGCCTCGCGTACGCCACGACGGGGCGGTCGTTCGGCCGATCCCACGCGGGGACGGACCCCGCGGGGACGGAAGCGGGCGGAGGCGCGGCGGGAGCGGGAGCGGGCGCCTCGGGAAGGGCGGTGGACGTCGAGCACGGCGCGTGAACCCCGCGAAAGAAGCTGTGGATTGGCCGATGGCCCGCGGGTGCGGCCGACGGCGCCATCACGCGCCGCGCGCGTGGGATGTGGTCCGGTGTGCCTACCTCGGGAGCGTTTTTCAAAATTTTCAAGTGGTTCGTCCTTCGTCGCAAAACCTGACATCGTTGCTCAACCCGCGCGCCCCGCCCCATTGCGTGGACGCGCGCCGCGACGACGCCCCCGGGCGTTGAGCACCGCGGCGCCAGTCACGTGACCGCGCGACTGTCGCGGCGCCATGACCCTCTTCGCCGTGCTCGTGGTCGCGGTGGCCGCGTCGTGCATCAACGTCGGCAAGGCTCTGCAGAAAGAGGGCACGAAAAGGTTACCTCGGTTCGCGCTGGACCGCAAGGTTGTGGCGACGTACTTCAAGGACACGACGTGGGCCACCGGGATGGGCATGGACGTGTGCGGCGGCCTCCTGATGGTGGTGGCCCTTTCCATGGCCCCCGTGTCCCTGGTGCAGCCGGTCGCCGCCGGAGGCGTCGCGGTGCTGGCGGTCTTTTCGCATTTCCGCCTCAACGAGAAGCTCGAGCGCAAAGCCTGGGCGGGGGTCGCCGCCACGGTCGCGGGCACGATCGGCATCGGGTGGACCGCGGAGGAGCAGCCCGGAGGTGAGAGCGTGTCGTTGGCTCGCATCGCGCTCGGCGCGTTCCTGATCGCGGGGACGCTGGCGTATCAAAACGCGCACCCGACGGGACAAAGAGAGGGGAAGAAACGCGCCGGGAGCGCCAGCGCGCGACTGCTTGGGCTCGGAGGGAAGACGAAAAAGATTGTCGGCGTCGGCGGCGGTACGCCGCATCACCTCCGCGAGCAGTTCCTGAAAGGACAAGTGCCGCACGACTCCATATATCTCACCCACGGTACTCTCGCGCACGGCAGTGGTAAAGAGACGCGCGCGGAGGAAATCGAGGCTGGGTTCAGGAGCGGGACGTTCTTCTCGCTGAGCGCGTCGGCGTGTAAAGTCGGCTTTCTGCTCGCTAAACGAGGATTTCACCCGTTTTTGTGTTGTCTCGCCGGGTTGGGCGCCAGCGTCGCGCTCACGGGTTTCGGTTTGGTGTGCCAGACGAAAGGCTTGAAGGATGGGAACTCCGTGATCGTGTGCACGTGCGGCAACGTCGCGCAGATGGTCGTAGCGGTGGTGTTCGGGGTGGTCGTGCTGGGAGAGCGGCTCCCAGGAAGCGGAAGCGCGAACAAAGGCGGCGTCCCGTTTTTTTTTCCCTTCGGGAAGCTGGGCGCGTGGTTCGCCTCCTGGTCGCTCATCCTGAGCGGCGTGGTGTGGATCTCGGGCGTGGACTTCGTTTCCGACCTGCCCGACCAGCGCGCGCTCGAGCGGCAGTGGCGCGCGGCCGCCGAAAGAGTCACCACGCTGGGGGGGCTGGGGGGGCTCAGCGGGCTCACCGCGGGCATGGGCGGGCGGAACAAACGGACCGCGTCGCTGTTGCCGGTGCTGGCGCCCAAGACGCCGCAGGCGAGGGACAAGCAAGCGGTGTGAGGCGTGACGCGCGTTTCGTTACGTGACTAGTACTACGTACCTTCCTTTTGAGTTTAGAAGAGTGTTTAGAAGAATGATGACTGATGTCGTCTTATTTCCTCACACGCACAGGCCGGACGTACGCTATCGTGCACTACTCGCTCAGTCGCAGAAGAGCGTCATGGCGGTGGGGTTGCCGGTGGCGGGATTGAGCCCCTGCGGCTTTTTCGCGCAGAGTTTGTCGTTGACGTCTTTGCGCACGATGACGTCGGACCAGTCGCTCCCGTCGATGTCCCCGACGTCGTCCATGTTCGCGCCGGAGACGATCGCGCCCGAAAGATTGGCATCCTTGAAGATGGTGCCCGTCAAGTTGCACTGCCCGATGTTGGCGTTGGTCAAGTCGGCGCCCGTGAAATCCGCCTCGGTGAGGTCCGCGCCGAAAAGCGTCACGCCCGCCAAGTTGCTGTTTCTGAAGTTGGCGCGCTTCACGCTGCCCTTCGTGTAGTACTGGTCCGTCAGGTCGCGGTTGGAGTAGTCCGCGTCGTCGCACGAGTTGGTGGCGCACTCCGAGGTCTGCGGGATGGCGAGCGCGCGCGGGAGGTCGGGCGAGCCCGCGCCCATCGCCAGCGCCGCAGCCGTCGCCGCCGCGAGGGACAGCGCGCGGCGGGGGAGGTCCGCGAGCGCGCGCTTCGACGAGGCGGGGGCAGATTTCGCCGAGGCGGACGCGCCGGGCGCGCGCCCCGCGGACGCGCGGACCGGGACCGAGGAGCACGTCGCGAGAGACATGCCGTGCGAGCTGTGCGTGTGTTCGCGGGAAAAGCGCGGGTCGGCCTCGGTGCGTGCGGCGTGCAGCGCGGGCGACGCACAAACAATGACGTGTCCATCACGTCACGGCTCTATCTTCGTCCGGGGCTCTCGACAGCCATGACAGGTCAGCGGCGCTTCGAATCGCCGCTTCGCTCGCGGAGTTTTTCTGTTGTTACAAAAGGACGCGGCTTTCGCGTCGCTTCGCGGTGTATACGGTACAGTCGTTCACCTTCGGCTGTGTCTTCCCTCTCTACCCTCCTCGCCGCATGCGCACACTCTCTCCCTCGCGGCGCGTTCCGGCCGAGCGCGCACAAAGGTCGCCGCGCGCCGGCGCAGCCGCGCCGCCTCGCTCGCGCGCCGCGCGGACGCGCCGTCGAAACGTCGCGGCGTCGTGCGCTTCGCACGCAATCTGCACGGCGAAGAACAAGACGAGGTGCGCGGCGACGTGCGCGACGTGTTTCGTCGCGAAGCGGTACAGGATCGAGGACACTAAGGACCCTAAGGACCCTAAGGGCCCTAAATGATCTGTGTGTGCGGTACCGGTACCCTTAACTCCATCGAGCGCTTCGCGGTCGAGTTCCACGTACGCGTCGACGGCCCCGGCGACGGCGAGACGTAAGACGGTCCACGGCCACTGCTTGCGGATCTCGCATCGCATGCCTGCGGCGGAGGCGAAGATGGAGATGGGGCGCACGTACCGCCAGTGGAAGTCGGGAAGTGCGCGCGACCCGCTGCTTCGCGAGAGCATGCCCAACCAGTTGACGATGCCGCAGATGGACTCGAAGTGCCGCACGTACGCCTCGGTCGCGTGCCGCGTGATCCAGAGCAAGGAAAACGCGACGATCGCGAAGGGCGCGCGGAAATCGCTCCACGGCCAGTCGTCGACCAGGAGCATGACGGCGGGGTACCGCACCTTGCTGACCACTGCCGCCAGCAGCGCCATCGTCAAACCGGTGATGTGCGACGGGTACACGCTCTCGATGATGTGCAGGCGGTACGCCTCGGCGTGCTGGACGCGAAGCGCGTGCGCGGATCCCCGCATCGGATTTCGCGGTCGGACCACGCGTGTGATGACCTGGACGTCCGAAGAGCGACGCGAGCGGGGACCGGGAGGTTCCTCCGCGAAGCGAGGGATACCGCCGCCAGGGCGGGGGGCTCGTCGACGCCCCCGGCGAGTGATGCGCGCGGATCTACTGCGCTCGTGTCCGGGTCCGACAAAAGGGGCGAAAGACGCCATTTGTCAGAAAACTGCATCAAAAAACCGACAAAAAAATACGCCCTTTTCCGCGAGACCGAAACCGCCGCCGCCGCCTCACGAGCAGGCACGCCGCGCGACCGTCAGTCAGACGCGCGCGCGGACACGCGCTCGGCCCTCTCCGCGAGACGTCCTCGCGCGCGATGTCGACCGACCCCCCACCCGCGAAACGGGCGCGAGCCGACGGCGCGGCCGACGGCGGCGTCGCGACCGCCGACGATCCCGCCGACGGCGGCGTCGCGACCGCCGACGATCCCGCGACGGCGCCGAGCGCGACGGATGCGGGCGTCGTCGCCGCGAAACCCACGGGTTTGCCCGACCCCGACGATGACGACGCGACCGGAGACGCCGCTTCGGGCCGCATCAAGAAGCGAAAGGTGAGCATCTTCCTGGCGTACGTCGGCAAAGGCTACCAGGGGTTCCAGCGGAATCCAGGCGCGGTGACTGTCGAGGATGAGCTCGAACGCGCCATCGTCGCCGCGGGTGGGATCAGCGCCGACAACGCCGGCGACTTCTCCAAGGTGGGCTGGACCCGGGCGGCGAGGACAGACAAGGGCGTCTCCGCGGTGGGGCAGAGCATAGCGCTGCGCATGATGCTCGATCACCCCACGGACAACCGCGATGTCATCACGCGCGTGAACGAGAAACTTCCCATCGGGTTCGAGATGTTCGGATACACGCGTGTGACGGGTGGTTTCAACGCGAAGACCATGTGCGACCGGCGCAGGTACGAGTACGTCATTCCCACGTGCGCGTTCGACCCGAAGCAGTGCCGCCCGAGAGCCGAAGTCGAGGCGGAGGCGGAGTTTGCGCGGTTCGACGAAAACGACGCCGCCGGAGGCGACGCGGATGGAGCCGCCCCTTTTGTGTTTGACGAGGCGCTGCGCGATCGCGTACAAAACGTGTTGCGCAACTACTGCGGGACGCACAACTTCCACAACTACACCGTGCGCGTCTCGCCGGACGACCCGGCGGCGATGCGGTACATCCTGAGCTTCGACTGCTCCATGCCTTTCGTGGTGAACGGAGTGGAGTTCGTGCGCACCACGGTGGTGGGCCAGTCGTTCATGTTACACCAGATCCGCAAACTGATCGGCATGATGCTGGGCGTGGTCCGCGGCGCGTGGCGCGAGGAGGATCAGATCTTCGCGTTAAACACCAAGGAGTCCTGCCAGGCGCCCATGGCGCCCGAGCTCGGCCTGTTCCTGTGCGAGTGCATATACCACGCGTACAACACGCGTTTCGGAGAGACGCACGAGCCCCTGAGCCTGGACAAGTACAAAGACAAGGTGGAGGCGTTCAAGACGACGCACATATACCCGCACATGTCTCAGACGGAAAAGGAGGAGAGCACGATGCAAAACTGGATCCGCATGCTCCCGGTGAAGCAGGTGCGCGCGAGCGTGGAGGCGGCGAGGAGGAAGGACGGGGGGAAGTGGGAGGAGGTGGCTCGGACCAAGGCGAAGGCGAGTAAGAAGGCGAGCAACAAGCGCAAGGCGGCGGAGAAGGCGGCGGGCGAGGCGCCGGACGAGGCGTCTACAAAGCCGGGCCCGGAGACGGATGGCGCGAACGAAACGCCGGATGTCGAGGAGAATGCCGATTTAACGACGCGCGCGGAGACGCCGGCGAAGCCGCCACCGCCGCCAAAAGCGGTGGCTTCTCCCGATCCCCCGCCTTCCCCGACCGTGGATGTTCCCCCTCCTCCCCCTCCGGAGACGGCGCGCGAGAACTCCCTGAGTCGCTCCAAGGGGCCGCCGGGGGGGTACGCGAGGCCCCCGGTCTCCGGCGGGAACGCGGGAGGCGGTGGCGGGCGCGGCCGGGGCGA
>Ga0209666_1001217_pt1 | contig 19720 bp, 12 predicted proteins | sample SaaInlV_125m_DNA_FD_184679 | JGI IMG/M metagenome (GOLD analysis project Ga0209666, IMG submission 184679) | Marine microbial communities from expanding oxygen minimum zones in the Saanich Inlet - Saanich Inlet SI037_S3LV_10m_DNA (SPAdes)... | ecosystem: Environmental > Aquatic > Marine >...
CGTCCATGCCGACGCGCGCGACGGCGTCGTCGGACTCGAGCGCGGACTCGAGCTCGAGCGACGCCCTCGCGCGGACGTGCTGCGGACGACGCGCGGCGACGGGCGGTCGGCGAACGGCGCGCGGCGGCGCGCTGCGAACGTCGAGGCGAATGCGTCGCGCGTACGGGACGCGAGGCGAGACGCTCGGACGAGGCGCGTACGGCGAGGTGTACAAATACGCGAGCGAAAAGAGCGAAACGACGGATGGGACGAGGACGAGGACGAGGACGAGGACGAGGACGGGGACGGGGACGGAGGCGACGGGGACGACGGGGAGGGAGGAAACGGCGACGACGACGAGCGGGCGCGGGCGCGCGAACGCGTACGCGGTGAAGGAGTTGAATAAAAGAAAATTGGCGAACGTGCGCGTGGGATCGTCGCGAACGCTGTTGGACGCGGCGGAGGAAGAGATAAGGATGCAGAGCGAGTGTCGGTGCGCGAACGTGGTGGAGGCGTACGAGTGGGTGAACGACGCGCGGGAGTCGACGGCGAAAATCGTGATGGAATATTGCGAGCGCGGGAGCGTGGTGGACGATGAGCGCGACACGTTCGAGAGGTTTGATTTATCGGACGTGAAGGCGATCGCGCGGGATGTTTTGCGCGCGCTGCGGACGTGTCACGCGCGAAACATCGCGCATTACGACGTCAAGCCGCAAAACATCTTCGCGAGCGCGAGCGGCGCGTACAAGCTCGGGGATTTCGGGTGCGCGACACGCGTGAAACCGATCGCAGTGGGGAGTCGACGCGAGGCGAAGGCGCGGGCGAAAGCAAAAGCGAACGCGAAAACGAACGCCAACGCGTCGGAGCTCGAGCGGACGCACGAATTCGTGGGGAAAACTCCGGGAACGCCCGCGTTCACCGCCCCCGAGTGTTGCGAGGGCGAACCGTGCGATGGGTTCAAAGCCGACGTTTGGGCGCTCGGAATGACGCTTCACGCGTTAGCGACGGGACGGTACTTTTACCAAGCCGACGGTGCGTGGGATACGTACCAAAAAGTGCTTCGCGAAAGCGTAGACCTCGGCGAAATTGCACGGCTCGGAGACGACGGCTTTACAGATTTCATGACACGCGTCCTCGAACGCGATCCAAACGAGCGGTTGACGGCGCGCCAGGCGTTGAAACATCCGTGGATCACACCCGAGCGTCGTGACGACGACGCGGGAGCGCGGGAAAAGTCACGAAAAAAATCCATCTGGCGTCGACTCTTCTCGCGCCGCGGGCGGCGGCGTTGAGCGAAGCCGACGCTAAGTCCTGAATCTTAGTCGCGGCGCGCTAGACATTATTAGGTAATCACACATTCGCGGCAAAAACCAACCCGCCGCGCGGTGGTTGCGATATTCATCACTACTGAGCGATCGCTTACAAGATGAGATACAAAATCGCGCGTCGTCTTTGCGAGCGGCGCGTCTCTCGCGCGCTACTCTCTACTATTACTTCATTCACACCGCAAACTCACGCCGCGAGCATGGCATCGATATCGTCGTCCAAAAATGCCAAAGCCTCATCGATCGACGGCGCCGAGCGGAGCAAATCCATGCCGTCGTCGTAGTCGTCGTCGCCCATCGCCTTGGACGGACTCATAAAGTTGCACAAATCCAACTCGTCGTCCTTGGTCATCCCCAACTCGAACGATCCCGCGCCCACGTCGTCGGCTAACTTCAAATGCTTCACGCCGGTCTGGAAGAAAGCGTCATCCGCGCTCGTCGAGCGCGCCGGAACGGACGAGGGCCCGTACCCTCGACCGTCGCCGAGCAAATCGCGTACGCGCGCCTCCACGTCGGCGCGTTGCGTCGCCTCTAACTCCTTCATTTGCTCCTCCCGCGTCTTCCCCGCAAAGTATTCGATATCGTCCGTTTCATCCACGTACCGCTCGGCGAGTCGCCGAATCTCTACGACCTCCGCCGGCGTCAACTTCGCCTTGACGCTCTCCAAAAACGACGACGACTCCGCCTCCGCCCTCTTCGCCTCGCCCGCCCTCGCGCTCTGTCGCGCCCTCACGCCCTCGCTCCCCTCCTTCGCCCGCGCGCGTTCGCTCGCGCCTCGCCCCCCGACGCCGACGTTCGTGATGTTCCCCAGCGCCGCTCGCCCCGGCGTCTTCGCCGCCGCCGTCTTCCCGACCCCAAGTCCCGCGCTTTCGCGCCCGCTCGCGCGCGCCGCTTTCCCGCGCACCATCGCGTTCTCATCGTCCCGCGCCGGCGCCATCGCGCGCACCGCGCGCTCGCTCTCCATCGTCCCGTCCCGTCCCGTCCCGTCGCGTCGCGAATTCAAATCTTCAAATCTTCAAATCTTCAATTCAAATCCGATTCGAGTCTCGACGGCGTCGCGACGGCGTCGCGACGGCGTCCTCGCGTCGGCGCTCGGTCGACGCGCCCTTCGCGCGCGTCGCTCGAGGTCGTCGACCGCGCGCGCGCCTCGCGACGTCGCCGAGTGACGCGCCGACGCGCCGGTCGCGCTTCTTTCCCCTCGTCGCACACATCGCCGTCGTCTTCCTACAGTACGACGTTTTGTCACGTATTAGAAGGCGCGCGAGACCGTTCGCGCGGACGACGACCGCACGGCGCGTCGCACACATCGCCGTCGTCTTCCTACAGTACGATGTTTTGTCACGTATTAGAAGGCGCGCGAGACCATTCGCGCGGACGCGCGTCGTCGTCGCCGCCCGCACAGCGCGACGCGCGCGATGGCGACGACGACCGTCGCGCGCGCGTCGATCGCGCCGACGGTCTCGCGCGCGATCGCGCGACGTTCTTCGCGATCGCGTCCGCGCGTCGCGCGGGTCGGCGCGCGCGCGACGACGACGACGCGCGAGACGCGCGCGCGAACGCGACGACCGACGACGACGACGACGCGCGCGGCGACGACGACGGCGACGGCGACGGCGACGCGAAGAACGACGCGCGGGACGACGACGACGACGCGGGCGACGCGGGAGGAGGACGCGCTGGCGACGGCGATCGGGGCGACGGCGGCGACGCTCGCGCGAACGCGCGCGCGGACGGGACGCGCGCTGACGCTGGCGCTCGTCGCGGGCGCGTGGGCGCAGAGCGTGAATCTGGGAGGGACGTTCGCGCTGGCGCTGTTCAGGGCGCACGAGGTGCCGATCGTGGCGGCGGCGTTCGCGCTGGGGGTGGCGGCGTGGAAGTTCGCGTGCGCGCAGTACGCGCGAACGTGCGTGTTGCGGCGCGAGGGAGAGAAAGAGGGAGAGGCGCGCTCGGATCGACGCGGGGCGCTCGCGGCGGTGAATTCGATGGGGTGGTCGGTGAGGGCGGCGCACGGGGAGTTGAAGGACGCGAGAGGGGTTTTGGCGTCGTTGTGCGTGTTGGATTTACGACGGCTGGCGTCCGTCGCGTGGAATTCGCTCATCACCGTTCCGATTCCGTACTTGGGATTGATTAAACTTCTAGATTTCGCCGTCGCGGGTCCGGTGCTGGTGAACGAGGGAAAGACGCCTCGCGAGGCGATGGCGCGTTCGCGAGAGTTGATGTACGGATATCGCGTGCTGTTGATGAAGACGACGTTTTTGTGCTCCACCGTGTGCGCCGCACTCGTGTGCGGCACCGTCGGAGCTTTCGTGGCGTGCGTCCCGTCGCTGCCGAACCTCATGCTCGGCGCGGAAGCGACGACCGTGGGCGAAGCCGCGGCGGGATTCATCAACGGCGCGGCGTTCGATCGCGTGTGGGTGCTCGGGACGCCGCTCGAACGCGCGGCGACGTTCGCCTTGCTGGTGTGCGGATTAGTTTTGAGCTTTCTCTTCACTTTAGGCTTTCGCGAGCTCTTGAGCCTGTTTTACGAAGAAACGACGGCGCGCTACTCACCGCCGCCGCCGCTGGACGCATCGGCGATCGACGCGACGAACAAGCCATCGCTCTGGCGGCGAGCGCAGTTCTGGCGCAAAGAATGACTAGATTTTTTTGGTTCTTCGTGTGCTAAGTCGTCGGCATTGCAAGCAGCGGTCTAGATTATGTAGAAAAGTAGTGCGCATCAGTAATCTTCGTCAAAATCCATCGTGATCACGGCCAAAACCACGCGCGCGAACCAGAACGCGACGTAGGCGCACCAGGCGAGCGCGAGCATTTGATACTCGCTAAAAGGTCGCAAGTTGACGGTCAACCCTTTACGACGACACAATCCGAGCGTCACCTCCTCTAAAACGGCAAAAATCGAGAACACATAGTCCACAACGGGGTTGCCCCGTCGCGATGTTCGCCGCGCGCGTGCCCACGATTCCGTCACCGCCGAACGCACGTCGGCGTACGCGATTCGTCGCTTGTTCGCGCCCTCATCCGTGGCCACGCCGTCAAGTCCGAGCTTTTTGTTCAAGAACACCGAAATGGGCACCAAAATTTTCACGAGCAAAGTAATTTCATTTCCACCGATCGGTCTGTGCATCCACTCACCCTTGTACATTTCTTTCGCGCTCGTGCGCGCGGATGACCATCCTTGACGATTCTCACCCGCGTCCGTGTCCACGTACTTTGTCGACGTTGGGCTCTTCAGGTACGGCGTATCGCGGAATCTTTCCAAGCGAAACACCGTGAACGAGGCCGCTCGAAATGCTGGCACTTTCTTGCGAAGCGGATGAGACGTAGGCACTTGCGTTGCGTCGCGCTCGAGGCGATGAATGAGCGCGATGGCAACTTGCGCCAACCCGTCGGTCTCCGGTGTGAACATGCGCAAATGCTTGGAACTTCCCCCATTGGCTTTGTCCGATTCGAATGATTTGTTTGCCGCTAGGCGTGCAGCAGCACCGTGCCACTTGCTCAGCGGCGAGCTCTTCACCGCGGACCCGGGCGTTCCCGGAAGCGTGTCGCCAAGCGTCACGGGGTCGACGTCGGGTTCCCATTCTTGGAGCTGAGAGCGAATGAGAGGGTAGTATGATTCCGCGTTCGCCGCTAAATCTTCTCGCGCTTGCATAGTTTTCAGAGTTCCCTTGAATGGGTCCAGAACAAACTCGGCGTAGCCGTCTTCAACGTCTTGTAAGATCTTCAACAACTTTGGCGCCGCCGCGAGCGGTTCCAAAGCCGCCAGCAACACGGTCGCCGTGCCCTCGGCGTCGAGCGGCACGCGCTTACAGCACAGTTCTAAGAAATGCTTCATCAGTTCATGGTAGAACGGAATGCTCTTCAACACGTGACGAACGTGGGAAAACACCCCAGGAGTGTCGACAACTTGATCGTCAAACTTGAACTCTTTTCCGCGCGAGAGCAACGCGTCGTCGTACCCCGCCACCTTTGATGAAGATCCACTACCGCTAGATTTGAGTGGAGAAGTAAGCATGGCGCGCGGTGATCCTGAGCGCTTCGATCCGCTCGACGACGACTTCGTCTGACTCTGCGGATATTTGGCGCACCACGGCGCAAAATACGCCACCCAAAGCGTCACCATGGGTTCCATATTTGTCGAGCTTTCAGTCGGCCACTGCGTAAAGGCATCGCGTAAAAAGCAATACAGCGGGCGTTGGATCATCTCACGCGCGCGCTCGATGGTTTTCATCGCCTCTAAGTTCTCCGGTCGACGATCTGGAAGTTCGGCAAACAAGTACGTAATCAAGAGTGTCACCGCGTTGACGTGATCCACCGCGGGTGGGTTGTACGCATACCTGCGCGTGCCGTCTCGTCGGTGCGCATCGCCGCTCGAACGCACTGGGCTCATGTTTGCCTGGCGCATAGCAGCGTCGACGACGCGACCCATGGCTGGGAACGAGCTTCGAAACGGCGATCCGGTCGCGCCTCGAGCGCCGTCGCCCGACTGCGGCCCCCGCGCCTCCTCCACGGGCATCCAAAATTCGCTCAAAATGCTCACCAGAAACTCAGCTTGCACCGCATTCGCCTTATCATCACCACTTTTACCGCCACCGCCCCAACTCTTTCCCGTCTCCTCGCGCGGAAGAAAGAATTTCAAGTGCGAGAGTAACAACTCGCGATACGGATGCACGCGCTTCGACGGCGCGCGTTGCATCAAAGACGGCGTCGATGGCCACTGCCCACCGAGAAACGCAGCACCACTACTGATTGGAGATCCAGTGCCACCGAAAGGACCACTTCCACTCTTGTAAGACGGACTTTGTCCCGCAGAATAAAGCGACGATGACGACGACCCTCGTCTTCCCCCCGGTCGCATCGCGAAATATGCCGTCCAAAACATGAAGTAATGATACAGCCCCAAATGCACCTGATACTTCCCCACACTGTCTCGTTTAATGCAACCAGCGTATGGGGGTGATCGGTTCAGCGCCATCGCTCCGCTTTCCGTCTGTAACATTCTTTGTGTTCGTTCCGGCAGACGATCGAGCGGAAACGCGAACTGCACCAACTTGTCCGAATCTGCGATCAACATCGCTCGGATCAACGATCCCTCCGGAGATAAGAAATCCAACAAGTCTTTCACATCTCTCTCGCTTCCGGTGGTGAACGCGGCGTTCATCCACCCCTCACTGGATGATCCGTCGAACGAAAACAACCGACACAAAATTGGCTGAAAACACGCGCTGAAAAATTCCCTCAAATTTTCTCTATTTCGCTTCAACACGCGCTCGATCGTCTCGATCGTCTTCATCGCTTCGCTGCCTAAATTCGCACTCTCTCGTCCGTACCGTCGCGACTCGAGCACGCGCGCCAACTCATCGCACGTCGTCGCCGCCAGTTCGAGCGCCGCGTTCGCGCCGCCGCCGTTCACCGTTCGGCTCGCCGTGTCCGATCCATTCGCGCTCCTGCTCCCACTCGTCGCGCGCAGCGACCCTGAGGCGTTTCGAGACCCATCGTGCGCGCTTCCTCGTCCGCGAGCGTCGCTCAGCGACGTCCCCGGGTCGTCAAACGTCGACGCCGAGCGTTGTCCCCCTCGAGACATTTCGCAACGTCGCGCGCGTTCGACGCGTCGTTATCGCGCGAGAATCGCGCGTCGACACGTCCCGGTGATCGTTTGTTTCGTTTCCGTCGCGTCTTCGCGCGGGTGCCCGCTCGCGCGCGGCGACGAGCGCTCGAGTGTGTCGGTTCGAGCGATTCTCGCGCTCGACTGGTCCAAAGCGCAGCCGCGGCGCGCGGGCGAGCCGGGCGTTCGCGCGCTTGCGTGCGTGGATTACAAGTCACGCTCGGACGAACGAGGGAAGATGTTCAAAGATTTACGCGATGCCGTCTCGATGCGAATCGTCGCCGAAGACGAAGACGACGACGGCGGCGAACAAGAGGACGAGGACGAGGGGCGAATCGAAGCGTCCCGCGGCGGGACTCTCGCAGTCGCCGCAAACGCCGGCGACGAAACAGCTCGCAAAGCCTCCCGTGGCTTCACCACCGTGAAAGCTGCACCAACCTTGAGGATAGAGCTGTAGACCACGCTGCGCACACTCTCCCGGATTTTGGAAGCGGTCACATTCGCAGTAGGGCGACGAGGAGGTTTCGGGGTTGTAGACGCACGTGCCGTTCCCGGAACAGACTTTCAGGTTTGCATCGCGACGGCAGATGTACGTGCAGCGCGGGCCGAAAAAGCCGGGGTCACAAATGCACTCCGCGGTGATTGGATCGCACGTACCGTGGCCCGCGCACTTTTCACCGGCGATGTTTTCGTCGAGACCGTATCGGGAGAATAGCGCCTCGTCCTCATCCGTCGCCAGCGGGCACACGTTCTCACACGTCGGTCCACCAGAGCCGTCGTTACAGTTGCACGAACCATCAGCTAAGCACTGTCCTCGTCCAGAGCACACGACGCCGTCAGCGTCGTCTTTGCAGTTGGATTCGGATATGGCGAACATGGCGCCGCCACCGGCGCTCGCGTACGTCACCGTCGTGAACTGCTTTTCGTAGCTCAAATCAGACACCATCGGTTCATCCATGAGACTTATCTGCCCCACCATCCGGGGAGGGTTCAGAGTAGGATTTAGAGCGCCTTTAGCGCAATTGCACTTGGCCACCGCCTCGGCGCCTGTGCCGTAGGTGACGCATTTACCTTCGTTTGTCGCGATAAAGTTGTTCGCCGCCGAAGCAGGGGTGTACACGCACGTGCCTTGTCCCCCGCAATTACATGGACACGCTGCCGTGGAATTGACTGTGCATACGCCCGTGTCCGCGGCGTCGTACGCGACGCATCCTCCGCATCCACAAGCGCCGAGCTGACCCTCAGAGTTATCGCCCCTTGCGCGCGAGAAAACGAAAATTTCAGCGTCAGTCTGCGGCTGCGTTGGTGGTCGCGGCGTGCGGTCGCACGTACCATATGAATAGCTTATTGTTGGACGTGATCGCCATGGAGACGTGACCACCGGCGCTGACCTGCGTGATACGCCGCGCAGAGCGCGCTCAATCAGTCTTTGCGCGCTTCTCGACGAGAAATAATTAAATTAATCAAAATTAATTTCGCACCTGTGTGAATATCGCGTTGCCCTCTTCCTTTATCGTCCTACGCGCGAACGGAGTCAGTAAAGGTACGATTCGTCACCGATTCTTGGGCGTTGATTCCGCGCGAAACGTACCCGGTGATGGTATAATTAATCGGTACAGAATTCACCACCGTCTCTTCGACAAAGTCAAACTTCTTCACGCGCGTGGGCTTGTCAATCATCTGCGGAACGTCGTGAAAGCGCGTGACGTAGAACATGTGCGGCGTGTTCTGACGCGACGCGTATCCGAGCCCGAGTTGACCGTAGTAATTGTCCCCCCACGTGAAAATTTCACCCGTCTCGAGTAGCATAATCGTGTGCGCGATCCCCGCGTCTATTTGCTTGATCGCCGGGAGAATCGTCTTATTCGCTTGCACGCTGGTGCCGCTCGCGACGACGATGGCGTGTGCGTGCACGACCATGGGTTTTTCGTGACGGTTGTAATACTCTCCGGTAGTCGCGTCGTACTGCGAATTAATTAATTAATTAAATGTGCATCCTGCGCGAGAAAAATGCGCCGTACCTTGTTCGGGGTGTACGTCGGAGTGTTGTTAAAGTACGCGGATGACGACGCGTTGAAGTATACCTGCGGCACGCCTGTGGAAACGTCAGAATCGCTCGAGGCGCGCTCTGATGACGTACCCAACTGTCCGGCAAAATTATCGCCCCACGCGTACACTGAATTATCTAATTTCGCCACCGCCACGGTGTGTCCGCCGATGGGAACGCGCGCCACGCCCGCCAACGTGCCTCCGCCGGCGGCGATTAATTTAATGGGCGGTAAAACGAGCCCGTTGTTCATCACGAGCACTTTCGTGGGCTGCGAAATAAAAAAATTAATTAATAAATCATGACGCGAAGCGTTCGTTTCTCTCACCGTGTGCACGTCGTTCAGGCACGGATCCCGTCCCGGGCCGCCCGGAAAAACGCATCCACCGAGCCCTGTTCGTCGCGCGCGTCGTCAGTCGTCCGTCCGCGCCGTGCGCGTCGTCGCGGCGCGAGCGAAAAAGCGAGACGCACCGAGCTGGCCTTGGTTGTTTGCCCCCCACGTGTACACCGCCCCTTGTTCGGTGAGTCCTACGCTGTGCGCGCCCGCCGCGGCTATCGCGGTGAACGTCTCTGCCGACGTCACCGTTTGCGGCGTCGCGTGCCTGCCTAAATTCGCCGACCCGATCCCGAGCGCGCCTCGCGTGTTGCACCCGAATGCCAAGAGCGCGCCGTCGCTCGCGAGCGCGAGCGTGTGTTCGACGCCCACGGCGACGTCCACGATCGTGTGCGAGCTCAAAATCCTTTGTGGCGTGAGCGCATCTATAAAGTCTCCCGTGCCGAGCTGTCCGCATCGATTGCTCCCCCACGCGTACGCCTCGCCTCGCGCGGTGAGCGCCACGGCGTGGTCCAGGCCCGCGACGACGCGCGACACCGTCTCTGTCGTGGATCAACGCGCGCACCGTCAGTTCGCCGCTGGATCAACGCGCGCACCGTCAGTTCGACGCACCGTTCAGATCCCATCCTAATTCCGGCAGCTCTCCCTCCGCGCACGTCCCCGCGCTCGTCGCCTGTTCGCCGCCGCGCCGCGCGTCTCGTCAGTCGTCCCGTCGCGTCGCGTTTCGGCGTTTCGTCCGCACCGTGCCTCGTCCCTGTTCCCCGAGCTTGTTCTCCCCCCACGCGTGTAATTTTCGCCATCGCAGCGTCGTTCCCTGCGTCGTCGCGTCCGTCCGTCAGTCCCTCGTCGTCGTCGCGTCTTTCTTCGTCGTCGTCGTCGTCTTTCGTCCGTCTTCTCGTCGCTCGCGTCGCGCGCACCACCGCGGGCGTCGTCGCCGCGCGCAGCGCGAGCGCGAGAATCGCGACGAACGCGCGCGTCGTTCGTCTCGCGTCTCGCGCGCGCGCCCTCGCGCCCATCGCGCGTCGCACTCCGTCGTCGCGTCGGCGTCGACGCGACGCCAACGGCCGCGGCCGTCCGACGGATCGCCGGGACGCGGGCGAGGATGGATCGACGCGAACGCGGTGATTGATACCGCTCGCGTGGTCTCGAATGCGCGACACGGCGACACGGCGCGTCTATACATAAATCAGATAGGGTCCAGCGCCGCACCCCGGACGCGCGCGAAATCGCGACGTCGCGGACGCGTCGCGGACGGACACGCGTGTCCGTGTGTTATATATCATGATATGGGGATGTACACACACATCCGTCTACATGCGTCTTCAATGCGTGAAAAAGTGCGAGACCGCGAACCGCGGACGACGCGACGCCCGACCGACCGGCGCGCTAACGAACGCGCGCGCGCGCGGGCGACAGACGGCGGCGAGGCCGAGGCCGAGAGCGGAGAGCGGAGAGCGGAGAGCCGGGGCGAGGAAGGCGCGTCCGAGGACCGAGCGCGGACCGCGTCGCGATGGACGACGCCGTGAAAGCGCTGCACGCGCTGCGATTCGCGCGCGACGACGGCGCGCAGTGCCGAAACGTGTGCGTGCTCGCGCACGTCGATCACGGCAAGACGACGCTCACGGACGCGCTCGTGGCGCACAACGGGTTCATATCGCAAAAGCAAGCGGGACAGATGCGGTACATGGACTTTCACGAGGACGAACAGCGACGAGGGATCACGATGAAGAGCGCGGGGATCGCGCTGCTGTACACGCCGAGGGCGGCGCGAGAGAAAAAGCGCGACGGCGACGAGGGCGGCGAAGAAATCGTCGAGCGAGTGCTGATAACGGTGATCGATTCGCCGGGACACGTGGATTTTTGCAGCGAAGTGTCGGCGGCGGCGCGGCTGAGCGACGGGTGCTTGGTCGTCGTGGACGTCGTGGAGGGGGTGTGCGTGCAGACGCACGCGGTGCTGCGACAGGCGTGGGAGGAACGATTGAAGCCGTGCTTGGTGTTTAATAAGCTCGATCGCGTGTGTGTCGAGCTCGGTTACACGCCGATGGAAGCGTACGAGAGAATACGGTCGTTGTTGCACGAGGTGAACGGGTTGATGAGCGCGTTTGAGAGCGAAAAGTTTATATCGCAGGCGGATACTTTTTTGAGCGCCTTCGACGCGCACGAGGAGGGAAGGGGCGAAAACGGCGGCGAGAACGACGCGACGACGACGACGACGACGTGTGATTATCTCGAAGACGAAGAAGATTTAGTGAATGAGGAAGAGGCGTTTAACATCGCGAGCGGGAACGTGGCGTTTGGGAGCGCGATCGATGGATGGGCGTTTCGCCCAGACGCGTTCGCGGATTTGTACGCCGAAAAGCTCGGGTGCTCGTCCGCGGCGTTGACCAAGGCGCTGTGCGGAGATTGGTATTACCACCCGAAGATGAAACGGATCGTCAGTCGCAAAGTGGCGAACGGGAAACTTAAACCTTTGTTCGTGCAGTGCATTTTGGAGCCGATCTGGAAGATCTATCGCACGGCGGAGAGCGAAAAAAACGGCGAGTGGGTGGAAAAGGATTTGGCCACCCTCGCTCGAGCACTCAAGGTGGACGTGGGCGAGCGAGAGCTGAAAAACACGGATCGTCGAGCGGCTCTACAGAGCGTCATGCGTGCCTGGCTTCCGATGTCATCGTGTTTATTAGAGATGGTGGTGAATTGCGTGCCGAATCCAGTAGCCGCCGCGGCGCGACGCGTCAATCGAGTCATGCCACAGCCCGTACTGCGTGGCGCGCGCCCGAAAGGCTTGGACGAGGCCCGACGCGCGGTAATCGCAGGTAAGGCTTCGGATGACGCGCCCAAGATCATTTTCGTCTGTAAGATGATAGCTGTGCCCAAGGTACACGTCCAAGGTGCGCTCACCGAAGCGGGTGGTGGCGACGTCAAGTTTTTAGCCTTTGCGAGAATTTATTCGGGCACGGTACGAAAAGGCGACAAGCTCTACGTGTTGAATTCTCAGCACGACCCGAGCGATTATGACGCGTCGAACATCGAAGAAGTGGAGCTCACCGAGCTGTACCTCATGATGGGTCAAGGGATGTTCAAGGTGGATGAAGTTCCCGCCGGAAACTTGCTCGCCATTGGCGGCTTGGACAGGGCGATTTTAAAGTCCGCCACGCTCTCGTCTTCGCTCGAGTGCCCGCCGTTTGGGGAAATGATGTTTCAGGCGTCGGCGATCGTGAAGGTGGCGGTTGAACCCGAAAACGTGACCGACATGGACGCTCTCGTCGAAGGTTTACGGCTGTTGAATAGAGCTGACGCCTTTGTCGAGGTGAGCGTGATGGACACGGGCGAGCACGTCGTCGCGGCGGCGGGTGAAGTGCATCTCGAGCGATGCGTCGCGGATTTGCGCGAGCGATTCGCCAAGGTTCCCATACGTGTGTCCCCGCCAATCATTTCCTTCCGCGAAGGCGTCACGACCACGGGTACGGCGTCGTCGTCGACGGCGAATGGACGTCTGACGTTTACGTGCACGGCGAAACCCATTCACAACTTCATCGTTCGCGCGGTGGATGATTCTGCGGATGCGCTCAAGGTGATATTGCTCGCCAAAGACACCGAAAGCGACGAGAACAAAATGCTCGCCAAAGCATTCATTGAGAAAGTGACGGCAGCGCGCGAAGCGGCTACGTACGATGAGCAAGGTCCCGAAGGAGTAGTGGAGGATACATTTCGTTCGGCGTGGGCTCTAGGACCGAAGCGCGTAGGATCAAACGTGCTCAACGTCGGCACGTACACCGTAGACGTGGATGATGAAGAGAAGGAGTTTGGCCACGCTAACGTGGGCGTCGCGCTCGGGGTGAGAAAGCCCTATGACATGGACGGGTCTCCGCCAGAAGACGTCGCGGCTGATTTTGATTTGAACTCGGTGCAAGGAAGCGTGTTGACGGGATTTCAGATGGCGACCGATCGCGGCCCGCTCTGCGACGAACCGCTGACTGGAGTGCAGATAACGCTGAACGTTGCCGTGAATCGAGGCAATGAAGATGACGACCGTACCGTCGAAGATACAGATGGCGATCAGTTTGGTCCGCTCTCGGGTCAAATCATCAATGCGGTTCGAGACGCGATTCGCAAAGCCGTGCTCAAGGCCGGAACGCGTCTTGTCGAGGCGATGTACTTGGCGGTCATCACTACCACTGCGGACGCACTCGGAGGTACTTACGCCGTGCTCGGTAAACGCCGATCGCAAGTGTTGTCGGAGACCATTCGCGAGGGCACGGGGGTGTTCGTGATCCACGCCTACCTGCCGGTGGCGACGGCGTTTGGCTTTGTCGATCAGCTCCGCGCGCAAACCTCAGGGGCGTCCACAGCGCAATTAGTATTTAGTCACTGGAGCCCCATAGATATGGATCCATTTTTTACGCCGACCACGGAAGAAGAGCGAGAAGAATACGGTGAAGAGGGTGACGTCGGACCCAACATAGCACGACAACTCATGGACTCGGTGCGCCGGCGAAAAGGCTTAAAGGTGCGTCTTGTCTCATTAATACAAAGTTCGTGGACTAACCAGCGCATTTTTCACCACGTGACAGGTCGAAGAGAAGATTGTTCAAGTGGCCACAAAGCAACGCACGTTGGCCAGGAAGGCATGAGGCAGTTGTCAGTAAAAGTTTTCGTGCGGAGCCGCCAAAGCCGAGCGAATGGCGCGCACGAACGCAATCTTGGCTTCCTGCTCAGTCATTCCTTTACACGCGTCCCAGGCGTCCCATTTCGCGCGTCCACCGTAATCGATGGATCCGTCTTCTCGCCAAACAGGAGCTTTCTCCTTGTTCTCGCCGTGTTTGAGGTACTGAGTCGGGCCGTAGCATCCGTACCACGCTTCTGTGCGCGCAGCTTGGGCTCCTGGACGTTTGACGTATCGCCACTTGAGCGTCTCGTAGTCTTTGTGTTGTTCATATTCAGATAGAAAAGTAGCGATTTGTTCTTCTGTCAACTCGTCGTCGTCGTCATCGTCAGCATCCTACGTTCACGAAACCCGTCAGTCGTGTGTTCGCTCAGTCGATCGCGCCGCCGGAGACGTCGAGTGCCCGCAGTTAGCTCACCTGGGTCTCATTCGGCGGTTTCAATCGCTTCTTCTTGAATTTATCTTTAAACGTTGAAAACGCATTCGTGTTGTAAACCTTGAAAAACGCCGCGAGATCGACGCGTTGGGCGATCGGACGATCGGACGGCACGCTCGTCTTCACGAACCCATACTCCACGGCCCACCCACGAACGTCCTCGAGTGTGAGCTTCGCGCTGGCATTTCCTGCATCGGCCCACGTCACTGTCATGACTGTTCGTGCGGGCGTCGGTGCTGTAAATAGTTGCAGAACGCGTCGCACGGATGCCGAGCGTCAAAGTGTGCGCTGTGCGGGCGTTTTTTTCGTCGCGAAAATGAAATTTGAATTGGGAGACGAGCGGTCATTTTTCACGATAACGTGGGGTAGTAATTAATACACAGCAACAGCAGCACGACTAATGGTCACATGAAACGGTGATACGGTGGACACTTCGTCAACGAGCGACCTGCGACACGATCAGTCACGATAATGACGTCGATCGTGCATGAACAACGAATTACACTGCGGCGTCTAGGAGCGATTTTGCCAAGCCGTCGACGTCCGCCGCCTTCGTCTTCTTCTCGCTGCTCTTCTTTTCCTTCTTCGCCTTCTTCTCTTTTGAGCCCCCCTTGTTGCTAGCGCCGGCTTCGTCGATACCTTCGCCATTCGCCTTCTTTTTCTTCGACTTGGACTTGTCCTTCTTCGACTTTTTCTCCTTTGAAGACTTGTGGTGCTTGCCCGCGTCCGGGGAAAACGCGTTGAATGCCGCGTCGTCCTTTGAATACGGATCGAATCGTGGGTATGCCTCGACTGATGGCAAGTGCTCACCGCGATCGAGCGGTTTCATGGGGTTGTACGCTCCGAGCTCGCCGTGCAACTGCGAAGAGGCGACTTTGGGATCGTAATGCTTGCCCTTCCTCGGCCCCGTCGGCACTTCCTCCTCCTCGCTCTCGCTTTCGCTTTCGCCCTTGATCGTCGGTCGTTCCGCTTGGCCAACGTTGTAATTCGCCAATCGAGCTTCGAGCGCGTTCATCGTCGCAGACTCCGGACCGGGGAGAGATTTAGGCGATTTCGACTTCTTCTTCTCGTCGCCCGCGGCGTCGCCCTCAAGATAGTATTGCCCCATCTTTTCCCTGTGCTTGGCGAGCATTTCGCGCGATTCTCGCTCTTCGCGAGCGATTTGTTCCTTGCTCTTCTTCGCACCGAAAATTTCGGTGACGTCGCGAATCTCCTTGGCCATCTTGTCCTTCTTCTTGTTCTTTTTGTTCTTCTTGCCCTTTTTGCTCGCGTACTCGTCGTCGTCCTCGTCGTCGCTGCTGACGAGTAGGTAGTCCCACTCCGCGCTCATCGGTTCGTCCGCGCCGAGCTCGGCGGGGATGTCGATCTTACGCTGCGCCTTGACACTCACCGGTTGGATCTCTTCGCTCAAAACCGTGGCGAAAGCTTCGATTATGGCGATTCCCGAGCCCGGTTCCTTGTCCTCGGACGAGCCGACGATGACGAGCATTTGCTGCAGTTGGCAGCTTCGCTCGCGAACTTCGAGATTAAAACTCGTAGTGAACGGCTCGATCGCGCGCGAGACTTTTTGACGCAACACGACGAGGTCCTCGGATTCGGGAACCAACTTGCCCGGCGTCGGCGCGCTCGCCGCGCCGCCGTCTTCACCGCCGTTTTCGGCGAGCTCGATCAAAGGCTCCGTCGCCGGTGCCGGGAGCGCACCCAAGGCGCCCGTGGGGCGAATGCCCTGAGAGTACATCAGCACCGCACTGGCGTAAACCTTGAAGATGGTTTGCAAGTAGACCGCTTGCGCGTCGCCCGGGAGTTGCTTGACTTGCGGGCTCAGCAACGCGTCGAGAATTTCTTCGTGATCGACAACGTAGTGCGCATACTCGCCCACGACCCAAGCCACGGCCTTGAGCGCTCCGGGCACGGTCTTGTTGACGTTGGATTGCTCGAGCAATGAGTCATCGAGCAAGAGCGGGCCCAAGATGCCCACCGCGGCTTCGCGAATCACCTCGACGCGCAAGCACACGTCGATGATTTGTTCACCGATGAGCGCGCCGTGAGACGAGCACGGGACACGAATGAGATCCGCGAGGACGGAAAGATACCACACAAAATCCGTCACCAAGGCGTAGCGCTCGTTCATGCAGATGTGAATCACGCTCAACACGAGTTCGTCCCTGAAGCGTTGATCCGCCTTGCCCATGGCGTTCATCAAGTGCGCCGTGGTGTCGATGAGCGTGCGCTTCGTCACCAAACCGCACACAATTTTCAACGCACAGTATTGAATGTTTGAATCTTCGTGGTCGAGGCACTCGAAGATGTTCCCCTTGTGCTCGGCGACGATGCGCGGGTGCGAATCGAGCAAAAACGTCAACGCGTGCAACGCCAAAAATTTGATGTTTGGATCGTGATCCTCCAACATATCCTTGAGCTTGTCCACCGCTTGGCGGACGACCTTTTCTTGACTCGTCATCCCCATCACCACCGTGCGCACGCACTCGTACATCAACGACTTGGCGTTGGTGGTTTCGAGAATCTCCGAGATCGGCCCCGCGAGCTTCTTCGCCAGTCGCGGCTCGAGCGGCGTGAGCGCGCCGAAAACCTTCACGAGCTTGATCGTCATCCAATTCGACGAGCTCGACGTCAAGAGTTTATAAAACTTGGGCGCGAGCGGTAGGTACGTCTTCGGGTTGTGCATGGCGAGCTCGGAAAGCACCGTCACCGCCGCCTGCACCACGGATTGATCGTCGTCGTCCAGACATTCTGTCAATCGCGCGAACGACGGTCGCAGCGCCTCGGGATATCGCAAGAAGCACTTGTACAGGCACAAGCACGCTCGTCGTCGCAAATCCGGCTTATGATTGTTCAACAGCGAGTACACGTCCGCCACGAGCGTCTGCGACAACTCCGGCGTCACGATGTTCCCCAGGCACGAAATCGCCAGCGCCGCCTCCGCGGGATTCGGCGACGCCAAATCCTTCTTCAACAAATTAGGAATCAACAGCACCACGTCCGTGTCGTCCCCAAAACTTTGACACGCCGCCAAGTATCCGATTCTCTTATACTTTACGTTCGTCGTCGACATCAATTCCACCACGTGAAACGACGCCCAGTGCATCGAATACCCGAGCGAGTGCAGGTACGTCGCCTTTTCGATCGCCACCGCCTTCGTCCTGATGTCCGAGCTCACCACCTCCGCGCGTACGTCGCTCAGGCATTTATTTATAAACTCCTTCTGCGAATCCTTGTGACTGCGAATGCCCGTGATCATGTCTCGCAGCGATTTTTGAAACAACCGCATCGTCGACGCCTTCGTCTTGTCCGCCGAGCTCAGCGATCCGAGTCCCGGCATCCCCGAGCTCGACCGTCGCGACATCGCGAACCTCGAACCGCCGCCTCGCGATTCGTTCGCGATTCGTTCGCGATCGCTCGTTCGCGCTCGTTCGCAATCGCTTTGGTGTTCGCGATTCCCGATGCCCGTCGATTCGCGCGCTCGTCGCGCGTCGTCGATCGACCGTCGCGCGTCGTCGATCGACCGTCGCGCGCGTCGAGCGTTCGCGCGCGCGTCTCGATCGACGCGTTCGCGCGCGCGCGTCTCGATCGACGCGCCGTCGTCTCGCGCGCGCGCGCGCGCGTCCGCGCCGGGCCACCGCGCACGCGATACGTATACACCGCTTTACGCACCCAATGTACGATGTATAATCACGTATACGAGGTCATCCGATTCCCATGTATGGAAAGACGCGACGCCGCCCGCGCGCGCGAACGACGCCGCGACGCCGCGACGGCGCGCGCGGCCGGGCCATACTCTAAACCCTTGTATATAGCATTCAGACCCCTTCAATACGTAAAACACACACACACATAAACATACGTATACGAACACCCCCGAACGCCAAGAAGATTCGCCCGAAACGCCACGTCCCGCCCGACGCGATCGCGGCGTCGCCGCGCGCGCCGTCGTCGCATCGCGACGCGCGCTCGACGCGCTCGACGATCGACGATCGCCGTCCGACGCGCGACATGACGCGCGCGACGGCGACGACGACCGTCGCGCGCGCGACGCGAACGACGCGTCGAACGCGCGACGTCGCGGCGACGACGCGGCGGACGACGCGCGCGCGCGGAGGCGGCGACGACGCGGGACGCGTGTTCGCGCCGGCGCGCGACGGCGACGACGAACAGCGCGACGCGTTCGACGGCGCGCACGTGGGCGCGCCGGTGGTGAAGGCGTTTCGAGGCGACGACGCGACGCGATGGACGATGTGGTACGCGGCGACGAACGCGCGAGGCGACGATTCGATCGCGATCGCGACGTCGGAGGACGGCGTGACGTGGCGGCGAGGGGACTCGGACGCGGTGATGTACAGGAACGACGTCGACGGGCGGTCGATCGACGTCGGACGAGTGTTCGGGGCGAACGGCGAGGACTGGTGGACGTTCGACACGAGAGGGACGCAGTTGGGCGACGTGCAGCTGATCTCGAGCGATTCCATCTCGGGAGGGTCGGTGTACTGGATGTTTTATCACGGGTACGATCACGGGGCGGCGGCGGGGGCGGCGGCGGCGACGACGACGACGCGGCCGGGGCTGGCGTTTTCGCAAGACGGCAGGAACTGGGCGCGGTTCGAGGGCGAGCACCACACGGGGGCGGTGTTCGATCGCGGCGAGGACGGGGCGTGGGACGCGAGGGGGGTGCGCGATCCAAAGGTTTTGCTCGCGGGACCGAGGGACATACGGGTGTACTACGCCTCGATCGACGCGCGCACGGGGAAATCCGCCGTCGGTTTGGCGCTCACGGCGGACGGGTTCGCGTACAGCAAGCGCGGGTCGGAGGCCATCTTCGGCCCCGGGCCGAGCGGTTCGTTCGACGACGCCGGCGTGGCGGCGCCGTGCGTCGTCAGGCTCGGTCGGGACGAATTCATAATGTTTTACGAGGCGTACTCGTCGAGCGCGCCGGGCGTCGCGAGCGTCGCCGTGGCGACGTCCCGCGACGGCGTCTCGTGGACTCGCCCGAGCGCGCCCGCGCTCGAGGCCGGCGCCGCGGGCGCGTGGGATCAAGGAGGCGTCGGCAAACCTTACGCCGTGCCCATGGCGGGCGATCGCATTCGTTTATACTACGAAGGTCGCGCCGCCGCCGGAGACGAGCGCGGCGCCGGCGTCGGCGTCGCCCTCAGCACCGACGCCGATCGCTTCGTCTTCGCGCGACGAACCTCGGATTAACGCTTCTCAACCGCGCTGAAGATCGCGCCTTCATTTAATCGATGCATTCATTCACGCGTCGTTCGTTCGTCCCGCGGTTCGTCGCGCTCGCCGCGTTCGTCGCGCCCGCACTCCTCGTCGCGT
>Ga0209666_1001220_pt1 | contig 19708 bp, 8 predicted proteins | sample SaaInlV_125m_DNA_FD_184679 | JGI IMG/M metagenome (GOLD analysis project Ga0209666, IMG submission 184679) | Marine microbial communities from expanding oxygen minimum zones in the Saanich Inlet - Saanich Inlet SI037_S3LV_10m_DNA (SPAdes)... | ecosystem: Environmental > Aquatic > Marine >...
GGGTCAGGAGAAGTGCGCGCAGGCGCTCAACTTCACCATGGGCGCGTTCGGACTCGCGAGCATAGTCACGCCTCTGGCGTACGCGGGACTCCAAAGCGCGTTCGGGCCCGAACGCGGGTTCGACAGCGTCTTCGTCGTCGTCGCCGTCGCGTACGCCGCGCTCGCGTTCGCGACCCTCGCCGGGTTCGAAACGCCACCGGTGGACGACGACGGCGACACGCGGGAAGAAGAAGAAGCGTTTGTCGTAGAGGAACAAGACGACGACGACGACGAGGAGGGATCCCGATCACATCCTCCCCGCGGCGATATAGCGCGCGACGACCCCGCGAGCGTTTGGGCGTCGGGGCGTGACTCGGAACGCGCGGCGCGTTTGGAATCGAGCGCTTTCCGGGACGTCGACGTGTACGTCCCGGCGACTGCCGACGAGGAGTCGCGAGGAGTCGCGCCTCTTCACGGCGACGGCGGAGACGAGGACGACGGGTCCGACCGCGACGGACCTCGAATACCGCGAAAGGCGCCGGGAACGACGACGAGCGCGAAAGGCGCCGCGAGACGACGTCCGCCGATGGACGTCTTGGTCCCCATGACTTTGTACATGTGCCTCTCGGTGGCGTCCGAGGTGACGTACGGCTCGTGGATATACACGCTCGCCACCGAGCGCGCGGGGTTCTCGGACAAATCAGCCGCGTCTCTGACCAGCGCGTTCTGGGCGGCGTTCACGGCGACCCGCTTCGCTCTGTCGTTCGTCGGCGCGGGCCCGCTCGTCGCGGTTGCGTTTTCGCACGCCGTCGCGTTTCTCGCGACCGCGTTTTTGTCTCTGCAGTGGGGCGGGATCGTGCTGTGCGATGGCTCCAGTGGCGCGCTTCACGACGCCGATTCGCGAGCCTCGCGCGTTTTGTTGTGGGTCGTCACGCTGTGCGTCGGGTGCGGCGCGGCGGGGATGTTTCCAAACGGCATCGCGCTCGGCCGGACGCTCTTCCCGCTCGACGGCTTCGCGCAAGCCGCGTTCGAGCTCGGGGCTTCCGTCGGGTCCGGCATCGGGCCGTACGTCGCGGCGAGGGTGTACGAGTCGCTGGGGGACAGCGCGGCGATCCCGGCGACGTGCGCGGCGTCCGGAGCGGGCGCCGTCGCCGCGCTCGTCGTCGCGCTGCGCCGAAAAAAAAACACAAACGCGTCGCGACGTCTCGCGGGGGAGAACGCTGCGACGGTCTCGACCGCCGCCGCGACCCAAACGTCCGAACCACCTTCTTCTTACTCGGTCTTGACGCGTCCGTTGCTGTCGAGGGGCACGAGACTGGCCCCGGAAGGGGACGATGATTAGCTAGTCACCTAGCTAGAGAGGAGCCACGGTTAGGACGCGGGAGAGCGCGGACTGAGACGTCGTCTCAGTCCAAAAAAAACGCTTCTTCGCGCGCTGCTGGAAAACTGGAAAAAAGAAAACTCGCCAGCTTGTTGGTTTTCCAGACGCGCGCACAAAACCTGGAGGAGAAGCGTCGTCGTCGGTTTCGAAACCTCGCCATCTCGAGACGCGCAGCGCTCGCTTCGTTCCGTTCGACCCGAAATGATTTCAGTCGCCGCGAGCAGCAGCAGCGGCGGCATCGCGCTCGTCGCGTCCCTCGGGGCGCGTCGTCGTCCCGCGCCGAGGCTTCCGTCCGCGCGCGGTCCCCGCCCCTCCCCCGTAAAAACGCCCTCCTCTTTGACGCGTTTTCGGAAATCCGGACAGGCGACGACGGGCGCTCGAGCCGCGTCGCCGCCGTCCGGCGTTTCGGTGTCTCCCCTGTTCGACGTCGCGTTCGGGGCGGAGGAGACGTTCGTGCTCGTGACCGTCGCCGGGTTCATCGCGTACATCGCGCTCAACTTCGACGAGATCGTGGCGAAGCAGAAGGTTGCCGTCGAGAAGGCGATGGCGGAGCAGGACAAAAACGTGAACGACGCGATGGCGAAGCAAAAGAAAGACATCGACGCGGCGATGCGGAAACAGGCGGAGGCGACGGAGAGGAGTAAGAAAGGCGGCGGCGGAGGGTCGAGGTAGATACGATGCGGCGCGTGGGCGTGTACCGTTTCATGGAGTCTTTCAGCTCGCGTCCCGCACTCGTCCGCACCCGAAAAAGTGTTTCAACCGCCAAAAAACTGCGCGACGGGGAATTGAACCCCGGTCTCCACGGTGACAGCGTGGGATACTAACCACTATACTATCGCACACGGTACAAAGTACATAATCGGGAGACTGAACTCCCGTATAGGTGATGGTTTTTTGGATCTCGAGAGAATTCTCGAGACGCTGTTTTCGTGATGGCATTGTCGGCACGTCGGATTTGTCAAAATAAAATCCCAGTTTGCAGCGGTACATACATAAAAAACCAAGGGGGGTGTATGTGAACCCCCCTGGATAAAGGGATGCCTTCTGAAAGGCGCAGAGGGGACCCGTGCCCGCACGGGAAGCAGAAGCACATCAGCGCGGAGTGCACCCCGTGCCCCCACGTGAAGCTGAAAAGGAAGCGCGCGAATCGCTAGCCCTCATGAGGTACCTAGCTATCTATCATCAGCAAACGCGCTCTACCCGCAGTGACCGCTTTTTTTTTCGTTTCGCGTCGTCGACGCGCGCTGGAACCGCGCGCGGCGTTCTTCAAGACGTCGGTTCCCGCTCCACCACCCCCGCCGCCTCCCCGAGCGCTCGCGCGTATTCCCCGTCGCCCGTCTCCTCGAACCACGCCGGTTTCGGCGCCTCCACCTCGACGAAGAGCCCGTCTGCCTCGCGGTCGCCGCGCGGCAGACGCAACCGCGCCGCGTGGAGACGAAAAAAAGAATCCGCGCCTGAATTTGTTGACTCGCCTCGCGTACCTCCGTACTTGACGTCCCCCGCTAACGGCCAGCCTATGTGCGCCATGTGCAGCCTGATCTGGTGCGTGCGCCCGGTGTGCAACCCGATGAACGCGTACCGTTCGCGCGTCACCGCCAATACGCGCGTCTCCGCGAGCCGCACTTTGTTGCCCGTTTTGTTTTTTTCCGACGGCAACGCCGCGCCGACGTCCGTTTCTTCGTACACGCGCCACAGACCGTGTCGCGACCGGCCGTGGCCCGTGCGCACGTTGAGCGGCAGATCGGAAGGCAAAAGCGCGTTTCTTTTTGGTCCAACAGGCGTGTCTTCCGTCGAGTCGTTCCGATCGTCCGCCGAAAAGAAAGGAGACATCTCGCAGACGTACGTTTTCTTAGCGTCGCCGTCGCGGAACGCGTTTGAAAACGCGCGGTTCGACTCGGGGCTCGTGGCGAACGCCAGACATCCGGACGTATCCCGGTCCAGGCGGTGGAGCATGGTCACGCGGGGACGCGTTTGGGACGCGAAGGCGTTCGACACCACCCGCAAGACGTCGTCCACGTACACGCCCGCGGGCTTGTTCACCACGACAAGCCCGAGCGCGTCGTCCGCCAGGAGCGTCGGGACGTCCGCGATGGTCAGCGACGCGCCTCTCTCCTGCGCGAGGACCGCCCGCCGCGCCTCCTCCGTGCGCGCCGCCTCCCCGGGCCGGGACGGCGGCGAGCAAGGCCGAGGCCACGAGGCGCGAGGCTCATCCGCGCCCGACGACGCCATCCGAGCCCGGTGTTACCCAGCCGCCCCCGGCGGCGGTGGGGTTCCGGCGCGTCCGAGACTGATGATTGGATGGCGTCGGGGATGGCGAAGACGACAAACACGTGAGGGCTTTATTTTTACCTTCTCCCATCTCCCTTCTCCGCGCCGCGCTCGCGAGTCCGAAAGAAGCTCCCGATGACGGTCGTTCGTCTCACGCGCGTCATCGCGTCATCACGCATCATCGCTTCATGTTAAACAACCCCGAACGCTATTCACCTACACTTTAAAACCCTTCTTCAAAACAGCAGCCCCTTGACGCTCTGCGCGGCGGCGTGCGCGGCGGCGGCTATGCTCGGGTTGGGCTCCGAGCGCGCCAGAGCGGTGAGCGTTTGTTCGAGCGCGACGACGTCCGTTTTGTTTTTGGCCAACGGAACGGCTTTCGGCGCGCGCGCCAGGACAGACAGCGTTTCCAGCGCGGTCCTCTGCGCGGACGCGAATCCACGTCTCGGTGACCCCGAGCCGGCGAGTCCACCGCCGGAACCGCCGGAACCCGAACCGACGCCGGTTCCGTGACCTCCGCCGCTCCCTACCCACGCGTACGCGTACGAGTCGGCGGCGTCGCCGCCGAAACCAAACGAGCTCTTGCCGCCGTAGCTCGACGCCGCCGTCGGCGCGACCGCGCCTATGTCGGCGAAGCCCGGCTCTTGGCGCGCGCGCGCCGCGGCGGTACCCACGGACCGAAACGCGTTCACCAAGAACGAACGCGTCGCGTCGCGAGAATCGGCGTTGACCGCGTCGCGGTTCTCGTCGTCCGACGCGAACAGCTCGTTCGCGGTTTCCTCCGGGAGCAGCTCGGCGAGCATCCTGACGCTCTCGGCGGCGAGCAACGAGACGTTCGGACCGTTCACCTCCGTCGACCCGAGCACCGCGCACTCCAGAAACACGCGCGCGCAAGATAACAGAGGCGTTATGCCCCGTAACGCCTCCGCGAACCTCTCAGCCCCGCCGGAATTCGATCCTCTTCCGAGGTTTTCGTCGCGCGCCTCGGCGGCGCGCGCTAACACGGCGCGCGATATGCCGAGCGCGGGTTCCAGAAACGGCTCGACGGCGTTTTCGTGCGCGTACTGAAGCACGGCGGCGACTTTCCTGCCGCACGCAAACTCGTTCAGCAGCGACGTCGTGGAAACCGCTCTGCTGGCGGAGAGCGCCAGGCACAACCGAACGTTGTGCACGTTGTTGTTGGTGTGCTCCAGCGACAGAAACTCGAAGAAACGCGGCGCTAAGCCGAGGTGGACGACAAACGCGCACAGCGACCCGGCGTCCGCTTCGAGCGCGCCGCCTAAGAGCTTGAGCGCGTACAGAGGGATGGGGTCCTCGTCGCGCAATAAACGGGGCATCTTCGGCAGAAGCTCGTTTTTGAGCAAAGAGAGCAACGCCTCTTTGTTCGCGCTTTTTCGTCGGTGAACGCTCTTCTTCTCGCCGGGAGAGGTTCCGTCCGTCGAAACGACGGGTTCGGATGAAGAAATCGGGCTCTCCAGCAACAAAGGCAGAAGCGCGTCGCACGTCAGCTTGAGCGCGAGGAACCGGCGGTCCGCCGCGTCCGGCGCGTCGTCGTCGCGCGTCGTCAACTCGCGTCGCTCCGCGCTCTCCCCGGCCGAATCGAGGCACTTGGCGAGCGACGGGAGCAGCGCCGACGTCACCGCGTCGGGCGCCGCGAGCAGGCACGACGCGCACCGCGAGAGCGTCTCCAGCAGCGCGAGCACGTCCGCCTGGAATTGCTCGGACCCGGGGAAAGAGCAAGAGGAACCGTCGTTGTCGCTCGCCGCGTCCAAAAGACGCGCGACGTCGAAAGCAAAGGCGTCGTCGAACGTGTGCGCGCCTCGCAGCGCGGCGTTTCCCACCGCGAGCGCCACCGCCGGGAACAGAGCCAGGGGGTTGCCTCCGACGTGGTTTTTTTCCATAACCAGCTCCTCCCGTAGCTCGCGCGTCACCATCGCCGCTTTGTTCGCGCGGTGCAGAGCCTTGCGCCGCTGCACGTCGCCCAAGACGCGCGCGTGTATGTCGGGAATTGTCGCCGCGACGCACGTCTGCAGACACGAAAGACACTTGCGCACGTACGGGTCCTTCTCCTTGGCGACGCGGTCGAGGAGCGGGAGCGCCTTGGGCGTGGAAGAGCAGAGCGCCAGGAGCCACCGCGCGTCCCGCCGGATCAGCGCCGCGATTGCCAGAAGCGCCTTCGCCCGAAGCGTCGCGTTCCCGCGCTCCAAAAGCGTCGCCAGGTGCGGCAGCGGCGACGAACCCGAACCGGGACCCGCAGCCGAAGTCGAGTTGTTCGATCCCGTCGCGCCTCCGGCCTTTCCGTGCTCCGCGAGCGCGTCCTTGACGGCGCGCGCGCCCAGGTCGCCGACGCCGCGGATGAGCAGGTTCAAACAAGCCTGCTGCACCTTGGCGGAGGGGTCCTGCAGCCCGGCGACCAGCAACTGCACGCCGTACTTCTCCAGCACGCGCCGCGCGAGTTCGGGCGAAGCGCGCGCTACGCGCGCCACCGTCGACGCCGCCGTGCCGCGCAGTTGCTCATCGCGCGCGGACGTCATGATGGCCACCAGGCTGTCGAGTGTCTCCTCGCGCATGAACTTAGCGCTCCACTCGCCGCCGTGGCTCACGATGTTCTCAATGGTCTTCACGGCGTAGTGCTGCGCGATCTCGTCCTCGCCCGCGCGAAGCGCGCGGCACACCGCGCCCACCGTGGACGCCGGGATCTTCCACGCCGAAGCCGCTGCGGCGGCGGCGGCGGCGGCGCGCGCCGCGTCCTCGTCGGCGCCTTCTTCCCGCGTCCCCTTCGACGCGCCTTTTTCACCCGCGAACGTCGTCCCTCTCTTGTCGTCCCCGCCCCGCCTTTTCTGCGCCTCCGCAGCCTCGTGCTGCTGCGTGGCGATGTAGAAGAGCAGCTCGCCGAGCGTCGCGGCGGCGCGGCGGCGCACGCGCTCGTTGGCATCCTTGAGGCACTCCGTGAGCACCGCCACCACCCCCGACACGGCGAGCTCCTCGGTGACGTACGTGGCGTGCCGCAGCAGCAGCCCCATGACCGAGGTGAGGCGCACGCGCAGCGCCGGCGCTTTGGACGCGCGGAGCATGCGCACGAACAGAGTCATGAGGCTGGAGTTTATCAGCACGTTCGCGGAGGCGGTGTCGCAGCACAGCGTCTCGAAGTACGACAGCGCGTTCACCTTTTCGTTGATGGGCGACGAGTGCGCCACCGATCGATACACGCGCGTGAGGAACTTTTCGAGATCGGGCTGATTCGAGCCGAGCATCTCGGACACCGTCAGCGCCTCGAACGGCAGCGCCGAGACGTCGAAGTGCGGCTCGGGCGTCACCTCGATGCGACGGTTCAGCACGATGGGCTTCACCTGCGAGTCGCTCGGGTGGTCCGCCAGAGACCAGAGGAGCGCGTCCGCGGCCTCGAGCTTCTTCCGCCGCCGGCGCGGGCTCGAAGCCGTCTCGGCGGAGCCGCCGCCGCGCGCGTCGCCGCCGCGCCCGGACGAGGAGGGTTCCGAGGTATCGAGGGCCGTCGCCGAGGCGGGGTCCCCATCGGGGACGAGTCGTGATTCCTCCACCCTTCCTCCCTCCGCGACCGCCGCCTCCTCGGCCTCCTCGGCGGCGCGCTCCGCCGAGCGCTCGGCGGCAGCGGCGGCGGCGGCGACGACGGCACCGGGGTCGGCGACAAGCTCGTCGCCGCCGCCGCCGCCGAGCGCAAACGCCGACGCCTTCGCGTCGCGCCCCGCCGCCATCTTCGAGACGGGCGAGTCGCCGTCGTCGTTCCCGCCGCCGGAGAGCGGCCGCGCCGTCGGGCCGGCGCTGTCCGGGCGCGCGGCGGCGGCCTCGTCCGCATCCGCCGCCTCGGCGAAGTCGAGCTCGGCGTCGGCGTCCGCCAGGGAAACGTCCCCCGCCGCGGCGGCGCTCGCCGTCGCTTTTTCAAACGGAAAAGCGTCTCCTTCGCGCGCGCTCTCGTCTCCGCGCGCGCTTCGCGCGCCGGAGCCCGCGGGGCTCCCGCCGCCGTCGCTCTCGCGCCCCGCGCGGCCCTGGTCGTACGCGCCGCCCTGCTCGCGCTCGAGGTTTGCGCGCGCCGCGAGCGACAGCCGCAGAACCTCGCGGCTGAGCGCGGACGCGCCGCGGGTTTTTGCAGACTGATCAGTCTGCGCAAACTCCCGCTCCGGCGCCGAGCCAGGCGACCGCCGCGCGTCGCTTTCCGCCGGTGGACTGTTTCGAGTCACTCTATCAATCATCGATGGTCGCTCCGCGCTCGGAGCGGAACTCCTCAGCGCCGTCTCGGCGGTCCGCTCCCGGGCGTCGACGTCCTTTTCTTCGCACTCGTCGGCGCGCACGTCGCGCTCGCGCACGCTCGCCGCGCGCGTCGCCGCCTCGAACGCGGGCTGCGCGGGCAGATTTTTCCTCGCGAGGCGCTTCATGTCCGCCTCGGTCCCGCGCGTCGCGGCGGCTTCGCTCCAGAAGGCGTGCGCCAGCATCTCGTCCCACGCGAGGCGCCGCGCCGGGTCCTTCCGCAGCAAGCCGCGCACGAGATCGGCGAAGGACGCGCTGTACGCGCCGCCGTCCTTCTCGGAGAAGACGGAGAAGTCGGGCTCGTCGTTGAGGATCATCTCCATCAGCTCGGTGAGCGACGCCGAGACGAACGGCGGCGCGCCCGCGGCGCACTCGTACAGCACGCACCCGAGCGCCCACGCGTCTGAGGCGTACGAGTGCACGCCGTCCGCGCGGAACAGCTCGGGGGCCATGTAACACGGCGTGCCTCTCTTCGCCAAAGAGGCGGTGGCCGCCGTCGAAGACGCGCGGCGCGCGGTCGGCGTGTCGGGACCGCCGCCTCCGGAGTCGCCGGAGCGTTCGTCGACGACCGGCGTCTCGATGTCGGCGACTCGCCGCGCTAAGCCGAACCCGCACAGCTTCAGTCGGCCGTCCTCGTCGATGAGCACGTTGGACGGCTTCAGGTCGCAGTGCAGCACGCCCGCCTCGTGCGCGACGCGCAAGGCGGAGACGAGATCGAGCGCGAAGCGCGCGATGCTCTTTTCGGGCAGACGCTCGTCCTGCTTCAAGAGACCGAGTAAGTCGCCGCCGACGCAGTACTCCAAAATCAACCACAGGTGGTTCGCGGTTTCGTACCAGGCGTGAAATTTCAGCACGAGCGGCGAATCCGTGGCGCGAAGCACCTGCACTTCGCGAAGCACGCGCGGACGCTGGCTCTTGTCCACGCTCTTGATCGCATAGTACTGGATGGTCTTCTTGCGGCGGCCTTTATACACCGTGCTGTGCTTACCCTTGCCTATGGCCTCGTAGATGTGGTACCGATCCATCGCCGAGTCCTTTTTTTGTTTCCTCGCCTCTCCTCGTCGCCAGAAACGACGGGGTGCCTACGCGAGAAGGAACAGCGGTCGCCTACGCCGCCTGCGCGGGGACGTGGCCGAACTCCTCGATGGTCCTGGTGCTGAGGTTGAGCAGGTCCAGGAACGCGGCGACCGCGGCGCGCAGGAGCCTCGGCTCGGTGGCGAAGAACTCGCTGCGGTGGCAGGCGATGGGTGAGACGGGGAGACGCGAGGTCAGATCGCGAACGGTCGACCGCGGGAAACCGATGCGCGATCGCGTCTCGGGACGCGACGAAGAGCCGGGCGCTCCCTTTCGCGACGTACGCGACGAGGGTTTTGCCCTCCACCTTCAGCTTCTTCACCACCTTATCGGGCTGCAGCTCGTTATCGACGGCCAAGGTGGCGCGCACGGCCTCCGCGTCCGCTTCCGTCTCGTAGGGCACAGAGGTGGTGCTGCGGAACACACGGGAAAAGAAGGTTAGTTTTTCTCCGCCTTCTCGCGCGCGGGTTGGCGGACGCGCGCGTGGGAAACGTAGCCGTCTTCCGGGGTCGGTCGAGGCGCACGCACAAGGTGTACGGTTTGCCTTCCATCAAACGCGTGGAGTGAGATCGGCTGGGGGCAGCCGGGAACGGGAGGCGTCCCGAGATACGCGACGCGTTTTGAAATCACCCACGCGGACGAGGCGGCTTTTTGTGCCCTCGGTGAGAGGCGCCGACGCCGAGTCAGACTGACTGACTGAGTCACCGAAAAAAAAAGCTTCGTCGATGATGATGATGATACAACTCGAACGGGCTTCGTGTCTCCAGATACTCCGACACTTCGCGTTCGCCTACTCCACCGGCACGACCCCCGGATCTAAAACCGCCGGCTCGTTGACGAGCCCCTCGCCCTCCCGCGGCTCGTCTAGCATCTCGTCCGTGACCTCGATGACTCGGATCACCGCGCACCGCCGCTCGACGTTGTACATGGCCACCACCTTGTCCCCCGGCCGGCAGAGCATCTGCCGGCGCGCGTGCCGCACCGCCGCCATCACGCACCGCTTGGCGGCTGCGGGCGCTTCGCTCTCGGCTTTGTCACTCGTGAACGCGCGCTCGTGGTCCTCGGGGACGTTCACGACGGTGGGAATCAAGCCGCGCGTCAGCATGAGCTGCCGCGCGACTTGCCGTCCAGGAAGGGTTTGATCGGCGAAACCGATGCTGCCGCGCTGTTCGCGCGGCACGACACCCACCACGATGGGCACCGCCGGTCGGTACTTGGCGATCATCCGCGCCGCCTCGCCGTTCGCCGCGAGCACGACGATACACGCGGCTTTGGTCTTCGCGGCGGTCATGACCGTGCTCGAGGCGAGCGCCTCGATGGTGCTGAGCGGCGCGCCGCCGACATCCGCCAGCGTCACGTTGAGCAGCGACTTGGAGAGGGCGTAATTGTCCACGCACTGCTCCGCCTCCTCGCATATGCCGGACATGATCTCCACCGCCTCGCGCGGGTACGCGCCCGCGGCGGTCTCCCCGGAGAGCATCACGCAGTCCGTGCCGTCCAGCACGGCGTTGGCGACGTCCGTCGCCTCGGCGCGCGTCGGCCGCGGCGCGGCGATCATCGAGTCCAGCATCTGCGTGGCGGTGATCACGGGTTTCCCCGCCAGGTTAGCTTTGCGGATCATCATCTTCTGCACCCAGAAGATGCGCTCGAGGGGGATCTCCATGCCGAGGTCGCCTCTGGCGACCATGATGCCGTCGCTCGCGGCGAGGATGGCGTCGTAGTTGCACAGGCCCTCGTAGTTCTCAACCTTGGAGATGATCTTGATGCTCTCGCCGCCCGCGTCGCGAAGCGTCTCGCGAATCTTCGCCACGTCGCTCGCCTTGCGCACGAACGACGCCGCGATGAAGTCCACGTCGTTCACCACCCCGAACCCGACGATGTCGTTTATGTCCTTCTCCGTCATCGTGGGCAAATCCACGGTGACGCCGGGCAAGTTACAGTTTTTCCGCTCGCCGAGCGTCGCGTCGTTGAGGCACTCGCACGAAACCGTCCCGCGCTCGACGTCCGTCTCCAGCACTTGCATCATCACGTTCCCGTCCGACATCAAGATGGTGTCCCCTTGCGTGACGTCCCGCGCCAGGTGCTCGTACGAGATGGCGATTCTTTCGCTCGTGCCGACGTGCGTGTAATCGGTGGTGAGTTCAATCTTCGAGCCGCGCCGCAGCCGCACCGGCTCGCCGTCGCGAAGCGCGCCCGTGCGAATCTCCGGGCCTTTGGTGTCCAACAACACCGCGCAGATGCGTCCCGTGTTGGCGCACGCCAAACGCAGGTTCTCCAGCGTCTCGAGGTGGTACTCGTGCGTGCCGTGCGAGAAGTTGAAGCGCGCCACGGACATGCCCGCCTGCAGCAGGTTCTCCAGGTCCTCCACGGACCGGGACGAAGGGCCCAGCGTGCAGATGATGTGGGTCTTCTTGGGCGCCAGGCGGCACATCGGCGGCTCCATCACGGACGCCAGGTCCGAGGTGAGCACCGTGGGCGTGCTGATGTCCATGGTGAACAGCGGCGAGTTCGGGCCGGGTAAAGCCGCCGGGTCGCACAGATCGAGGTCTTTGCCGCTGCTCAGCACGCGCGCCGCGGTCGCGGCGCGCCGGGAAACCGCGTGGGGAAATCCCGAGGACAGCGGGGCGCGACGGTTGCTTCGCGCGAAATCGGGGAGGCGACGGGTCGCCTTCGCGCGCGCCGCCTGCGCCGAGGGCGGCGCGAGCGCGCCTCCGCGGGCGGCGAAAGCGTGCGCGAGCATACCGCGAGGTCGGGAGCGGTCGCGGGATCGAACGCGGCCGCGGTGTCGCGCGCGCGCTGGTGTCAAGCGTCAGCCTCATGGACTTTCCCCATCCGACGCGGAAAGCAGCAGAACCTCTTATTTCGCGGGATTCGGTGCGATAATTCACGGATTCCCGAGACTGGATGCGCTGTTCTCTCGAACCCCGAAGCGCGATTTGGCGCGACGCGAGCTTTTTCCGCGTTTCGGTGAGCTGGCCAAAAGAAAAGGTCAGGCGATGACGCGAGAAAGTGAGAGGGAGATGAGTTCAAAAAGATTTTTTTTGATTGAACGCGTTTCGCGCCGCGTAATAACGCTACCCGTCTCGCGCTACCTGGGTAGACCCTGCGTCGTTCCCGGATAGCGCGCGAGGTACGCCTTCTCGACGCGGAACATCGACCACAGGAACCGCCGTGTGATCTCCAGCGCGGTGAACGCCAGGACGGTCCCCGCGTTGTGCCGCAGGTGCGACGAGAGCTTGTACGTCCAGCTCAGCCGCAACGCGGCGTCCGCCGCCGCCGCCGCGAAGTACACGTTCGGGTCGCCGTACAGCAGACGCGGGCGCAGGTACTTCCTCTGCATTGCAGAATCGTGGTCTCGAACGTCGTTGTCTCCGACGCGGTCGGCGTCCGCGTTTTTAGAAACGTCCCGCCGTCCGTCTCGCGACCCGAAAGAAAAGCACTCGTTCACGAGCGCCGGCGCCAAACGCAGGTCCCAGTCGTGCGTCACGTCCCAGTACAGCGAGAACGCCGTGTTTAACGCCGCGCATATCACCCACAGAGGCCTTATCGTCGATGTCCACGTCTCGCTCACGACGGAGTACTTCAGGTGCGACAGAAACACCACCGGGAACGCGCTGAAATACTTGAGCGCGTTGAACGCCGCGACGCGCTTCGCTTTTTCGTCGCAAAGACGTGCGTCTCCCCTTATCTCGCCGGCTTTTTGCGCCTTACGGCTCTCCGCCAGAAGGCCGCCGTCGCGCACCTGCCGCAGGCACTGCGCTAATCGGATCGCGGAGGGCAGCGCTAGGACCAGCGGGACGTGCCATGACGTCGAGCCGCACGCGCCGAACCGCGCGTCGCGGTCGGGCGCGAACATCAAAGCGGGGCCGGCGAGAGCCGCGCACGCCGAGCGCTCGGCGTCGCTGAGCGTCTTTGCGAGCGAGCACAGCACGTCCGCGAGGAAAAAGTCTGCGAACGACACCGGTCGGCGCCACGGCGTGAGACATCGGACGATCGTTCTTCGCAGGAACCGCCTGGTGTGCGGGTACCAGCGGTCGAGCGGCGCGCAGAGAATCAGAACCGGGACGAAATACGTCGCCGCAGCGCAGACGTGCGCGGCGACCAAACCGTTTGTCGGCTTTTTTTCAGCCGCATCCGACCAAGAAGTCTCCGTCTCGTACGCCTCTTCGTTCGCGAGGCGTAAGAAAACAGTGACGCTGGCGAGGTACGCCATCGTGCTTATGTGCGCGACGCCCCAGACGCGCGCGTGCGTGAGGTGCGCGCGCGCGTCCTCCAGCTGGAACACCGCGAGCGGGTGCGGGTCGAAGCGGCACAGGTGCCACAGGAAGAGGTTCGCGCCCCACAGCCAGACGGCGGCGATCAGGATGGCGGGCGCCTGGTAGAAGAGGTGCGCCAACGCCCGTGTGGTTTCGTCCGCGTTGGCGTAGGACACGTGCGCGGCGCGCAGCAGGCACAACGCGAGGAGCGCGGCCAACGCGCGTCTGCGTTTGCGTCGCGCGTTCTCCGCGGGCGCTTGTTCGGATTTCGATCCGTGATGATGATGATGATGATGATGGGCCGTCCCGAGGTGCCGCGCCAGGGCGTCCGCGTCGTCCTCGCGCGGAGACCGCATGGCTCGAGCGTCGCCGAGTCCTTGGCGTACGCCGCCCACACGCGGCGAAAGCACCTCAAGACTCGCGCGTTCGAACCCGCGAGCCTTCTCAGGTCCGCCGGCGCGCGTCCTCCAATCTCCGCCCGAGAGTTGGCCCCTCCAGAATCCCCGTTCGCCGCGTCGCCCACCTCGTCGTCGCTAATGTCTACTGTCTACGCCGTCGTGCGTCGTTCACGCGGACGGGTCCTTGTGCGGGGGTTTCTTGTCCGCCCCGGGGATCTTGGTCTGCTCGCCGGGCTTCACGTCCGCGGCAGCCTCCTCCATCCACACGCGCATCTGCCGCATGTTGCGTCGCAGCACGGAGGTCGAGCTCCGCACGTCGTGGCGCATCAGGCTCGCCACCACAGCCACGGCCGCCGCCGTCATCACGAAGTTGGTGATCGCCATGCTCCGCGCGTCAGTCGCGAGAGGGTGTTCCGTTCGTCTCCCGCGCGTCTCGGTGTGGCGATCGAGGCGCGTTCCGGGTCGAAAGGGACGCGTCGAAATCACAACTCTCGAGTCAATCGCCGCTTTCGCGAGACGTCGATTTCCAAGTGGTGTCGTCGGACGTGCGCGTTCACCGGGGCGTGGTCTTTCATGTCACAAAAGGAAACGTCCCGTCTCCGCATCCTCAACCGGCTCTACTAAATACATACCCTCACAGCCTGAGCTTCTGCTCCCGCCTCGCACGGCCCGTCTCCTGCCCGATCTTCCCCTCGCGCGCCGCCCGCCGCGCGTTGGGCGCCACCGGGTCCACGAACACCTCCGCCTGCACGGCAGCGAGCCGCACAAACGCGCGCACCTTACCGGCGCTGCGCCATGCAAACTGCGGCGCCCCGATGAGCGCGCTCCCCGCGGCGGCTGTGCCTCTGAGCACCAGGTCCCCGGCGGCGAGCCCCGCGCGCACACCCCCCTTAGCACCCGCCAGGAAGCCGTACACGGTGGTCTTCGCCGCCGCCGCGCCCACGGCGGCGCCCACCTTGGCGCCGGCGACGGCGGCGGCGGCGCCGGCGCCGCCCCCGACGGAGACCCCCGCGCCCGCCGCGGCGCTCGCTTTCCGCGCCGCCTTCGCGGAGCTCTTCACGCCCTTGCCCGCCACCTTCGCCGCAGCCGAGCCCGCCTTGAGCGCCGCGCCCGCGCCCGCGCCGAGGTGCTCGGCGGCCTTGCGCAGGCCGGGAACGACGTGCACCGCGGGCATCGCCTCGCGCAGTTTGTCGATCGGCGGGAACACCTTGGAGACGACGCCTAATACGATTCGCAGCGCGACGCGCGCGATCCACGTCGCGACGAGAAGCCCTACGATCCACACGAACCCGCCCGCGAACTGCATGATCTCCGCGGCGAAGAACGAGAACGCGAGGCCGAGGCACAAACCTCGGGTCGTGACCGGCGCGACCGTCTCGAACGCCTCCACGACGATCGCGGTGACGCCGAGCGAGAAACCGAGTCGTCGCGTCGTCGTCGTCAAAACGCTTCCCGCGAACCGCGACGACGACGCGACGTCGTCGACGAACCTCTTGGCGTAGGTCCACGTGAACGGTATGCACACGAAGTTGAGCGCGCTCTCGCCCATGCCCGTGAAGATGCCGATCATGCGCACGACCACCACGACGCACGCGATGGCGACGCCCACGTTCGCGGCGAAGTACGCCGCGGCGGAGAGTACGTCCAGCACGAAGGCGTAGAAATCGATGTGCGAAAAGGCTTTGGGAAGGCTCTCGGCGACGTACCCGGTGGTGGCGTAGACGGCTTTGTTGAAGTTCTGCACGGTGGTGGGCATCGTCGCCACCTCGTACGTCGCACCGAGGCACGCGCCGGCGAAGATGGAGGCGTTGCGGATGAACTGGTCCGAGAACCATTTCTTTCCGGACGCGTCGGAAAGCGCGCGCGACTTTCGCGCGCGCCGCGCCTCAGCCTTCTCGGCAGCCTTTTCGGCTTTCGATTGTTTCCTCGACGCGCGCTTCGTCGCGTCGTCGTCCTCGGGTCCTCGCGGGTCACCGTTCTCGTCCAAGCCAGCGAGCGCGTACCCCTGCGCGGCGAGCGCGTCGTCGATGTCCGCGTCGCGCTGCTTCGTGGACCAGTCACTCTTCGCGGTGTAGTGGGTCTGGTCCACCGAGAGCGGTCTCTTCGCCTCGGGCTTCATCATCCGCTTGGCGAACGTCTCGGTGTCCACCTCGTCGCGGTCGTCGGGGAGCTCGTCCACGTCCACCGTGCCGGACATCGGCACGTCACGAACGGCCATCGTGCGCGCGGCGGTCGGACGCGGGCGCGGTGTCGTCGCGAGTGCCGGCGGGCGCGCAACGGTTCGACGAGGGTTCGCGCGCGAGACGCGCGACTATCAGAAAAAGGAGTAGACGCTAAAACGGAGCATTCAGACTGTTTGCTCATATGATATCGATACGACGGAGACCGGAAAACAAAAATGCCGAGCTCGCCACTTCGCGCTTGGTGAAATAAAAACTTTTCAACACCATCATCACAGCTCGTCCCTGAATCGTTCAAAGTCCTCCACGGCGGCGCGGTCGTACCCCCCCAACGTGATCGTCCCGCGGTCGAGCCCGAGGCTCCCCTCGAGCGACGCACCGATCGACCGCTTGAACAGGCCGTGCATGCGCCACGCCTCCTCCCACGTTTTCGGCGGGTGCCTCGCCGACTGCATCAGCAGAGCCGACCCGAACTCGGCCCACCACGCGATGGACGCGACGACGAACGCGGACCACGTGAAAAACGCCACGAACGCGACGAACACGCAGATCGGGTCGCCTCGTTTCAGACGTTTCAGGAACACACCGAGCGCGCTCCTGAATCGGATGATGCCCACCAAGAACGGGTGCGCGTTGAGCCGCAGAAGGTGCACGGGCCAGAACGTCATCAGCCCGACGTAGTAAAAAAATAAGTGGCGAAGGTACTGCCGCCGCTGCGCGGCGGACATGCGCTCCCACCGGTAGTACCGCCCCAATAAACCGCCGTGCGCGAATTCCGGGCGCGCGCCGCCGTCGTGAAACCCATGAGCGTTCGCGCTTCCGAAGCTCGCGTCCCGTCGCGCCAGGCGGCGGCACTGCCGGCACGCGCACTTGCCGCCCGGGAAGCACGCGGGCAACGCGTGGCTGGCGAACCGAATGCCCAGCTTCTCGGCGCCGGTGTCGTCGCCGCGGTAGATGCGCACGCGGCGGCGCGTGGACGCGGAGGTGGCCTCCAGTAACGTCGTCAAGAACCGCTTCACCAGCCACCAGACGTTCACGACGTGCACCTCCGCGGCGAGCTCCGGGTAATTACTATCGAGCGTCACCAGCGTGGTCGCGACGAGCGAAGCCGGGAACGTCCCGGGCGTCACGCCGCGGCAGTCCACGAGCGCCACCAGACGGCCGCGCAGCTTACCTCCCTTGTGGTCGTTCGCGACGCCCAGCTTGACCCACTGCTGCTCGACGTGCGACACGATCGCCGCGACGACGGCGTCGTACCCGAGCTCGGACTGAATGCGGTGCACCTCGGAGAGGCGAAGCACCAAGTGCACGCCGCCCGTGTACGCGTTTCGCTTTCCGTGCACAAACACGACGTCCTCAAAGAAACGCAGCTGCGCGCGCGGCAGAAACGCGTACGTCTCCCGCCACTTCACGCTGCGGCGCATCGCCGCGGACGCCTTCCGCGGGTCGTTGCCGTACTGCAGCAGAAAAGCGCACCGCTGCGCCTCCGTGAACGTGGATAACAAAGAAGAGGCGTCGCCGCCGCTCTCGAGCGTTTCGTTCAACTTGAGAAGCGCGTCGCGCGGCGGACACGGCAGTTCGGCGCCAAACTCGCGACCGGTCAGCACGCCGAACAGAGAGGAGGGCGTCCACACCAGCGCGGCGTGCGCGGCGGTGCGCGAAGCGTGCCCCAAGTTTCGTGCCACCATCCCGGAGACGCGCGCCAGAGGCCCGAAGGCGTCGCGGCGTCCGACGGCGGCGCCGGCGCGGCGCGCGACGCGAACGCGAGAGCTCCGAGAAGAGGCGTGATCACTCTTCGCGACGTCGCTCTCGTCGCGCCAACCGATGCTCTGTCTCTTTTTCTCTTTCACATCGGAGGACGCTCCGCGGTCGTTCCCGTCGCACGAAGACGACGCGCGGTCGTCGTCGTCGTCCGCGCGATGGGCGAGCGCGTCGTCCAAAGTCTCGTCGGCGCCGGCGTCGTCGGGCTCGTCGTCGTCGTAGCGCGCGGCGCGGCGCCCGTACGGGTATTTGGTCAGCGATCTCTCCGCGGCGCGCATGGCGCGCAGCGTGTCGCTGGGGAGCGTCCCCTCCAGCACCTCCCACGCCTCGTTGATGGCGAGCCGGTACGACGTCACCTCGGCGCGCATCTTGTTCCGCAACAAGTGCTTGCCCCAGATTGGCCATTTTCGCTGCAGTATGCGCCGGATCTTGGGTATGCGCGCGAAGCGCAGGACGACGCGGCTGCCGATCTTGACGAACGCCCTGTGCGGCGCGACCGCGCCCGCGGCGAGCAGGCTCCAGCCCGCGAGGGGGGAGAGCGGCGCGGGGGACACGAGCGCGCGCGCGGCGGCGCGCGGCCCGTCCGGCAACACCGAGGCTTGGGACGCCCACGCCACGAGCGCGGCGACGAGCGGGCCCCTCCGTCGCCGCGCGCGTCGCAACCACACGACGCGCGCGGCGAGGCCCGTGAAGAGCGCCACCGCGTGCGTCGTCGAGCTGAGCTGCTCGGCGAGGAACTGCAGGCCCACCAGCGTGGCGCCTTGCGCCGCCCGCGCGCGTTGCTTCCGACGCCTCGCCTGCAGCTCGTTCCACTCGCTCGTGGACACGAACCCCGCGAATCTCGTGCCCTCCTTCTCCACGACGTGCCTCGGCACGGGCTCGGGGTACTCCTGCAGGTCGACGGGCACGGGCGTCGCGCCCATCGGCGGCGGCTCGAGCACGGGGGGCTCCGCCGCGACCGCGGGAGAATCCCGGCCCGCCCGCCGCGGGGACATCGCGGCCGCGCGACTCTCCACGCGCGCGGACCGTTGTGAGGGCGAAAACCGCGGGAGACGGTTATCGATCGCGCGCGGCGCATCATTTCACGCGCGTTCGGAGGTCTGAGCTGGTTCATCACCGAAAACGCACGAACGACCGCGCGCGCGAAGGCTGTGATGAAAAAAAGTCCTGTAACCGTGTTAACGTACTACGCGCCTCCGCGCGATTCGTCGCGCTCGTACTCCCCCTACGCCTTCGCCTTGCCCTCCTCCGTGCTTTTGGCGTTGCTGTACGTCACCACCGTGCCTTCCCTGCCGAACCCCGCGGGCAGCGCCTGGAACCCCATGCCGTCGTACTCGCCTTTCGCGTGCGCCCGGCAGAGCGAATACATGTGGTCCATGTGCGACCCTTTTTCGATGTGCTCCGATTCGAACGCGTCTTTCGGGTCGCGCCACTCCGCGGCGGCGAGCTCGGCCTCCTGCACAGAGATCGGGTGCGTCGTCGCTCCGTCTTTAATCTTCAAAGCGCACAGGAAGAAAAGGTCGCTCTTCCCGAACGAAGAGTTGTGCCCGTGCCTGATCCCCAGCACGGAGACGAACTCCGTGCGCACGCCTGTTTCTTCAAACACCTCTCTTGTCGCGGCGTCCGGTACGTCCTCGCCTTGCTCCACCAAGCCGGTGGGCAGTTTCCAGAAATTCGGCCGCGAAGACGCGGCGGCGGGCCCGCGTTTTTCCTGCACTAGCAAAACCTGGCCCGAGCCGTTCACCACGAACGCCCCTATGCCAACCTGGTGGCTCGCGTTCGGCGGTAAGTGGTTCTCCTCCAAAGCGCCCGGTAACCATGACGTCATCATTACGTGCGTCTTCTCGGCGTGGTGAAACTCAAACTCGAGCTTCGCCGCGGCGCCCACCAAGTGCGCCTGCGTTATGGGGATCTGGAGCCACACGCCTCGAACGCCGGCTTCCTTCCAGGCCACGACGGAGGCGTGTAACGAGGTGGCGAAAATCTCGATGTCGTCCGGCAAAGAAGCCGGGTCGACGATCACGCCGCCGTACCGGTCCGCGGCGTGTTTGAGCGTCTTTGGAGCGTCATCAGACATGTCGGTGTGTGTCTCGACGGAGCCTTTGGTCGCGGTCGCGTCCTGCGCGGCGT
>Ga0209666_1001224_pt1 | contig 19692 bp, 18 predicted proteins | sample SaaInlV_125m_DNA_FD_184679 | JGI IMG/M metagenome (GOLD analysis project Ga0209666, IMG submission 184679) | Marine microbial communities from expanding oxygen minimum zones in the Saanich Inlet - Saanich Inlet SI037_S3LV_10m_DNA (SPAdes)... | ecosystem: Environmental > Aquatic > Marine >...
ATTTAGAAAAACACTAGTAAAACCTAAGTAAGTTATTTCTTTCAAATCATAAATAGAGTTAATTCCTATCCTTTTGAGGTTTTCTCCACCAACTGATAAATATTCTATATTAGGATTTATTTTTTTTAAATCACTAATGGCTTTTGATGCCAATTTGTCTCCGGAGGCTTCTCCTGTTAAAATAAAAATCTTTTTCACTTATATAATCTCCATAAAGAACCTTGATCTGTTAAAAGAAATATTTCACCTGTTTTATTTTGTATTTCTATATCTCTAATTCTTCCAATAACGTTCTTAAAAATAATATCTTCTTTTATAAGATTAATATCTTTAAATTTTATTTTTCTTAATGACTGATCTTTAAGAGATGTAATTAAAGCATCTCCATTCCACTCTTGAAATTCTTTACCTTTATAAATAACCATTGAACTCACAGCTATAGATGGAACCCAATATTTAATAGCTTTTGTAAATCCTGGTTTCCATTTTGGACCAATTTTAGTACCTGTATAATTTGTTCCTCCCCATCCTAAAATTTTCCATCCGTAATTTTCACTTTTTTTAACAACGCCAAACCAATCACCCCCTTTGGCACCATGATTTGTTATATAAATATTTTCATCAAAAGGAGATAAGGACATTCCTTGTGGATTTCTTACGCCTATTTGATAAATTTCTGGTAGCCAATTTTTTTTATCTTCATACTTAGGATTATTCGATGGTATCGATCCATCCAAATGTATCCTAATAATACTTCCAGGATGCTTTTTTGGGTCTTGCGCTATCATACCTTTACCTCTTTCACCGACTGTAATAAAAAGATAATCATCTTTAATCGCTAATCTTGAACCAAAGTGATAACCAGAATTTATTGGTGGTTCCGATCTGAATATGTTTTTGAATTTTAAATCTTTATCCTTTATTGGTGCCTTTGCCACAGATGTGCTTGATTTTCCACCTCCCCTGTTCTCAGAATAAGAAACATATATTTCATCATTCTTAAATAAAACTTCTAGCAGTCCCCCTTGTCCATCTTCTAATATATTTAGGTTATGAGTTAATTTTTTTATCTTTTTATTCGCTAAATTAATATTTAATAAATTTCCCGATTTTTCCGTAATTAAAATACTTTCATCTGTTACAAATGATAGACTCCATGGATTTTTTAAGCCTTTAATTAATTCCTCTAATTTTGGTTCATTAGAACTTAAATTTAAAAATTGTGTTAAATAAATTAAGAAAAAAATTATTATGTGCTTCATTTAACTAAAATAAACATTTTATTTTTGTTTGCATATTGAATGCATTTTTTTTTATCTAATAGAATATTTTTTTTATGTTTTAAAACTATTCCTTTGAGACCAGCTTTTTTACATTGTTTGAGTGTATTTAAACCAATTGTTGGTAGATCAACTCGCATATCCTGTTTTTTTTTGGGAAATTTAACTAAAACACCATTGCCTTTATTTTTAATATTTTTGAGCATTTTTTGCGTTCCTCCTTCACCTTCAATAGCAATAACTTTATTATCTCTAGATACAGCTCCTTGGCTGTAACTATAAGGTGTTGTCTCCGTTAATGCTTTAATAGATTTATTAATGTCCTTTTTATTTTGAATGTTTGGTCTTATTTTTGAATAACTGCCTTTTTTCAAACTGAGCTCTGGAGTAAAAATTGTTGAATTTATTGTTTTAATTTTCTCTTTCTTTAATATTTTTATTACTTCTTTTAATATAGCTGCATCACCTAATTTAGAACTCTTGATTATTCTAGGCATGTAATAAATACCTTTAAGATCTAATTTTAATTTAGAAAAATTTGGTTTATTTACTTTTCCGGCGAATAAAACTCTTTTACAGTTATTTTTTTTTAATATATTTATTATTTTTCCAAATTGACCAATGGATACTGGGTAAGAATTTCTATCCTTCTTAAAAATATTGGTTTTTGTTAGATCTATTATTAAATACTTCTCTTTTTTTTTTATTTTTTTTAAGATTTGTTTTGGAAAATCCGTTTCTCCAAAAATAAGCCCAATCATAATTATTTTAACTTTGCGGTGAACAAATAGGTCTTTTCTTATCTTTTTCTATAAAGGATATAACTTCGTTTACGAGTTCGTTACCCTTGTGTTCACCATTAATTTTTTCAAGATTTTCATGAAGATTTTTTGAAGAAAAAATTTCTTTGTAAGCTTTATCTAAACCTATTATTTTTTTATTTTCATATTTTTTTCTTCTCAAGCCAATTAAATTTAATCCTTGTAAATAGTTTCTATTGCCAATTGATAATCCAAATGGTATTACATCTTTTAATACACCTGTCATACCTCCAATCATAGCTAGTCTTCCTATTCTGGTAAATTGTTGCACTGCTGAATTCCCCCCTATAACAACTGAGTCTTCAATTATTACGTGGCCTCCAAGCGGGACATTGTTTGCAATTATTACGTTATTTCCAATTTTACAATCGTGAGCAACATGAGATGAGATCATAAAAAGACAGTTATTTCCAATAATGGTTTTTGAACCACCACCTTGTGTTCCTGGGTTGATTGTTACATATTCTCTAATGGTGTTGTTTTCGCCAATAATTGTATAATTTTTTTCATTATTATATTTTAAATCTTGCGGTTGAGTTCCAATACTCGCAAATGGAAATATTTTAGTTCCACTCCCTATTGTTGTGTTACCTTCTAAATGTATATTAGAAATTAATTCAACTTTTTCTCCTAGTTGTACATTTGGACCTATATAACAAAATGGTCCAATTTTTACGCTTTTTGAAATTTTAGCTGTTGAGTCTACAACGCTAGATTTATGTATCATTCTTTTCTATCCACTATAGTAGCTGACCACTCTGCATCAGCCATTCTTTTTCCGTCGACTTTTGCTGTCCCTTTATATTTCCAAACTCTTCCATGAGATCTTATAGCTTCGATTTCTAAATGAAGTTCGCAATCAGGTATAACCGGGTTTCTAAATCTAGCTTTATCTACGCCCATTAAATAAACTAGTTTATTTGCATATTCTTTAGGGTCTATACCATGTGCGGTAAGAGCTGCTGCTGCTTGCCCAAATGCCTCTACTATTAAAACTCCTGGCATAACAGGTTGGTCTGGGAAGTGGCCTTGAACATAAAAACCATCTTTTTTTACGTACATTACAGCGGTCGCAGATTTTAACGGAACAATTTTTGTTAATTTATCGATTAATAACATAGGCTCTCTATGAGGTAATAAATTTTCAATTTCTTTTTTATTTAATTTGTTTTCAATCATTTTATTTATTTTTTAAAAATTTTTTAAAAGGAACAGCAGGATACCCCATTACAATTTGATTGTCTTCGATATCTTTTATAACACCGCTACCTCCTCCAATTTTAACATTATTCCCAATTTTCAGATGACCGGAAATACCAGCTTGACCCCCTATAGAAACGTTGTTACCAATATTTGAACTGCCTGCAAATCCAACTTGTCCGGCTATCATACAGTTTGATCCTATTTTAACATTATGAGCAATGTGAACTTGATTATCAATATATGTATTATTTCCAATAATTGTATCATCTATTGAACCTCTATCTATTGTGCAACCAGATCCTATTTCTACATCATCTTTGATAATTACTTTACCAATATGTGGAAACTTAATATTTTTATTTTTAATTGGGATAAAGCCAAACCCTTTTTGCCCAATTTTACAATTATCTTGTAACACAACTCTTTCTCCAATTAGCGTATTTTTAACAATTACACTCGAACCAATTACACAGCTTTTTCCAATAATTACACCACTTTCAATTATCGAATTAGGACCAATAATTGTATTTTTGCCAATTTTTACATTTTTTCCAACTAAAACATTATTACCAAATTTAACAGATTTAAATTTTTTAATATTTGGTTTTTTTAAATTTGAATCAGGGTAGTCAATATCTGCAAATGGATAGAGTTTTTTTGTTATTATAGCTAGTTCAAGAAGCACGTTTTGAACAATTATTTTTTCAACATTTTTAGGTAAAAATTTTGATAATTTTAATGTGGTAATACAAGTGCTGGCTTTTGTTCTGGAGGCCTCAAATTTATATTTGATAGAGTCAAAAAAGGTTAGATCTTTACTTGTGGCTAAATGAAGTGGTTTTATATCGACAATTATTAAGTCTTTTTTTATAATAATTTTTGGAAAAAGTTTTTTTAAATTAATATTTTTTTTTTTAAAAAAAAAAAATTTATCCATAATTTTTTATTTTAGATCAATTGATTTTAATTTTTTATTTAATAAAACCATAATATCTTTTGTGATGTTAAGTTCATCATCAGCAAGAAGAATATTTTTTTTATCAATTACCATCTTAATATTTTTCTCAACCATATAATCTTTCAAAATTGGATTTAAGGTTTTAAGTAGATCGTTACGAGCTTTCGATCTTTGTTTTGCTACATTTCCTAAAAGAGCGTTTCTTTCTTTTTGAAGCAAAGACACTTTATTTCTTAAATTGTTAACTTGCTTTTTATAATCTTCTGCTGAAATAATTTTTTTTTGTTGAATAATTTTTTTTTCTTCTTCTTGAATTTTTTTTTCTTTATTTTGTAAATTTTTTATTCCATTGTTAAGTTTACTTTTGAGAAAGGATTGTGCTTTTTTTCCTGCATCACTTTGATTTAATATAAATTTAAAATCTAAAAAGGCTGGCACATCGCTTAAAGCAACGGAGTTTGAATTTAATGATATAAATACAATTATAAGAAATAATTTTTTGGTCAAATACATATTAAAAAGTTGTACCTAAATTGAAATTAAAGCTTTCAGTTTCATCGGTGTTGGCTTTAGACAAATTTTGAGCCAATGTAAAGGTAATTGGACCTAATGGTGACATCCAATTTGCAGCTATACCTGTAGAAGATCTTATCTTATTACTGTCATCAATAGTGCTATCATAGTCTACACCCCAAACATTTCCAAAATCTAAAAATAATTTTAAATCTACATTTGTGCTATCAGGAAGGATATTTGGTAGATTAGCCTCAACATTTATTGCTGCAGCGTTATTTCCTCCAATAAAATCTGTGTTATCTTTTGGTCCAATTTTATTTCTTGCAAATCCTCTAAGCCTACTGTTTGATAGTGACTTTCTTTTATTCAACCTTACATCATCATCTTGCAAGCCATTAATTGTACTTAAATAAAATTTACTTGATAAAATAACATCGTCGGAAATTGAATTATAATTACTTAAAAACATTGTGTTATCTAAATAGGATGAGTCCGCTACCAATGGCAATAATTGATTAAATGAAAATATTGATCCATTAGTTGGCATAAAAACTCTATCTCTTTGATCGTAAGAAAATCCATAATCAGCTGTAAGTTCAGAAAATTGTCCATTTTGTTTTTTTAGTGAATTTGATGCTGTGTTATCGGTTTGTAAATCATCATGACTTGCTAATAAACCAAGAGATACTTTTACATCTTTGTATTGTTCAAAAGCGGTGTTAATTCTTCCAGTAAAAACTGAGTTCTCATAACCTTGATCTGGTTTATCATTTTTTTGACTTGATATAGAGTAATTTAAGGAATTACCTAAAAAATCATAATTAGGATTAGAAAAAAGAACAGTTCCTTCTATAGACTCTTTGTCTAGCTCGATATTAAAACCAACTCTTTTACCCTCACCTAGCCAATTATTTTCTTGAATATTGATTGCAAAAGCTCCTCCACTAGTTCCTATGCCAGCTCCAGCACTAATCTCTCCTGTAGGTTTTTCTTCTAAAAATATTTTAATATTTTTTAAATTTTTGTCTGCTCCATTTGATACTTCATAATCAACCTTACTGAAAATATTTCTAGCTTTTATCTCTGCAATAGATTTTTCTAAAGCTAGCTTTGTGTATGGATCTCCTTCATCAACAAGCAGCTCTCCCCTAATAACTGATTCATTTGTAATATTGTTTCCGACTATATCGATTCTTTCTACGAGAAATTTTTCGCCCTCAAATATATTAAATTTTAAATCAATATTATCACTGTTAATGTTTTCTTCCACATTATGCTCAACAAACTGTAAATTATTGTCGTCAATAATTTCGTCAATTTCTTCTAAAATTTTTTTTATTTTAAAAGGAGAATAAAATTGACCCGTGTATTTACTATATATTTCGTTCAAAGGAAAAAATATTTTCTTATCAAAAACTTTATCCAAATTAGTAGTTATTTTATTTATTGTATATCTCTGTCCAGAGTCAATTGAGTAGACTAAATCTACATTTCCGCTCTTTTTAATTTTTGCAAAGTTTGAATTTATTTTAACATCTCTATATCCAATAGATTTATAATAATTTGTTAATAATCTTACATCTAAATTAATTAAATTTTCACTAAATTTTGTATTTCTGGAAATTACTTTCCAAAATTTATCCTCCTCACTAGCAATTACGGCTCTTAATCTTCTATTTCTAACTTTTTTATCACCAATAAAATTAATTGAAGCAATTTTTGTTTCTTCTCCAATATCTATATTAAAAACTAAATCAATATTACTTTCATCTATATTTTTAATTTTTACATCTACTTTGCTAAAGTTATAACCAATAGAAGAATACAACTTATTGATATTTTCAATATCACTAGATATTTTAGATCTATTAAATGAACTTTTTTCTTTTGAAACTAGTATTTTTTTTATTTGTTTTTTTAAAGTTTTTTTATTTTCTCCTAAAATAACTACTTGGTTTATAATGGGATATTCTTTTAATTCAATTTTTAAAATATTTTTTTCTAAGTTAACTTTAATGTCTTCAAAAAATTCTGTTCCGTATAAATTTTTAATTATTTTGTCTAAATCACTTTCTGAGATATCTTTACCTAATTCTATTTCCCCATAAATCTTTATTGTCTCATCTGAAAGTCTTTTATTTCCATCTATAATTATTTCATTAATTACCTCTGCTTTAAGAGTGGAAATTAACAGGAAGAATATAGAAAAAAATTTAATTAATTTGACCATATTTTCTGTTTATTTTTGTTAATGTAATTGATCTCGCCCATGTATCGATTTTATTTATTTGATTAATGTTTTTACAGCTAGTTATAGCATAATTCTTATAATTTCCATCATTAAGAATACCCATAATGAATTTAGAGATATCTGAAAAAGTCACAATTTTTCTCAAAAAATACTCAACAAGTATCTCATTAGCTGCATTAAGGATTATTGGGGTTGATGGATACTCATCAATTCTATTTTTCAACTTAATAGCTGGAAATATTTTTTTGTCTACATTCCTAAAAGTTAAATTTTTAATCTTTTCTTTATTTTTTTTCTCGTAAAAATTTTTAATATCAATATTTCCATCAAATATAGCATTGGCTAATGGTATTATCATTGAGGTTTCATGGTAGATAAATTCTTTTAAACCATTTTTAAAATCAATAATTGCATGAACAAGAGACTCGGGGTGAATAACTATATCTAATTTGTTATTAGGTATAGTAAACAATTTTTTTGCTTCAATTAATTCAAAAATTTTATTCATTAATGTTGATGAGTCTATAGTAATTTTTTTTCCCATCTTCCATTTTGGATGTTTAAGTGCATCTCTAGATTTTATACTCTTTAATTGATTAGGCTTATAATTTAAGAAGGGTCCTCCAGAAGCTGTTAGATAAATTTTTTTAATTTCACTCATTTTTCTCTTCTTTAGAAGTTTGAAAATAGAAAAATGCTCAGAATCGATTGGAATTATTTTTGTCCTATTTTTTTTCGCAGTTTTATTTATTAAGTTCCATCCACAAATTACGGACTCCTTATTGGCAATAAGAATTTTTTTAGTTAATTTAATTGTTTTAATTGTTGGTTCTAATCCAGCTATACCGGGTATCGCTGTAATAGTTATATCTATTTTTTTTTTTAATTTGATAGAATTAAAATTATTCAAAATTTTTGTTTTACTTTTTTTAAGTTTTTTCTGTAAAATTTTAAATGTTTTCAAATTATTAATAATAAAAAATTGAGGTTTATATTTTTTAATTTGCTTATAGATTAATTTACTGTTTTTGTTGGCAGATAATAAATATATGCTAAAAAATTCTTTTTTTTTATCAATTATATTTAAAGTCGATAAACCTATGGAGCCAGTAGAACCAAGGATTATAATTTTTTTTTTCATTTAATAAAATAATATTAATGCAATAAAGCCAATAGGAATTCCTAAAAAAATTCCATCAATTCTATCTAGCAGACCACCATGACCTGGTAAAATGTCTCCTGTGTCCTCTAGTTTTGCTTTTCTTTTTAAGTAAGAAAAAAATAAATCTCCAATTTGACAAGCAATAGAAATGATAATTGGTATTATTATGATTGTAAAATCTAAATCCTTCGTAAAATAATAAGTTAAGCCTAAAAAAACAAGAATTGTAAAAATTATTGATCCCAGAGATCCAGCGTACGTTTTATTTGGACTAATGTTTGTTAACTTTGGTCCTTTAAATAATTTTCCAAAAACAAATCCACCGATATCAGAAGACGCACAACTAAGTAATATTGTAAAAAGCATAATCTTGAATTCAAAAAAGTTTGCGAGAAGAAAAAAAATAAAACAATATAAGGAAACATAAATCACAAAAAAAGTGTTAAAAAATAACGAGTAAATTTTTTTTTTAAATATTTTACTTGTTAAATTAAAAAATTCTAAAAGTGACAAAACTCCAAAGACAATTAAAGAGAAGGTCAATATCATATTGAAACTAAATATTAAAAAAATTATCGCTAATAATAAAATTGACGTAAAAATTCTTTTTTTTAAATTTGTATTAATCATATATTTCCAAAATTTCTTTTTCTTTTTGTATAATTTTTTATAATTCTTATTAAATCACTTGTAGTAAAATCTGGCCACAATTTACTTAAAAAAAATAGTTCTGCATAAGCTAATTGCCAAAGCATGAAGTTGCTTAATCTTTTGTGGCCACCGGTTCTAATTAAAATATCAGGATTTTTTAAATTTTTAGTATAGAGATTTTTTTCAAAATTATTAATATTGAAGTTTTTTTTGGTTTTTTTAAATGCGTTTATAATTTCATTTTGGGAACCATAATTTATTGCTAGGTTTACTATAATTTTTTTATTATTTTCAGTTAAACTAATTGTTTTTTTAAGAGATAGTTTGATATCAGGAGAAAGCGCATTAATGTTCCCCAGGATGTTAATTTTAATACCTTGATCAACAATATTATTTATTTCGTTTGAGAAGTAATTTTTAATTAATTTGAATAAAAAATTTATTTCTTTTTTTGGTCTTTTCCAATTTTCTGAAGAAAAAACATAAAAAGAAACAATTGGAATTTTTAATCTTATCGAACCCTTTACAATTTTCTTAACAGTTTCAACGCCTCTTAAATGACCAAAATTTCTACCTTTTCCCTTTTTTTTACCCCACCTACCATTGCCATCCATTATGAATGCAACATGGTTGAGTTTGTTCATATCTGACTTATCTCTTTTTCTTTTTCCGATAAAATTTTTTCGATATTTTCAATATTTAGGTCTGTAAGTTTTTGAATATTTTTTTCATAGTTTTTATTATCATCCTCAGAAATAGTTTTATCTTTCAATTTTTTTTTTAAATCTTCGTTTGCTTCTCGTCTAATATTTCTTATTGAAATTTTGCTTTTTTCACCCATATTTTTTAATATCTTAATTAAATCTTTTCTTCTTTCTTCAGTTAAATCAGGAATTCTTAATCTTATTATTTGTCCATCAGTTTGTGGGTTAATACCTAATTCCGATTTTTGTAATGAGTTTTCTATTAATGATGTATTAGCTTTATCCCAAACTTGAATTGAAATTAATCTAGCTTCTGGAACACTAACTGTTGCAAGCTGTTCTATGGGCATTAGCTGTCCATACACATCAACTTTTATTGTATCTAGCATATTTGTATTTGCTCTACCTGTTCTTAGTGTTGAAATATCTTTTTTAAAAGATTGGATACTTTTATCCATCTTAGATGAATAATTGCTCTCATTGAACTCGCTGCTCACTTTTTTAAACTCCTTCTCCAACTTTGTATTTTACAAAATCCAAGACTTTTATTTCCTTATCAAATGAATGTTCTTTTAATATATCTATAACTTTCTTTTTAGGGTCCATTATCCAAACCTGATTTAAAAGTGAATTGTCATTTAAAAACTTTGATATTTTGCCTTTAGAAATTTTTTCAGCCATTTCAGCAGGTTTACCAGAATTGGTTATCTCTGCTTTAATTATTTCTAATTCTTTATCTACCACAATTTTGTCAATACCATCTTTGTCTATTGATAAAGGATTTGAAGCTGCAATATGCATAGCTATTTTTGTGCCAATTTCATCATTTTTATCTTTGATGACACCATCTAATTTTACCACAGAAATTATTTTACCAATATTTTTTTCAATAGCTGAATGAACGTAAAAAAAATTTGATCCATTTGAATTATCAAAAAAATTAGTTCTTCTAATTGAAATTTTCTCACCTATTTTAGCTATAAGATTTACTAAATTATCTTTTACCAAAACACCGTTAGCCATTTTGGTTTCGTTTAATTTGTCAAGATTACCTTTTATAGTAAAATTAATGTCAGACAACTCTTTACAAAAATTAATAAAATCTTGATTTTTTGCTACAAAGTCTGTTTCACTATTTATTTCAATTATTGAAATCTGACCGTTTTTCTCTTTAACTAAAGCTAAGCCTTCAGAGGCTGTTCTACTCATTTTCTTTGATGCTTTTGCTATCCCTTTTTTTCTAAGAAATTCAATTGACTTATCAATATTGCCTTTGGTTTCATCTAGCGCTACTTTACAATCTTTAAAACCTACTCCGGTCATTTCTCGAAGTTTTTTTATGTTATCTAATAAATCTTTATTTGACATTGGATAATTTTAGAAATTATTTTTGGTTTTCTACAGGTTTTTTAATTTTTTCTAATGTTTCTTCTTTTGTTTCAGTTCCTTTAATAAATTTTTCAGCATCTTTAATGGTATCTTTTAATAATTCGCAATAAAGATTGATTGATCTTCTGGCGTCGTCATTGCCTGGAATTGGAAAATTTATTCCTGTTGGGTCTGAGTTAGTATCTAAAACTGCTATTATAGGAATATTTAATTTTTTTGCTTCAGCTACTGCCAAAGACTCCACATTCGTATCGATTATGAAAATTAAATCAGGTGTCTTTTTCATTTCAGCAATTCCACCAAGTGAACGGTGAAGCTTTTCTTTTTCTTTACCAAATTTTAAAATTTCTTTTTTAGTAAAGCCGAGATTTTCTTTGGACAATTGCTCGTTTAATTTTTTTAACCTTTTAATAGAGTTTTGTATTGTGTTCCAATTAGTTAGCATTCCACCTAACCACCTATAATTAACAAAGTACTGTCCTGTTTCCTTCGCAAGCTCACTTACTTGCTCTGATGCTTGTTTTTTTGTTGAAACCACAAGTAGTTTTCCCCCGCTTGAAATTGTTTTATGTACTTGAACTAATGCGTTTTTAATAAAGTCTACAGTTTGCGTTAAGTCTATTATGTGGATAGAATTTTTTTCACCAAAAATAAATTGCTTCATTTTTGGATTCCATCTTAAGGTTTTGTGACCCAGGTGCACGCCTGCTTCTAAAAGTTGTTTTATGTCTACTTTTGGTACGTTCATATTTTTTTCCGGTTAATCCACCACAGTAATTCCAAGTTAATGGACCGGTAGGGCATGCCCTTGTAACTGTGTGCGAAATTACTCACTGATATATACAAAAGAGCTAAAAAATCAACACTCTAAACTGTTATTTTTTCAACGTATTCCTTAGATTTTAGAGCTTTTAGATCCTTTAAATCAAATTTTCTATTGTTTTGAAGAGAGTAGTGAGCTTGTTTATTTTCATCATTTATCACTAAATTAATTTTAGTTTCACCATTAACAGATAAAAGCTCACTTATTTCAATTAAATTATAATCATTTTTTAACTCAATCGTTACTTTTGAATATGGTTTGTTAATTGCCTCATTTAAACTTAATATTTTTCTTACGTTAATTCTTTTTTTTAAAATATCACCAATTGGTTTGTCTTTTTGCAGAGTTAAAACAAAGGACTCGGACTCTTTTAATTTATCTCTATTAGAAATCAATATTTCAGAAAATAAAAATAATTCGAATTCACCTTTTTGATCACTAAATTTTATTATTCCATATGGAGTCCCTTTTGCGCTTTTCTTTTCTACTATCGACATAATTGTTCCCGCAACTAAACCTTCACTGCTGTCGTTATCGTAAAATTTATTATATGGTATTATTTTTAGCTGATGGAAAACTTGCTCGTAATCATTTAGCGGATGATCTGATAAATAAAAACCTAAAGCTTTAAATTCTTCTGTTAAAAGTTCTTTTTTTTTCCATGAATTTGTAGGTAAAAAATCAAATACTTCATTTTTATTTTCTTGCTTCTCAAATAGATTTGTCTGATGGTTATCTTTTTCATCATTAATATTCTTTATTTTTTGAATTATTTTTGGAATTGAATTTAAAATTTTATTTCTATCCTTATCAAATTCATCAAATACTCCCGCTTTGACAAATCCTTCTAATTGCAGTTTATTAACATCCTTTGTGTTTACTCTTTTTACAAAATCAACAAATGTTCTAAATTTACCATTTTTTTCTCTTTCCTTTACAATATTGGATACAGCTTCAAATCCAACATTTTTTATTGCTCCAAGACCATAGTAGAGTTTGCCATCAATAGCTTTGAATTCAGCAAAAGATTTATTTATAGACGGTCTAATGATTTCAATATTTAGTCTTTTTAATTCTTCTACAAATTCTCTTAATTTAGATGTGTTTGTCAATTCTGTTGACATTGTTGCAGCTATAAAATCTTCTTTATGATAAGTTTTTAAATATGCTGTTTGATAAGCAATTAAAGCATATGCGGCTGCATGACTCTTGTTAAAACCGTATTGAGCAAATGGTTCAATCTTTGTGAAAACAAAATTGGCAACATCCTTAGCAATTCCATTTTTTAAAGCACCGTTAATAAATCTTTCTTTTTGTTTATCTAATTCCGCCTTCTTTTTTTTACCCATTGCCCTTCTCAAAATATCTGCCTCACCAGCAGTGAAACCTGCTAAAGTTTGAGCAATTTGCATTACTTGTTCTTGATATATAATAATTCCATAAGTTGGTTTTAATATTTCTTTCAAAATTGGGTGAATATAATCAGGTTCTTTAATTCCATTTTTGCAATCATTGTAAATAGGAATATTGCTCATTGGCCCTGGTCTGTATAAAGCTACAAGTGCAATGATATCGTCAAACTTATTTGGCTTCATTTGTTTAATTGCATCTCTCATTCCAGCGCTTTCAAGTTGAAATAATCCTGTTGTTTCCCCTGTCGATAAAAGTGAAAAAACTTTCTCATCATTTTGATTTATTGTACTAATATCTAAATCTAAATTTTTTAATTTTAGCCTTTTTATAGTTTTGTCGATTACTGTTAATGTTTTTAATCCTAGTAAATCAAATTTTACAAGACCTGCATTTTCAGATGAATACATGTCATATTGAGTTGAAGGTAAAATCAAATTAGAGCTACGATCTTCATATAAAGGAAATTGTTCAGCTAATTTGTTTCCGGCAATCACTACACCAGCTGCGTGTGTTGCCATATTTCGATTAAGACCTTCCAGTTTTAAAGATAAATCTAAAAGTTTTTTTACTTTCTTATTGTTTCTTACTTCTTCTTTAAATCTTGGCTCTCTATCAATTGACTCTTGTAGTGTTAAGGGTCTAGATGGGTCAAACGGAACCATTTTACAAATTTTATCTACATGTCCGTAAGGAAGTCCAAGAACTCTTCCAACATCTCTTAAAGCCATTCTGGCTTTTAACTTTCCGAATGTTATTATGTGAGCGACACCATCTTTATATTTTGTTCTTAAATATTCAAATACTTGATCTCTTTTTTCCTCACAAAAATCTATATCAAAATCTGGCATAGAAATTCTGTCTGGATTCAAAAATCTCTCAAAAATTAAATCAAATTCTATAGGGTCAAGATCAGTTATATCTAAACAGTAAGCAACTAAAGAACCTGCACCAGAACCTCTTCCTGGACCTACCGGTATAGAATTTTTCTTTGCCCATTTTATGTAGTCGGAAACAATTAAAAAATAACTAGCATAATCCATTGAATTAATAATATTTATTTCATGAGAAAGCCTGTCTTCATAAATGAATTTAATTTGTTCACTAGTTTTGTCTGGATTTTTTTTTAGTATAAAATTTTTTACTCTATTAGTTAAGCCATCTTTGGCTTGTTTAATTAATTCTTCTTCAGGAGAATTATTTTGTGCGGTAGCAATCGAAGGCAAAATAGGTTTTGACTTTTTTGGCTTATAGTTAAATCTTAAATGAAAGTTATAATTATTTTCCAAAGCTTGAGGTATATCTGCATATAATTTGGTCAGATCATCATTTTTTTGAAGGAAATGCTGATTACTAAATTTGAAACGACTTTTATCGTCTATAAATTGTTTATTTCCTATACAAGTAAGTGCATCGTGAGCTTCATGCATGTCTTCGTTTAAGTAAAAAACCTCTTGTGTTGCAATAAGAGGGATTTCTAAGATTTTTGAATAATTAAATAAATAATTTTCAAAATTTTTTTCTTCATTTTCCCCGTGTCTTTGAATTTCAAAATACATTCTGTCGTTAAAATGCTCTTTTAAAGACTTTGTGATCATTTCGAAATCTTTTATTTTATTCGCATAAAGTAATTTTCCAAAAAAATTATAATAATTTCCAGTCAATAAAATTAAATCTTTATTGCTAGATATTAAATCGTTTAAATCGCAACATGGTTCATGATTTGCGTTATCTTTTAAATAGCTTAATGATGATAATTTTGTTAAATTTTTAAAACCTTGCTCTGAAGTAGCATATAATGTTACTTTTCCGATAATGTTTTGAGCTCTAAGATTTATTTGAGTTCCGATAATAGGCTGTGTTCCAACTTTTGACAGTTTTTCTGAAAACTCTAATGCACCACACAAATTATGACTATCTGCAAGCCCTATAGATTTAATTTTATTTAATTTACAATATTCAGCTAGATCGTCTATTTTAATAGCACCTTCACATATTGAATATTGAGTATGAATTTTTATGTTATTAAAAATTTTGCCACTAATTAGCATCAACTCTTTTTATATTACCATTCGAAATAAACAACTTGTAATCAGCCCTGTTAGCAAGTTCTCTATTATGAGTTGCAAAAATTATAGTTTTTTTTAGTTTTTTTAATTTTAGAAATAATGAAAATATTTCTTTTGATGTTTGAAAGTCTAAATTACCTGTCGGTTCATCAGCTAAAATTAAATTTGTTTCTGCTATCAACGCTCTAGCAATAGCTACTCTTTGTTGTTCTCCGCCAGATAGTTCCGAGGGAAAATGATCAGATCTATTTAATATTTTTAAATCTTTTAATATTTTTTTAGCTTTAGAAAGAGTTTCTTCCTTTTTTTTTCCCTTTATTATTAGTGGCATCATTACATTTTCCAAAGCTGTAAAATCTAGCAATAAATTATTATCTTGAAATATAATTGAAATATTTTTTCTTCTAATTTCATCTTTTTGACTTTCGGTTAAATTATTTGTTTGTTTGTTATTAATTAGTATTTTTCCTTTTGAAGGGTCATCCAGCAAAGCAAAGAGATGTAGTAAAGAGGATTTTCCAGAGCCAGATGGTCCTACAAGGGCTATAAGATCCCCATGTTTAATCTTAAGATTTAAATTGTTAAAAAGAACAATATTACCATTGTTATGCTCATAAGTTTTTTTGATATTAATTGTTTCGAGTAAAATTTTATTCATATTTTAAAGCCCTAAAAGTTTTCATTTTTGAAATAGTCATTGCAGGTAAATATGAGGCAATAGCTGAAACAATTAATGATAAAATGAAAATAATTAAAATTGAGAAAAAACTAATTTCACTTGGCAATTTATCTAAAAAATAAATATCTGATGGAAAAATTTCTAAATTAAATACTGATGATAAGACAATTCTTAATTTTTCAATATTATACGAAAATATAATACCTAAAATAATTCCGCTTATTGTTCCAAAAAAACCTATAGAAAATCCAGTTAAAAAAAAAGATTTCTTTATAGAATTATTGCTAAGTCCTAAAGTTTTTAAAATAGCAATTTCTTTAGTTTTATTTTTTATTAATATTGTTAATCCAGATATAATATTGAATGCAGCAACAATTATAATTAGCGTTAATATAATGAACATTACATTTCTTTCTATTTTTAAAGCACTAAAGAAAGATTTATTTAAATCAGACCAAGTGTAAATAAAATAATTTGGGTTAATTCTTTCAATTTTTTCTTTTATTAAATTAGCTTTTAAAGGATTTTCCAAATAAATTTCCAAATTTTGATCTTTTTCTTCTTTATCAAAAATTGAAAGAGCGTCTTCAATTTCTAAAAAAACTATATTTTGATCAAATTCTAAAAATCCTGTGGAAAATGTTCCTGCAATTGTAAAGGACTCTTGCTTTGGTAAACTACCTAGCGGTGTAGCAACGAAAGCTGATGACATTAAACTTATCTTGTCGCCTTCTTTTAAATTTAAATTATAGGCAAGTTCTGTTCCTATGAAAACTTGATTACTATCAAAAGACTCAGTCTCACCACTAGTTAAATTTTTTTTAAGAAATTCAATTGACTTCTTTTCACTTTTTTTAATTCCTTTAAAAATAACACCTTTTGCATTATCATTGTTAATAATAATACCTTCACCAGAAAAAGATTTGTTTACCCTAATATCTGGAAATTTATTTTTTAATTTTGATATATACTCATTTTCTATTGTGAAGCTGTTAGGTTCAATTACAATATGTGGATTTAAACCTAGAATTTTTTTGGTAAGATCGGTTTTAAAACCATTCATTACAGACATAACAATTATTAGAATTGCTACTCCCAACATAATGCCTAGAAATGAAAAAATTGAAATTATTTTAAGAAAACCCTCTTTTTTCTTTGGTCTTAAATTCCTTGATGAAATTAATCTTTCAACTTTTGTAAACAATTTTCTATTTTTTTAGTTTTAATTGAATATCATCTAGGCTTAAAATTTCACTTTGAGAATTTAATTCTTTAAACTCAAATTTATCTTCCTCAGATTTTGATCCAATTATAATTTGATAAGGAATGCCTATTAAATCATGTTTTTTAAATTTGTTTGACATATTTTCATCAACATCGTCTAACAATACGTCAATATTTTGTTTTTTAAGTACTTTATATATTTTTTCTGCTTTTTCTAAATTATCCTTATTATTTTTACTTATACTTGGAATAATAACCACATCATAAGGTGAAATTGATTTAGGCCATTTCATTACATCTTTAATATAATTTGCTTCTATCGCTGCACCTACAAGTCTTGAAACACCTATTCCATAAGAACCCATTTTTACCGAAGTTTTTTTTCCATTTTTATCATCTATTAGGCAGTTCATTGGTTTTGAATATTTATCACTAAAATAAAATATATGGCCCACTTCAATGCCTTTAGTTTTTAATTGATTTTCTTTTTTAACTTTTTTGTTAAATTCTTTTTCGTTAAACTTATCGTCAGTAACTGAATAGATATTAGCATAGTCATTTCTCATTTTTTGAAGAGAGTCTTCAGCACCCGAGTATTTATTTAAATCTATTTCAAATATTTTTTTATCTGCATATATTTCACTTTCACCAGTGTCCGCTAATATTATGAATTCATGAGAAAGATCACCTCCTATGGGACCGGTATCCGCTGCCATTGGTATAGCTTTCAATCCCAGTCTATTAAAAGTTTTTAAATATGAAAAAAACATTTTATTGTAAGATTTTTTAGCTTCTTCATCGGTTAGATCAAACGAGTAAGCATCTTTCATGTAGAACTCTTTACACCGCATAACTCCAAATCTTGGTCTTGTTTCATCTCTAAATTTCCATTGAATGTGGTAAAGCAGTTGTGGAAGTGATTTGTAGGATTTTACACTCGCTCTAAACACATCTGTTATTAATTCTTCATTTGTGGGTCCGTATAACATTTCTCTACCTTGACGATCTTTAATTCTTAGCATTTCTTCACCATAATCTTCATATCTACCACTTTCTTTCCATATTTCTGAAGATTGAATCGTTGGCATTAACATTTCTTGTGCGCCTATAGCATTTTGTTCTTCTCTTACTATTTGTTCAATTTTTTTCATTACTTTAAAACCTAAAGGCAACCAAGAGTAAATTCCAGCTGAAGATTGTTTAATCATACCAGTTCTTAACATTAGTTGATGTGATTTAATTTTTGCCTCAGTTGGAAGGTCTTTGGTAATTGGTATAAATAATTTTGAAAGAAACATTATTGCAAGTATTCTCTTAAATTTAATAAATTAAACTTTACTAGATAATATATTACACTAAAAATAATAGAAGTAATTATCGTAGTTATTAAAAATTTTTTACCTATTTTTGGATTAATTGGAGCCCCTGGATCTATTCCGTCTATACGTTCTTTAAATTTTTCTTTTTTAGATTGTATTCCAACGGGTAAAACAGAAAAAAAAATCATCCACCAAATTAAAACATAAACTATTATTGAACCAGTAATTCCCACTAAATTCTCGCTATATTAATGTTTGTAAAAGGTTTTTTCCCTGTTTTTTCTCGAACAATTCTCCTGCAATTTTGTTTTATAGTTTCTATTAGATTTTTTTGTTGATTTTTACTTTCTATTGAAAAAGTTCTACATATATTAAATATTTCATCCTCCATATCAAAAATAAATGGCTCATTATTTTGATTTTCAGGAATTCCTCGAAATGAAATAATAGGTTTTTTTATTTTTCCATTATTAGAAACTAAAAGAGTTATTTCTAGATATCCATTTATTGATAAATTTTTTCTGTCTTTGATAGACTGTGAGTCTGTTTCTACATTAATGCTACCGTCTAAATAAACTCTTCCTGACGGTGCTTTGTCAATAATTTGAGGCGCGTCTCCAGGTAAGAGCTTTATAATATCACCATTTTCAATTAGTAAAGTTTTAGGTATTTGCATTTCTTTTGCGAAGCTTACATGTTCTTGCATATGTCTATGCTCTCCGTGCACAGGAATTATGCTCTTCGGTTTAACCCACGTATACATATCTTTTAAATCATCTCTATTTGGATGACCTGAAACATGCACAAAAGCATTTTCTTCACTAATAATTTCAATATTATTTTTTACAATTTGATTTTGTAAATTATATAATTTTTTTTCATTACCAGGAATAATTTTTGAAGAAAAAATCACACAATCACCTTCCTCAAGAAAAACATCAGGATGTGATCCGTTTACTATTCTATTCATAGCTCCCATTGGCTCACCTTGACTGCCAGTTGCTAAATAAAGAATTTTATTTTTAGAAACCTTTTTAGCGTCTCTCGGTTCTAATGGCTCTATTAAACCTTTCAAATAACCGCATTTTCTTGCTGCTTTATATATTCTATGCATTGATCTACCTACTAGGCAAATAGATCGTCCAGTTTTTTTTGCACAATAAAAAATTGACTCCATTCTAGCTACATTCGAAGCGAAAGAAGTCACTAATATTCTTTTAGTTTTTACTTCCA
>Ga0209666_1001231_pt1 | contig 19645 bp, 12 predicted proteins | sample SaaInlV_125m_DNA_FD_184679 | JGI IMG/M metagenome (GOLD analysis project Ga0209666, IMG submission 184679) | Marine microbial communities from expanding oxygen minimum zones in the Saanich Inlet - Saanich Inlet SI037_S3LV_10m_DNA (SPAdes)... | ecosystem: Environmental > Aquatic > Marine >...
GCTAACATGGGCGCAGGGCTCGGCGCTAGTATGGGCGCTAACATGGCCGCTAATATGGGCGCAGGGCTCGGCGCTAGTATGGCCGCTAATATGGGCGCAGGGCTCGGCGCAGGGCTCGGTGCTGGTCTTGGCGCTGGAATGGGCGCTGCTGGTCTTGGCGCCGGTCTCGGCGCCGGTATGGGCGCCGGTGTCGGGGCGCGCGCGAATTCCGATTCATCGATGAGCGCGGAAGCCGCGAACCTCGGCATGAACTTTGACAGCGCCCCCGCCGCCCCGGCTGCCGGCGCCGCCGCCGGTCCCACCGCGAACGACGCCGCCCCCCCTGGTGACAACGCGGTGGGCCTCTCCCCCACCGCCGCCCCCGCGGGTCCCTTCGACGCCGACGGCGAACCGATCGTGTACAACACCACTCACGCGTTCACCCAGAAGATGAACGAGCTGGAGGCGGCCAAGGCGAAGGAGTTCAACGACCGGCGCCGGGTTTCACGCGCTTCACGCGAGGAGCGCGTCGCCAAGAGGTCCAGGTGCGACAGCCTCGAACCCGTCGGTCCCGTCGGTACGAACGTCGACGACGCCGCGGTACCCATCGTGAACGCGGCGGATCCCGTGAACGCGGTGGATCCCGTGAACGTTGTTGAACCACCCGCCTCGCCGTCGACGGAGTTCGAGCCCGCGTTCGCCGTCGAGGATCCCGCGCCCGAGCCGGTGGCCGAGCCGGTGGCCGAGCCGGTGGCCGAGCCGGAGGCCGAGGTCTCTCCTCCCAGCAGGCGTACCACGCGGCACAGCGCCCCCGCGGTCACAATCGACACACTCCGACAGCGCATGGGGCGCTCGCTGCGCTCCCAGAGTTGATCGAAGCACTCGAAGCGCGACGAGTCGAGACGAAAGAACGAGGGTGTGAAAGAACGAGGGTGTGAAAGAACGAGGGTGTGGACGCCGTCCGTATTACCCCGTACCCAACGGAGGACGACGAGTGCGTCGTGGTCGATACCATCACGTATTATGTACAGGTATTATTTTAACTGTTATAAACCAACTACAACCAAACTAACGGAGTCCGTCACTCGTCCAGGAAGTCGAACGGATCGTCGCGGACGTACTTCTCCGGCTTGAGCCCGTGTTTTTCTACGTACTCGGCGGACCAGAATTTGGACAGGTGCCTCACCCCGCTGTCGCACGCTATGGTGACCACCCTGTGGCCCGGTCCGAGCCGCCTGGCCAGCTTGGCGGCGCCCACGATGTTGACGCACGACGACGAACCAAGGAACAGACCGTCGCGTCGCGCCAGGTACCGGCTCATCTCCACAGCCTCGCGGTCGTCGCACCGAAACGCGCCCGACAGCAAACTTGGACCTTCGTTCCCGCCACCCTTGCCTTCCTCCGTGCCGTCACCCCCGATGGCGATGTGGAAGTTACACGTCAGCCGGTTGATACCCACGCCCTCGGTGATGGTGTCGAACGGGTTCTTCAATCGTTTGCCCTCCGCCTCCACCGCGTTGTACAGGACCCCCCGGGTCACCTTGTTGTACAAAGAGCTCCCTTGCGGATCCACCAGGTGGCACTCGATCAGCGGGTCCTTGCGTTTGAGATACGACGCGATACCCGACAGGGTCCCACCCGTGCCGCACGCGCACACGAACGCGTCCAGCCTCCTGCCGCTCGTGGACACCGAGTTGCTCGTCGCTTCGCCGCACTGTCGCCAAATCTCGGGACCGGTGCCCTCGAGATGCGCCCTGTAGTTAGCCGTGTTCTCAAACTGATTCGCAAAGTACCCCAAACCATCCCCGTCCAGCTCGCACATCTCTCCCGCGCGTCGCCTCGCGACGTTCACGAAGTGGTCCTGGTGCGTGATGGACACCGGCCGGACGCGTTCGCACGTGGCGCCGTACGATTCCATGAGCCTCGGCTTCTCTGTAGCCGCGTCGTCTGGAAGTATGAGATGCGCGTTGCATCCCAGCGCCCTCGCCACCATGGCCAGAGATACCCCGGTGCTGCCGGCGGTACCTTCCGTGACTGTACCACCGCGGATGAGCTCGCCGGACTCTAGTGCCTCGGTGAGGATCCGTAGTGCGACGCGATCCTTGACGCTGCCCCCGGGGTTGGCGAACTCGCACTTGATCATGACGTCGCAGCCGGTGGCGTCGGAGAGGGAGTTGACGCGGATCATGGGGGTGTTACCGATGGACGCGAGCACGTCGGGCATAGGCGGGGGCGGGGGGAAGTGCACGCCGCGCGTGGACGGCGCGTGCGGCGGTGGACACGCGCCGAACAGGTCGCAAAGTGCACGCGCGATGGAGCGAATGTGCGAGGCGGCGGTGGGCGCCTCGGCGACGGACGTGTCCGCCGACGCGCGTCGACGGTCGGCGGAGGAGGCGACCAGCCACGCGCCCGCCGCCGCGCTCGCCACCGCAGTGCCCACGAGCAGCGCGGTGGTCGCCGCGCGCGACTCGTGGCGCTCGCCCATCTGCCCCACCACTGTGGCACCGCTCACTTAGGGTCCCCGTCATTTGGGTGCCGTCTCGGGAAAAACTGGCGATTAAAAAATCAAATCAAAGCGACGCGCACGTGGGCCGAGTCAGCACCATGGCATCCTACCCGTCGCCACCTTCGCACATGACGCCCGAGTGGGCGCAGTTCCTCGAGGCGGACATCGTGCGTGCCCCATCGTGGTCCCAGAACCCGGACTAAACTCGCCCCTTACCCCCATCACCTCATCTCACCGTCAACGTCGTCCCCCTTTTTCGCCTCGCAGGACCGCAACGGGCAGGTGGACGGCGCGGAACTGCAGAACATGCTCGCCGCCGGGGGGCTGGTGTTCTCCCTGCAGACCGTCATGCAGATCATACGCCTGCACAACACGCGCGACAGCGGACAACTCGACTTCGCCGAGTTCAAGCAGGTCCAGCAATTCCTGTCCAACGTGCAGGCGTCGTTTCAGTACTTCAACCAGAGCAAGTCAGGGCGGCTGGACAAGAGCGAAGTGCTCCGCGCGCTGCACCACGCGGGGTTCGGGCACGTGGACGAGGGGGCGGTCAAGGCGGCGTGCCAGGCCTTTGACCCGGACAGGACCAACTCCTTGTCCCTGGACCAGTACATCGCAATGACTCTGTTTTTGTTAAACTCCAAGCGGGTCTTCGAAGCCTTCGACGCAACCACCCCAGAGAACGGGCTGATCAAGCTGGACTTTAACCAGTTCGTGTACGCGGCGGCCAAGACGAGGTGATGTACGTGGATGTCGGATAGGTAGCTAGTCGAGAGTGTATTCGGTTGATGAACAGAGTCAGTCATACATGGTAAAAATCGCGCTGCGCTAAGTTGTTGTACGTGCTATCAGTAACCTATGCCGCCCCACTTGCCTACGCCGTGTTTCGGTCGTCGTCTGGGTCGAGTCCACTGACGCTAAGCGCTCTCCGCTTCCTCGTCTCCTCCTTAGGAGACGCCGAAGAGAGAGCATATGTAAAAGTAATCAATCGTCAGTCGTCCTTGCAATCGTCAGTCGTCCTTGCTCCCTTCCGACGACGCCTCCCGCGCGGGGTTACCCCCCGACGCCAAGTTGTGCGCGTAGAACACGCACATGAGCGCCGCCCCGCACGCGATCAGACCCGCGGGGATGAAGCTCCCGCCGGCCATCCACTTCTTCCCCATCACCGCCCCGAGCGCCGTCGAGATGAGCGCCGATACGATCGTCTCAAACGCCGACGACTCGTTCGCCTTCCACTTCTTGAGGCTCATCGCGCCGAGCGCCATGAGCAGGGTGCCCATACCCCCACCGAAGATGAGGGACTTGGTGCTGCCCGCGATGGCGAACCCCGCGAGTCCGCCCAGCGCCACGAACAGACCCCACGGGAGGGTGAGGCAGAAATCGTGCATCGGAAACCAACCGAAGCGACGCGGTTTCTCGGTGACCTCTCTCGTCTTCGCCGCCTCCGTACCGCCCTCGCCGTCCAGCGGCTGGAACTCTCCGCCGCTCGATGCGGTTCCCGGCTCCGCGCGTGCCACTACGCGGCTGCCGCGGCTAGCCAGAAAAGAAGCGTGCTCCGAGGGCGCGACGAACCCGGCGTGATCCCCGAGGTGGACCTTGGACCGGACGACGACGGTGTGTCGGTGGCGGTCGTTTGTTTGCCCGCGGGTGGCGCCGTGTGGGGGCGCTGGGGTGCCGCGGCGGGATCCGTGGGCGCACTGAGCGGTCGAAAGATCGTGAAGGCACGGCCGGAAGAGTGCGTTTCCGGTCGAGCTTCCAGCCAGCGGCACGGACATCCAGGGCGCGCCCGGGGGACTGATTTTTAGATGCGTGTAAAGTGCCGCACGTGTGCACCGGTGAGAGCCGTTTTCACTGGCTTTTTTTTCCGCGCTCTGATTGGCCGAAACGTTGGAACTTTCGTTCAATTGGTCGGTGGAAATTTGATGAATCGCAAATGAATCTATATTAAACATGGGGTTGGAAGGCCTAACTATATATCCCGTGGGGATAGTTTAATTGAGGTTAGCAACTGAATCTATAGAATCCGCGGTGAAAGATACGCTCTTCAGTCTGGCTTTTATGCGTTTATTTGCTTTTACGGATCTGCATTCTATTTGGCGATTTCACTTTTTGGATCTGTGTGCGGCTTGGTTCGTTTTTTTGCGCTGTGGACGGGTTGCATCCACCTTTCCCGAGCTGCACCCGGGACGAAAAAATCACAACCAATGCGCCTCGCACCCTCCGTCTCGGTTTCGCCGGCGGTGGGTCCATCCCGGTCGCGCACCGCATCCGGGAGGTCCGCTCGCGTAGTCCTCTCCGCGAGCGGGGCGAGGAAAGGTGGCGGGAAGCGGCGAGACGGTGGGCGAGACGGGCGGCAGACAGACGGGGGCGACGATGAAGTCTGGTGGAGGGACCCAGACACCGGCGGTGCCAGCGGCGTCGCGAGACGATCCCTCCTCGCCGCGGCCGCGCAGCTCGCGTTCGCCGCCGTCGCGGTCAAATCGCAGCGTTTATACGACGTGTGGCGCGGCGCCGGGTGGGGAGAATCGTCCTGGAGAGGAGGAGATATAGACGGCGCAGACAGCCAAACACTTCGCGACCGGTGGAGCGCGGAGGAGGCCGGGTGGAGGACACGGTGGAGGACATAGCGACGAACGATGATAATGTTAGGCAGCTTTTTAGTGAGTTCGAACGTAGCGTAGATTCACAAATCACTCCACTCACAAATCACTCCGCTCACGCCGCCACCGCGGTGTCCGCCTCTTGAGCGTCCTTGGCCGCGTTGAGAGCGTCCTCCTCCTGCAGACTCTTAAAGTACCTGTCGTAGTACTCGCTCGCCACCTCCAGCTGGTCCATGTCGGTGTAGATGTCCGCTATGACGCCCAGCGCGTCCGTCTCCCCCGAGTGATCGTCGTGGTCCACCGACAGCGACAGCACCGTCTGCATGGCGTCCAACGCCTCGGCGAACCGACCCAACCGCTCCAGCGCGGCGCCCCGCCCGCGATGCGCCTTCCTCGCCGCCTTCCAACCCTCGGCCAAGGCGTTCTCGTTGGCGTCGATGGACTTGAGGGCATCGTCGAACTCGCCCAGCGCGAGGTCGTTGGCGCTCTCCTTGAGGTGGCGCTTGGCAGCCTTGAGCGTGAGCACGATGCTGTCCACGACCGCAATCTCTTCGTCGCTGCTCTGCCCCGGGCCCTTCTCGATGAACCTCTGCGCGGGGATTGGTACGTAGGGTCCCATGCCCGCCTCGCGCATCTCCCGCCTGAGCTCGGAGTTCACCTTGAGAAGCGACTGGTTGAGCGCGGCGACCTGCGCGCCCTTCTTCCGAGCCTCGTTGCCGCCCACCAGGGCGCCGACGAAGCCGATGGCCTGGCCCAAGACGAGCGCGGACACGAGGTACTTGTGGTCAACCTCCAGGCCGGCGAACTCGACGGTGAAATCCTCGCGGAAGATCTCGTCCGGTTCGGTGAGCTCTGTTGGTTGATGGGTGGGTGGTTGGTGAGACGGTCAGTCACGCGGCGTCGGTGGGGGGGGAGGATGGCTGGGAGGAAGATTCACTTTTCGGCCAGGCTGGAGCAACGAGAGGCGCATGCTCACCTCTGGGAAGGTTCCTCAGGGGTCCGTTGGAGGGCGCGGGGGGGATGGCGTCGAGTATCGAGCCACCGCTCGCGAGCGCGACGTCCGGCTGGGTGGTGGCGAGCACGGCCGCCGCGAACGCCGCGGTCGCCGCCTTGCGCGCGACACCGAACACGTCATTCGCCTTCTCTTGAGAGGCTCCAGCCTTTTTCTCCGAGACGGCCGCGGCTTTGGTGGCGCGCTTTCCTTTGGAGGCGGCGCGTGTCGCGGGGGCGACGCGCGCCGTCGTGAGAGAGGCGGTGATGGAGCTCATCTCCGCGCCCTTTTTGTCCTCGTCGCGGTCGTTTCAGCCCCTACCGCTCGAGCAATGGCGCCACAAAACCCCCCTGATCACCGGTAAGGATAAAATCTCCCAAGTGGAGCAGAGATCTTTGTCCTGATGAAGATCCAGCCTTGGATCGGTCGAAATGCTCAGTGCTGCGTAACCTGTAATTTTGGCCCATAATCGTGATTATTGGCAGCTTTTGAAACCTCATCACCAGCCGATGCGTGTCACACCCAAGGAGGCGGGGCGTCGGTGGACTGTCGGGGCGGTTGGCCTCCATCGCGCGTCGACATGGCCAGCTTCGTGTCCCCGAGCGCGTACTCGCGCCTGGCCAAGTGCCCGATATGCGACCGGTCGGTGCACAAGGTGCTCATCGAGAGCCACGTGGAGATATGCCTCGAGCGTCAGGCGAGCGGCGTCTCGCCGTCGCCCGCGGGGGAGCTCGGGGACCGGCTGCTGGCGAGGGACCTCGGCGACGCGACGCAGCACGGGGGCACACCGACGACCGTCAGCGCGTCACCGGGCGGTGGGGCGGGCGGGCGCGCGAGTTTCGTGGCGGCGGCGTCCATGGTGCGCCCGAGAACCGCGCCCGCGTCGACGTCGGCGACGCAGATTCGCGATGGGGGTGCCAACCTCAACAACGCGGGAGGAACGCGGACGCCCTTCGACGTTTTGATGGGCAAGGATAAGGCTTCGGGCGCGGAGGAGAAGGAGAACCTCGACGGGTGGCGCAAGGCTGGGGGAGGACCCGTGGGAGGTCACGACGCGAGCTACACGGCACCTTCATCCGACGACAACAATCAGAAGCGGAGCACCGCCGGGCCGCTGCGGCAGTGGTTCAAACAGGGCGAGCACCACCAGCCACCGACGGAACCGAGTCCGGTGTTGAAACGCGCGAGGGTATCCGACCCCGGGGATGCGCGCGCGAGTAAAGGTCCAGACGAAGGCAAAGGTCCAGACGAAGGCAAAGGTTCAGACGAAGGCAAAGGTTTAGACGAAGGCAAAGGTCAAGAGGAAGGCAAAGGTCAAGAGGAAGGCGAAGCGAACGACGGCGTCAACGAAGAAAACGAGGAGGAGGAGGCGAGGCGGGAGGATCCGGCCGCCGCCGCCGCCACCGCCGAGGCGCTGGGCGACGGGGGCCTGGTCAACTTCCCTCTGAAGGTCATGAGCGGGAGCCACGACGCGTGCGGTATATGTCTGGAGACGTTCACGGAGGGTGGGGAGGCGCCGGTGTCGAGGTACGTGTTCTGGCCGTGTCAGCACGTTCGGCAGTGCGGCGACTGCGCGCTGCGGATCTGGCAAGTGCCCAAGGCGAAGCGGCGGTGCCCGTGGTGCAAGAGCAAGATAGACATCAGGCCGCGACCCTTCAAGCCGTTCCTGTGACGGCAGTGCGACGTTACGCGTAGCTAACACCGATCGAGTCTTTTAAAAGTAGCGCCGACTCATTCACGCCTCGACGTCATCCACGCTCATCACCCGTCGTCCGCCATGTCCACGGGCACCGCGGTCTCGATCACCACCTTATCGCCCGACTTGAGCAGCTCGGCGATACCCCCGTCCCCGTCGACGCACTCCACGTGTTCCTCCGTCCACTGAGTCGAGTCCACTGAGTCCAAACTGGCGGCGACTCCGCATGACTTGGCGCACGTAAACGCCGCGACCGTCTGCCAGTCCCACGCGTCCAGCTGGTCGGTACCCACCGATGCACCGTGCGCGACGTCCTTCTTAGTGGACCACTCCGCGCCTTCCGACACGAAATGGAGCAGCGGCGGCATGAGCTGAATCTCGCACCGCCGATCCGAGCCGCACCGACCGCACGCGCCAACCGCCGCGCCCGGACCGGACCCGTCGACCGGCCACACCAAACCCGCACCGCCGAACGCGTACCGGACACACTGCTCGGGCGCGCGTCGGATCCGTTTACTGAACTTGAGGTACCGCTTATCCAGTCCGTCCACGGCGCCGGCTTCGTATCCCTCCCCCGCCCATTCGTTGTGTCCTGATTGAACATTTCCCGATTGAATACTTCCCGACGCGGCTCCTGACACTGAGGGATCCAATACGGCACCCTCCGTCTCCGTGTACCTGGCGAGCGCGCGCTCCGCCTCGGCGAGCTCGGCGCTCTCGGACGACGGCTCCCAGTCCGCGACGAGGAAGAACTCGGGGATTCTCGGACCCCGCCAGGTAACCTTTGTTTTCGCAAATGATTCGTCGGTCCCTCCCGCCGTCCCTCCCTCCTGTATCGCGTCCGTCCGTCGTTTGGTTTCATCGTCCTTCCTCGGTTGCGTCGCGAGCTTGTCCAGGGCGTCGGCGAGCTCGTCCATCTCCGCCGCGTCACCGCCTACGCCCCAATCGTCACCCGCGGCGGCGCCCCAGTCGTCCCCCGACGCGTTTGCTCCCCAGTCGTCGCCGATGACTGCCACGTTGGCACCCTCACCCTCCTTCGGGGCGGATGATACCGCCGCCGTCCTCGCGCCGTCACCGCCCCATGCTGAATGCCCCCCCGTGCCGGGCCTCTGCGCCCTCAGCGCGCGCCACCGGCCCGAGTTCTTGCCCGCGCGCACTGACGAACATCGCGGGTCGAAGCAGGTGAACAGGTAGAGCGTTCGGTCGGGCGCGTCGGGCTGGTCGGGCTCGGCTCCGAGCGGCGCGTGCGCCTGGACCACGAGCGCCATCGTCGCCGAGCACGTGGGGCACCGCGTGAGATCCTCGGGGGGAGCGGTGGGGACGGCGGTGGGCGTGGCATCGTCGCGACCCGCGTCGGCACCTTCGACTGCCGCCGCCACCGCCGCCGCCGACACCGACGGGGGCCAGTCGGGTGCGCCGCCCACCTTGGTGGTGTAGTGGTCCAGCCTCTCCCCGGCGCCCACCATACGGCCGGGGAAGCCGAGGAGCACGGGTGCCTCCTTCTTCATGGCGTCCCTATACCTCTGCGGGGCCAAGTGCGGTGAGGTGTGCTCGTGCGAACATTTTACATGTAAAAACGGGAGGCGCGGCGGAGTTCTCACCGACAAATGTGGGATGTGCCAAAACGGGGAATTGACCAGACCGGTGCGCGCCGAGCCGGCGCTGACTGATCGCCAAAGGGTGTGGGCTCGGGGACGATCTTTCCAGGTGCGTCGAGCCACATATCGCTCGCGCGCGTCACCTCACTCGCGCCCTCGTCCAAGAACCCTGTGGCTCCCGTGGCGAATTGTCCAGAATCGAATTGCGGGCTGATTGTTACCCTCGCTCCTGCGCGTTTCTCACCGAGCTCCCCTCCACCGCACCTCGTTCGTCCGTCTCAGGATGGCGTCCATCCAGGTGGCGATGCGCTGCCGGCCCTTCGTGGGCCCCGGTGATCTGGGCGTCGAGCTCCGCCAGACCGGCGACGGACCCGCGGGCGGCGAGGTCAACATCCTCAACTCCAACTACACCAAAACGCGGTACGGCTTCGCGTACGCGTGGTGGAGCGCGCACAACCACTCCAAGTACGCTGAGAAGGACAAACACATCGCGTCAGACATGAAGTTCATCACCCAGGACCTCGCCTACGAAGCATGCGGGCTGAAGATCAAGAAGGACCTGCTGAGCGGCAGCGCGGTGGTCATGTTCGCCTACGGACTCTCGGGATCGGGCAAGACGTTCACCGTCTTCGGCCCCGACGCGGCGGACTCCCCGGATGCGTGGTTCAAGCACGCGGAGCCGAACGACATGTGGGGCATCTTGCCCAGGCTCGCGTACAGCATCTTCAACGAGAAGACGGACGAGTGGAAGATCACCGTGAAGTACTTCCAGAACGTGGTGGACACGGTTCGGGATCTCACGTCGCCGTCGGCGTCGGAGCAGCAGTACAAGGCGGGCATGCGGAAGGACCAGGACGGGTTCATGGACATAAACTGGTGCGGCAAGGTGGTGGTGAACACCTGGGACGAACTGCGGACGATGTTTCAGCAGTGCAACGCGCGCAAGGCTATCTCACCGACGCAGTTTAACCACCAGAGCACCAGAGGGCACTGCGTGATGACGCTCGAGGTTGAAAAGCCAGATGCGGATGCGCCGGCGATGAAGCAGCGCGGTCGGCTGTACGTGTGCGACCTGGCGGGCACCGAGCCCGCGGGTGATATATTCTACGCCGAGTACAAGAAGGTTCCCCAGGACGACGGGAGTGTGGAGTACCAGCTCATCGGGCCGCACAGTAACCAGGCCAAGACCAAGGAGCTGCAGGACCAGGGCAAGAAGATCAACCTCTCCCTCTCGGAGATGGCGCAGTTCTTCATGAAGATGGCGGCGGCGTTCAAGAAAGGGGAGCTCAAGGCTGGCGGGTCCATCCCGGGCTGTAACTCGTACTTCCTCTGCAAGTACCTGAAGGACACCATGATGCAGGCCAAGACGTACCTCTTCTGCGCCATCCGCCCCGAGACCAAGTTTCACCAGTACACCTACGCCACCCTCGGATTCGCGAACAACGCCTCGGTGATCAAGCTGGACCCGAAGAAGGCCACCGCCGCGGCGTCCGAGCTGGAGCGCAAGCTGATGAAAGAGCTCGACGAGATGCGCGAGCTCGTCGCCACGCTCAGGGCGCAACTCGCGGAGGGTGGAGGGGGAGGCGGCGACGCCAAGGAGACAGCCGCCGCCGTCGAGCAGGTTGCCACGCTGCAGCGGCAGGTCACCGTCAAGATCCAGGAGATACAGCAGGAGGCGGACCCGTCCGCGGCGGCGGCGACGGACGCGTACGAGAAGCAGAAGGCGCACCTGCAGGCTCGCGGAATCACGCTCTCGTCCGAGGTTGAGGATCTCGGATCGTTGAACACGCCGTACCTCATCAACCTGGACGAGGATCCGTTCAGGAGCGGTCGCATGCTCTGCATCCTGGAGAAGACCCCGACGAGTTTCGGGCGCGAGAAGAACGACGTGCGGCCGCAGTCCATGTCCATGGTGGCGGACCACTGCTTCTTCGACGGTAGCGGCGTCACGCGGAGTATCAAGGGTGGCAAAGGCGCGGCGTACGTAAACGGCGCCGTCGTCAAGTCGGGTAAGACCCAGGAGCTCAAGGATGGCGACAGGGTCATCATCGGCGCCGAGCTGTACGTGTTTCGTGCGCCCGGGTCCACCGCGGAGATTGACGAGGACGCGGCGTTCGAGGAGTACCGACTGGCGCTCCTGTCAAACTCAGAGTACAAGGGCCAGTTCAAGCAGGCGGCTTCTGGGCTACGGGTGGGGGGAAAGAGCATGACGATTGATAAAAAATCCGCCGAGCAGCTCGAGCAGGAGATGATGGCGCTCTACCCCAAGGCTGCCGAGGTTGAGAACCTGTGCACCATGCTGGATAGGGAGTACATCGACACCAGCGTCGTGCTCCAGTCCACCAAGGTGACCAGCGCCAGCAAAGAGGACGCCAAGGTTGTCGTCAAGGTTGTCAACAGAAACTCAAACCCGGTGGAGACAATCTACCTCCCCGCGTTTGAGTTTAACCGCGCGTACAAGATCCTCAGCGACGAACTGTACCACCTACGGGACGCCATCGGGGCGGAGGAACAGTACGTCGTCCCATTCCAGCACGACCCGCTCATGCTGCTCTTCGACTCCACCTTCCACGTGGGCACGGCGGTTATGTTTCCAGAGTACCTCGTGTACAATCTGGAAACTGACGACTCGGAGCGTCTGTGCGAGGTGTTCCCGGCGGCGGCGTCAGGGGCGCAGAACATGGACGCGGGTAAGCTGGACGTGGTGTGGGTGCCCTTGCCCGGCCCCGAGGGTGCCGGCGGGCAGGTGGCTGACATCGTCGACGAGACGGATCTTTTGGGCAAGCCGTGGACGTACCGGTGTACGATTAAGCAGGCGCTTCAGCTGCCGATGATCTGCGACTTGTGCTACTGCGAGTACGAGTTCTTCGACGGGTACGGGTACAACACGCACGCGACGGAGACGGTGGACTTCAGCTCGAGACCCACCAGGTCGCCGGTGCTGGACTACGAGTACGAGCACCACGTGGAGTGCGTCACCGAGGAGTTTCTGGCGTGGCTCAAAAAGCCGCTCGAGATTAAGATTTTCATCTCGCTCGACGTCAAGCGGCCGGCGCAGCTCGCGGGTACTGACAACCAGAAGGTCGTGGACCTCATCCGCGCCGATATGAAACTTCCGGCGCAGCGGGTCAAGGCTGACGTGGGCGCGGCCGACGCGTTGGCCGAGGCGATGGAGCGGATACAGTCGCTCACGGATAAGGTTGACTGGCTGATGAACGAAAACGAAAAGGTCAAAAAGGTGAACAAGCAGCTGGTGATGCAGCGGCGGGTGGCGCTCTCGGTGGCGATGGAGGCATCGAAAAAGTCGTTCCCGGACACCGGCATGGAGGCGGCCAAGGCGGAGAAGGCCGGTAAGCCGCCTCCGAAGCCCTCGGCGAGGGAGGCGGCGCCCGCGAAGAAAAAAGGGGGGAGCTCGGCTTGCGTCGTGTCTTAGTACTCAACGCTTGTCAAATAACCAAATAGATATCCCCGGTAGTCAAGGCTAATTCGTGTACATCCATCCCGCGGCGCGAGCCCGTTCATCACTCACTCACTCGCGCTTCTCCTTGGTGTAGGAGAGCACCTGGTCGAACAGGTCGGCGGCGTCGTCGAAGAGGTCGGCGGCTACATCCGCTTTGGACCTTCGGCTTTTGCGCTGTTTGGCGGCATCCGTCGGACCTTTGGCCTTGCGCTCGGTGCGCACGCGACGGGCGCCCGCGTTCGTGACGTCGCCCAGGGCCGGGCGAGCCGCCGCGGGCTCGAGGCTCTTGCGTCTCCGTGGCCTGGTCACGCCTCCCGCGACGTCCGGTTCGTTCTTGGCTGGCATCGCCTTCGCCGGAAGCGCCGTGTGAGAACTGCTAATCGCCCCCCTAATCGAGGGCCTCTGACGTCTGTGGTGGTCCATCTTAGCGCTAACTTAGCGTCCCGCGGTGAAGATGGAGCGAACGAGGGTGAAGGCGAGGACGAACATGTCTTCGTGAATGTGGTGTCGTGTGTGTCGTGCTGGGTGAAGTGTCGGGGAGATGCGTTACTTCGTGACATTTATTTTCTTCCCCCCGAGATCGCGAGAAATGCAAGTTCGGCACCCTACTGTGGGAGGAGACGGCAGACGTCGGAGCCCCGTCCGGGCACGTGCGATGTCTCGACTGGCGGTGCGCCTGTGCGCCCGCCACGCGCCTTTCCTCGCGCGGCGGGCGTGCGCGCCGCGTCAACCCGCGTGCCACGGCGTGTCGAGGCGGACGCTGGCGGTGCGCGCCGACTCGTCGTCCGATGCGTCAAATCGCCCCAAGGTTTTGGTCATCGCGGGGCCGACGGCGGTGGGTAAGACGAGCCTCAGCCTGAGGATGGCGTCGGCGCTGAACGGGGAGATCGTCAGCGCGGACAGCGTGCAGGTTTTCGAGGGCCTGGACGTCGGCGCGTCCAAGCTCCCGGTCCACGAGCGATGCGGGATACCCCACCACCTGCTGGACGTGGCGGATCCCTCGACGGAGTTCGGCGCCGGCGAGTTTTACACGCACGCGCTGGAAGCCATCGAGTCTATCGTGTCGCGGGGCAAGACGCCCATAGTGGTGGGCGGGACGGGCATGTACCTCCGATGGCTCATATCCGGTAAACCCCCGACGCCGCCGTCCGAACCGCAGGCGGCGGCGAGGGCCAAGGAGGCGGTGCGAGCCGCGGCGGAGGGTGAGATGGACCGGTTAAAAAAAATGCAAACCGCCGGCGACGACGTCGGCAACGGATGGGCGGGTGCGGTGCGTCTGTTGGCGGACGCGGGGGACCCGGAGACCGCGAACAGGCTCGCGGATAACGACTGGTACAGGTTGGAGCGCGCCATGGAGATTGTCCAGACCAGCGGGCGGCCCGTGGGTAGCTTCAAACCCGAGGGTGAGTCACCGTACGACTTCAAGTGCGTGGTGCTCACGTCGCCGCGGGTGCAGCTGTACAGACGCGTGGACACACGGGTGGAGCATATGGTGAGGGACGGTATGCTGGAGGAGGCGGCGATGATGCTAAGTATGGGAATCGCGCCCGGGTCCACCCCCGCGGCGAGGTCCATCGGGTACAGGCAGGCGATGGACTTTGTGGAGCGGCGGGCGGCGGCGGCGGCGAGCGGCCCGTGTCGTCCCGAGGAGCTGCTCGAGTTTGTCGAGACGACCCAGCGTGCGACGCGGGCGTTCGCCAAGCGGCAGTTCACGTGGTTCAGGGGGGAGAAACCCGGGCTGTACACGTGGTTGGACGCGAGCAAGGGCACTCGCGGTGAGCTGGACGACGCCGTGTTTGCGGTGTTTGGCGGCGACACAGCTGTGGTCGGTTCGAGCCCGTGCGTGGACGTTACGTTGGGTGAGGTGGACGACTTAGTGGCCAAGGAGCTCAAGAGGTATGCACCCACGCATACGTTGGTGAACACGCCGGAGGTGTCGCGGGAGTTGTGCGCGCGAGTGGACGAACTGGGCAGGAGATTGAGACGAGCGAGGGAGCTCGCGGCGAATCGATGACGGTAGACCTGGAGTAACACTCAAAACTTGTCGTGATCCATTTTTGGAAGCCGTCCATCTCGCCCACCCAGCAGCTCGCCGACTCTTCATTATTCATTGGAGCCCAACTCTGGTCTTAACCGCGGGTCCGGAGAAGGGGATCCTGACGGTGGAGATGGAGTCGGGCGACGAGGAGCCGGAGGATCTGCGGCCGCAGTGCGTGGAGTGGCTCGCGGACAAGGTGCGCGCGTCGCTGGGGTGCGACGCCCCCAGCGTCCACGCGCTCTTCGACGAAAATCCGCAAGCCATCGACGACTTCCTTCAAGGTGCGCCAACAGGCAACTTTCTCACCCAACGTTTCTATCGATCCGCCCACCGCGATGGCCCCGTCGCGCGCCCGTTTGACCCACTCGGAACGCGCGAGACTCACCCGACCACCGTACATTGAACCCCCCGCGCAGGCACGGGAAGGAGCGAGGCGCTGCTGGTGTACGTCGACGAGTCGTCACCCCCGCCGGGTTCTCCCGAGGTTGAACCGAGGGTTGATGCCCCGATCGCGGAGGAGCCGACCGACGGCGACGCGCCCGTGGAGGAAGACGCGGGTGCGACCGAGGACGGTGCGGAGGTCACCGAGGGGACCGAGGAGGGCGGCGAGGAGGATCAGACCGAGGCGGAGGGCGGCGAGGGCGCGGGCGAGGATGCGCCCGCGCCCGAGCCCGCCGAGCCCGATGCGGAAGCGCCCGAGCCCGACGATGCGAAGGCTGACGACGCGGGTGAGGAACCCGCCGAACCCGCGGGTGAGGGCGAAGCCCCGCCCGAGGAAGGCGCCCCGCCCGAGACGCCCGAGACGCCCGAGCCGGCCATCCAGACGCCGGAGTTTGTCCTCCAGCCCCGCCGAGTGGCGCTGCGGATGTGCGAGAAGTCGCTTCCCGCCGACGCCACCGACGCGGAGTGCGTGTACTTCCTCAAGGACTCCGCGGAGCAGGCGGTGGATACCCCCGAGGCGCTGGCGATGCACGTGCAGCACGGGTCCCTGTCCGAGGGACCGAGTTTGCAGACGCTGGACCAGATGCTCGCGCAGGTGTACCTTCCCCTCCTCTCCGCCGCCGACGCGTCCGCCGCGGACACCGTGATGGACGCGGACTCGTTCGCGCGGACGTTGAGGGAGCTGGAGAGCGGGACCGGTAAGTTCACCTCGCAGGTCGCCAACACCGTGCGTCAGCTCAGGGAGGATGTCCACCTGGACCTGCCCGACGTGGGTCCGCTCGACGACGTCGGAGCCGCCGCGGAGGATGACGCGGCGGTGGGTAAGATCGAGGTGGCCGCCACGACGTGGTCCGCCACCCTCCAGTCCACGATGGCGGCGGAGAAGGAGAAGACGGTCATCGGGCGGGGTCCGCTCGGAGAGATTGAGTTCTGGCGCGACAGGAACGCGGCGCTGTCCTCGCTGTTTGAGCAGTTGAACACGCCGCGGGTGCGCCGCATGGTGGAGGTCATGGAGAAGTCGCCGCTGGTGGGCGCCAAGACGATCGAGGCGTTCAGGGTCCAGTTCGCGGAGCTAACCAAGATGTACATCGAGACCAAGGACAACGTCAAGTTCCTAACCACGCTGGAGAGGCACTTCAAGGCTATCTCGCACTACAGGCAGATGCCCGGCGGCGACTTACAGACGGTGCTTGACGCCTTATCCCCGATGATCAACGCGTTGCGCATGGTGTGGATCATCTCCCACCACTACTCCGACGACCAGCGCATGGGCGGACTCATGTTACGGATCGCAACCGAGATTGGCGACCGCATCATCGACGAACTGGACGTCGAGGCGCTCTTCACCAAGATGCCCACGAAGGAGGCCATGGCCAAGGTTGACATCGCCAAGAAAACCGCCGAGGCTTGGCGGTCCACGTACATGTCCATGCGCGAGAAGATCGAGCAGCAGGGCCGCGACGCGAGGTGGGAGTTCGACGCCAAAACTTTGTTCGCGCGCACCGACTACATCGCGGGGATATGCGGCGACCTGCACGGCATGCTCGGCGTCATCGAGGGTTTCAACAAGTTTCTCGGTCCCCAGCTCAAGGCTGTCACCGGCGACCCGGAGGGTATCGACGCGATGCTCGATCGTGTGCGGGGCATGACCAAGCTCGTGGTGGACGTGGACTTTGACGTGTTCGACAAGAAGACCTTCTCCGACTGGGCCGACGTTGATTCCGACTTTGAGTCTGAGAAGGAGGCCATCGAGCGAAGCACCAAGGAGCTCATCGACGAGAGCTTCAAGAAACTCAGTAACGCGGAGGGTGCCTTTGACCTCATGCAGAACTTCAAGGCGATGGAGAGCGAGGGTGCGATCGGCCGTGCGATCGAGGGCAAGATGACGGACATCCTCGAGCAGTTCACCAAGGAGATTGTCAACATGCGGCAGCTGTTTGACAAGGACTACAAGGCTCCCCTCGTGTACCGCGGCCAGCCCCCGGTGGCGGGAGCCATCGCGTGGAGCCGCAGCCTTTTCAGCAAGATTCGCAAGACGATGAACAAGTTCCAGAGGGACGCCGAGCGGGAGATGCGAACCGAACCCGCCGCCGCGGTGGCCACCCGCAAGTACACAGATTTCGCCAAGGTTGTGATGAAGTACGAGAAGAAGCTGTACGGGGACTGGGTGGAGATTGCGGATCGGACCGCGCTGCGACACCTCAAGGATCCCATCCTGATCGTCGACGATGAGACCGGGCGGATGAAGTGCAACTTCAGCCTGCCCCTGCACGCGATCATCAAGGAGAGCGATTACCTGAGCGAGATGAACTTTGAGATTCCCGAGGTGGCCATGAAGACCATGCTCGCGGAGGACCACTTCATCGACCTGAAGCGCGCGATCCAGGGCATGCTCGAGCTCTACCACGAGGCCGTGGACCTCACCGACGTCGAGAAGAGCCTCTACAGCGTGAAACTCGACGAGCTGAGGACCATTCTCCAGCCCGGGTTCCACCCCCTGAACTGGAACTCCCTCGGAATCTTCGAGTACTGCGAACGGTGCACCAACGCCATCAACGAGTTCACAACCTTGGTCAACCAGGTCAACAAGAGCTCGGGGATCATCGAGGACATCATCAAGGAGATCTCCACCACCGAGGTCATCGTGGAACCCCCGCACGGCGAGAAGCTGCTCGACATGCAGGAGATGTGCGAGTTCATCGAGAAGGGCCGACGAGAAATCGTCGACAGGCTGGTGGGCAAGTACCGCAGCATCGGGCCACTCCTGGGCAAGGTTGAGGAGGCTGTCGCGGGTACCAACACGGGCAGCTCGCCCCAGCTCCGCGATTACTACGCGCACTGGGAGAAGGAGGTGCTCGAAGCCTTGAACGCGATGGTGCTGGCCTCGCTCGAAGGTTGGGTCCGGCTGATTATTCACAGGGACCCGGCCAACGCGGAGGCGCTCGGATACGTCGACGGGTACAAGAACAGCAGCAAACTTTCCTTACTCAAGATGAACGTCTACCTCAACACCCCCGAGCTGGGCGTGCAGCCGCCCATCAAGGAGGCGCGCCTCATGATGACCACGGTGAACAATAACATCCTGGAGTCCATCGCGCCGTTTGTGCGGTGGCTCGAGAACTCGTGCGTCGAGTCCCCGCCGATGCCCAACCCCGAGGACGAGGACGAGCCCATCATCTTTAACTTCCTTCCGGAGGTTTCCAAGAACGAGGAGATCATCACGACGATGGGTCACATCGAGAACGCCGTCAGGGATACGATCGATTCGGTCGCCGCGTTCGTGGACGGCTGGAACGATCAGAGGCACGCCGTGGGCGGATGGGACTCTTCCCTGTGGAAGACGGACAAGGAGGTCTTCGTCGAGAAGATGCTCGATCGCAAACCCACCGTCGAGGAGTTCGAGGAAACGTTCAGGGTATACACCGCCCTCGCCGAAGAGATCGGGGCGTACGCCGGGGACAGGACGATCCACTTCGTCAAGGTTGTGTCCGTGTCCTTGGGCGAGTCGCTGAAGCGGGAGTGCGCCGACTGGATCAAGGTTATCGGTCGGGAGATGGACCGAGTGGACTCGGAGAGGGTGGCGCGGATATCCACCGACCTCGCCGATAAGAACACCGGGATCCACATAGAGTGCAACACCCTGGACGACCTCAAGAGCGTGCTGAAGATCATCGCGTGGGTGCGCAACGGCGACATGGAGATGGAGCTCGAGTACACGGACGTCGAGGAGAGATTCCAAACTCGGCGAATTTACAACGTCGGCATGAACGAGGATGTGTTCAACGCCGCCTTCGCCATACGGGGCACGTGGGCGGCGCTGCAGGCGGAGTGTGAGAAGGTGGACGACACCCTGGCTGACCGCAAGGTTCACTTCACGGAGGTGACCGTCAAGCAGGTTGAGAAGTTCACCGAGGCGGTGAAGGAGTTTCAGCGGCGGCTTGCGGCGGAGGGGCCGGGTATCCCCGACGTGGTCCTGGACGAGGGGCTCGTGTCACTGGACCGGTTCATCGAGGAGTTCGACGACAAGACCGCGATGAAGGACGAGCTCACCGTGGCTGAGAAGCTGTTCAACCTGCCGGTCACTTCCTACCCCGAGCTCGACGAGGTTTCGAACGAGCTCGACGTGCAGAAGAAGATTTACGCGGTTTACAGCGCGCACCTCGAGACGATCAAGCAGCTGGGCGAGTCTCTGTTTGCCGAGTTGGACATGAAGAAACTCTTCGCCTTCACGGACGACTTCAAGGGCCGCATCAAGGAGATGTCGACGGTCAAGGAACTCGCCGGCGCCCCCGTGTTCGCCAAGGTTGCCGAGACCATCGAGGGTTTCAAGGATTCGCTT
>Ga0209666_1001232_pt1 | contig 19641 bp, 15 predicted proteins | sample SaaInlV_125m_DNA_FD_184679 | JGI IMG/M metagenome (GOLD analysis project Ga0209666, IMG submission 184679) | Marine microbial communities from expanding oxygen minimum zones in the Saanich Inlet - Saanich Inlet SI037_S3LV_10m_DNA (SPAdes)... | ecosystem: Environmental > Aquatic > Marine >...
GGCGAACTCGCGGAACTCGACGGGGCCCCAGTTGTGCACCACGAGGACGAAGCGCGGGTTGGCCGTCAGGTCGGGCGTCGGCTCGCCCATGCCGTGCTGCTGCGAGTCGGCGTACTCGGCGGCCACGACGGCGGCCACCGCCACCGGGACGACGGCCGCGACGGCGATGCCGCCCATGGCCGCCAGCGGCGCCACGCTGCCGCCCATGGCCGCGCTCTGCGCGGCCGCAAAGAGCCCGCCCGCAACGGGACCGGTCGACGAGAGTCCCACGAGCGCGGCCATGACCATGACCCGGCGTTGGAGTGTCAACCCGTGCGGTCGTGACAAGTTGCAAAACGACCGCTCACCCACTCACACGCGCGCGGGAACGCGTGCACGACCAGCACGCGTATTACCAAAAAAGGAATTGCAAAACTCCCTAAAAAAATAGGGAGTCAATTTTACGAGCCCCTTGGGAAGGGCTCGAAAGGTGGGCGAAGGGCTCGTAAGTTGTTGCCTATTTTTTGGCGAAAACTCCCTATTTTTGAACGACCCCGAACGACGCCGAGTCGTTCGGGAACGACCTCCACAAAACCCCCTACAAAAATAGGGAGTTTTGCGAGTCGTTCCCGAACGACCCGGCGTCGTTCGGGGTCGTTCAAAAATAGGGAGTTTTCGCCAAAAAATAGGCAACAACTTACGAGCCCTTCGCCCACCTTTCGAGCCCTTCCCAAGGGGCTCGTAAAATTGACTCCCTATTTTTTTAGGGGGTTTTGGCCTTCCTTTTTTGGTACACGTGCGTCACGGACCGCGGGCCGGCACTCCCTCCGCGTCGCCGTCGCACGAGCGGGCGTCCGCGCACTCGTCGGGGTTGGCGCCCTCGGTGTCGCTGGAGGCCTCGTGCTCCATCGGCGCGTCCTCGCCCTGGCATTCGTCGCACCCGGTGGCCTCCACGACCAGCTCGTTGTAGGCCGATTGGCGAATGGTCTTGATGCGGGCCTCGAGGGTTGGGAACACGGAGTACATGCTGCGTGGCATCGACGCCGGCATCGGCACGGACCCCCACACTTATTACACAAACCGATGGTGCATATAACCGCTGGCAACGCGCTACCCCGGTGCTATTTGTACGCTGGGGTGGAAACTCCACGACCGCAGGTCGGTGACCAGGTCCCTGGTCGAGTTGGCGACTTGCTCCAGCTGTGGCCCGGTGACGCTCGCCGTTTGTCGCGCAAACGAGGTCACGTCGAGCACGTTCTGCGACGCCTGGCGCGCGTTCGTGGCCCCCGCGACCGCCAGGTCCATGAGCGTGGTCACCTTGGCGCTGGTGTCGGAGCCGTCGACCGCGTCGAACACGTCGTTGACCTTGATGCACAGCATCACCAGCAGCACGACTATGGAGCCTATGAAGATCATCGATAGGACGAGCGCGAGCCACTGCGCGTACCGGAAGCGTCGCTGCGCGTCCGTCTCGAGGTACTCGCTCGCCTTGCGCGCGATGGCTTGCTCCACGTCGTAGATGGCCGAAGGTGGTATGCCGCCGGTCTGGTGGCTGTATTGCCGTTGCCACGTGAGGGGCTCCTGCTCCGCGGATCGAAACTTGTCGTTGAGCTGCCGCAACGAGGGCGGCGAAAACGCCAACGGCTGCGTGCGGAACGGCACGGTCATGGCCCTCTTACCTGGAGAGGCGCCGGTCAAGCAAATGTCGAATCGCTAGAGGTGGAGCGGGTTTGCGCGGCGCGCCGGATAGCGTCGCGCCATGTCGCACGTGCCGTTGCTTTCCAAGCAGAGCGCGCCCAAGCTGCAGTCGCCACGACGAGGGCCGCAGGTGCTGCTGGTGTGCACCGGGATGGCCCTGCTCCTGCTGCTGCTGCCCCAAAGCACCTACGAGGCGCTCTCGTGGAACGCGACGCGCGCGCACGACGACCTCCCGCCCGCGGCCCGGCGCGTCATGCGGGCGGCGACGCAACACCAATTTGTCGAGGACGACCTCTTCCAAGATTTGCTCGCCACCGTGAGCTACTTAGCTCGACGGGAGTCGGGGCAGCGCTAACAAACTGCGCGCATCTGCAACTTGTGACATATCAAAAGTGCGCCAGCCCCAGGGACCCACCGACAAACAACCGACCCCCCCCTCCCCCTCCCAAAAAAATGCCCGAGAAGAAGGAGTCGTTCCCGATGTGGCACAAGGGCATGCGGACGTCGAAGAAGGTGCTGCACAAGGAGGACGGCGTCCAGCTGCTCGACGAGGACGGCAACCCCGCGTACAAGAGCGTCAGGTCCGACATCCCGGTGACGGAGAAGTCGATCATGAACCACCTGCACGCGAGCAACCAGGTCAAGAAGCACACGCAGACGCTCTGGAACCAGGCGAGCGAGTGCCCGTACTTTCGCCAGCCGGTCACGCGCAAGATTTGCAAGAAGACGGGGAAGCTGCTCCCGTTTCGCAAGAAGGGGGGCAAGAGCATCACGTCGCGCACCAACCGCGCGCTCTCGGGCCACACGTTGCGCACGCTCTTCTCCGGCGCGTTCGCCACGGTCGGCGCGCAGCTCGATGCGGAGGCCAAGGTGCTGCGCCTCGAGACCGAGAAGGAGGACCCAAAGTTCCCGTACCTGCCCTCGTTCTCGATGAGCGCCTCGTACGCCATCGAGGCGGCGTACATTGCCTACGTGCAGGAGATCTTCCACACGGCGCTCGAGATCCGGAGGGCCGCCAAGAAGCACAGCAAGGTGACGGCCAAGTGCTGCCAGGCGGCCGCGGAGATCGTCAACAAGCGGATCGCCTCGGCCACGAGCTTCGTTCCGGAGGTGGTGGCCCTACGCAAATCTCCCAAGAGGAGTGCGAAAAAGGAGGCGCCGGCGGGCGCTGCCAAGTGATCGGGGAGACTCGCGCGTGTTTGTCTTTGTGTGTGTGTGTGTGTGTGCACGTGTGCATGGTGGTTTGTTTACAAGAATCCCAAAAGCGACAATTGAAGGTTCGTGGCGAGCGTGTCCGCTTTCACGCGGGCCGCGGTGTGCCCCAAGGGAACGAGGTCGGGCGCGCGCAGCCCCGTCTCGATCAGCGTCTCGGGCGGCACGCGGCGCAGGTGCTGGTGCTGGGCGACCACCTCGCGCGCGGCGCCCGGGTGGTTGCTGCACAGGAGCAGCAGCAGCCCGAGGTTGATGCCGAGCTTGTCGAGGGCGGACGAGCCGGCGAGGACCACCGCGTCGTTGCCCGTGCACAGGAACTCGTCCAGCAGCGCCGACGCGCCGTAGGCCGCCACCGCGTCGTCGCACCACTCCTCGTCCAGCAGGTGCATCGCGTGAAACCCGAGCTCGGCCAGTTGGGCGGGCGTGACGGTGCCGCGGGCCTTGAGCTGGAGCGGGGTCACGGCGGCGGCGCGCAGCAGCGTGGGCGAGATGCCTTGCTGAAGCAGGAAGGCGTGGTCGATCTCGGCGTCGGCCATCTCCACGATCTTCTCGGCGGTGATGCTTGTTTCGAGGACGAGCGCCATCCGTTGCCGCATCGTGAGCTCCGTTGCCTGCGGCATGCTTGGTGCCACATAACAATCGCTGCCCGTGCCCACAAATGTGCGAGGCATAGCGCAACGCGCTAGTATTTGCGACTTTGGGCACTGTACAAGTGCGCGAGCCATGGAGGCCAACGAGTACTACCGGTACCAGTACCCCTACGACGCGCTGGTGGAGCTGCTGACGTGCAACGGCGACGAGTTGGCCTGCCTGGAGTTTGCCCTCGAGGGCGAAGTGTACAAGCGGTTTGTCTCCGTCACGAGCGCGCACGAGCTCAAGGTCGCCGCTTGCAATTTTCCCGGCATCCGCACGATCCACTTTGGCGCCTTCTACGACCGCAGCCCGTCGAAGAACATGCGCAATAACCCACCGAGGCGGCGCGTGCTCTCGTTCGACATCGACCTGACCGATAAGGAGTGGCTCCCGGTCAAGGACGCGGCGGGCGAGGTCTCGGCCGAGCTGTGCGACAAGGCGTGGTGCGTGAGCGCGGCGTCGATCGACATCCTGAAGCGCCTCCTGCACGTGGCCTTTGGGTACACCAAGGTCCTGGCCGTCTACTCGGGCCGCCGCGGCGTGCACGTGCACGTCTTCGACGACGCGGCGATGAGCCTGAGCAGCGAGGCGCGCTCGGCCGTCGTGGGCTACATCAACGGCAACGTCGGTGCGGAGACGGAGCGCGCCACCTTGGGCGTGCGGCTGGTGATGCAGATGCACAACCTCAAGAAGCTGGTGTACGTCTGGTTCAACGAGATGGTGATGGTCGGGCTCTTCGACACCTGCAGCGCGCGCAGGGACCTGGTGAAGCGCCTGGACCTCTCCAAGTACGACTTTCTCGACAACGAGCTCGGCTCGCTGGAGGACGACGCCGGGGACATGGAGGACGGCTCGGCGGCCTGGCAGCACATCGTCTGCAAGCTCAACTCCGTGAAGAAGAAGGCGCCGTGGATCTCGGAGCGCCTCGACTGCCTCGTGCTGGCGTACGTGTGGCCAAAGCTGGACGCCAACGTCACGGGGGACATCGCGCACCTGACCAAGATACCCTTTGCGTGCCACGCAAAGAGCGGGCGCGTGGCCTGCGCCGTCGACCCGCACGGGTACTGGGACTTTTGTCCCGAGCTCGACGCCCCTTCCCTGCGCGACGACGACTGGAACGAGGAGGCGATGGCCGAGGCCCTTCGGCACTTCCACCCGTACGGCGACGAGGTCGTCCCCGAGCCGGTGCGCGAGGACGTGGGGGAAAGGGAGGCGGGGGCCGTGGTGGCGCTCATGGACATGGAGGACCTCGCAAGCGCTCCGCGCAAGCCCACAACGCCACGGAAACTGACATGGAAACGCAAAAGATCACCCCTAATGCCCCCTTAAGAGATGAACAGCCCCGGTGTGTTGTTCAGCGCGTCACGGAACTCGTAGGTGCACGCCGTGTCGTCGGTTTCTGTTGGCACGTAGATGGTGCTCTTGCATGGCTCCGCCGCTTTCGGCGGCCTCCGGTTCCATTGCGTGAAACGCACCATGCCGGCCAGCGCGATGGCCACGGGGTAGACGTAGAAGCCCGCGCCGATGAAGGCGGACCCCACGCCGAGGCAGATCTCGAGTGGCGACCAGAAGCCGTGCGCCCAGAAGGGCGAGAACGGGCCGAGCCCGTCGTCCCAGGCGCACGCGATCTGCCAGCGGTAGCCTCGCCACTTGCTGTCGGGGATCTCGCGCGCCCACATCCACGAGAGCCCCACGAGCACCAGCAGCAGCCACTTGAGCCCGTACCAGTACCAGAAGGTGGCCAGCCCCTGGTCCTCCCGCGGCACGTCGTGCACGCTGATCGCAAAGTGGAAGAGCGTCTCGAGGAGGTCGGCCGCGATGGCCCACGTCGCGGCCGCGTACAGGACGAGGCGGACCGACTGCTCCCAGCAGACGCCCCTGAGCGAGGCCCAGCCGGCGGTGGGCATCATGCGCGCGAGCAGGCGCGGAGAGGCCGGCCCGACGGGCACGTAGAAGACCAGCCAGCCCTCCCACCACCACCAGAAGATCAGCGCCATGAGCACCGGCACCAGCAGCGCAACGACGAAGATCGACCAGCCGGCCTCGTTCCATGCCGACCCGTGGTTGCGCAGCACGTACACGGGGAAGCTCAGGAGCTCGAGCGGGGTGAAGCGCTCGCACTCGAGGCCCGGGCAGCCCACGACCGCGCCCCACACGACGTCCCGCGTCGCGTTGTCGTGCACGATGAGCCGGACCGACGCGTGCGGGCTCGAGCAGTTCCTGAGCGTCGCCGTGTGGATCTGCCGCGCCGCGCCCTCGGGCAGGAGCTCGTAGTAGGCGTGCTGCGTGAAGCTCTCAAACTTGGCGGGGTGGTAGTGCGTGGGCGTGTCGAGCGGCAACGAGAGCGGCTCGTCCCAGTGGAAGGGCCGCTCCGACGCGCACCCGCCGCAACCCGCGTAGAGCGAGATCGTGCTCGTGTCGACCTCGTCGCGGAACACAAAGTTGAAATCGAGGATCGGCTCGCCCATGACCTCGGGCAGGTCGTACTCGACGCCGCCGCTGCCGCGCAGGTAGGCCACCTGGCTCGTGGCCGGGCCGTGCGGGAGGTGGTGGCAATTGTGGTCGGCGCTGTACGACGGCACGTGTTGGACAAAGACCGCAAAAAAAGCGATCATCGCCACCGCGCGCTTCTTACCATGGTGTGGCCACAAACGGCTTTACGTCTGCAAGGCTTTAAAAACGCACACACGGACCCTCGCGAACCTATTGCACCGGGTTTAGCCGCTTCCAGCCCTCGTACAGCTCTTGCCGGACGTCCGCGTTGGCGGCGGGGTCGGTGTCCGCCTTGTAGTTCCACAGGATGCTGTCCTTTGGCTCGCCCTTCAACACGTCCTCGTCGAGCGCAAATTTGAGCTGCTCCATGTAGGAGCGAAGCATGCCGACTCTCACGTGAAGGTTCGACCTGAGCTTGTACAGCGACAGTTCCTCGCCAGGATATCGTTTTCCCTCGCAGTTGGGGCAGCAGAGCGCGAGGTAGACGCGGCTGTCCCTGGCTCTCGCCGCCATGCTCTTGCTCGCCCCACCCCTTTTCGTGAAAACTTCCACACCCTCGCGCGTGATGTTGACGTGCCACCAGCAGGTGAAGTCGAGGATCGAGTTGAGGCGGTTGCTGCCCGCGGGCATCTTCTCCGGAAAGCAGCGCAGCAGCTCCGTCTGCAACACTGACCGCTTGGTCCTGGCTTTTGAGGCTTGAGCATTGTATTTCAAAAAGAGCTTGTCGATCACATATTCGAGTGGGGTATCCCTGCCATTTCCAGTGTGGTAGCGGAGAAACGGGTCGTTCATGAACGATCCAAAGTACGGCCAGGAGAGCGTGGACCCCTTGTCCTCATTCTTGGAGCCCTTGGTGCCCTGGTTGCCCATCTGGTTGTTCACCTCGAGCGCGCGCCGGATCGCTTGGTAGTAGCCGTTCCCGGGCTGGGGCCCTTTGGCGGGAAACGCCCACTCCTTGCACGGCTCGCAGTCGTTCTCGTCCGTAAGCGCCTTGACCTCCTTGTAGATGATGCCACCCCTGTTCAACTTCTGCTTCGCCACGTCTTTGGGTCCCGTCTTGTCGACCTTGCCGTCCTCGCCGAGAAAGGGCACGCGCGCCTCGACAAAGTCTTTGGCGTCCTCTTCCCGCTTCCGGACGGCGTCGTCTCCGCCTTTGGTGGCGTCGCTCTGCGGGTCCCTGGCATCGGGGTCGTCAAAGTTCGTCTCCGGCGTGCCATGGCAGACGCGCCGCTCCTTTGGCTTGCCGTCGGGTTCCAGGTCGTAAACGACCACGCTCTCGCTCTTGGCGAGGACCAGGTCGTCGCGCTCCCCATTCTTAAAGAGCGGCGCGTACTCGGCGAGCGCTTCGATCCGCTCCTGCTCCTCCAAGTCGCGAATGCTGACCTCCTTGCGCCCGAGTCGTGCAGTGGCGCCTCGAATGGTCGACAGGATGGCGCGCCGCTCCTCGTTCATGAAGTCGTCGTACTCGGGACGAAGGTTGTTGTAGGTGATGCGGATGTCGCTGGACGCATTCTCCTTCGTGTACATGGGCGGGCCGACCATCCGCGCCAGGGTTTCGAGCTCGCCAGTCCATTTGAAGGAGGTGTCAAAGTGCCGGTGGTCGCCCTTCTCGTCCTCGCGCGCCTTGTTGATCGCGTCGCGGTCGCGCTTCAGCTGCTCGTTCTCGTCGAGCGTCAGGGCCCGTGCCACGCACTTGTAACTCGGAAGGCTGCTCGTCACGTACAGCTCCGGCATGCGCTGGTTGGTGACCTCTTGCTCCTTCTTTTCAAACTCGGACACCGTCGGCTGCCTCTTAAAGAGGTCTTCGAAATCATCTGCCCAGTCCTTCACCTCCTTCTCCGCGCGCGCAAAGGAGCTTCGCGTCTTCTTCTCGGTGCTTGGCCAGATCCCCGTTGGGCGCTGCTTGCGGCGGTAGTTCCTGGTTTGCTGCAGCGCCACGGAGTGCTCTTTAAACGTGTCCCACGTGTTTGCGCTCTTCATCGTTGCGCGGTCTCTGCAAACGAGCCGCCTGGCGGAGCCGCGCAAGTCCGAGGCCTGCACGGCGACCGGCATCCGGTCCGGCGGCATCGGCGGCATCGGCGGCATCGGCGGCATCGGCGGCCCCAGCTCCTCGATGGCCTCCTCGAAGAAGTTCACCGCTCGTCTCGCCACCACGGCCGGGGGGGCGGCCCGCGCGTTCTCCTCGGCCTGCAGCACGGCCGCAACGGCCTCGCCCCCCTGCTGCTGCTCGCGCTGCAACGCCTCGTTGGCCAACATCTGGTCGTAAATCGACTGGCCGCTGGGGCCGCTGGGGCCGGGGTCGCCGGGGGCGTCCGTGGCGAGCTCCCGCCTTCGGGCGGGCAGCTTCAGGCGCACCATGGTGCGCCGCGCGCGCCCCTTCCCCCCTTTAAGCACACCCACTTGGCTTATCAGAACACGCGCGTCACCCGCACACGGACGCAAACCCCCACGCGCCACAGTCCCGCATCTCTTGCTGGTGCCAGTAGGAGCACGTCCACAGCGCGCGGTAGAGCTGCGCCTGGCAGTGGTTGGACGCGTTGTGCATGGCCTTCTTCATGCGCGGCACGGCCTCGAGCGCCTTGACGTACTTGGAGAGGAAGCGGTGCAGGGCCTCGAGCGCGCCGACCTTGGCGGGCCGCTCCTGCGAGAACAGGAGCGCCATGTGGTCCAGCTGCTCCGGCTCCTTGCGCACGATGTCGCGCAGCACGGGCAGCGCGTGGTCGAGGCGCACGCCCTTGAGCTCCACGAAGTCGCACCCGCAGAGGGCCACGACGGCCGCCAGCAGCGAGAGGGCGGCCGGCTGCCGGCGCACCGTTGTCGCGTCGAGCTTCCGCGTGCCGTAGAGGTAGTCGAGGACGAGCCCGTGGAAGACCTGCATGTCGCAGCACAGGTAGTGCGCATCGGTCACAAAGTCGTCGCCCGCTCGCTTGCGCGAGCGCTCCTTGAAGCACAGGACCGTGAGCTCGTTCTCGTCGTTCGGGTCGGCGCGCAACTCGCGCCGGTTCTGCTGCAGCAGCTCGATGGCGAACGAGTCGGTGTCGATGGTGACGACGAGGTTGAGCAGCACGCCGTGCACGGGCGTGCCCTCGCGGCGCGCCGCGTCGTGCACGCGCTGCGTGATGTCGGTCAGCTTGAGGTCCCCCTCGCCGATGGGCACCTCGCGATTGAGCAGCGGCTGCCAAAAGGCACCGTCGCTCGACAGGACGCCCGCGTCGCGCGGCACGCCGATGCCGCGGTCGGCGCCGCGCGTGTCGACGCCGTCGAACGTGAGCGACCAGGCGCCGTCGCCCGTCATGTTGGCCCGGAACTGCTGCAGCAGCGCAACGCACACGGCGTCGAAGAAGCGCGGCCGCGCCTTGCGGTGCTCCATCAGCAGCTTCACGTTGCACCCGTCGGTGTGCAGGTCGTTGGTGCTGAAATTGTCGTCGACGATTGTGGCCACCAGATCCTCGGAGCACTGCGGCACGCGCGCCTGGCGCACCTGGTCGCGCCGGCGCTGCTCGTCGCGCTTGGCCATGGTCAACGCCTTTGGCTCATCGAAGACCACCACCACGTGCGCCGCCGCCTGGCACGCCTCGTTGATCTGGTTGGACAGGAGGCTCACGTACCCGCGGAAGGTGTCCACCGCTGCCGGGATGGCGTTCATCATCACGTTGCCGTCCAGCACGGCCAGGGTCTCCGAGCGACGCACGCCGACCGCCTTGCGCACATCATCCAGCCGTTTGAGGGACTGGAAGGCGCCCGCAAAATCCTTCTGAAAGAGCGCCTTGGCGCCGTGCGGGCCACCGGCGAGACCCATGGGAAGCGCGGCACGCCACGCGAGGTTTGGGGTAAAAGTTGCAGGTTAGCGTTTAAAAGTGGGGGTGGTCACGCGGGCGCGGGGGGGAGGGGCGAACGCTAACGCAATTTACCGCTCGGCCGTGGCACAAAAGTGTGACGCGCGCCACGCCGCATCGACCCGTCGTCCCGCACGACGCGCTCCCGCCACTCGCGCTACATTGCAACTTATGCCCGCATCCGTGGGGCGATCTGCAAGGCGTGCCACGGAATCACGCAGCTGGCGTCGCTGTGGATGCAGCAGTCGGCCGCAGCCACCGCCGGGTCGCTGCCTCAGGAGCCCGAGTGGCCGCTGAACAAGGCGTCGCGCGCGTCGCCCGTGTCCGTAACGCACCGGTTCGGGCCGCTCACGGAGGCGCAGAAGCTCGGCCTGCTGCCGCTGGTCACGATGTCGCTCTCCTTCCTGTACCAGGAGCTCGTGAAGCATCGGCTGTGGCGCGCAGACTTTGAGCGCGGCGGCCACAGCGCCTCCGGCAAGCCGCGGGTGCGATCGCTCGCCACGCGCCACCTGTGCGCTCCGGCCACCGACGGCTGGAACGTCGTGCACGGGGCCATGGAGCTCGCGCACGCGTGGGCCTACCAACTGGTGGACATGCCCGAACCGATCGAGCGCGACGTCGACCTGCCAAAGGCGGTGCGCTTGCGCTTGGCCGTGTGCCTGTCCGTCGCGTGGAAGTTCGAGCGGCAGCTCGCGAGCCACTTTCCGCGACGCTTCTACGACGAGCAGCCGAGCCTCCTTTCGCCGCACACGTACGAGCTGGCGTACATCGGCTACGCGTTCATGACCGACGACGAGCGCATAGAGTTTGGAGGTTGGCGCGAGGCGAACCTCGACAACGTGCGGCAGCTCTACTCGGACATGGTCGCCATGGAGCTGTCGCTCCTCGCGAGCACGAACACGATGGAATTGCTCACGCGCAACCAGCAGGCGCAGGCCGAGGCGCGCATCCAGGTGCTCTTCGACGACGCGATCCTGAGCGCCGACGAGGCGATGGCCATCCGCTCCATCGTGCCGTTCTTCGTCGTGGCGTCGCAGGACGGCGTCTCGGAACGGCCTCGCGCGGGGGAGCTGGTGTGCGCCGCGATGCTGTGCGTGCGCGCGAACGATGCGGAACGCCACGAGGTGGTGATGCGCTCCGTGTTCACGCCGCGCGAGCGCGAGGCGGCGCGCGTGCTGCTGCACCGCGGGCGGTTCCCACCCCCCGTTGCAAACTCGACGCTGCTCATGGGCTGCTACAATGACCACGAGTGGCGGAACTACTCGTACGTGTACAACCCAACCATGGAGAAGGCGTGCGCCATGGCGGAGAGGTTGGTTCCTTAGGGCGCGTTTTGTTATTACAAGCCGTGAGACCATTTCGAAAATTGTGGGCACGCTCGTCGACTTTGCAACATTCGCACCCACCACCGACAACGGGTTGTGGCGCCGAGTAACGGTTCGAGCCGTTACACGTAGGCGGTTGTCGCCGCTCAGAACAGCCACCCGACAATTTTTGTTGCAGACCACGCGTGACGCAGGCATGGCGATGCACGCCCTCACCACCGACGCCCTCGAACTCGTCCTCGACGAGGTCGCCAAGGACACCGTGGGCAACCACGTCGTTCCGGGCCTGGCGCAGCTTGCCAGGGCACGCGTCCTGTGCAAGGGCATCCGCGACGCGGCCGCGGCGATCCCCACCGTGTACGACGCCGACATCGAGTACGAGGCCTACGGGCGCACCACCGTGCCCGTGCGCTTTCGCGGCGGCTTGTGGTTTGGCGTCGAGATGCGCGACACGAAGGGCGAGGGCGAGGTCGCGCACCCGACCCTCGCCGTGATCCGCGACAAGCGCTGCTCGCGCATGTTTGTCGTGAGCGCCGGCGGTTACGTTGGCTGTCGGTGGCACTCCATTGGGCGCACGTACGTCGTGGCGCAGCTGGCGCAGCTCTTGGGCGGGCACACCTCCGACTGGTCGCGGCGCCTTCCCAACCTGCACGAGGTGGCGTACCGGTACAGCGAGGTCGACAAGCCGTTGTCGACGCGTTACCACTCGATCACGCCCGTCGACCACTCCTTGCCCCTCGTGGAACAGCCGATCGGCATCGTGCGCAAGAACCAGCTCACCGCCCACACGTGGAACGGGGTCCAGGGCGGCGGCTTCACCGCGCACGATGCCGACTTCATCTCGCACCTGCTCGTGCCCGGCGTCACAAACGCGGGGCGCACGACGTGGACGCGGTCCGAACACGGAACCCTCACAATGACCACGGTGCGGTGCGAGCACAGCGGCGGCGCCAACAAGGGCTACATGAACACGCACACCCTTTCCCGTAGCTGGAACGGCACGTGCCAGGAGTGGCACGACTTCCGGCCCGGCACGGACAAGCGCGGAGTCCTGCGGGAGTCCAGGGTGCACGATCTGAGCCGCGCCTTTGGCTGGTACAGCGTCGCGCGGCAAGCCGAGGGGCCCGGGTGGCTCGTGTCGCTGCTTTCGGACCAACGCGCGGACAGCAGTGGACCGGCGCTGCTGAGCGATTATCGCGACGTCTCGATCGACGGCCTGATGGACATGGCGTCCTGCGCAAAGAAGGCGCGCCAGCACAAGGAGTGGCTGCGCACGCAGCCGTACCACGCGACGGGAAACCCGACGGGGTACCGCAAGACGAGAAAGCGCGGCCTGCGCGAGCGCGGCCACCGCGCCGCGAAAGCGGTGGCGATGGATCGCATGCGGCAGCGCAGCGAGTCGGACGTCGAGTTCGACCACTCGGACACGGGCGAGGACGCGCCCTACGTGCAGCCCAAGCGGTTGAAGCGCGCCCCGCTGCCGCTGCCGATCTTGGCGCCGGCGCCCGCCCCGGCGCCCGCCCCGGCGCCCGCCCCGGCGCCCGCCCCCGCACCGAAGCCGCCCCCCGCGCCGAGGGCGATGTTCGATATTTCGACGGCGCTTTGCGCGATGATCAGCAAGTACGAGACTCCCGAAGACCGCGTGAGGCAGCTCTCGCGGCAGCTGGCCGCCCGTGGGGTGAACGCGTGTTGTCGTGACAATTAGAAGGCAGTCTGCAACTTGTATTAAAGCACACGGTAACGCGCGTTTTGTTGCGATGAATTGTGATCGCGAACTGCTCTACGAGGACATGTTCCGCGACCTGGTGGAGGGGAACTGCGCCGGGGACGAGGCGACGGAGAACATGCGGGCCAACCTGCTGGTCGACGTGCGATGGCCGGAGGTGGCGAAATCCTTCTCCATCATGCTGCTCTACGCGGCAATGGACGACGAGCCCATCCGGCCCCTGGCGGACGACTTTGAGCGATTCGTGGGTCGGGCGGCCACGATCGCCTTTGGTTCGAGCAGGCACGCCGACATCCCCTCGTGGTTCTTGCAAAGCTACGAGGGCTTCCTGGCGTCCTCGCTGCACAAGACCCTCCAGCATTGGAACGGGGAGAGTAAAGATTCGGTTTGGCAAAGGAAATGGGCGAAGCATGAGCTCTTGGCGCTCTTCGACGTTGCCAAGGGTCTGCGCTCGTACGTGGGCCTCTCGTACCTCTCCCAATCGACGGGGGCGCACGTGCTGATGAGCGCCGTGGCAAACGCCAAGTACGACTTCCTCGCCGTGGAGACCAATCGCCTTAGTTACGGCCACCAGGCACTGGCAGACGTGCTGGCGCAGGAGCTCCTGAAAGACCCAAACCACGCGTTGGAGGCGGAGTCCGCCTTCTGCTTCTTTGCTCGATCGGCGCGGTGGCGCGCGTTTGCGAACCGGTGTGTCGAGGCGGACCCCTTGCGGAGGGATCGCCCGCTGGTGCGCCTGCTGGACAGGGTCGCCGCGGTCACGGGGCGCAAGGACGGCGCCTTGCCGGGGCTCTTCTTCTTGGCGTCAACGTTCCTCGACGCCGACGCGTCTCCCGAGCGACCCGCCAGGGTCGCGCGGGCGGCGTTGACGCCCGCCAAGGCTCCGTCGCGGGCGACGATCGCAAAGCGGTCCGTGCCTTTCGTGCGTCTGGTGCGACGGCTCCTTTCGGACGCGGAATAAGCCCCACCGCCCAAGCAAATAGTACCGGACGAGGCGCGCTGCCATGAACGTCACGCGCGATGTCGTGATCATGCACCCGCCCGAAGCGGTGCTGAAGACGAGCATGCTCGTCGTGCTGGCGGGCTTTTCGCTGCTCATCGGCGTGACCGTGCTGGCCACGTTCTCGTGGTCGGCGCACGGCGAGCGCGACGGCAAGCCCGACGTCTTTGGCAAGCGCGTGACGGTGAGGGAGGTGGCCGAGCGGTACAAGGCCGCGTGGACGCCGGGCGGGTTTTGGCCGCGCGACGCCTTCTCGCACACCAAGAAGTCGACGAAGGGCTCGCCGCTCTTCAAGGTGGTGTGGACATTTCTGACAGGCTGGTTTGTGTGCACGGCCTTCTACTTGATCGTGGCCGGCTTGGCGCCGTCGATCGAGGTCTTCAGGGAGGGGGAGCACCTGCGCGCGGCCGCGTGCGCGTCTGCGGCGCTTTTCCTGTGCGCGGTCTGGCCCATCCTCTTCCGCATCGGGTCGGACAAGAACGCCGTCGCCACCGAGATGGCTGTGCGCGCGTCAGGAGACGGCGACGATGAGAAGGGTGGTGGCGGCGAGGGCGTGGCGGCGGAGATGCCCACGGGCACGTCGACCCACTCGAAGACGAAGGAGGTGTTCCTGTGGGTCTCCTTCTCGGTGCTTGCGATCGCCTCCATTTTCGCGGTGGCCGCGTCGGCGATCTTGCAGGCGTGGACGCTTCCGGGCCCACAGTACGGCGCGCTGCTCTTCCTGGGTCCGGGGTACGGCCTCTTTGCGGGGTGGTTGCTGTTTGCGACGGCGCTGAACCTGACGGTGGCCATCAGCTACAACAGCTACCCGGCGGGCACGCTGCCGTGGCCCGAGACCCGGACCGAGTACACGCACCGGGGAAGCCTCTGGCCACCGTTTCTCGCGCTCGTCTATTCCGGCATCGCCGTGCTGTGCCTTGACCCGGCGATACCGCTGCCCACGTTCATCGCCCTCTTCCTGTTCACGCCGCGCCAGACGTCGCACCTGGCGGCGTCGCTCATTTGCGTTCTAGGCACCGCGGTTGCGACGGCATTGGTAGTCTGGAGGCGGGAAGAGTAGACACTTTGTGTAACACTGTTGCGTGCATGTCCCGAAGTGTAGACCAGAATAACATCCGGTTGCCCGTCGTTAATTGTGGGGGTCGCAAACATGGCCGCTCGTCACCGCTCAGAACAGCCGCCGTTGCCGCGAATCGCCGTGGTGCTGCCGGCGGCCTCCAAGCCGTTGGAGGCCAAGTCCAGGCAGAAGCGGTTCAAGGACATGAGCGCGCAGGAGCAGCAGGAGACGAGGCGCGCGATCTTCAAGTTCAAGCAGGAGCATAGCGCGGGGGACTACGACGTCTGCGACACGTTTGAGGACGGCCCTTCGGGGCCCGCGGGCATCCTCGTGCTGACCGTGCCGAGGAAGCGCAAGGCGCCCTTGCGGCGGAGCCTCTTCCCGCACCAGGTGCTCGCGGCCAACCACTTTTTGAGCATGGGGCGCGACGTGCCGTGGGACGACCGCAAGGCGAGCATGCTCGCCTTGCACGAGGTGGGGGCGGGCAAGACGATCACGGCCATCCTGGCCCTGGCGGGGGTGCACAAGCTCAACAGCGACCCCGTGGGGAAGAAGACGCTGATCGTGGTGCCCAAGTCGATGCTCGAGACCTGGGAGGAGGAGCTGCGAGCGTGGACGACGCTGGGCAACGACACGCTCACCGCGGCCGCGCAGACCGATCTCACCGACTCGGCCATCGCCGAGGCGCAGGTCATCATCACCACCCCGTACGTGCTGCTAGCCGCCGCCAAGACCATGTTCTACCTCAAGCCGGCCAAGGGCGAGGACCGCGGCAAGCCGTTTTGGGACAGGTTGACCCACGGCGTCTCGCCCACGGACAAGAAGCGGCTCGAGGATCTGAACGGCAAGAGGCCGCCAATGCACCCCATCTTCAAGGAGGTCTTCAAGAACGAGCAGGTGCCCAACAAGCCACCGTCGTTCGCCATGACCATCGTGGACGAGGTGCACACGTGCAACAACCCCTCCACGTGGAAGGGGGCCATTCTCAGCTACTTTACGCAACGGTCCGTGTACAAGCTCGGCCTCACGGGCACCCCCGTGACCAGCAAGGTGGCGCAGCTGGCCGACCTCGGCCACATCCTCGACGTGAGGCCGTTCGTGTTTCAGCAGCCGCAGCACTTCATGGGCGAGGAGGGGGACGACAAGACGGTCAAGCAGGAGGCGTTTGCGGAGTTCCACGAGCGGTTTGTCGACCGCGTCGACGAGAGCTTCCTCGATCTGCCCCGGAAGGTTAAGCTGGAGCTGCACTACGACCCCTTCATCGGCCTCAAGCCCGACGGCTCGATGAACGAGGAGGCCGTTGCCGCGCACAACGCGAAGCTCGCCGCGGCGCTGAGGATCGTGGAGAAGCACGACTCCAGCGCGTCCGAGACGGTGACCAAGGAGGAGGCGACCGAGGAGACGCGCGACGACGTGGAGAGCATGCCCAAGGCACCGGAGAAGAAGAAGTGGAGCAGCGACCAGACCGACGTGTTTGCCGCGATGGTGGCGCTTGGCAACTACGAGTTCTCGTCGGTGCTGGGCTTGCACGGCGCGGCTGCGTTCAAGAAGAACAGCGCGCTGCTCGACCTGGCGGTCAGTGAGGCCAGCCAGGCGATGCAGCTCATCCTGCGCGTGATCGAGGATCGGCAAGGCCACGGGCACGATCGAATCGCGGTGTTTTGCGAGTCGACCACGCAGCTGCAGATCCTCGAGCGGTACCTCGAGGACAAGGAGGTGGGCGATCGCTTCCTGTTCCACGGCCAGCTGACCGCCAGGCAGCGCAACCGGATGGTAAAGGACTTTCTCAAGAGCGCAAAGGGCGTCCTCCTCTTTTCGAGCGCGGGCGGCATCGGCATCACGCTGTGTCCCGGTTGCGAGGTGCTCCTTTCCGTCGGCTCGCTGCCCTGGAACGCCACGACCGTCAAGCAGGCGGACGGCCGCGTCTTTCGCATCAGGCAAGACAAGGAGGTCGAGATCGTCCAATTTGTTGCGCGCCGCTCCATCACGGCCTCCAAGCTGCGCCTGCACGACGACAAGGACAAGCGCCTCGGGCAGGCCACCACCAACCTCGACTTTTCAAACTTTGCCGATGGGGACGTGTGGCGCTGGACGAAGAACGTCCTCGACGCGGTCGGGCCGGTCAACGCCTGCGGCAACTACTCGGTGGTGCCCGCTGTGGCGGCCGGGCTGCGTGGGTACAGTTTTCGCGCGCAAACGTGGGAAGCTCGCAGCCGGGCGCCGCGCGCGGCGTCGGACCCGCCGCTGGCTCCCAAACCGGCGCCGCCGGCCAACCTGCCCCAACCGTCCCTGCTGCCCAGCCGCATGCCCCTGCCCGTGGTCTCGTGGCCGCTCGATCTCGTGGCCAACGAGAGCCTAGCCCCCGAGGCCGAAGGTTCCGCGTAGTGTCGCGTGGTGTCGCGTGGTGTCGCGTGGTGTCGCGTTTGGGCGCGCGCATTTAAATAAAATGGACAGTCCATGTTTTGGGAACCGTGCCGCCCTGCAACCAGCCAAGAAAGACGGCGGATAACCTGCAATTGTTTGTCGCTTGTTGTAAGAGGTGCGCAAATGCTTGTTGACACAAATCGCCGCTCAGAACACACCGTCCCACCAATGGCACTCGTGCCAGGTCTGTCGCGCCTCTCGCTCGTGCTTGCGGCGGGACAAAAACGGGCCTCGACCGCCATGGGGTTCGGCGCGAAGAAGAAGCGACTGAGCGAAGAGGAGCAGGCGACCGAAGCCAAGAGGGCACGCTTGGAGGAGCTGGCCTCCCTTCCACTCGAGCAACTGAACAGGTCGGTGGGCGAGAAGGACATGGACCTGTGCTCGAAGCATGCGAACAACGAGGAGGAGACCGATCGGTTCAAGGAGATTGTGGTGGAGGCGGAAGAGCTACGGGAGGCGATCGAGCTGAAGAAAGCGCGGCTGCGGGACGAGGAGCCCCAGGCCGCGCCGCTTGCGGGGCAGGCGCTCGCCGACCAGCTGTCGGACATGACCGACGAGCAGATCCGCGAGCAGATCCGCGAACGCAAAGCCGTCGAGGACCGAGCGATCCAGAGCAAGGATTCCAACCACTCCGACTACGTGCAGCGCAGCGAGGCCATGAACATGCTGCGCGCGGAGATCTTTGGCAGGTCCAAGGAGGGCCAGCGGCTGGCGGCCGAGCGGAAGGAGCTGGCCGAGGAGAAGGCGCGCAACGCGCGTCGGAAAGCCGCGCTCGATGACCCAGTGAACCCCAGCCAGCACCTGAACGCCACGGACAAGAAGTGGTGGGCCGACAATGGGCAGCGCCAGTGGAGCAAGCACCAGGCAAAGGTCAAGAACGCCCGCGTCGAGAAAATTGCCGAGCGGATGGCACGGGTGGCGGTGGAGCCCGACAGGTACGTGCCCGCGCCGCTCGAGCTTCCGTCGGGCAAGCTGCCGCCAGGCGACTTTGGCAAGGCGCTCAACGACCTGCTCGAGGCGAGCGACCTGCAAGCGGTCGAGTCGATGCGGAACGCCCACAAGGCGGAGCAGCTTCGGTTGGGCCCGGCGAGAATGGAATATCTGGCAACGGAGAGCGCGGAGAAAAAGCAGGCGACGGCCGCCACGGCCAAGAAGCAGGCGGCGCGCAGGAAGAGCTTGCAGGCGGGGCTGGCAGACCGCAAGGTTGACCCGCGCAACCGGCTGGACCAGAAGTAGCCGCGGCGGGCCCGTCGTCGCGATAAAATGTTCCAAAAAAGGAAGGGCAAAACCCCCTAAAAAAATAGGGAGTCAATTTTACGAGCCCCTTGGCAGGGGCTCGAAAGATGGGCAAAGGGCTCGAAAGATACTCCCTATTTTTTGGCGAAAACTCCCTATTTTTGAACGACCCCGAACGACTCCGGGTCGTTCATGAACGACTCGAAAAACTCCCTATTTTTTTAGGGGGTTTTGTGGGAGTCGTTCATGAACGACTCGGGGTCGTTCGGGGTCGTTCAAAAATAGGGAGTTTTCGCCAAAAAATAGGGAGTATCTTTCGAGCCCTTTGCCCATCTTTCGAGCCCCTGCCAAGGGGCTCGTAAAATTGACTCCCTATTTTTTGCGAAAAACCCACTAAAAAAATGTCCGCGGTATTGTCCGGCAAGGCCGCTCCCAAATCTGGCCGCGGCGAGGTGGAATTGATGCGCGCTGCGACAGAACGTGGACTGTCCACGTTTTGGGGAAGCCTCTCCACGTTCATGGAACGTGAACGCAGGGAGTTCCAAAAAACTTGGACTGTCCAAGTTTCTTTTGACAAACTTTTGCATCCACACTCCCTGGCGTCACACGAAGAGTAAACGCAAAATGTTGTCAAAAAACTTGGACAGTCCAAGTTTTTTGGAACGGTCTGGGTCGTGAGTGCGGGCGCTCCCTGGCGTCACGAAGCGTGAACGCAGGGAATGTCAACAAAACTTGGACAGTCCAAGTTTTTTGGAACGGGTCGAGTCGTGAGTGCGGGCGCTCCCTGGCGTCACGAAGCGTGAACGCAGGGAATGTCAACAAAACTTGGACAGTCCAAGTTTTTTGGAACGGGTCGAGTCGTGAGTGCGGGCGCTCCCTGGCGTCACGAAGCGTAAACGCAGGGAATGTCAACAAAACTTGGACAGTCCAAGTTTTTTGGAACGGGTCGAGTCGTGAGTGCGGGCGCTCCCTGGCGTCACGAAGCGTAAACGCAGGGAATGTCAACAAAACTTGGACAGTCC
>Ga0209666_1001237_pt1 | contig 19590 bp, 20 predicted proteins | sample SaaInlV_125m_DNA_FD_184679 | JGI IMG/M metagenome (GOLD analysis project Ga0209666, IMG submission 184679) | Marine microbial communities from expanding oxygen minimum zones in the Saanich Inlet - Saanich Inlet SI037_S3LV_10m_DNA (SPAdes)... | ecosystem: Environmental > Aquatic > Marine >...
ACTGTGATTAATTTGCTACATTAGATGTTTTTGAAATGATCTGGACTAGATAAAATAATTATCACACCAATGGAAAATGAGGCTTTAAGTAAACTAATCCCCGTAACAGTGTTATTTTTATTGGGTATTATCGAATCTATTGGTGGACTGTATTTTAACGATAAAAGGTCAAGAAATGACTTTTCTATAGAGCTTCTAAGTCTTCTCACTTTACCAACATTCATTCAACCAGGAATATTTCTTTTTGTTCTTTGGTTCATGGGAGCTAATTTCCCAGGATTAGAAGATTATTATCTTGCTTCTTCACTTTGGTGGCATATTATAGCGTTCCTTATTCTAGATGATATGACTCAGTATTGGTGGCACAGGTTTTCGCATATAAATAAAAAAATGTGGAAACTTCACAGACCTCATCATGTGGTAGAAGAAATGGGGGTGCTTGTTACCTATAGAAACGCAATATTATACTATGCATTTATGCCGGGAATATGGTTTTCGGCAGTTTTAATCTATCTGGGGATGGGGTATGTGTATCTATTTTATCTACCCATAAAATTAATTATTATTCTATTAGCACACAGTGAAACTAAATGGGATAAGTTACTATATCGGTATAAAGTTTTAAGCCCTTTAGCATGGGTTATTGAAAGAACTATTTCTACACCTAGTACACATTTTGCGCATCATGGTTTAACTGCTGAAGACGGAGTGTCTCACCCAAACGGAAATTATGGGAATTTACTTTTTATATGGGATGTTATTTTTGGAACGGCTAAAATTACTCGAAAATACCCCTCTAAATTTGGCGCTTGGAACCAACTAAAAGAGCCTTGGTACGTTCAACTTTTTTTCCCATTAATATCCTCTAAAAATCCAAAAAGCGAATTGTATTCAATAAAAACAAACAATGATTATGATCCGTCAAAAGATTATAAAGAATTCACAAAATAAAATGAATCTCTTAGTTTAAAAAATTAACAGTATGAAAAAAATAATTCGTTTAATCGTCACAGCAGCTGTCATTATTATAGTTGTTTTACTTTTTAATACCCTCACGCTAAGCACTAAACAAGTAACATCAGAAAGTTTAGAAAAAGTATCACTACCTAATGATATATTTCAAAATCTTTCAAAAGGGATTCAATATCCAACAATTTCTTTAAGTGAAAATGCAATCCCTGATTCAACTGCTTTTTTTGGTTTTCATCGTTTTCTTAAAGAAACTTTTCCATTAACCCATGCGAAACTTTCGCTTAAAAAAATTAGCAACTATAGTCTTCTATATACCTGGGAAGGAACAAATCGGTCAAAAAAACCAATAATATTGATGTCACATCAAGATGTTGTTCCTGTAGATAAACCAACATTAAATGATTGGGAGGCCGGCCCATTTGAAGGTAAGGTGTCTGAAACATCTGTTATTGGTAGAGGTACAATTGATGATAAAGGCACCCTAATTGGACTGTTAGAGGCAGTTGAAAAACTTCTAGAGGAGTCTTTTATACCAACTCGAACAATTTATCTTGCTTTTGGTCATGATGAAGAGGTTGGTGGAGCAAATGGCGCTGCTAAAATAGCGGCATATTTAAAGTCTAAAGGAGTTCAAGCAGCAATGACGCTTGACGAAGGTGGGTTTTTAGCAGAAGACATGGTTTCTGGAGTGAACAACCCTGTTGCTATGGTGAATTTAGCAGAAAAAGGATTCTCTTCATTTAAACTGACTGTAGAGACAAAAGGAGGTCATAGTTCACAACCACCAAGAGAGAACACCATTGGTATGTTGGCTCAAGCTATCGTAGACCTTGAAAATAATCAATTACCATACAAAATGGTAGCTCCCGTTAATTACCAATTTGAGTATATGGGAGCAGAATTGCCTTTTTTTCAAAAAGTAGCTTTTGCAAATCCTTGGCTTTTTAAAAAACCAATTCTTGAAGCGTTAAATGCCCATACAACTACAGCACCAACTATTATTGATGGTGGTGTAAAAAACAATGTAATCCCTACTGTAGCAGAAGCTACTATCAATTTTAGAATTCTACCTGGAGAAACCATCGAATCTGTTCAAAAACATATTGAAAATACCATTTCTAATAAAATAAAGGTTGCCCCTGTTGGTTTTTTAACCAATCCTTCGCCGGTTTCAAAAATTGACTCTGAAGCCTATAAGGTATTAGAAAAAACAATAAGAAGTATGTTTCCTAACAGTATAGTAGTTCCTGGTTTGGTTGGAGGTGGAACTGACGCTCGTTATTTTTATGATATTTCAGATGATGTATACCGGTTTTATCCTATTAGATTAAGTCCAGAAACAATGACTCGTTTTCATGGGATTGATGAAAAAATAAGCAAAGAGAATTATAAAGAAATTATAGAATTCTCTTATCATTTAATTAAGCGTTTCAATTAAAATTTAATTGATTACATCACCTTATAAAAAATTAGAACAACTCATTTTGAATAATGAACTAGACCTACGGTAGCTACTGGGGTTGGTTATGAAATTTACGCTATAAAAATAAATTTTATCTTTCTGAAACACAGAGTTTCAAAAAATCTATTGTTTTATTATCTTGAAATTTATTTACTATCTTGGCTGGCACACAATGAAAATCGCAATAAAATAATTAACTCTAAAAAAACAAAATGATGAAAGAAAATAAAGAATTAATGGCTGAAGCTAGAGCGTCGCTTTCAGGAAACTGGGGACTTGCTATTGGTACTTTTTTGGTATACATAATAATCGTTGCATCACTTCAAGTAATTCCTACTATTGGGGGAGTTCTAGGACTTTTTATTGCTGGACCCATGGCGGTTGGAATTAGTATGTTTTCTTTGAGTTTGTCTAGAGGAGAAAATGCACGGTTAGAACAAATTTTTGAAGGCTTTAGAAATTATGGAACGGTCTTAGGCGCCTATCTTTTAATGATTTTGTTTATCTTTCTATGGATGTTATTACTTATTATACCGGGTATAATTGCATCAATTGCTTACTCACAAACCTTTTATATTTTAGCAGAAGATGATACCATTGGTTCTATGGACGCTTTACGTAAGAGTAAAGAAATGATGAATGGTTACAAGTGGAAATATTTTTGTCTAGTATTGCGTTTTATCGGTTGGTTTTTACTTTGCATATTAACTTTTGGGATTGGTTTTTTATGGCTAAGCCCCTACATACAAGTTAGCTATGCAAAATTTTATGAAGATTTAAAAACAAATCAAGCTGTCAACGAATCCTAATTTTTAAACTATTGTCTTGATTCTATCTGTAAAAACTTTTTTTGATTTCTGTCTGATCTATAGTTATGGCTCATATTCTTAAAAGTAACAGCTTAAAGGTTGCTATTGATCTACCCCTAGAAAACTACAAAGGGTCAAGATTTGATTGGTCTGGAAAAATTTCTTCTATTAGGTTTAAAGACCTTCCTTTAACTACAATTGAAGACGCAGGATCTAAAGATGTTAATTTTTTAGGAAAAGGGCTTTACAACGAATTTGGAATTACGAATCCAGTAGGTTATAATGAAACTCCCAAGGGCGGGTGGTTTCATAAAATAGGTGTTGGGCTCCTAAAGAAAGAACATAAGCAATATCTTTTTCACAGAAAACATGTCATAAGACCAGCCCATTTTGATATTACTTACGAAGATCGAAAAATTATAATTATCTGTAAATCAGAACTTGTAAATGGCTATTCCTATATATTAAAAAAAGAAATTTCAATATCTGAAAATAGTTTTACTATTAATTATTTTCTCCATAACACAGGTGAAAAAAAAATTATTACAGATGAATATGTTCATAATTTTATGGCTATTAATAACGCCTTAATAGGTGAAGACTATACGCTGAAATTTCCTTTCCAAATAAATTCATCACTTTTTGACGAAACTGTAAATAGTGAAAATAAAGTTGAAATTGGTCTAGACAATGTCACCTTTAATAAAACTCCAAAAAAACAATTCTTCTTTAGTAATCTAACGGGAGGAAAAGAACTACAGGCGGAATGGATATTAACAAATCTAAAAGCCAATGTTGGAATAAAAGAATTTGGAAGCTTCAAAACGGATAAAATAAACCTCTGGGGCTGGAAACATGTTATTAGCCCAGAGCTGTTTTTCAAAATTTCAGTAGACCCTAAAGAAACTGTTGAATGGTCTAGAAAATTCGATGTTTTTAAAATTAATTCCTAAATTTAGGATATGAATAGAATCGTATTTATTAAATAAAAAATCGTCAGCATGAAACAATCAATTTCTGTTATTTGTCTTTTGTTCTGTTTTAATTTTTGTTATGGTCAACGATTAAAAACACCTACACTAAGTCCTTTTAGTAAAATATCACAACAAGTTGGTCTTACCAATGTAACTCTAGAATACTCTAGACCTTCAGCCAAAGGAAGAGTTGTTTTTGGAGAGCTGGTCCCTTACAATAAAGTCTGGAGAACTGGAGCAAATGCTGCCACAAAAATTACATTTAGGGAAGTTGCTAAAATCGGTGGGAAAACAATTCAACCTGGAGAATATGCTATTTATACCATTCCTGGTGAAAATCGGTGGGTTATAATTATTCATTCAAATACTTCACTAAGAAGTATTGCAGGAGGAGCCTATAAGGCTTCAAATGATGTGTTTAGATTTGAAATAGTTCCTAAAAAAACCAACTATGTAGAAACATTTACCTGTCAATTTTCACAGGTTAAAACAAACGCTTTGATGCTTGATATTGTATGGGAAAACACCTTGATTTCTATTCCTATTGAAGTTGAGGTTGACAAAAAAATTGAGTCTCAAATGCTTCATTTTATGAAAACGCCTGACAATATTCCTCACAGAACCTACTTTGAAGCTGCCCAATATTATAGTAACAATAATAAAGATTTAAACGACGCGCTAAGCTTTATTGACAGTGCTCTAGACAAAAGTCCAGAGAATTTTAGATACGGATTACTTAAGGCTAAAATCCTTGCTAAGATGAACAACTATAAAAATGCTTTAGTGGTTATTAAAGCAGCTAATATGTGGGCAAAGGATAAGAATAATGCCAACTATATAGAGCAAACAAGATTATTTTGGGAATCACTATTAACTAAAAAGTAATGTTTAACATTTATCAAATAGATGCATTTACAAATACTATTTTTGGAGGAAACCCAGCCTGTGTTGTTCCTTTAAAATCATGGCTTCCTGATGAAACCTTATTAAAAATTACACAAGAAAATGCCGTTGCAGAAACTGCTTTTTTTGTTGCGAAAGAAGATAAGTTTCATTTGCGATGGTTTACGCCAGAAGTTGAAATGGATTTATGCGGACATGCAACTTTGGCAACTGCCCACTGTTTAAAAACAATTTTAAAACACCCTTCAAACAATTTTGTTTTTGAAACTGCTAGTGGAGACCTAACTGTTGGTGTAGAAGGTGATTTTTATTTTTTAGATTTCCCGTCAAGAATGCCTATCCCTGCAAAACTTCCTGTAATCATAGAAAAGTCTTTAAATATTATTCCTAAAGAAGTTTATAAATCTAGAGATTATGTTTTGGTATATGACACTGAACAAGACATAAAAAATATTAAAATTAACAGGCAATTATTTGACCAAATAAACCTAAATACAGGAGGGGTAATTGTTACTTCTAAGGGGGCTAACTGCGATTTTGTGTCACGGTTTTTTACTCCACAGGCATCTATTTTAGAGGACCCTGTTACTGGATCTGCTCATTGTTCTCTGATACCTCTTTGGGCGAAGAAACTCCATAAAAAAGAACTCACCGCACAGCAACTTTCAAAAAGAAAAGGCGTTCTAAATTGTTTAGATAAAAACGACAGAGTTATTATAAGTGGTCAGGCAAGAACCTATTCTATTGGTAAAATATGGATTGAATAAACTAGAGGTCTAATTATATTTTACTTTTCTAAAAATACGCATTGCTTCTTTATATTTTATGTAGTTAGTTTTATCTTCTATGCTTTTAATATACTCTTTCGCTTTTTTTAATTGCTGAACCGCATCTAAGTATCCATGTAAAAAACATAGTAAATAATTTTTAGGTAACCTTAATGCATCTTCGTGTTCTAATACTGAAAGCGGAATTCCTGCTTCAATTTTAGAGATAATTACATTGTTATTATGGTAGATGTGCTGAATCAACATATCATCAAACAGCGGAGACTTAAATAAAAACTCTGTAACAATATCATGTTTCCCATTTTCCTTAAAATTGATAATTGTTTTTTCTAAAGGATAATATTTTTCTTCCTTGTCTAGTCCAAGAGAAATATATTCTGTAATGATAAATGAATTTTTATTATAACTTATTTGAACCTCATCTAGCGACGAAAAAAATAATCGAACTTGTTCGTTTATTAATTCAATGTCTACACGTGTGAAAAACTCTTTGCCTTCTAAAAGCTTTTTTTCTCCAGCCCAACACAACACAAATTGCTCATTAAAAACTTTGTATTGTGGATTATATTCTGGCTTATGATTATTAAAAAAATCAAAGACACCGTCTAAGGTTAGCTCTATATTATTGTTTGCATTCTTTTCTATAGCGTCAACTGTATGTTTATTAGTATCTCTAAGTTCAAAGTTCTTAGATGCAGGCATAGAATTACTTCCTCTTCTATAGAAAATAGTGTCTTTTCTATATTTCCATGCATTTTTTAGTAAAGAGGTAATATTACTATTGTAATAAATAGTTACCAATCCAATTACTTTATGTCTAGGTAAGCTTGGAAAAGGAACATTTTCATAAGTAATTTTGGGTGGGTTTTTTAAGTATGCATTTACAAGGTTCTGTATTTTGCTATCGTCAAAAAAATCTACCCCAATAATCTTATTTTCTTCATCTTCAATACCAATTATGATATAGGAATTATTGGTTGGGTTTGAATTGGAAAGTGCACAAATATGCTTTAAAAATTTACCTTTCCCTTCTTTGCTTGTTAACGATAACTTCATCTTTTTATCATAAAAACTATTCTCATCATTATGACTGAGCAAGTTCTTGATCAAAAGACGTTTATTAATCATTTTTACGGTACTTTATGGCCTTGACACTCTACTAATAAGGTAAACCAATCTTCTAACTCTAAGGAAATACTTAGTGCTTTTGTGGCATTTTCTAGCCTTGCTTTTGAAGTTGTTCCAACAACTGGCAAAACCCCTGAGGGATGCTGTAAAATCCAAGCTAATAATAATTGATCTTCCGTAGCATTGTATTTTTTTGTTAGCACATCCAACACTTTTTTTATTCGTTTGTTTGCTGCATTTGTTTCTTTAAAATAGGATCCTAAAGGACTCCATGACATGGGTATCACTTTTTTTTGTAATAACTGATCTAAGGTCCCGTTATGCATTGCTGCATGTTGTGTTAGAGAAAATTCTAGTTGATTTACAGAAATAGAAGTTGTATGATCTATTAAATTAAATTGTGAGGGTGTAAAATTAGAAACACCAAAATCAATAATTTTACCGGTCTCTTTTAATATTGAAATGGCAGCTGCAACCTCAGCTGGATGCATTAGTGGGCTAGGTCGATGAAGTAATAATAAATCTAAGTAATCTGTTTGTAACTCTTTCAAAGACTTTTCTACACTCCAAATGATGTACTCTTTTGAATAATTATAGTGTTTTATTTTATTGTCTCTTGTGCCACCATCGTGTTGGATTCCGCATTTAGAAATCAGTTGAATCTTATCTCTCTCAACACCACTATTTGATAAAGCTTTGCCAAACTCTTGTTCGGTTGTGTACTCTCCATAGATATCTGCATGATCAAAAGTGGTAATTCCGGACTCTAGAGTTATTTTTATTTGAGAAATCATTTCTTGTGTAGAAAATTGTCTCCCCCATGCTCCCCATGACATACAGCCGGCTATAATTTTTGAATATCTACTCATTTATTTTTTATTTATCATTGTTGCACTTACTTGAGCAGAAGGATATACGACCAAGTCTTCAATATTTATATGATAAGGTCTGGTGATAACAAAATGGATAATTTCCGCGATATCCTCTGGCTGCAACGCTTTATATCCCTGATATACTTTTTTTGCTCTTTCTGTATCTCCTTTAAAACGCACATCTGAAAATGCGGTTTCTACAAGCCCAGGGTGTATGGCACTAACACGAATGTTATATTTATTTAAGTCCATTCTCATTCCCTTATTAATGGCCTCTACCGCAGACTTAGATGCACAATATACATTTCCGTTTGGATACACCTCTTTTCCTGCAGTTGAGCCAATATTTACGATAAACCCACTATTTCTTTCAATCATTCTTGGCAAGATCGCTCTTGAGACATACAATAGCCCCTTCACATTTATGTCTAACATTGCATCCCAATCATTGGTGTCACCATCTTGAATAAAACTTAGGCCATGCGCATTTCCGGCATTATTTATTAATACATCAATATTTGTAAAACTTTCGGGTAGCGTCTCTATAGAATTAAAGACATCGTTTTTATTTCTAACATCAAATTGAAGCGTAATAACATCTGTTTGTTTCCCTAACGATTTTTCTAAATTTTGTAATTGATCTTTATTTCTTCCACAAAGAATTAATCTATAGTTATGTTGTGCCAAAAATTCTGCAGTGGCTTTTCCTATTCCTGAAGTAGCTCCAGTTATAAAGACCGTTAAACTCATGATTTTCTTTTTTTTAAAGATACTTGATTTTCATGATATGTGAAACGGTCTGTTATTTTTAAACATGAAAAAACCGCTCTACCTCTAGAGCGGCTTTCTTCTTGTTGATTATAAGGCATAACCAACTAAGAATCAACTAACCAAAACGTTATTATGCGTTAAATTTTTTTTTCTTTTTTCTTATAATCTTAGTTCGCTTTCTCACATCACTATTTAGAGTAGATTTAGATTTTTCCCCAGCTCTTAAAAGCTGAATAAAACCTCTACCGGAAAATTCGTAAGTTGTTCCAGAACTAATATGAAACAACTCTATTACTTGGTCATTAGCAACAGTTAACTCAAATTCTTCAACATCTCCAACATTGTACCTGAGTGTAAGAATTTTTAAATTATCAAACCCTACTACATCAAAAACCTCGTAATTTCCTGTGAAATTCCAAAATAAGTTATCAATATTTGTGCCAAACAAATCCTGAGATGAATAAAATGTCGTGTTATTTTCTGGTGTAAACTGCAAATAATGCTCGTAATCAAATGGATTAGCTATTCCAGTTACACTTATGGCTGATCTTTCCCATGCAGTATACTCTTGTAAAAAGTATTCTATATTGTCATAAAATAACATATCATAATCAAATTCATCTCTTTGATAACCGACCAAAACATAACTTATGTTTTGAAATGTATCATAAATTCTTATTTCGTTTAAAGACAACTGAACAACTTCAAAATCATGTCTACCATCTAAATCATGAAATGTTTCTAAATAAGGGCCGAAAGTGTCGTACCTACCAACTGAGATTCCAAAACCGTTACCTGTATAACCAACATCAACGATGTTATTATTAGCATACATAACTCCATTATGAAATGATAAAGTAAATGCTATCGATACAAAAGGTACATCTCCATTTCCTGTAGTTCTGTGAATATCTACATACCACAAATCATAACCAGAAATTAATTCTTCCAATGAAATAGCATTATCAATTCTATCATCTGTTTTTTCATAACAAGAGCTAAATAAAACTCCAGCGAAAAGCATGACTAAAAATATTTTGACTGTTTTCATAAGATTCAATTTTTGGTTATAAAAAAATCATTTCAAATTGCGTGCCAAAAAAAAGAGCGCGTCTAGGACGCGCTCTTTTTTTGAAAAATTCTTATCTTAATTTTTTAATGCTTCTGCTCCTCCAACAATCTCTAAAATTTCATTGGTAATTGCAGCTTGTCTTGCTTTGTTATAAGTTAAAAGTAACTCATCACGTAATTCTGTGGCGTTATCTGTTGCTTTGTGCATTGCTGTCATTCGAGCTCCATGTTCAGCAGCAAAACTATCTCTAACAGCCTTAAACAACTGTGTCTTTAAAGACTTAGGTATTAATTCTAAAACAATCTTTTCTTTAGACGGTTCAAAAATATAATCAGCAGATGCGTTGGTATCTCCTTCTACAGGTTTAATAGGTAAAAATTGCTCTACTTGTGGAATTTGAGTCGCTGCATTTTTAAATCTATTGTAGATAATTTCTATTTTATCATAGGTTCCATCTGAGTACAACTTCATGATTTTTTCAGCAACTTCTGCAACATAATCAAACGTTAAGTTATCAAAGACGTCATTTCTAGCATCAATAACTGGATATGATTTTGATAAAATATCATTTCCTTTTTTACCAATAGTCAATAAATCTACATCAACCTCTTGATAATTAGCTGCAATGTTTTGAGTAGTCTCTTTAATTACAGAAGAATTAAATCCACCACACAATCCTCTATTTGAAGTTACAACAACCAATAATACTTTAGAAACTTCTCTTTGCTTAGAATACGCACCACCAGCATCACCATCTAATGTTGCACTCAAATTTTGTAATAGCTCTGTTAGTTTTGAAGAATAAGGACGCATGGCTGTGATAGCATCTTGTGCCTTTTTCAACTTTGCAGCAGAAACCATTTTCATGGCACTGGTAATCTGCATCGTAGATCCAATGGACGATATTCTATTACGTATTTCTTTTAAGTTTGCCATTTCTAAATCTTTAAGCGTTTAGTATTTAAGCAAATTTTGCTGTGATTTCTTTTGCAGCACTTTCTAGTGTTGCAATTACTTCGTCTGTTAACTTTCCTGATTTTAAAACATCTAAAGCATCTCTATGCTTTGCGTTTAAATAATCTATGTAATCCCTTTCAAATTCTTTCACTTTCTTTACAGGAACATCCTTTAACAAGTTCTTAGAACCTGCATAAATAATAGCTACTTGATCTTCTACTGTATAAGGATCATTCTGTGCTTGCTTCAAAATTTCAACATTACGTTGTCCTTTAGAAATTACACTCATTGTTGCAGCATCTAAATCTGATCCAAACTTTGCGAAAGCTTCTAATTCACGAAACTGTGCTTGATCTAATTTTAATGTTCCAGATACTTTTTTCATTGATTTAATCTGAGCATTTCCACCAACACGAGATACAGAAATACCTACGTTAATTGCTGGACGAACACCTGAGTTAAATAAATCTCCATCTAAGAAAATTTGACCATCTGTAATAGAAATTACATTGGTTGGAATATAAGCAGATACATCTCCCGCTTGAGTTTCAATAATAGGTAAAGCTGTTAAAGAACCTCCACCTTTTACTATTGACTTTAAAGTGTCCGGTAAATCGTTCATTTCACTAGCAATCTTATCATCATTGATTACTTTTGCTGCTCTTTCTAATAATCTAGAGTGAAGATAAAATACATCTCCAGGGTATGCTTCACGTCCTGGCGGTCTTCTCAATAATAAAGAAATTTCACGATACGCAACTGCTTGCTTAGATAAATCATCGTAAATAATTAGTGCTGGTCTACCAGTATCTCTAAAATATTCTCCAATTGCTGCTCCTGCGAATGGTGCATATACTTGCATTGCTGCAGGATCTGATGCGTTCGCAGCAACTATTGTTGTGTAAGCTAGAGCGCCTCTTTCTTCTAACATATTTGCAATTCCTGCAACAGTAGATGCTTTTTGACCAATAGCAACATAGATACAGTACACTGGCTGTCCTGCATCATAAAATTCTTTTTGATTTAAGATGGTGTCTAACGCTACAGTAGATTTCCCTGTTTGACGGTCTCCAATGATTAACTCACGCTGACCTCTACCAACAGGAATCATTGCATCGATAGATTTAATACCTGTTTGTAATGGTTCTGTTACTGGCTCACGATAGATTACCCCTGGCGCTCTTCGCTCTAAAGGCATTTCATATGTTTTACCCTCAACAGGACCTTTACCATCAATTGGGTTTCCTAAAGTATCAACAACTCTTCCAACGATTCCTTCACCTGCTCTTAAAGAGGCAATTCTTTCAGTACGTTTTACTGTTGATCCTTCTTTAATAGAAGTTGAAGCTCCTAGTAAAACAACTCCAACGTTGTCTTCTTCAAGGTTTAATACAATCCCTTCTAATCCGTTTTCAAACTCAACTAACTCACCGTATTGTACATTAGAAAGACCGTAAACACGGGCAATACCATCTCCAACTTGTAGAACACTTCCTACCTCTGCCAATGATGCATTTGCATCAAAATTTGTTAATTGTTGTTTTAAAATTGCTGAAACTTCAGCTGGTTTAATTGCTGCCATCTTTTAGATTTTGATGTAGATTTAAATTTTTGGAATATAATGACTGTTGTCAAATTCCTTTCTTAATTCATTTAAATGATTAGAGATACTTGCGTCGTATTGCACATCTCCAACCCGTAAAATAAACCCTCCTAAAATAGACGGATTTACAATATTTTCTAAGCTAGCTTTATTGTTGGTTAGTTCAACAATTTTTGCCATTACCTTAGTTTCTAATTCTGTTGTTAATGGAATTGCTGTTGTAACCTTTGCTACCTGGATGCTCTTTGAATAATCATATATGATTGAATATTGTTTGGCTATGGATAGCAACATATTCATTCGTTTATTTTCTTGTAACAAATCAAAAATTCCTAAAGAAATAACATGTATTTTATCAGAAAATATTTTGATGAGAGCGTTTTTCTTGTCAGAAGACTTAATTACTGGACTTTTTAGCATAATTTCCAAATCAAGATTCTCAGAAATAGTGGATGCAATTAACTGCATATCTGCATTTACTTCTGTCTCAACCGATTTCTCTTTGGCTAGATTCAAAATTGCTTTTGCGTAACGTAATGCGGGTCTTGCGTCTTTCATTCTTTTACTTTAAAGTAACTTCTTTTAAAATTCCTTCAACTAGTTTTAGCTGCTCTTCTTTAGAAGTTAATTCTTTTTTAATCACTGTTTCTGCAATGCCAATAGATAAGTCTGCTACTTGCTTTTTTAATTCAGCTAAAGCTGCTTGTTTTTCCTGTTCTATAGACGCTTGTGCGTTTTCAATGAGTTTGGAAGTTACCTCTTTTGCTTCTTCTTTTGCATCAGAAATCATTTTGTCTTTAATCTCTCGTGCGTCTTTCATTAATGCATCTCTTTCTGCTCTGGCATCTTTTAATAACTGTTCGTTGCTAGCATTTAAATTTTGCATTTCCTTTTTAGCATCTTCTGCTGAAGCTAAAGCATTTTTAATTCCGTCTTCTCTTTCATTAACAGAATCAAGTATTGGTTTCCAAGCAAACTTTTTTAATAAAAGAACCAATCCTACAAAAAGAATCAGTTGCCAAAAAAACAATCCAACAGAAAAATCTCCGATTAATTTATCCATAATATCTAATGTATACTGTTTTTAAATATTTTTTGTTTAATGTGAGTAAAAAGTCATAGCCAACCGCTATGACGTTTTACTCTAAAATGTTAGCTTATACCGCAAATAATGCAGCAAATCCAATACCTTCAATTAAAGCCGCTGCAATAAGCATCGCTGTTTGGATCTTCCCAGTCGCTTCTGGCTGACGAGCAATTGCTTCCATTGCTTTCCCTCCAATTTGACCAATACCGATACCAGCTCCGATTACTACTAATCCTGCTCCGATAAAATTTAAACCTGTCATAATATATATTTAAAATTAAAAAATTCTTTTTGTTGATCTCAACTTAATGATGATCGTGTTCTTCTACTGCCGACCCAAAATAAAGAGCAGACAACATTGTGAAAATATAGGCTTGTAAAGCCGCTACTAATAATTCTAGTATTCCTAATACCATAGCCAATAAAAATGATAATGAACCCCCCAACCAATTTTGAGCAATAAAAATCATTCCTAAAATGCTCATCAATACGATATGTCCTGCGGTTATGTTTGCATACAAACGAATCATTAGAGAAAATGGCTTAATAAAAGTTCCTAATAATTCAATTGGCATTAATATAAATTTCATAGGTGTAGGAACTCCTGGCATCCAAAAAATGTGTTTCCAGTAATCTTTTTTTGCCGTGGCAGTTGTAATAATGTAGGTAATGATTGCCAAACAAAATGTAATAGCAATATTATTAGTAACATTTATCCCTAACGGAGTTAGCCCTAATAGGTTAATAATCCAAATAAAGAAAAATACCGTGAGTAAATAACTCATGTATCTTTTGTAATGCTTTTCACCAATATTAGGTCTAGCAATATCATCTCGTATGTATATCACTATTGGCTCTAGTAAGCGCCCCATTCCTTTTGGCATAGACTCATTGTTATTGTAGGCCCTTGCCATGCGGCTGAACATAAAAAACATAAGGATTCCAACCATAATCACAGTAAAAACATTTTTTGTGATAGAAAAATCTAATGGCTTACTGTTTGTTGCATGATGATCTGCATCATAAGTTATGGTCCCTGCAGCATCTGTTTTGTAAATTTTACCATGATCTAACTTGTAATAATTTTCTCCAGATTTTGCGATAGTTTCACCGTGATGAAACTTTGAAGACATAAAAATGTTTAATCCATTATCCCATAAAATAACCGGCAAAGGAAATCCAACATAAACATGCTCTCCATTATCACTTGTGTAAGAAAACAAGCTGAAATCATGGGAATCTAAAAGGTGATGAGGAATATACTCTTCTACTTCTTTTTCTCTTTGCTCTTTTGTTTTTTCAGTTCCATGAGCTTTTTCTTCTTTTGATTTATCTATTGCAAAAGATACAATTGAAAATAAAAAGAATACTAGGGTTAACGCTTTTATTGTTATTTTTCTATGCATTTCACTCTAAATAATAGTGGCTTAAAAATCGATGCAAATGTAAGTCTTTATCCTAAAAAGAAAAACTATTTTAAAATTTATTTTAATAGGCTTTCCCTAAGAAGCTGTAAGGGTTTATTATTGAATATTGTTTAGCCATTTAGATAGACTAAAAATCTCTATTGTGTGGGTAAAAAAGTAAGGAATAAAGAATGTGAAGAACTCTGGTTTTGAAATAAGACCATCAGCATAAAATGGCTTATATAAAAATAAAATAAATAGCCCAAATTTAATAACACTTCCAAATAAAAAAACAAACCCTAGTTGATTTTTAAATTTATTTCTCAAAAGAAATAGCATTAAAAAAATTATAATTGCTGATGCGGTATTAATACCGTACGAAAAAACTATCTCGTTATTAAAAAGTGGAAATTCTAAAGCATTTAAGATAAGCAAGTGTATCACAAAAACTAATGTTGTGAACACAAATAACCTCACTAAAAATTTTGTAAGTATAGGGTTCATTAAGAATTGGTCCTATTCAATTGTTTAACCGTAAGATAAAGTGAAATCCCAACACCAACCAAAGTGCTAACTATAATATAAGCTCTATCTCCATTATTGTAAGTGCGGTCTAGCCATTTACCTAGCACTACAAAAAGGTAAATTGTTGCTCCCATTTGAAAAGCAACTCCAGTAAGTATCAATGCGTTTTTAAGCGGTTTTCTCGGAGAGTTTTTGCTGCTCATTAGGCTTGTTAAGTTCTTTAATTGCTCCTCTCATAGAACAAGATGCATTAAATGTTGCGCCTGGCTCTACAGACAGTTTTCCAATAACTACATCTCCAGAAATAACAGCAGTAGCTTTAATGGTAAGTGTTTCTTGTACTAGTAAGTCTCCTGAAAATTTTCCTTCTATATCCGAATTTACAGCATCTATTTTCCCTTTTACGGAACCCGAAACCCCAATAATAACTCGTCCTTTTGTTTTAATATTTCCTTCTAGAGTTCCATCTATTCTAAAATCTCCTTCAGAAATAATATCTCCAATGATAGCGGTGTTTTTTGCGACTACATTTATTTCCATAACCTTCGGTTTTTGTGTTTTTTCTTTAGTGCTGAACATAGACATTTTTTATTTAAGTCTTTTCATAATTTCCAAGGCTTTTTTACCTTGCTCTGTTTGCGGATAACCTATCGCAACTTTCTCTAAGGCAGCAATATACGAATCTTTATTTTGATATTTACCAATAGCATATGCTTTTAGCAGTTCAAATTTAGACACTAAAATAGATCCTTCTGCGAGGGTTGGAATTGTCATGTCTATAAAACAGATTGCATCTTCAAAAAAATCGTCTTTATATAGTCGATACGCAATTTCATATACTTCAGAATCTTCATCAACTTCTTTCTCTTTTGAAAGTTCAATCTCTGGATTTAAAATAATTTTTGAAAAAGGAGAATCTGGATATGAGTTTACAATGAAATTTTTATACTCAATAGCTTTGGAATTTCCACTCAACAAGTAAAGTTGATACAAATGATAATTTGCTGGCAAAATTAATTCTTTATCAGGCTCAGACACTAATAGTCTTTCTAAATTTCTAATCGCTTTTTTAGGGTTTTTGAACTGTTCTTTATAAATTAATCCTAATTCAAATAATGCAGTATTTCTATCAAAGGCTATAGAGTCTAGTTCTTTAGCTGATGATGGAACTGTTTCTAAATACGTAGAAATTTCATAACGTGGGTTTTTAATAGTTTTAGCGATATCATTATCTACATTGGATTCATTAACCAATATAGATTTATCTGATATTCTCCAATTGTCTTCTAACGGTCTATTGCCCCATACACGTTTAAATTCACCTTTGCCAAAACCTAAAGATTGTGAATTATAAAAATACCATTTCCCTTTAGCATCTGTAGATTGGAGTCCTCCTCCAAAAGAGCTTCCAAAAGAAATTTGATTTAACTTTTTTTGAGCTAACTCTTCATCTTCTTTTTTAATTTTATCAATATAATCCTGGAAATACTTCTCTAATTGTTCTTTTGGTAAAGCCGCAAGAATTAAAATACTATCGTTTTTTTGAAGATTTTTTTCATACATAACAAGTGATGATAAATTCTTTGCCCTTCTCTCAAATCTTTTAATTCTCAGTGTGTTTTTATTATTGGCAACCTGAAGTATACTGTCATAATATGCTCCTGAAGTTACATAATCTAGGTTTTTAAAATAGATTTTAGCAAGCTGCTCGTAGCTATATGTTTTTTGTTTAGCACCTCCATTTTTAGCACGTAATGATTTGTTATAATTAAGAATAGCGAGACTAAGACTATCTCTTTCTTGCTCTAAAACAGCCACTTGATAATAAATCTCATCTAAATATGGCCTATTGTCTCTATTTTTTATTAATTTTTTGTACCGCTCTAAAATTGCTAATGAAGATGAATCCGAAACGGAGTTTTTAGCCAATTCTATTGCAGCATGGATTTTATATTTATAAGGAGCTTGTTTAAAGTTTATAAGCTTTTTAAAAACAATTGATGCAGTGTCTTTGATTTTATCTAAACTATATAGTTGACCTAAAACAAATAAGTTTCTAGCTCTTTGAGTCTTGTTTTTTGAAGTTTTAGTTGCTTCCCAAAGATAGTTTCGTACTGTATTTATACTGTCAAGCTTGGTATATGCCATAGCTAGCGCAGTATTAGCATCTTCTCTAATAAAATCTGGTAAATCTGGTTTTCTTAGGAGAATCTCGAGGGTTTCAATTGCTAATTCTTCATTTTCTATTCTAATGTGAGCTTTTGCTCTCCAGATCTTTGTTTCATTAATTAAACTTGCGTTTGGATAATTTGCAATAATATAGTTGTAAGCATCTATTGCAGGAATGAATCGTTCTGTATAATATCTAGATTTTCCCAATAAAAGATAGGCATCGTCTATTTTTTTATTACGCTCTTTCCCATTAATGTTCATGGAGTGTTTTTGAATTGCTTTTACTGCTTTTTGCTCTGCAATATCAAAAGGGGTTAATTGTTCTTCAGGCGCTGCCTTTGCGTTTGTATTATTATTAAAATCAAAACCAATTCCTGGATCTTTAGCACCGGTTGATAATATTGGAATTCTAAATTTAGTGTTTTCAAAAGACAAGGGTTCTATGGGAAGTAATTCAAAAAAATCATCTTCATAGTTTAAGTTAATTTCACTTAACCCTTGATCAAAAGCAACCCCTCCATTATATAAAATATTATATTGAGTAGTAAGGGCATTATAGTTTCTATTTAAAAATGCATCTTTCTTTGTGCTACAAGAAATGACGAACAAGAGCACACTTAAAAATCCTATTTTTTGAATATTTTTCATGGAATGTAAAGCTGTTTATTACAACTTATTCATAGTGAATATATTGTAATACAGATTGTAAAAATAACAATAAAACTATTAGTCGCTTTCTTAAACTGAAAAATAGCTCTCTAGCTCTTTTAAAGTTTCTTGAGAAGTTTCAATATCCTTGACCAAATGGCCTTTATCTAAAACAACAATACGTTCACAAACCTCAGTTACATGGCTTAAGTCATGGCTAGATACAAGAACGGTAATCTCTTTGTTTTCGGTTAGGGTTTTTAAAATCTTCTTTAAACGTATTTGTGTTGTAGGATCTAGGTTTGCAAAGGGCTCGTCTAAGATTACTACTTTTGGGTTCCCCATCATAGCAGCAATAATCCCTGCCTTTTTTTGATTTCCTTTACTCAAGTCTCTTAAATATTTTTTCTTTCCTAAAACTTCGTCATTAAAAAACTCTCCAAACTGAGTTAAAAATAGTTTTACATCAGCTTTATTCATCCCTCTCAAATCTCCTATAAAATCAAAGTATTCGTCTGGAGTTAAATACCCAATTAAAAATGACTCATCAATAAAAGACCCTGTAAAGTTTTTCCATGCTTCGCTTTGGTTTACAACAATATCATGATTAGTGATTGAACCCTTTGTGGGTCTTATCAAATCTAACAACATATTAAAATATGTAGTTTTCCCAGCTCCGTTGTTGCCAACCAAACCAAAACTTTGACCTGTAGGGATTTCTAAAGATGCTATATTTAATACCTCTACTTTACCGTATTTTTTTGAAAGTTGCGTAGTTTCTATCATAGTTTTTTAATTTTCTTGTTTGAATGCGTGAATCATTACGTATTTATTAGTAATATATTTTTTTGTGATGGCTGCCATGAACTTTTTGTGAAGAGCAATACCAATAAAGCCCATAACAGCAATAGTTGCAGTAGCAATTTCAAAACCAATTAACCAGTTAATTAAACCAAAAATTGCCATTGGTAAAATCATTAATGGAATACCAATAATCCATTGAACAGCTCCCGTACCTTGAAAATTAAAGGCTGCTTTTTCATCTAAATTTATTCTTTTTCTATTAAAAGTTCCCCCAAGCAGAATCACGTGTGTGTTAACACCTAAATTATAAATCATTGCTGCAAAATGAACTAATAACACTTTCCATCCAAAATAAATATATGGAATCCCTAGAACAAAAAGCGCTACAACACTTATAGCCATGATGGTAAATTTAGATTTTAAATAACGTTCATATTTAAAGTTTTGACTCATTAACATGTTAAAATAACCACTATCCCAAGCAGGAATAAACTGACCAAAATTGATTAACAAAGTTCCTGTGGAAAAGATACCCACCAATACATAAATAAACTCCATGTCTGCGTACATTGGATTAGGATAGAAAAAAAGACCGTACAATAAACCCATAGCAATCATCCAAACTGATGATTTTGTG
>Ga0209666_1001238_pt1 | contig 19585 bp, 12 predicted proteins | sample SaaInlV_125m_DNA_FD_184679 | JGI IMG/M metagenome (GOLD analysis project Ga0209666, IMG submission 184679) | Marine microbial communities from expanding oxygen minimum zones in the Saanich Inlet - Saanich Inlet SI037_S3LV_10m_DNA (SPAdes)... | ecosystem: Environmental > Aquatic > Marine >...
GCGCGACTCGAGCGCGCGCGCCGCGCGTCGGCTCGCGCGCGCGACGATCGCCGACATCCGCGTCGAGCGCTGGCGCCGGCCGCGCGCGCGCGCGACGCGACGCGCGCGCGCGATCGAGCGACGCGCGCGCACGCGGGTGTCTCGCGGCGTTCGACCGACCGACCGACCCGAACGCGCGCGTACACAATATCATAATCGCCAAAGAGCCATAGACGCGCGCGACGTTCGGGCGAAATTCGACCGCGAACGTAAATCTCTGCGTCGTGTGGGCGAACAGTGCGACGCTCGGACAATCGAAGTCGAACGCGCGTTCGAAACGCGCGTCGAAGGATTCGCGCGCGAATCGCGACGGCGCGCGCGCACGACGCGACGCGCGACGCGCCGAGAGCGCGAGGAGGGATGGCGCGCGACGCGCCGAAAGCGGTCGAGGACGACGAGGGGCTGGCGATGGCGATCGGACTGGACGTGGGGATGCGATTGGCGACGCGCGGGACGCGCGACGGGGATTCGGACGCGAACGTTGACGAGGAGGAGGACGACGACGACGGGGTGCTGCGAGCGATGGATCGATTGGGAACGAGGGACGAGGCGCTGCTGTCGAGGGTCGGGGCGCTCGGGACGCGAGGCGAGGGCGAGGGCGAGGGCGAGGACGAGGCGAAGGCGGGGGGGGAGACGCGCGCGGACGACGCGACGGCGGACGCGGCGAACGCGCAGGGTTCGAGGGCGCTGCAGATACTCAAGGTGAATCCGCAGGTGAGGAACGCGGAGTCGGCGCAGATGTTTCTACCGGCGATTCATAAATCGCTCGCACCGAAGATTCGGACGGAGATGAAGACGAGCACGTTTCGACCGCAACTTCCCGCGTGGGCGGCGACGAAGAAGGATAGTTTGGAGATTTCGGGAGACGTGGACGCGGTGTCGACGGCCTTGGACGCGAATCAAAAGTTTCAGCAAGACATATCTACCCTGTTGCGGGCGTTGGATGAGAAGATGGAGAGGAACGAGCGCTTGATCACGATGGTTACGCGTTGGAGAAATCGCAAGGGTCGTCGCGTGCACTGGTCGCTGCGAGAGGCCATGATGGACTTGTGGGGGCAGAAGAGCGATTTGTACTTCAGAGTGCCTTCGGCGTGGAATCCATCGAGCCGCGCGAGCGCATCGCTTCATTCGGACGACGCCACAGGGATCATGTCTCAGGCGACGCTGCAAAAGCAAATCACGCCGAACGCGGACATGCTTCGTCTTGGCTGGGCAAATTTGGTGGAAAAGATACCGCTTTCGTACGCCTCGCATTGTCGAGCTTGGACGCCCAAGGAAGACGCACAGCTGAGAAAAGGTGTGCACTTCCAGCTGCAACAAGCCCGTTTACTCACGGATCAGCGCATGAGTCTGGAAGAGCTTGCGGGAATGTCAGTGCAACCGCTCAGCGCGCTCCTCCAGCCGGGCGGTTTGGACGTCGTCTTGCGCGATTCCGAAGCCATCGATTGGGGCGAAGTGGTTCGCATGCACATGCCGTTGCGCACCGTGGATGATTGTCGATTACGGTGGATGAACGTCGTCGACCCGCGAATCTGTCCAGAAGCGTGGACGGACAAGGAAGACGATATGCTCATCGAACTCGCCGAAGGATGGGAGACGAAGAGGAATTGGACCTTGATCGCCGAGGAGATTTTCGCGGCCAAGATCACGCCCGGAAAACTTCTTCGCTCGCCGCATCAGTGCGCGATGCGCTACCAAGCGGAATGGAATCCGTCGCTGGTGAAGAGCTCATGGACGCCGGAAGAAGACGCGTTCATTTTGCGTTGGATCAAGGACCACGGCGTCGGACACTGGACTAAGCTCGCCCGTCTGCTGCCGGGTCACACCGGGCAGCAACTTCTTCATCGTTGGCGTCGGATCCAGCCCACGAGGCGCACGGGCGCGTGGACGGAAGAGGAAGACGAAGCGTTGCGCGTCGCCGTCGGCGCGTACAAGCAGGGTGAGCGAATCAAATGGTCGTTGGTTCAAGAGCACGTCCCGACGCGCACAGACGTGCAGTGCCGCGAGCGTTGGACGGGTGTACTCGATCCTGGCATCAAGACTGGACCATGGACTGAGGAAGAGGACGCGGCGTTGATGGCGGCCATGGGTCCCCACTGGCAGGAGAACGGCTTCAACGAATGGGCGCGTCTCACCGCGGTTCTGCCTGGTCGCACTGGGAAGCACTGTATGCGACGCTGCCGCGCGCTCGCAAAGAAACAGAACGACGACGGCGAGGCTTCTCACCAAGGCGGAGGCGAACGATCGTCGGCCGCAAAATCGAAGAACAAAGCGACGACGACGAAGAAGAAGCGCGCTGCGGCGACGACCACGGCACCCGTCGCGGAGCCCGCTCTCGAAGAGCCGGTCGACGACGCGCTTGGCACCGACGAACATCCACCGACTGCGAGGAAGAAGGCTCCCGCTCGACAGAAGACTGCGAAGACCACAGCTTCTAAGACGGCGTCCATCGCATCGCCGAAAACGCGCGATGACAAAGCGCCCGTTGTCGAACCCGAGCCGAAGAGACCGCGAAGAAGTACGCGGACGACGTGAGCGAGCGTGCATTTTTTGCGACGCGACGTAGTCAACCAGCACTAGATAGAACGACACGAACGATACGAGGTTGTAGTAGAACAGAAAATAACAAACGACGAAGACGACGATGACGAAGGCGGCAGTAGGGCTGATAAATTTCATTCAGAATTGACGTTAGAGGTTTACAAAAAATGTGTAAAAGCTTGAATGGCGAATTCAACCCGACGCGCGTGCTCGGAGAGAACTCAATCTCATGACGAGATTGATGAAGCAGAATCAGAAAGATTCGACGCTTAGCTCATGCGAGCGGCGGCTTCGAGAGTCGCTTCGAACGCCTTGGCGCACGCGGCTTCGTCCGGCTTGCCGGCGCACGCCTGCTCCATGGCTTGCAAGTCGCCGTTGCCGAGCTCGAGAGCAATGTCGGACGGGATCAAGTTCAAGCCATCGACGAGTTCTTGCGCGATCATACCCGAGATGGAGATCATCGCGAGGCGGCCGTTGTTGAGCTCCTTCAATCGAAGTTCATCGAGTTCTTCCTCGGACTTGCCTCGGCCGAGGCCGAGCGGGTCGAAGTTCAAGTCGCCCGGCGTGTAGCCATCCTTGAGCAAGAAGAGCTTGTCGGATTGACCCGGATCTTGCCAGCCCGCTTGCACGCGCGTGGATTCGGCGATCGCGATCGTCGCGCCGATCGCGAACCAGAACGGCGTCGGCACTTGTTGGAAGTGGTTCACCGCCGGCCCCGTCACCTGCGCGTCGAACAAAAAGCTCGACCCCTCGACTTGTTCGCCGACCAAGAATCCCACCGTCGCGAGCATCGACACGCGACCGTGCGTGAGCTCCGCCTCGCGGTATCGCTGGAGCGACGCCCCGTCGATGCCGTTGCAGAATCCGAGCACGTCGAGTCCCTCCGGGAACGGCGCCGACGCCCCGACGAGTCCCGCCGCGGTGGCCTCTTGAATGTTCGCGTAGTTCTTACCCTTCGTGAACACGTCCGCGGACGCCGCGCGGACGGTGGGCTTGACGCTCATGGCGTTGACGACGACCGGAGACATTGTGTGTTGTCGGTGTGTGAGTTCGTGCGTTACAGTGACGCGCGCGTCGCGCGATCGGTCCGCCGATCCCCTCGGATTATCCCTTCGATGACGTCACGCGACGTCACGCGTTTCGCGTTCGTGTGGTCGAGGCGCCTCGCGCGAGGCGTCCCTGTTTTGAGCGTTCACGACTCGGGAAGTATCGCGGTGTGTGAACAAACAGTGCGGTGGTCACGTTCCGTGTAGTAGTGTCGCGCGAGTGACGGCGTTTCATACGAGCGGTCGGCGTCGCGACGCGCGACGCGTCGCGGCGACGCGCGAGACGCGCGCGCGGGGACGGACGCGATCGCGCGATCGCGGCGCGCATGCGAGGCGCGAACGCGAACGCGAACGCGAACGCGAACGCGCGCGCGAACGCGAACGCGTCGAATCGAATCGGTGGCGCGATTGCGCGATTGGACTCGATTTGATTCGTCGTCGACATGTCGCGCGACGGAAGCGCGCCGACGCGAAACGAGACGTCGAGGGCGACGATGGCGTTCGCGGCGGCGATGCGCGCGGACGAGGCGAGCGACGAGGCGCGAGCGGCGGCGGGGAGGGCGCTGCGGGACGCGCTGGCGCGAGGCGCGGAGACGAACGGACGCGAGACGAGACGCGTGGTCGAGGGCGTGCGCGCGGGGCTGGCGCGGGGAGGGCGCGCGCGGACGGATGCGTTCGATGCGTTCGGGGCGGCGTGCTGCGCGGTGAGGGGAGAGACGTTCGGGGAAGAGGTGGCGGCGGAGGTGGCGACGCGCGCGAGCTCGAGCGACGCGGGCGACGACGCGAGTCACGTCGCGAAAGGGCTCGAGGCGTTGCGGTTTTACGTGCTACAGTGGGACGGGAGGAGTGCGGCGGTGACCGCGGCTGTGGTGGCGTCGATCGCGCCCGCGGTGAAGTTTGCGGCGAAATCGATCGACGCGGGGGAAACCGCGGCGCCTTCGGAAGCGGCGACGCAAGCGGCGCTGTTCCTCGCGACCGTGTGCGTAGTGTGCGGAGACGTGGACGAATTGCGCGAAGGTTGGCGAGCAAAGGCGCGCGGCGTCCTCGACGCAGCGCCGATTTCCGTCCAAACATTGCTCGGGCCGCGCGCGAGTCGCGCCTCGCGCGCGTCGGCGAACGAGGCGGCGAGGCGCGCGCTCCGCCGCATCGCGCAAGTCACGGCGCCCGTCGAAGCTTCGCCCGCCGCCGTCGCCGAGCCATCATTGCGAGAGTCGTCGCCGGCGCCGGCGCTGGCGATGAACGATCCCGTGACACCGTTGCCGCCTTCGCGAGACGCTTCGGCGTCGGCGTCGCCTTCGACGTCCGACGACTCGCGCAAAGCTCCCGCGGCGGACGCTTCGTTCGCGACACGGCGGCACTTCGACTGCACGATGTTGGCCGAACCACTTGACGCAAACGTGACCGTCGACGCGATGTTTTCGTACCAAATTGATGGCATGTGCGCGTATTCAGAGGCTTTCTGCGACACTCTCGTGGCGGCGGCGAAGTGGGTTCGCAAATGTAGAGCGACGTTACGGCGAAGCACACTGCTTAAGCTGAATTCGACAAGTAACAGAGCGATCGAGCACGCGCTCAGGGTAGTTTTAGACGCGAACGTGCTCGCGTTGACGAGCTTGACGCGGCTGGCGAAGATGGTCGGCGAGCGAAAGCTTTTGCTTGCGAATCGAGATAAGGCTTTCATCGCTTCAAAGAACGTTGAGGCTTGGGTTCACAGCGGTTTTGCGCTTCTCAGAAGCGCGGCGCGGCAAGATTTAGGCCTTAGTGCTTTCGCGGTCGTCGCACTCGCGACACATGAGCCGAGCAGTAGATATAAAAGCTTGGGTGCCAATCACGGCTTCCCTGGCGCAATTTCGGCGCGGATGGCGTTTCTTCGATGGTCGCGCGTCATGTACGCGCACAGAGCCGAGGCAAAAGCCGAACTTCTGGCGTTGGTGCATTACGAGCAAACGCTCATGACGAAAGCATTTCGTACGTTGAGCGAGTATGCACCGTATCATCGTCAACAAGCAAACGCGCTCGCATTGAAGTTTGGTTTGCGGTGGCGAGCTAACGCTCAGTTGAGTCGCGACCGCGAGCCGTTCGAACACACCTTTGGCATCACTACGCCGTTATCGCAGCGATCATCGACGGCGCGCTCTTTGTCTCAGCACCATGGCGCATCTTCAGTACCGTGGGCGCCGTCCGTCGGCGCGCTGGGTAGTTCGCGTGCAAAAACGCGCCGCACTCGAAGCGTCGTGAGTCGAAGTTCGTACAAGTCGATCGGTGACGAAGGTGAGATTTTGGACTTCGACGTCCCGCACATCGTCTTCAACGAATCGCAAACAATCATGTATGAGGCGTTCCAAGCGTGGATCGATCACACGTACGAACAGCTTCTCACCGGGCCGAGTTTGGTGGCGAAGGAGCACAGGCGCGCGGTATTGTTGCGCAAATCCTTTAAAGCCATGCGTCGATACGTAGTTCGAAGCGTCGGCGTGCGCGAAAAAGCCGTCGCGATCGAAGTCGCGGTCAATAAGCTGGACTTTTACGTATGCGGCGGAGCCGCCTTCCGTAAATGGGTCGCTGGCGTTAGATACATCAAGCGTCTGTACACCTTCGTCGACGGCGAAGTCGAGCGATGGCGAAACGAGCTTCGCGTGAATTGCTTCCGCGCCTGGCGCGAAGTAGCGGCTTCGGGCGCACGAACGACGCTCTGGGAAGAACAAACGTGGGCAGATATCACGCCGAAGCTCGAGCACAACCGTCGTCGCGTGTGGTTGCGGCGATGGGTCAACGCAACTCAAGCGTCGCTGGAAGAACGATTCGCTGAGGCGCGAACGTGGAGACGACGACGCTTGCTTCTTGCCTGGCGAACCGTCGCCGGCGAGCTCGTGGTGAAACGGATGGTGGCAGATACTATAGACAAACTCGCGCGATTAGAAACATAATGTAAAACAGAGATCTAGTTGTTGAACTTGCGCGGCTTGGTCGGGTACAGCGGCTCGCGAGGCGTGTTGATGCACCAAATCCCCCATACGAGCGTCGTGGCGATGGTCAACCACACGGCCAACGGCGCGATAACGTATCCCGCGGTGGGCACCACCTTGTAGTACTGGTACACCACGTTATACGCCGATCCGACGACGAAGAGCACGCCGACGGCGGCCACTCCGAGTTTCTTCTCGACGTTGTTGATGCTGTTCCACGTGTCGCCGATGGATAGATGCGCCACGAGCGCCAATATGGCCGGGTGCGTCACCACTCCGGTTTGCGCGAACACCAACATCGTCGATAACGCGCGCAAAAATCCCATAGATATCCAAACCAACGGGAACACGATCGCCGGCGGCGTCCACGACGGTCGCTTCTTCTGCTTCTTCGCCAACCGCTCGTTCGCAATCTTCGGTCTCGACGCGTTCAGCGGCGAAAACACCCGCGAGCGAAACGCCAGCATGAAAAACATCACCGCCACGATCGCTTTCGCCGCGCCGAGGTTCGTCGCGTGCAGGCTCGCCAACGCGTACTTTTGCGCCGCCGCGAGCGCGAGCGCGATCCCCCCAACCTCCGCGCACGTCGCCAGCGCGTACTTCACCAGCGCCAGCGCGTCCACGTCTCCAGTGCGCACGACCCACGAATCGATCCACGCCTGCGCGCGTCGCGCGCGATCGAGCGTCGCCGCGTCTTTGGGCGAGCGCGACATGAACGCCGTCCCCGGCCCTCCTCGAAAAGACACGCTCCCGACGCTCGCGCGCGCCGCGCCGGCGCCGGCGCCGCGTCGCGCGCGTCGCGCCTTCGTTCGCGTCGTCAGCGCCGCGGGCGCGCCGCGAAACGCGCCGCGCGCCGTCGCGAGGGCGTCCATCGGTCGTCGCGCGCTGAAGTGTGGATAACGACGCGCGCGCGCGCCGCACAGCTCGACGCGCGCGCGCGCGCTCGAACGCGCCGTCGGATCGACGAGACATCGCGCGCGCACATGTCGCGCGCGCTCGCGGACGCGCGCGCGCCTCGGAGCGCGCGCGCGAGCGTCGCGCGCGCGCGCGGCGGGAAACCTCGTCGCGGTCGCGCGACGCCGAACGCGTCGCCGCGCGCGGGCGCGCGCGCGGGCGCCGGAACCGCGCGCGCGGTCGCGATGGACGGCGTCGACGTCGTCAACGTCGATCTGGGCGATCGATCGTACCCGATCTACATCGGGACGGGGCTGCTGGACGACGGGGACGCGCTGCGCGCGCACGTCGCGGGGTCGACGGCGCTCGTGGTGACGAACGAAACCATCGCGGGGCTTGGATACCTCGATCGCACGGTGAAAGCGCTCACGGCGAAGGATTCGAAACTGCGCGTGGAGACGGTGGTGCTGCCGGACGGAGAGGAGCATAAGAATTTGGAGGTGCTGAACGCGGTGTACACGAGGGCGCTGGAGACGCGACTCGACCGCGGGACGACGTTCGTGGCGCTGGGGGGGGGCGTGATCGGTGATATGACGGGATACGCCGCGGCGTCGTATCAGCGCGGGGTGAAGTTCGTGCAAATACCGACGACGGTGATGGCGATGGTGGATAGCTCGGTGGGGGGGAAGACCGGGGTGAACCACGCGCTCGGGAAGAATATGATCGGGGCGTTTTATCAGCCAGAGTGCGTTTTGATCGATATCGATTCGTTGAAGACGCTTCCCGATCGAGAGTTCGCGAGCGGGATCGCAGAGGTGGTGAAATACGGTCTCATTCGCGATGGGCCGTTTTTCGAATGGCTCGAGGCGAACGTCGATAAGCTTCTCGCGCGCGACACGCAAGCCATCGCGTACGCCGTCGAGCGATCGTGCGTGAACAAGGCGGAAGTCGTCGCCGCGGATGAGAGGGAGGGCGGCGTTCGAGCGACGCTGAATCTTGGGCACACGTTCGGTCACGCGATAGAAACCGGTCTCGGCTACGGCGAGTGGTTGCACGGCGAAGCGGTGAGCGCCGGTATGTGTATGGCGGCGGATATGTCTCTTCGACTCGGTTGGATCGACGCCTCGCTCAAGGAGCGCACGATCGCCTTATTGAACAAGTGCAAAACCCCGATCGACGTCCCTGAAAAGATGACGGTTCAAATGTTCATGGACTTGATGGCGGTGGATAAGAAGGCTGCGAATGGGAAATTGCGCTTGATTTTGTTAAAGGGCGAGCTCGGCGAGTGCGTCTTCACTGGGGACTTCGACCAAAGCAAGCTCCAGGAAACCTTAGACGCGTACGTCAAGTAAACACTTTGAAATAAATAAAACGACTGTACCGATCATATGAAATTCTTTTACAATGATGTTAACCTCGTGCGAGCTAAACCTCGTGCGAGTCTTGTGGAGGCCGCGGCGCGAACGGAGGAGGCGGGCCTCGGCTTCCTGGCGGCGGGCCTCGGCCTGGTGGTCCTCGGCCTCTTCCTCGGCCGGGCGGCGGTCCTCGACCTGGATATCCTCTACCAGGCGGAGGGCCCCGTCCGCGTCCACCGCTCATGTTCGGCGCGAGTGCATTTGACATCGGTGGTGCGCTTGGTGGCGCCGAAAGTTGAGGCGGCGCGGCTGCCGGAGGCGCCCGTTGCCATTGCGGAACGATGGGCTTGTTCGTCGCTGGATTTCCCATCATGACGAACGGTGCATTTGTCGCGGCAGCTTCACTATCAGGAGTATCATTCGCCATCTCTTCCATGGACTGGCCGCCATGATCCGTCAAACTCATCGATCGCGGAATACCATTCGCCACGCCAGACTGGTGCGTTCCAAACGGTTCACCCGCGTGCGGCACTTGCGTAGGGAGGTCAGCCATGTGCGGCGGCGGATTACTCATCGAGGCGTATGGATTACCGAAGGTAGGCGCGTACTGTGACACACCGTTAGCTCGGGGCGACTCGACCGGGGAGGGGATCCCGGTCGGCCCCGCGCCCATCGGCGGCGCCATCATGACTGGCGGCGCCAACGCGTTGCCCGTGTTGTAATGCGTCGCGGCATCCGCGTGCTGCAACGGTGGGACATCTCGGCGTCGCGGTGAGTCGGGTTGGTTTGGGTGTGACAAAGGAGCCGCAGAGCGCGGTGGTGGACCCTTCCATTTGCCTTGTGTTCCCGAATTCTTTGCGCCGCCACCCAGAAGTACGCTCACGACGCGCATCAAAATAAGCGTCAACACGATGGGCGGCCCAAAAATCGTTGCGTTGACGCCGAAAGTGATCAAATCTTTGTTGGAAGCGAGAGCGGTACCCATGATGGAGTCTACCTTCACTGCAACCGACGTGAACGTCTCGTCACACAGCTCCATGAACGAAAGCAACTTGTTTCCGTGCTTGGTTTTCCACGCTTGATGAAGAATGCCTTCCATGACACGAGTCACGAAATTGATGATGAACATGACAAAGGGAGAGACAAACGTCCAAGCTCGACCAAAGCTCGATCTTATCATGTCGAATCCAGACGGATTACCCCGTGTATCGTAAAACTGAGACGACTTAGACTCTTGCTCGTGTGTAATTTTCGCGTCTTCCTCATTCCAGTCCAAATCCTGTATCAATCCTGTATCAATTATTTGCTCATCGATGGACGAGTCCGTGGCGGCGGTTTCGTCCATAGAACCTTCGGGAACTGATATTTCGTCATCCGCGACTTCTTTCGTTTCTTCGACGGTCACTGGCTCTTCGATTTGTGGCTGTTCGCCCAGCTCCTCAGTGACTTGTTCTTCGTCATTTGATGTATCGAAGACGCTCTCGTCTGTTGTCGTGTCCATGACGGGCGTATCATCGACCTTTGTATCGACTTCTACTTCGTCCGTGGTAGGATCTTCGACAACTGCTGTTGACTCGGCGTCTGACGACGTCTTCTGTTCGGTCGACTCGACGTTCATAGCCTTCTCGTGTTGAAGCGAATCTTCTTCACTCGGTGCGGCGGTGCTCGCGCTTTCTTCACACTTTGGACACGTCTCCGGTTCAGGGCACTCTATAGGTTTCGGACATTTCTTTTCTCGGAGCTGGCGTTCCTCGTCCAACGTCTCTTTGGTTGCTTCGGTCAACTCTGTCTGCTCACGTAAAAGTCTCTTGGTCTCGCCGTGCTGTCGATCGATTTCGTCGCATCGATCTTTTTGCTCGTCGAACTTGACTTCAGCGTCGAACGTGCGTTGACGAAGAGCATCGGCTTGTTTTTGCAGATTACTGCGAAGCTTTGCGCTCTGCGCCAAGCACGTATCCGTGCAATCACATTCGTTTTCAGTCGAAGCTTCTGTCGCCGCGAGTGCAAGTACTTTCTCGTTGTACTGAGTGAGCAAAGCGTCCAAATCAGCTTGCACTTTCTCATGTTGCTCCTTCATGGTGCGCAGTTTTGACTGACACTTGCCCAACTCATCGACAGCCTCTTTGCTCGATTCAACCTTCCCTTGAAGAGATTCTACCTGCCTCGTCGCCACCGCGAGTTCCTCCGACAACTTCTCGATTTCTTCCTGCGCCAAGAGCAACTCTTCGCTCTGTTTGTCGTAGGCCTCCTTTGTCGTAACGGATCGAACTAATTTGTCGTACTCGTCTCTTAAAAGGTCGTAATCTTCGCGCAGAGAGCTCTTGGTCTTTTCGGCTTCCGCGAGACTACGCGATATGTCAGCGGCAGACGCTACACCTGGAGGACACGCACTCGTATCGCGCAACGACTCGAGCTCTGCCGTGAGCTCATCGATGCGCGCCTGTGCGCTCATGTGCTCTTCCGAAACACCGCGAGCATCTCCGAGTTCACCCTCGAGCTCGGCCAACCTCAAAACAAGCGCTTGCTCGTCTTCGCCTCTTCGTGAAAAATCCTCTTCGAGCGCGTTAATCTTCTGTTTGAGTTCTTCGTTCTCGCTGACGATTTGCGCGTTACTCGCGATTTGTTTTTCAAGATCGACCATAACGCGCCGAGCATCAATCTCCGCCTCGTCGTGTGCGACCTTGCGTGCCATGAACTCTTCCAACTCGCGCTTCAAATCGTCACCATTTTTTTTCATCGCGCGCATCGCTTTGCTTGTCTTCAACAGCGTCGCTGAAACAGCCTCAACCGTCTCTCCCGCGGATGCGTCCACACTCACCGGAATCTTGTTCGCGGCCATCCACTCCCGAAGCGCGTGAAGCGACTCGTCCGCACTCAGTCCGACGGGCACATCAATCTTCTGCGCGGCTTTTTGCTTCGCACGCGGCGGTTCCGACATCACCGGCTCTGGCTCCATCACCGGCTCTGGCTCCATCACCGGCTCTGGCTCCATCTCTGGTTCGTCCTCAACCGCGGGCTCACGTTCCGGCTCCACATCCTCCAATTCAACCGCACGCTCCATCGCGCGCCCTAATTCACCGACCTCGGGCTCCGCCTCGACTCGCGTCTCGCGCCCCGCCGACGCCTCCCCCCCCCCGTCCTCGTCCTCTTCCTCCCATCCCTCCGGCTGATCCCACTGCGACACCTTATCGATCCCATCGTACCAATACGCCCGCTTCGTCGTCGCGTCGACGTGTTTCGTCCACCGCGCGCGCGCGTCGACGCCGTTTCCCATCGAATCCATCGACTTCAGATCGTCATCGCTCGCGAACGCCGGTCGCACCGTCGCGCACGCGCCGCAGACGACCGCGCACGCTGCGATGAGCGATGCGAATCGCGCGCGTCTCCCTCGGGCGCGATCGCGCGCGCGCGCCATCGTCGCGTCGTCGAGTGCGCGAACGACGGTCGTTACGTCGAGACTTTGATTCGCGCGCGCCGCACACCGCGACGCGCGCGCGCGCGATGTCGAGGACGCGCGAGACGACGCGCGGTCGCGCAAACGCGCGAGACGTCGCGACGACGCGCTCGCCCGTGCGCCGCGCGCGCGATGCGGTCGTCGACGCGATCGTTTCCCTCTCGCACGGCACCGGTCGACAAACCGCGCTGCAGTGGCTCTCCTTGGCGCTCATCGTCGCCAGCGCGCTGATGGTGTGGAAATCGCTGATGTTGTTCACGCAGAGCGAGTCGCCGGTCGTGGTCGTGCTGAGCGGGAGCATGGAGCCCGGACTGCGACGAGGCGACTTGCTGCTGCTGGATAACTCGCGCGGGCCGAGCGAGATCGGCGACGTCGTCGTCTTCAACATACGCGGACGCGACGTGCCGATCGTGCACAGAATACTACACGTGCACGCGAATTCGCCCGCTGACGTCGGTTCGCGGTTGATGCTGACGAAGGGAGATAATAATTTCGCCGACGACGGCGCGCTGTACGCGCCGGGACAGCGATGGTTGCGACAGGACGACGTCGTCGGACGCGCGGTGGTGTTCTTGCCGCACGTCGGGCGGCTGACGATATTGATGAACGATTACCCGTGGTTCAAGTACGGGTTAATCTCGATTTTAGGGTTTTTCGTCGTCACTGGGAAGGACTAGTCCGTAGCAGAAGAAGTCGCGTGGCGTTTCGTAGATTTGTTTGTAGCGTTGAGATTCACGTCACTCGCCCGCGCGCGCCGCGCGATCGCGCTCGAGTTCGGACTCGCGCGGTCGATTTCATCCATCGAACGCGCTCGCTCGCGCGTCTCCCGTCGCTCGACGCGCGGCGCTCGCGCGTCGGCACCGCGCACCAGTCGCCGGGGGAACTTTCGAAAGCGTCGACAGCTGACGGCTATTTCGCCACGCACGCGCGCGCTCGACGTCATGGGCGAGAATCTCTCGCCCGAAACCGTCAATAGCATCATGCGTCAACTGAAAGATTTGATGCAGAGCCCCGCGGAGGGGATCAGGGTGCGAGTGAACGAGGAGAACGTGACGGATGTCTTCGCCGAGCTCGACGGTCCCGCGGACACGCCGTTCGAAGGCGGGACGTTTAAGATGAAGCTCGCGCTGCCGGCGGATTACCCGAACAATCCGCCGAAGGGATTCTTTACGACAAAAATATTTCATCCGAACATTCGTCAGCCGAGCGGGGAGATTTGTGTGAACACGCTCAAGCGTGACTGGCAACCGACGCACGGACTGCGGCACATATTGATGGTGATTCGATGCTTGCTCATAGAACCGTTTCCGGAGAGCGCTCTGAACGAAGAGGCTGGAAAGCTTTTACTCGAGGATTACGAAGAGTATTTTAGGCGCGCGAAGATGTACACCAATATTCACGCCAAACCCGAAACGGGCAAGGCGGAGGACGCGGCGAGCGCGTCGGCGGCGAGCGGCGGGGAGAAGAAGTTGGACAAAAAGAAGGACAAGAAGAAGAGCTTGCGCCGTCTTTAGCAAAAGCGTATCGCGCGCGCGGTAGCAGATGAACGAACGTCGTTGTTGTGAGCGAAGCTTTGATTACAACGAATAAAAATTGCGTTCCGTCGCTCACCTTTCTTCTATCTGATGCATCGTTAAGTCATCCGTCGCGTTAGTTGAGCTTCGCATCCTGCGTGTCGCCGGTGAATCGCGCAGAAGACGAACCGTCGTTACCGTCGTTACCCCACGCCACGTAATCCTTCTTCGTCTTGAGCTTTTCCGTGAACGACCCCTCGATCTTCAAGCCGGCGTCGTCGCCGCCGATGACGATGTCGATGACTCCGTACTGCTTCGCCTCGAGCGGCGACATGTAGCGATCGCGATCGGTGTCTTCGTCTATCTTCTTAACGTCTTGTCCGGTGTGGAACGCCATGAGTCTGTTCAAGTTGGCCTTGTGGTGCATGATTTCCTTCGCTTGGATTTCGATGTCCACGGCGCTCCCTTGCGCCCCGCCGAGCGGCTGGTGAATCATGATGCGCGCGTTCGGCATCGACATGCGGCGACCCTTCTCCCCGCTCGCGAGCAAGAACGCCCCCATGGACGCCGCGAGTCCAAGGCACACCGTGCTCACGGGCGCTCGGCAAAACTGCATCGCGTCGTAAATCCCCATCCCCGCCGTCACGCTCCCTCCCGGAGAGTTGATGAAGAGTTTAATCTCCTTCGTCGGATCTTGCTGATCGAGCAGCAGCAACTGCGAGATCACCGCATCGGCGTTAAAATCATCGACCTGCGAGCCGAGGAACACGATTCGGTTCCTCAGCAAGCTATCGAACGGCGACCCGCTTTGGTCTCGCGGCACCACCGGCCCCGCGCGCGCGCCCGGCGCCCCGCTCGCGTTCACCGCGTCGTAAATCTCTCTCTGCGCCTCGTTCACGCCGTCGACGTACGCGATTTCGTTCGGGTTCTCGTAGAACGCCCCTCCCGCGCGCGCGACGCGCGTCGCGCGCCCGCGCCCGTCCGCGCGCCGCGCGCGCGATAAACCTAGCCTCGATCGCGTCGCCCGCGTCGTCGCGTCGCGTCGCGTCGCGCTTCCGCGCGGCGCCGTCGTCGTCGCGCGCGTCACGAGTCCCATCATGCGTTCGCTCGCGTCGTCGGTCGCGTCGCGCGCGTGTGCGGCGCGCGCGCGGTCGACGCGCCGCGCGCGCGGGCGCCCGCCTGGTCGGTCGGTATGCGCAAACAGTAAGGATGCGTTTTTCGACGCGTCCCGACGGCTTGACGGCCGCGCGGCGTCGGCACACCGCGATGCGAAGCGTCGCGCGCGCGTTGAAGTGCGCGCGCGCGACGCGAGGCGCGACGACCGCGACGATCGCGACGACCGCGCGCGCGCCGGTCGACGGACGACGACGCGGGACGACGAGACGCGCGGGACGCGTCGACGCGGGACGACGACGCGGGACGCGCGCGATGGCGGTGAGCGGACGCGCGCACGCGCCGGCGAACGCGGACCCGATGGCGGGCGTCGACGTCGCGGCGAACGGGACGGCGTGGCGAGACGCGGCGGTGGACATGGTGGTGTGGGCGGTGCGAGAGGAGGACGTCGGCGCGGAGACGGGGGCGCTGGAGTGCGACGCGCTGCGGGCGTTCGACGCGGCGTCGGGGGGGGCGGTGCGAGCGATGATCGAGGAGGGAGAGTTTAAGGGAAAGGTTGGGACGTCCGCGTTCTCGAGGGCGATCGCGGGGACGGCGAAACACGTCGGCGTGGTCGGCGTGGGGAAGAGGGAGGAGGCGACGACGAGCGCGATGTTGACGCTGGGATCCGCGGCGGCGGCGCAAGCGCAAAAGAGCAAGTGCAAGACGCTCGGGATTAAGGGTGCGGACGGATTCGAAAACGCGGTCGCGGCTGGGGCGTACTTGGGCGCGACGGAGGATCAGAGGTTTAAGTCCAAGCCGCAGGCGAAGACGCTCGAATCCGTGTCGTTGTTGGACGTCTCCGCGGATGTCTCCGAGGGTAAGGCGCGCGCGGTGGGCGTGCAGTTGACCAAAGATCTCGTCGCCGCACCGCCGAACGTGGTGACGCCGACCGCGATGGCGGAAGTCGCCAAGTCCATCGCCGCCGCGCATCCGGATTGCATGAGCGTGAAAATTTTGGAAAAGGCTGATTGCGAAAAGCTGGGCATGGGATCCTTCTTGGGCGTCTCCGAAGCCTCGGACGAACCGCCGAAGTTTATCCACCTCACGTACAAGGGTGCTGGGAGCGACTTGAAGAAAGTGGCTGTCGTCGGTAAGGGGCTGACGTTTGACTCCGGCGGCTACAACTTGAAGGCGGGCGCGGGGTCGATGATTGAGATGATGAAGTTTGACATGGGCGGTTCCGGAGCCACGCTCGGCGCCGCGAAAATCATCGCGCAGACGAAGCCAGCGGGCGTCGAATGTCACTTCATCATCGCGTCGTGCGAAAACATGATCGGTTCTCGCGGCTTGCGCCCTGGCGACATCTTAACCGCGTCCAACGGCAAGACCATCGAGGTGAACAACACCGACGCTGAAGGTCGTCTGACGCTCGCCGACGCCTTGGTGTACGCCGACAAGACGTGCGGTGCGACCGCCATCGTTGACTGCGCCACTCTCACCGGCGCCATCATCGTCGCGCTCGGCAACGACATCGCCGGTCTCTTTTCCCCGAAGGACGCCGCCGCCAAGCGCGTCGAAGACGCCGCCAAGGCGGCGGGAGAAGATCTCTGGCGTATGCCCATGCCCGATTCCATGTGGTCTATCATGAAATCTGAAATCGCCGACATGAAGAACACCGGCTCTCGCGGCGGCGGTTCCATCACCGCCGCGCTCTTCTTGAAGCAATTCGTCGACGAGAGCGTCGAGTGGAGCCACGTGGATTTGGCCGGACCGGTGTGGGACGACAAGAAGGGCGGTGCCACCGGTTACGGCGCAGCGCTTTTCGCCGCGTGGGTGTCGTCCTTTAAGAAGTAAGTGATGCCTTTAATTAAACTGTCCAACCATAAAAATTTAACGCGTCGCCGAATAATCTTTTCTGCATTGGTTCGCCGTCATGCGTCGCGCGACGTCGACCGCGAGCGCGCGGCTGCTGGTTCTGACGCTCTTCGCGATCGCGTCGAGCGTCGCCGTCGCCGCCGCGGCGTCGTACGAGACGCGCTCGACGCGCGCGCCGCGACGCGCGTCCAGCTCGTCCCAGTCCGCCGCGCCGCGTTTCCGCGCCTACACGTGGGGAATCGGCGGCGAGCGCGTCGGGCGACCGTCCAACCCCTCGAGCTTGCCTCCCGCGCGCGTTGAGTTGGACGAGAGCGCGGGAGACGTCGTCGCGATCGCGGCGAGCGGACACACCGCCGTGGTCGTCGAGCGCGGGTGGTTGTACACCGCGGGGCGAAACGCGTCGAGCGGTGGTGGCGGTCGGGGATCGCCCCCGATCGAGGATAGCGGACAGCTCGGTCGCGGTGGTAGTTCGGGGGCGATGGAGCGCGTGATCGGGGCGCTGAGCGATGAGGTGGTCACGAGCGTGGCGTGCGGACGATATCACACCGTGGTGTCGACGGAGAGCGGCGCGGTGTATTCGTTCGGGTTGAACGACGCGGGGCAGCTCGGGACGGCTGGGGTGATGGGTAAATTACCGACAAATGGGGTGACGTGTGATAGCGGTGGGAACTGCGATGGGCTCGAGCGAGCGAGCAAGGTTGAGGCGAAGGAGGGCTCGTCGTGCTTCGGCGGCTCGTCGTGTAGAATCGGGACGCCGCGTCGCGTGCGGTTTTCGAGCCACACGGTGGAGGTTAGGAGCGTTGCCGCAGGCAGGTACTCGAGCGCGGCGATAGCGAGCGATGGGACTGTGTACGTGTGGGGATTGAATTCTTGCGGCGATAGCGAAATAGGCCGCGACGAGTTACTCGCCGACGCGAGCGTCGCGGCGATTCCGCGAGTAGTCAACGGCATCACCGACGTGACGCAGGTAGATATCGGGTACACGAATATGATTTTTCTGACGAGCTCGGGACGAGTGGTGACGTGCGACACCGGATTTACCGGGTATGCGCAAGTGCAAGCGAACGCGGATGTGAGCTTGCGGCAGCACATCACGTTTGCGGACGCGCCATCGACGCAGCGTGCCTTCGACGTCGCCGCTGGACGCTGTCACTACGTCGTTGCCACGGAAGGTGGCGGCCTGTACACGTGGGGCTGTGACGGTGCCTGGCTAGGCCGCGACGGCGATCCACTCAAACCAGCTCAAGTCGGCGGCGACTTGGCGTCTCGCGCCGCCGTCTCAGTCGCCGCGGGCGAATACTTCACCCTCGTCGCCACCGTCGACGGCGAAGTGTATGGTATGGGTGCCGCCGGTAACGGTCAACTGGGCGTCCAAGCGTCGAACTCCGGGCACAACTCCCCCGTCCGCGTGAACGTCGGCGACGCCGTGGGCACCCTCGCCGTCGCCGCGGGATACCAACACTCGGTCGCCATCGTTCGGTCCTCCGACTAGCGGCGCTGTACATCACACTCCATTCATGATTTCTTTACGTTTCCTCGCGTTTTTACGCGTTTTCGCGCCCTTCGTCGCCCTTCGTCGTCGCCGTCGTTTCGGCGAACCACGACCGTTAATTAATTCCCGAGATACGCGCGCGCCATTCCGCGCCGCCCCGCGCGTGCGCGCCGCCTTCCCGCGCCCACGGGCGAAAACTGACGCACGCGGACGCGATGAAGTCTCCGCCGAAGCTCCCGACGCTGCAGCGCGCGTCGACGAGCGCCAAAGTCCCGACTCTGGTCGTCTCGAATTCAAACGCCAAGCCGTTCGCGTATTACCTCTCCGAGGCGCAGACGATGCTGAAAACCCACGGCAAAGTGCGCCTGTCGGGCGTCGGGAACGCGACGCAGCACGCGCTGGTCGTGAGCGAGGTGCTGAGCGCGCGAGGGATCGGAAGGGTGACCGCGGTGCGCACGGGGACGGTGGCCAAGGAGGAACTCGCGGACGAGCACGCGGCCAAGATCGAAGTCACGATCAACGGCGCGTGATCGCTCGCGCGGCACGCTGTACGCTAGCTAACTATTATGATGGTACAATACGATAAGATCCGGTGTATTCCGTCACGTCGACGCGCGCGGCGGAAACTCGCGAAGCGCGCGCCGCGGCGTCGGCGCCTTTGGATTCCCTCTGACGTAAAATTCCTGAAACAGCTCGATCGCCTCGCGCTCGAACAACCCACCGCGAGCGTCGTACGTCTTCCCCACGCCTCCCGCCCCCCCGCACGCGCCGCATCCGCGCGCGCGCGCGTCGAGCACGGTGCCCGCGCCGCCGAATTTGTCGTTCGCGCACCCGTACACCACCTCGCGCACGCCCAGCGCGCTCATCGCGCCCGCGCACATCACGCACGGCTCGCACGTCACGTACAGCGTGACGTCCTCGAATCGACACGCCGCGCGATCGCCGCCGTGCGTGTCGAGGAGCGCGTCGACGGCCTCGAACTCCGCGTGTCGCGTGCCGTTGCGCGTTCGATTCGTCGCGTTGCGCCCGACGGCGACGATCTCGCCGTCGCGCGCGAGCGCGCACCCGCACGGGACCTCCCACTCGTCCAGCGCGAGCCGCGCCTGCGCCAGGGCGACGCGCATGCGCGCGCGCTCGGCGTCGGTGAATTCGCGCGACGCGCGTCGCATCCGCGCGACGCGCGACGCGTTCGCGCGACGCGCGAAGTGGCGACGCATTCGCGCGACGCGCGAAGTGGCGACACCGCGACGCGCGCGAGCCGACGCGCGCGCGCGAGCCGCGACGCGCGCGCGAGGACGATGATGTATCACTACG
>Ga0209666_1001239_pt1 | contig 19584 bp, 46 predicted proteins | sample SaaInlV_125m_DNA_FD_184679 | JGI IMG/M metagenome (GOLD analysis project Ga0209666, IMG submission 184679) | Marine microbial communities from expanding oxygen minimum zones in the Saanich Inlet - Saanich Inlet SI037_S3LV_10m_DNA (SPAdes)... | ecosystem: Environmental > Aquatic > Marine >...
CATACATTTTAGAGAAACATTAACATACGGAGAATATCTACTAGCAACTAAAGTAATAGATATAGTTCCTTGTGGACCTTTATTTAAAGTCTACCACTGGAAAGAGTTATATGATTTTGAAATGAAATTAGATTGGGTTAAAGAAGAGGAGATTAAAAAAACATATTTAGGAATAATTAAACAAAGTAACTGGTCATGATATTATATCAAGTACATCATATGTGGTACGAAACAGCTATGATACAAGAATGCTGGGATTCAGTATTAGCAGCTCTAAAAGCTTCTCCTAACACAGATGTAAAGATTGAAATATGTTTAAACAAACAGACATATGTAGAGAAACCTAATGAAGGAAGTAAAGTAGATGATTTCTTTTCTAAGCATTTAGATCATTCGTTGTTTAAAGATCCCAGAACTTCAATCACTATCAAGACTGATAAAGATCCATTTTATAATATAGCGGACTGGAGAAGAGAAGTCTATGATGCAAAAGCTAAATATACAGTATGGGGTGAAACAGATACTATACTACCAAGAGACTTCTTTGGTATATTAGATTTAGTACAGATAGATCAACCTCACGTATTAACATTTGCAGGAAGACCGATGTGGGATAATAGTTGGGATGTAGTTACTCATGAAAGACTACAGGGATACTCTAAACCTTGTCAATGTGAAGATCATAAAGAGGACTGTATAGAGTTATTGGAAGCACCGTTTAAGTATAAAGATTATATTACTCAAGCTGAATTAGATAAGTTTAATGATGAGAGTGGTGATGTTAAAATAGAGCAAGTACCTTGGAAGATAGATGGAAGTACTGTTTGTATCTCAGGAGGATTCGAAACTCCTTTTATAGCTCCAGGTATGCATTTCGTTAGAGAAGATACTTGCTTTGAATATTATATAAGGAAGAAAAAAATACCTCAAGTTTGTGTAACATCAAGACTTAAAGGTCATAACTATAAACATCCTAGTAAAAGAACAGGAACAATTGCTACTAGAAATGATGAAGTATTTAAACAATATGCTTCGGAGAGTATGCATGCAATGAATTCATTTATATATAATTTAAAAGTATGATAACATTTTGTATTAGCACATATAACAACTTACCCTACTTAGAATTAGCAATTCAATCTGTTAGAGAACATTCCTATTGGAAGAACGCTCCATTTATTATTCACGCAGAGAATTGTGACGACGGTACTGATGAATGGTTAGAGCAGAATGCTCCTCAATATAGTTTAGAATACTATATAGATAAGAATGACAAACCAAAAGGTATTGGAGGAGGAATGAACTTCTGTGCTGATAGAGTTAAGACTGAATATATTATGTTCCTACATTCAGACTTCTATGTTACTCCTAATTGGGATTTAGAGTTAATGAAAGTTCATGAGAAGTATAATAATGATAAACTATGGGTTAACTCTTTTAGAATTGAACCTAATATGTTTAACGATCAAGATAGACCCGGTACTCATTTTGTACCGAAAGAGGCATTTGGAGCTTACCATAACAACTTTAACAGAGAAGGTCTATTGGAATATGCTAAACTTATAGCATTAAAGAATGATTTCGAGATACCAAAAGGAGAAGGAGTTTCCGGACTAGTTAAAAAGAGCTGGTGGGATGAGATAGGAGGTAACGATCCTCTCTTCGCTCCTACATCATGGGATGATTATGATTTATTCCTTCGTATGTTAAATGAAGGAGGAGAGTTTTTAATGCCAGTTAAGTCTATAGTATGGCACTTTGGTGCTAGAGGTTCACATAGACTGGAGGAAAATAATAATAAGTCTTCTGATAGACAGAAGAAAGCAGAGGAAATTAACGCACAGAAGTTTTACAACAAATGGGGCGGTTTACCAAAAAAAGATCAATACGGAATGATATGCGGCATACAGTAGTAATACCATCATACAATACACTCCCACATCTTAAAAATACTTATGAAAGTATTAAAAGGTATGGAGGAGATGTAGACATAATCATAATAGATGATGCATCAGAAGATGGAACTAATAAATGGCTAGGGACATTAAATGATGATAACCTTGTCATAGTTATATCTCCAGAAAGAAAAGGACATACCTTTTGGTACGATGAAGGTATGAGGTTAGCTAAGACTGACATAGTATCTATATTACATTCTGATATGATTATAGGACCTGGATACTTTGAAAATATGTTAAAGCATTTGGAGAAAGGAAAAATAGTTTGTGCAACTAGAATTGAACCTCCTATACATCCTGCCGGTAAAGAAAAGATAGTAAGAGATTTTGGAGATGATGCTCATAATTTTATGTGGGATGCATTTGAAACATTTACTAAAGAAGAGTCTCTAAAGGAGAAAGACAATACTACACGAGGTATCTTTGCTCCTTGGATACTATATAAAGACGATCATTTATCTATTGGAGGACACGATCAACGGTTTGCCCCTTATGGGTATGAAGACTCAGATATATTTAATCGATGGATTAATAACGGATATGAAATGATTCAATCTAGAGATGCTATATGTTACCATATGACTTGTAGAGGTCATAGATGGAATAAAGGAGTTGGAATAGAGAATCCAGATTATAGAGATATAATGAGTAGGTGTGAAAGAGAATTTATAAGGAAATGGGGAGACTGGATAGTCAACGATGAATATCAACACCCAACTATTAATCCTAAATACGATAAAGGTTTTATAATCAGAAACTGTAATGATAATTTACTTTCACAACTAGAACCTTGGGCTGATACTTGCTATGTAGATATAGATTATAAAGATTATTTAGAAGGAGAACAAAAAAGATCTGTATTAAATTTAAATGATCGTTTAAAACCGTTGGAGAATGAAAAAAATAATCATATATTAATAGAGATAGACGGTGATACGTTTTCTACTCAAGATTATATTTATATAAGACAATTGAGCGCAATATTAAAACAACATAAACCTAAGCCAGGAAAGTTCTCTTTAGGTAACTTAGATTTAGAAATAATAACATATGAAGAAGAAATACTTAGTTAAATTCAGTTACCAAGACGGTAAAGAAGAAGAAGTTGAGTTAACAACCGACAATATTAAGTGGTCTATAGAGCAGTATAGAAGAAATAGAGCCATTGTCAGTCATAAGATTGTTAATGAAGGAAGTAATAATAGTAAACAAATCCTATTTGGTTGATATTTATATAAAAGACTATTCAAATGAATAAATTAAAACAAGCTATAAAAAGCATACTAAATGAATCTGCTAAGATTAACTTTGCAGGACATACCTTTGTATTGAAAATCGATACAAACGAAGACCCTCAGAAAAAAGGAGTTAAAATACAATTCTTACCTACTAAGTTCGGTAACATAACTTCTACAGAGCAAAATGATATTGCTATTGAGTTAGAGAAGAGATTAGAGTCTGGACTTTCTACATATGAATTAAGAGTTGAAAGAGATAGAAACTTAAAAGATAAGACAATAATTGGATTTTTTATCTATATTGAATACTTCGATAAAATTATCAGAAAAGCTTTATCAAAACAAAACCCAAGAGCAGAAGTCTAACTAAAACTAAAATAAAGATTATATGGCAGATTATTTCTTTTTCATCAAAATAGATAAGACAAAAGAAAGAATTAGTAAAGGCAAATACCATTCATTGGAAGATGCACAGAGAAGCTTTGCAAAAAGTAAAAGGTTACCTTTAAGTGAATTTAATAGATTATTTAAAGTTGAAAAATATGACTCAAGTAGACCCTAAAAAAATAATTCGAAAAGTACTTCATGCCACACACCCAATACCTTTTAGGATTAAACGTAAGACACCATCTAGAGAAGATATGAATAAAAAACTTTTTATTAAAATTCTTACCAATTTAAAGAAGATAGAAGAAAGAAAAGACTTCATGGTAGAAGAAATTGGAATGGACATGACAGCTTACGAAGATCAGTTCTTTGAGGTTATTGAAGATTTATTTAAACTAACATTCAATAAAGAACAAGTTGCACTAATACAACTATACGTTTACCAGTTAATGCCAGATAATGATTGGGATGGAACTATAACAATCGAAAATAAGAACAAAGAAGAAAAAGTAGTTGATTTTAAAGCACCTACTGATGTTTGGAATGTTATTAATAGCATAAAATAAACCACTAAACAGTTGCTTCTTAACTTTAACTTTCGTATATTTAATCTTAAATAAAAGTTATATATATGAATAAACAAAACCTCAAGATGATTCCCTGCCCTAAATGTAGCGAACCATTCCCAGAACTAAGAAAAATTAATTACGGTTACAACCACTGCGTAAACTGCTCTACAGTAGAAAAGAAAGTTGCTATTACTACAGTTGAAGGTACAGGTGACCATACTTATAATGATTTAATTATCATGGAAGCAGATCAATACAGAAGTATTGCTGCAAAAGCAGCCGAACTCAGCGGCGATAAACAGTCCTTGATTGAATTGCTAGATTTAGAGAGAGATGAAAATGCTGTTTCACAATCTATTAAAGAAGCAGTAAATGCAACTCTAACTGATGATATAGACGTAATATACGATTAATGGCACGTCCATCTAAAATACTAACAAAGGAAGACATATTAAGATCTCAGAAAGTTACTAGATCTAATATGGCAGCTGCAAGATACCTACACGTTTCGTACAACCATTATAAAAAGTACGCTAAGATGTATAAAAATGATGAGGGCATTACTCTATTAGAGGTGCACAAGAATCAAGCAGGTGCTGGTATCCCAAAATTTGCAGTAGCAGGAATAGATAATATTCCTTTGTTAGATGTTTTAGAAGGGCGTGTTCCTATTGAGCATTTTGATCCTAGAAAAATAAAAGCTAGGTTACTGAGTGAAGGTAAGTTAGTAGAGGTGTGTGCAGTATGTGGTTTCGCTGAAAGAAGAGTAACAGATCTTAAAATACCAGTTATACTTAACTTTAAAGACGGTAATAAAAAGAATTGGCACTTAGAAAATTTAGAGTTTCTCTGCTACAATCATTCCTTTCTTTATGCAGCATCACCAATAGATGAGAAACGTGCAGAGGCAATGGAAGACTACGTGAAAACAAAAGCTGATGAGCCTGAATGGGATCTAGATATACATCATATTGAACATCTTAAAGACTTAGGATTGTATGATGATGAGAAACCAGGCGATGAATTTATTTCAAGACTATAATCATACTACTTTATGAAAAAGAAAAAATTAAATAAGCTCTCTACATTTAAAAAGAAGAAACCTTTAGAAAGGAAAGTTGCAGATGAACTTGTCCGTAAGCACGAACAAAATGAAAAGCTACGTGATAAGAAGATTGATACATCTTTTTTAGATCTTTTTTAAATAAACTAAATATTATGAAAGATTTAATAAATCCTAATTTAGACTTAAATAAAATACAGAGTACTTTTAAAGAGAAAGGCTATGTCGTTATAGATAACTACTTGAAGGATAAAGCAGCTAATAAGCTAAATAATTACTTTACTAATGAAATGCCTCCTGACTGGTGGTCAGTGGCTACATTTCCATCTAAAAATTCTGATAAGGTTAGTTACTTTAGAAATGCACCTGAAGAACATATCAACATTCAGAACGCAAGACAGCATTCAATAGAAGCTTTTGGTAGAAATCAATTTTCTTATTCTTTTTATAGAACTTTAGACGATCATTTTGAAGACTGTAAATGTATTGAATGTCAAGTTAGAGAGTTTCTGGATAGTAATGAGTCATTAGATTTTATTTCAAAAGCAACTGAGTTAGAGATAAAAGGTTCAAATGAAGTATTTACTGCATGCTACCTACCTGGTGATTTTTTATCTCCACACCAAGATAGCCCTAACGGTAAAATAGGATTTGTACTTCAGTTAACTAAAAACTGGAGACCAGAATATGGCGGACTATTACACTTTTTAAACGATGATGGAAATATTGTAGAAAATGTAGAAATACCTAAGTTTAATAGTCTTACATTATTTTTACTTCCCGAAGATAAAGGAAAGCTACATTATGTTTCTAATGTCAATCCAGGAGCACCTGGGCTTCGGTTATCACTTACAGGGTGGTTTAAAGATTAATTTTAACTTAATACAATTTTATTATGGGTTTAACTAAAAGAAGTTTACTAGTTGTTGCAGTGTTTTCATTACTGGCTTTTTCATCACTAAGAAATACTAGAGCTATGCATAAAAGTGTAGTTACTATCGAAGAAGAAGGAATAAAAGAAATTGAGTATGAAATAGTAGTTCCTATTCAAGACCTTCCAAAAGATCAACATAAAGATTTTTTAGATGCAATAGGCTTTCAGGAGTCCGGAAATAGGTACGACATAGTAAACCGTTACGGATATATGGGTAGATATCAATTTGGTAAATCTACTCTAAAAACTTTAAGAATTAAAGTTAGTACGTCTGAGTTTCTAAAAGATACTTTACTTCAAGAAGAGGCTATGACTAAGCTTTTAATGTTCAATAAAAAGAGATTACAGAAGTATATTGATAAGTATAGCGGTGAAATAGTTAACGGAGTACTTATAACTGAATCAGGATTATTAGCAGCAGCACATTTAGGAGGAGCCGGAAGCGTAAAGAAATGGTTCAAGACCGGTAAGGTAAGAAGTGATGGTAACGGAGTAAAAATAACTAGTTATATGAAAAAGTTTAGTGGGTATAAGTTGGATCTTAACTAGATTTTTCTTATATTTAGATATAAATAATAAAGGTTATGACAAATTTAAACTCTCGAGTAATTATTCACTCACACGAAACATTATCAACAGTTATCTACGATCTATTATCATCCGGAAAAATCTCTCCTGAGGTTTGCGACGATTTAATTACTTCGGTACTTAATACTGAGACTAGAAATACTTACTAAATTAGTTGCCTAGGAACTAAATTATTCTTATCTTTATATATAAGATAAAGAGACAGAAGTTAAATTAAAATAAAGGTTATGGTATTAAGTGAAAAAAAAGTTGGTGATGAGTTTTACATGGATGGGTTAAGTTACCCAGATAATAATCCAGTAAAGACTGTATGTACTCTTATAGAGTATAGAGGTATGAATAAATACGTTGTTGATACGGAGGACTGTTTAGTTCTTTGTGATGGTGATAGTAAAGTATATAATAAACAATAAAGGTTATGATTAGAGATAAAAAAACTCAAAAAGAGATCGTGATAGATCTAACAGGCCCTCAGGGCAATGCATTTTTCCTTTTAGGTTATGCAAAAAAATTAGCTAAGCAATTAGACTTTGAAGATGTAGATGGATTACTTGCTGATATGAAAGCAGGTGATTATGATCATCTAGTTAAAGTATTTGATGAGCACTTCGGTGATTTTATAATTTTAGAAAAATAAAGGTTATGGTATTAGATTTAAATAGAGAAATGGCTTGGGTTACTTTCCTTCATGATGGATGGGAGACAAAATGGCATCCTGTTACAGATGCTTCAGGGAAACAATTAGAATGGGGACTTGATGGAGTAGGTATAATGAATCATTGCCGAGCTCAGTTTAACAATAGTGATAATTGGGTAAGCTTTGGTATTGCTCAAACTAGTCAGATGATGGTTAAAAATTCAGTAAGAGATAACTTATAATATATGGCAGAGAAAAGAGGAGGATTAGAGAAAATGAAATACGACTTCCCTACTGAAGCAGTATTAGAAGTCCAGATAAAGGGTAATTGGTATAGAGTTACGTCAAGAGAGTTTAGATCTTTCGACGGTCATAGAAGATATACTAAGCCGGAAAGACAGCCAGGATTAGCATTTCATGATGCAGATGATATACCTTTTATTACATATGACTATGATCACGGACCTTTATATATGTTCGGATCAAATGTAGAGGTAGAAAGAGAATGGAATGAGAAAATGGTATCAACACCATACTATGAAGAAACTAACGCTAAATCAGCAAGCAGAGGATAATGAAAAAAATACATTTAAAAAATACGGAAGAGTTTGAAAACTTATTTAAAAATAAGACTCTAAAAATTACTGATCATATTGTCGAAGGTATTTCTGAAGCTATGGAACAGAATATTAAAGTAGCAGACTTATTTGAAGTATCTTTTGAAGGTGAAGAAATGGTATATGAAATATCATTACCTCAGAGTCAATGGGCTACAGCTCTTCAATCTTGTCTAGATATATACCATAAGGAAGGGTTAAGTGATGAGTGTATAGATACCTGGAAACTATTAGAAACTGCTAAGGTATGGTAAAAATGCTATACCTAAATGATGAGTACTATCAACTAGTTAGGAGAATTTCTGTCGAACAAGTAGATGGTAATATGGATGGGTTAAAAGCATGGAGAGATATGAACCACTGTGATCGTGTCTTAAAGTATCAAGGAGAGTTTCTTCTTGTTAGAACAGTAGATGAAGTTGAAATTATTTCTAGTGAATCAGTTGGTTCGTAAAGATATATTTCGTATATTTAGGTAAATAAATTATTAATTAAAAATCAGTTATATTATGAATGAAAGTTATTTCGTCAGAGCAACAAGAGTCAACGCAAGAGTGGCAGAATTGATCATTGAGGGTCAGCACATTAACATCAATGGTTACAAATTTGAAAAGTTATCAAAGAAACCTAGGGGTCGTACTATCGAAAGAAAACTACAAAATGTAGAATCTCAAGAAAGATTTATTATTTATTCATAAAAAGTTAGTGAATCAGTTGGATCACAAAGATAAATTTCTTATATTTAAGTATATTAATTATTAAAAGGTTATAAACTATGTCAGATGTTATTTTAAATTTTAAAGGAGAGCAAACTTATTTAAGTAAGGCAGATCTTCAAGAAGTATGCCCGTTGGCATTCGCAAAAGAAGCTACTAATCCTAAGGTTAGTGGTAAGTATTTATTTGTTAATACGGAAACGATTATTGACGATTTAGATAAGTTAGGTTGGAAACCAGTTCAAGCTGCTCAAAGAAAAGGTAGAGGTGACTCTACTATCTTTAGTAAGCATATGATTGCTTTTCAGAATCCTGATTTAAAAATTAAAGGGAGTGATGGAGATGATTCTTTTCCTAGAATTATTATGACTAACTCTCATGATGGTATGCAAGCATTTAAATTTAGTGTTGGTATATTTAGATTAGTTTGTTCTAATGGATTAGTAGTTGCTGATGAACAATTCTCAGACTTTAAGATTAAGCATAAAGGTTATACCTTTGATGAGTTGAGAGGTGTTGTTAATCAAGCTGTAGAGGATTTACCTAATAAGGTTGAAGTCTTAAACCAGATGAAGAATAGAGTATTATCTCAAGAAGAGAAAAATAAGCTAGCTTTAGATGCAATGTTGGTTAGAGCTGGTATTGCTCCTGATTCTGAAAAGGCTAAGAAGTTTAACTACGATGATGAAACTATTATCGATATTCTAGATCCTAAACGTAAAGAGGATGAAGGAGATGATCTTTGGAGAGTCTTTAATGTTATCCAAGAGAAGATTACTCAAGGAGACTTTCATGCTGCTTTGACTGGAGCTAAAGTTCGTAAGGTTCGTAAGATTAAGTCTTTTGAAAAGGATCTTAAAGTAAACAAAGAGTTGTTTAAATTAGCTACTGCATTAGTATAATGGTTGAGGTAATTAAACATGCTTTAGGCATATGTGGAGAGCATTGGCACCCGAATGTTTGGACTGCCTTTGCTTCCACTCCTATTATTGCTCCAGCAGCTTACTGGCTTAAATGTAAGTGCGGCGGTTGGTTCAGTAAACATAAGAACGACTGTAATCATTCAGATAATTAAACTATAGTTTATTATGGTAGTAAAAGATTTACTTATAGGTATAGGAGCTTTTATTGTAGCTCACCTACTTACTTTTTTCCAACTTAACGGTCAGTTTTTAAAGACAGATTGGTTTAGGAATAATGAATTTATAGTAGCAGCATCAGGAATGATACTTTCATACTTCTATATTTGGGGAACGAAGTATACTGTTTCCGGAATAGATAATATGCTTTGGCCTGCTAGGTTTATAGGATTTGGAGTAGGTATGGTAATTTATGCAATACTAGTAAGCTACTTTTTTAATGAAGGTATTACAACTAAAACTTTTGTTAGCTTAATACTAGCTTTAATACTAATATGCATCCAGGTACTATGGAAGTAGGTAGATTTATTTATAGAATAAAATGAAAGACGATTATAGAAAACAACAGACAGAGAAATTTGCACTAAATGGATTAGTATTATGCGGAATTATTATGATAGTACTAGCAATTCTGATCAGTGCCTTTCGTCTCTAAAGAGAAACGAAGAAAGTATTTAAGAATAGTAAAAGAAGATATAAGGAGGGATTTAGGATTATGAGAAAATGTAATAAATGTAAGAAGAGTAAACCTACATTTTTATTTAAAAATAGAGCTAAGAAGACTTGTAGGAGCTGTGAATTTAAATGGTGGCACTATTACTTAAGATTAACAGTACGGGATAGGAGACTTACTCCCGCAGAGAGATTAGGAAGTAGAGTTGGGTATATGGGTGTAGGCTTCTTAATAGCCGGTCAATGGACATTAGTTCCGGCTCTTTACATGCTAGGATTTGGATGTGTATTAATTCAGGTATCGATTAGAAAACAATGGAACTTAGTAGCATTACAACTTAACGGATTGGTTGCATGGACAATCCACTTTATTAAAACATTAAATTAAATAACTAACATGGATAAAATTTGCTTATACATACTACTTGGCGCTGCTTGGGCTCTTTGGTTAGAGTATTTTACAACTAAAAACTTAGAGGAACCATATAATAAGCCTTGGAATAATACTGAAAGAGTATTACACTTCACGCTATGGCCTGTTACTTTATTAGTATTTGTTCATAACTTTCTTAAAGATTTATTTCGATAAGTTATATCAAAACTTTTTTAAAAATAACTACTAAAATAGTTGCCTAGGAACTTATTTATTCGTATCTTTAAGTATAAAGATTAAAGATTAAAGGTTATGAATATGCAAAATTTTGAAAAAGAAAACAAAGGGTTATTTATTGCACTAGCAAGTATTTTGAATACTAAAGGTGTTAATATTCAAATGGAAAGTGATTTTGATTACTGGAAAGAACATAGAGAGATTAAATATACTAATGTACCTTATATAGGTAGCGGTTCCTACAACGGAAAAGACGGCTTCTATTTTAAAGCTAACCGCGATTTCTTTGGTATAAAATTAGAAGAGATTAGAGATAGTTTTCCATATAATATTGATGGTTACAGAATTGAATGTGTTAGTATTAGTGAATATGAATCCGATGATGACCGTAGTTGGTCCGAAAGTGTTGGGTTTGTTATTGAAAAAATAACTACTAAAGTAGTTGCTTAGGAACTTAATTATTCGTATCTTTAAGTATAAAGGTTAGGAAATATAAATTAAATTAAATTAAAATAAAGGTTATGACAAAAATTGAAATCATTACGCAGCTTATCGCTGCAAAAGAAACAGAAAAAGAGACAGCTGCAGCTATTGTTGCAGAATTAGAGCAATCTAGAACGGATACTTTGTACGATGTAGTAGACGGTTACTTTAGCGGAGCATTTACTTTAGACGATGTTTACATTAAAAAACCATCATCAGCTGGGTATTCTAGTTCAAGTTACGAAGTTAAAAGACCTCAAAAGGATAGTAGCTACGATAAAGAGCTAATGACTATTAGGTTTAATAAGTCATGGAATTCATCTGACTATGAGAAGATTGAGACTAGTATGTACTCAACTTCAGATAATTCTCAGTTTGAATTAGAGAGAATATTCACTAACGGTGAAGTAGCTAAGGTACTTTTAGATCATGGAGATGATATCATAGCAGAAGTAAATGCTGTTAATGAGTTAGATTCAAAAGAAATTAATGATGCTAGAACTGCTCTGTATAAAATTGAAAATGATATTTCTTCTCTTAAATCTGAGATTAATGATATTCAAATCAATCAAGCTAAAAGTAAACTTAGCGGAGAAGGATTAGTATTTGGAGAAGGACAAAAAGGTGCTATGGACCTTAGATGGGACTGGACTATAAGAGGTATTAACTCTGCTAAAATACTAAGTAAGACTGCTTCAGGTAAGTCTTGCAATATAGAGATTCAAGCTTATGATAATGAGCCTCAAGTATATGAAAAGGTTCGTATGAGTAATGTAGAAGCATTACTATGGCAATATAGAGATAACGTAATTAACGTATAAAGATTCATAACCTGGAGATGGGGGCGTCCTGCCCCCTGATCCTAACCTAAAAGTAAACAAAATGATAACATTTGATAATTTATTATTTATAGCTCACCCTCATGTACCGGGAGCTATTATGACTCAAATAAGAGGACTGAAAGACAAAGGAGGTAAAGTTATATCCATCGTATGTGGTACTGGAATGTACAGTACATCTAAAGATGGTAATAGAGCTAAATGTGATAATATAGAAGATGCCGGATCTTTTGAAGTAATGGTAGGAGATGATGAACCACAAGGATGGTTATCAAGAGAAGATATTAATAAGATCTTGGCAGAGAACTTCTAGGAAAATTAGTACTATTGCCGTTGTGGTGGAATTGGTAGACACGTTGGACTTAAAATCCAATGGACAGTAATGTCCGTGGCGGTTCGACCCCGCCCAGCGGTACTAAAGAGAGGCAGTGAAGCTGTAATAGGTGATGGTGTTAAAATGATGAAAAAAGGTTTGTAGTAATCAGAACGTAAGCAAATCATCTATCAGAAACCTTGAAAGACCCGAAACCTCTCTTTTTATGGACTCGTAGCTCAGCTGGATAGAGCAATGCCCTTCTAAGGCATCGGTCATAGGTTCGAATCCTATCGGGTTCACAAAGTAGGGGAGAAAAACGTAAACTCCTAAGAGAACAGTCGACGGACTGCTTAGGTAGGGACCATGATGCTGTAAGCGCGCTAAAGTGGTGAAGCCCCTCAAACATATGGACTTTTAGCTCAGTTGGTTAGAGCACCGCACTCATAATGCGTAGGTCGATGGTTCGAGTCCATCAAGGTCCACTGAGAAAAAGTTGCTAGTCTGCAGTTTTTTTCTTATATTTAGATATAAAGATGAGAGATATGAAAGTTTATTATTTACATGGGTTAGAGTCAGAGGCTGGAGGTCCTAAGGTAGATTTCTTAAATGAAGTTACTGAAGAGGTATTTGCTCCTGCTATGGACTATACTAATCATCGTCTTTTTGGAGAGTTATACAGAAAGATACTTAAGGAAGGGAAACCTGATTTAATCATAGGTAGTAGTATGGGAGGATATTTTGCAGATGCTCTTGGAAGTCATTTCGATATAGAAGTATTATTATTTAATCCAGCTCTTCATAGTAGACCTATTGAGATAAATCTTCCTTATGGAGAAACTAACTGGAAAAGAAACTTTGTTATAGGAACTGAAGATACTGTTATAGATCCTAAAGCGACTAAAGTGTTTAAAGATATATCAAATAGCTGGACTGAAGTAGAAGGAATGGGTCATAGAACTCCCTTAAGTGTATTTAAAGATATTTATAATAAATTTATATAATATGCGATTACTGGATATATTGACTGAAGATGTTAACAATTTAAACAAGAACGCTTGGCGTCCTTTAACCTCTGCAGAAGTACAAGATGATAAAGATGATTTATTTACTTTAGTAAATACTGCTTATGCTCCTCTGGGCGGCCATCCTAACGTTACTAGTCCAGAAGATATTGCTACAGCAGCATCCGGCTACGATGTTATAGACTTAGATGCTGATGAAGATGAAGATGCAGTTATAATGACTAAGCAAAGACCAGGAGGAACTAAGTTAGTTGGAATGGGACATGATGGTACTAAACCAGCTAGAAGTGCTGCAGTTGCTAAAACAGTAACTAGCTTAAATAAAAATGGCCACTACATCGAGGTTTCCGGAAAGATATTAGATATACTAAGAGCTAAAGGAGTAGCTATCGTTGATGATGAAGAGACTGTAAGAGCAGCTCTTAAAGGAAAAGCTATTGTATGGCATGGAGATGGTTCTTATGATAGAGACTTAGCTGGAACTACTCACCGTAAAGTAATGATGGGAAAACCTAACGTTTAAGTTAAAAATAACTTAGTAAGTAGTAGGTTCTTATTGTTTTTTTTCGTATCTTTAAGTATAAAGATTAAAGGATTAGTATTAATTAAAAAATAAAGGTTATGTTAAAGAAAATTGATTTAAAAATGTTAGTAGGAGCAGGAACTGCTTTTACAGCAGCTTTTGCCACGATGGCAGGTACTCTTCAAAATTACATTCATTTTGCTGGAATTGATAATGAAATGGCATTTTGTGTGTTAGCAACAATGTTAGGATTAATTTGTTTAATGGGAATAAAAAAATAAAGGTTATGACAGTAAATAAAATGTATTCAGTTCAAAAGGTTCTTGACCTTATTGCTGAAAAGCAACTACTAGGAGAAAAACTCCCTGAATTATCTAGCGATAGAATTGAAGCAATCGCAGACTCAATTATGTTTGATTGGAAAGAAGACTATAACAGTACCGGACATCAAGGCGAGTATAATGATTTAGTCAAATGGAACTTTGAACAGAACTTAACTCACTGGTAATGGTAGCATTAATAGAAGAACTCTATCAAACTAATCAAATTAGTGAAGAGGTAAAAGATAAGTTAATTAATAAGTATTTTAATAAATAAAGGTTATGGATAAAGAAAATAAAAGATATGTAGTTCAGATGGAAATGTATGTCTATGCTGATAACGATTATATGGCTAAGAAACGAGCTAATGACTTAAGATTGTCAATAGATAATAGACGACATTCTCAAGATGTAGTTGTTAAAGAGATTGGTGAGCAACCATTTGCTAGTTTCAATTACCGAAAATTAGATGACCCTTCATTTACCCCTAAAGCTAGGGCAGAAAAACCTCTTCCTTTCTAATCTTTTCCGGAAAATAACTGTAAGAATAGTTGCCTAGGAACTTAATTATTCTTATATTTAGGTATAAAGGTTAAAGGTTATTAATTAAAAAAGGTTATAAAATGACAAAGGTTATGAATTTAAAAACAGTAAAAATGTCGGATCTATCTTTTGATCCGCAATTGTTCCGTCCTATGAAGTCTGGTAGAGTTATTGACTCTCACTTCTCATCTGAAGGAGGACTAATGAGAGGTACTAACTATGCAATCGTAGGTGATCCTGGTATTGGTAAGACTACAGTAATGCTTGATATGCTTGCTGACTTACAAGCTAAAGGTAAGAAGGTTTTGTTTATCTCTGGTGAGATGAATCAGATCGATATGTTTGGATATGTAAAACGTTTTCCTAAGTTCGGAGATTTACCTATCTTATTTATGGGTGACTACTGTAATGATAATGCTTTAGAAGTTGTTAAGTCTATCTTATCAGAAGGATGGGATACTGTACTTATCGATTCAATGGCAGAGATTCAAAATGCTGTTGTTGATACTGCTAAAGGATACTACTCTTCTAAGAAAGCTGAGACTGAATTACTTAATTTATTCGAAAAGCATAATATGGGTGATAATGAGAATAAAGTAAATACTTCATTCTTAGTTATCCAACAAGTTACTAAAGGTGGTGAGTTTGCTGGTAGTAATAGATTCAAGCATATGATGACTGGAATGGCTCATATGAAATGGACTAAAGAAGGTGACAGAACTTTCTTCTTCAGTAAGAACCGAAGAGGAGGAGATATGTCAATGAGAATGTTTAACCTTAGTACTCCTAATAGAATTGGTTGGATGGGTACTTACGTTAACGAGAACTAATTAATGAGTAAGAAGTATATCATACCTAAGACGAATGTCGGTAAGGGAGGGTTCTTTCATATAGGTGGTAAAAGATATCACGGACCCTCTTGGACCGAAGTCGAAGAAGATACTACCTTCGATGACTTAGAATTTGAACCTGAACCTTTCTCCGAACTTTTTAAAGAGAAGGAAGAGAAGCAATGGAAGTTTACCTCTGCTAGATCAGGAGAGGAGTATATAGTACGGTATAATATTAAGAATGAATTAAGCTGTAGTTGTTGGGGATATATTGCTCATAGAAAATGTAAACATATTCGGGAAGTATCTAGTGAAATAGTTGCCTAGTAACTTATTTATTCGTATCTTTAAGTATAAAGATTAAAGGATTAGTATTAATTAAAACAAAAAAAGGTTATGTATTTATCAGTAAACAAAAATTATTCAAACACGGATTGTAAAATTGCTAAGGCAGAAAAAAATGACTGTGTAGTTCGTTCAATAGCAGCAGCTACTGGAGTAAGCTACAGAACAGCTCATTCCTTCTGTAAAGAAGAGTTTGGCCGTGAAGCTAAAAAAGGAACTAACAACTTATTAATGTCTAGTAGGTTACTTAAAGCTCAAGATGATGGTCTTAAACTCGGTAATAAAGAGTTTGATATCTACGGTCTTAAGAAAAAAGAAGTAAAGAACAGATATAAGCTTAAAGGAGAAGAGATCTGGAGACAGAAGACTCTTAAAAGCTTCATGCAATCTCATCCAGTTGGAACGTTTATGGTTTTAGTAGCTAAGCATGCCTTAGTTGTTAAAGATGGTGAGTTACTAGATTGGGAGAATAATAAGTTCGAACCTACTCGTAAGGTGATGGGTGCTTATAAATTTACTGAGAAGAAAAATGATCCAATTCAATTAAGCTTATTTTAAGATGAAAGACTATAAACCAAATATCTTCCACAGTTACAAGAAAGCTAAAAATGTAATAATCTCCTGCGAAACTATAGAACAGCTCGCAGGAGCTAGATCATTCTGTAACTTGTTTATGAAGATACATTCAGAGCCTCAACGTAATAAACGTTGGGAGAGAAATACAACTCCTATAGTTGGAGAATTGTACGAAAAACTTAAAACGCTTTTATTCTTTAGAAGGCATCAAATTAAAAATAACTTTAAATAAAAGTATCATGAATAAAGATAATAAACAAAAGTTTGAGTTTCAAGGAAGGACTCCTCGTCAAGTAGAGAATTCATATAAGATTATGGAATGGACTTTTCTATCAGCTATAGCATTCGGAGTAATTTATTCAATAGGTAAAGCATTAGCAATATGGTAGAGTATAAGAATAGATACGGAGACGTTTATACGTTTACTAAACAAGAGGATGGAACTATACTATGGGAAGGGCCTTTCGAGCATGTAAGGATAGGTTTTCCGAATGTGTATAAAGTAGCTTATCAGCAGTTCCGGAAAGACGGAGGTCAAATGAATCAATTTGACTTTGAAGAAGCAGTACATGAACAGATATATGATGAAGATGGTAACTGGTTAAGAAAAGGACCTATTGCAGAAGATTACGGACCGATGGTATTCTCAGATACTGATACTATGAATATGGTTGACCCATCAGGAGGACCTTATATTAAACAGCATATGAACTTAGGACATATCGGAAAAGAGTTTAAGGGTAGATGTGTTAGTACCTTTACTTGGAATGACGATAAGAAAGCATATGAGATACAGACTTATGGAGAGTTTGACCATTTAAGAGAACGGACTGACGATTAACCTTTAACACCAAAGAGAGATGAGTAAGCTAAATCAAATTAAAATACCAGTTGACATTGAAGGTTACAGTTGGAAACTTGTCCGTGAACGAGATGGTTTAACCAATCAATCTAAAGAAGTACTGTGGTTAGACTTTGATGATGAAGGTAGATTTAAAACCAAACATGATAAACCAGAAATTGGTCGCTCATTACTTATGTCCCCATTCACTCAGTTCTTTACTTGGCAAACTACTCCAATTACAGAAATCGTGGAGAAGCGAGAAGATTATATTAAATTCAAGACACAAAATAGTAATTACGAGTTATGGAAGCTATCTTAAAATTTACCCTACCTGAAGACCAATCAGACTTTGATTTGGCAGTTAATGGTGCTAAAGCACAATTTGCTCTTGACGACATGGATCAATGGTTAAGAAGTCAAACAAAATATGCACCCGATAATATCAGTGAAGATACTTTTAAAGCTTTTGAATTATGCAGAGAAAAGCTTCGTGAGATTGTATATGAGAACGGAATAAACCTTTAGCACCAAAGAGAGATGAGAAGAGGAGGTAGAGTGTATTGTGAAGAGACATCTAGTCTGTATTGGGAGGTTTATAATGAGATGAATAGTAATAAAAAGAAGTTTGTGAGTGAGGCTTTTAAGAAGCGAGGGCGTTTCTCCTCCTCGACGAAGTCGCCACGCGCGAATTTAAATAAGATATGAGTAAATTAGATTTTTATCCTATGCTATCTCCTAGAGAGATGATTGAAGAAGGAGCCTTTGGAGGTTGTTACTTCGGCAAAGAGATTGAAGAATATACTAATTACGACTATCAAGAGTTATTCGATTATCATTTCGATGGCTTAGAGACAGGCTTATACTTAGGAGAAACATATAAACCAAAGCTTAATAAGTTCAAACTAAGAAGCGGAATGGACTATGAGTATTGGAAAGAGATGGGATGGATGAATGAGGATGATCCATATGGTTGGTTTGAATGGTATTGTAAATACGATATGGGAAGAAGGCATTCAGATGATGATAGACAGATTAGACGTTGGCAAGACTTTTGTGGGGTGAATGGTAGATGGAGAAAGAGAATCTATAGTAGAGTATTTGAAACAGGAGATTGGAATGTTAGTCCAAGAATACAACAAAGCTTACTTCATTGGGGGTATAGGATTAATCAAAATGATTACGACCAATGGAAGGCATTAAATAAATAAAACATGATTAAAATGATTAAAATGATTAAAAAGATTAAAAGAATTTTAAAAGACATTTGGTTAGGTATTAAAGTAGCTAACGAGAACTACCTTAACGGAAAAACCAATCAAGGTAAATTTTAAAACTAATGGAAATGGAAGAAGGAATACCAAACGATTTGTATTATTGGGTAGCAATTGTAGATGACGTAGGATGGTTAGTAGATGGCTATTCAGAACAAGATGTAAGAGATAAGATAGCTTTGGAAGAGCCTACAGCATTTGTAGACTTAGTAACAAAGAGTAGTATAGTAAAGGTATTGTTATGAGTCAAGAGACTATACCGGATTTAATATTAGCAATAGTATTATTAGTATTATGGAATGGGTACTTAATTTATAAAATGCAAAAGAAATGATAAAAGAAGAAGAGTTAGTAAAGTTAGGATTTGAAAGACAAGGAGTAAGTAAAGAAGAGAGTGGTGATAAAGCATTTCATTACTACACATATGATATTGGCAATGGAGTTATAAGCCTTATTACTCAGTCTAATGATGAGGTAGAGAATGGCAATTGGCATGTAGAAGTATTTGATGATACACATATAAGGTTTGAGACAGTAGAAGATCTTACAAAGTTTATAAGAGTAGTAGAAAAGAATGTAGTAGCATGATCAATAGCGAAAGAGAATGGGATTGGATGGATAGTAATATAAAAACTAAAGCAATGATATATAGAAGCATAGAAAAGATAATATTAGAGAACCCTAATGATATGGAGTTAGGTAAGAAGATAAGACGTTTATACCTAAGAGAGGTAGCCGATAGTGTAGATGATATTATAGAAGA
>Ga0209666_1001246_pt1 | contig 19544 bp, 15 predicted proteins | sample SaaInlV_125m_DNA_FD_184679 | JGI IMG/M metagenome (GOLD analysis project Ga0209666, IMG submission 184679) | Marine microbial communities from expanding oxygen minimum zones in the Saanich Inlet - Saanich Inlet SI037_S3LV_10m_DNA (SPAdes)... | ecosystem: Environmental > Aquatic > Marine >...
ATCTCCATTTTGTGCTTGAACTTCAAAATTTTGATGTGAAGTTATACTTGTTTGTCCATTTTGAGCTGTTATGTTGTTTTGTTGATGAGCCGTTATATTTGTTTGTGATGTTTGCGATGTTATATTTGATTGTTGATGTGAAGTTATATGTACATCTTGAGTTGATGACGTTATACTTACATCTCCATTTTGAGAAACCACATTTGTTTGTTGATGTGATGTAACATTTGCTTGACCATTTTGTGCTACCATATTTATATTTTGGTTGCTTTGAATATTTATATTACCTGTTTGTGATATTAAAGTCATATTTAAATTTGATGTTGTATTCATTTCTCCATTTGTTGCTGTTACATGCAAATGACCTGTTGCATCTGTTGTACTTATTGTATTTGTTTCAATTAATATATTATCTATTTGAGCATTACCTGAAACTTCCAAAACTCCACTTATATCTACATGTCTAAATGAAGCATCTAAACCTAATCCTGTTAATAAATAGAATTTATCATTTACACCCAAATATTCTTTGTTTGTTGCTACTGCATTACCTGATGTTGTTAATTCATCATTTCCTAAACCCGTCCAATTTATTCCATCATATGAATATGCAGTTGTATGTGTTGCATCATCTGATGTCGCTATAAATCTATCTCCTACCCAAGATACACTTGTTCCAGTTGATGAACCTGCAAATACACTTGTTGCTCCTGTCCAACTTAAACCATTATTTGATGAATATGCTATCGTATTTGTACCTGTTCCAACTGCTACCATAGACATATCATTTGTACCTAAACCCATAACTTTCGTTGAAAAAATACTTGTTCCTAATCCTATCCAACTATATCCATTATCATTTGAATATGCTAATGTATTTGTTCCTTCTCCGCCTGCTACCCATCTATCACCATTCCAAATAATTGAATGACCTGCTGTTGAAAATATAGAACTTCCCAATCCTACCCAATTCATACCATCATCTGAATATGCTATTGTATTTGTTCCTTGGCCTACTGCTATAAATCTATTATTTCCATAAGCTACTTTATTACCTCTTGTACTAAATATTGATGTTGAATTTGGTACTGCTCTCCAATATAAACCATCTCCTGAATGTGCTATAGTATTTGTTCCTTCACCTACTGCTACATATCTTAATCCACTCCATGTTACTCCGTTTCCTGCTGTTGAAAAAATACTTGTTGATAATGAAACGTCTCTCCATTCTTTTGCATCTCTTGCAGAATAAGCAATCGTATTTGCTCCCGAACCTACAGCAATAAATTTATTATTTTCTGTACTCCAAACTATATCATTGCATCCTGTTGTTAATACTCCATTTCCTAATGTAATCCATTCTTCTCCATTATTTAATGAACGAACCAAGGTATTTGTTCCAGAACCACCTGCTACAACTACTGATTCTTGATAATTTATCATTTGATCACATGCACAATCTTTTGGAACATATTGGTATGTTGCTGGTATGTAAATTTCTTGAGCACTAAAGAAATTCTGATTTCCATTATTAAAACCTAAAACCCCTGAATTTACTACTATATCAGAATCAGGTGCTTCTATTCTAAATTTTAAATAATAACGCACATCTTCTTGCGTTGCTGGTGAATCTAAATATTCTAAATTATATATACCATGAGTTGTTACTCCTGTTATTGAACCCAAACTACTATCTGTCATTAATACGTCTCCTGTGCTTCCTCCACTGATATCTCTCATTAATTGAAAAGTTATCAATTGTTCTGTTCCAGCTGAACTTTTATAGTTTATTTTCGCACGTACATGAACTTTTGAATTTATTGTAGATGGTGCATATTTTAATGTATAACCAGCACCTGTTAAATCTACATAACTACCATTTAATGTTAGACTTGTTAATAGTGAAGTTGGATCAGCAAAAGAATAATTATTTGCAGAAATTGGTATTCTTATATTTGCATCTGTTGTTGTTAAATTTTTATTTAGTATTTTAAATCCCACTAAATCACATAAATTAAATGAATGATCATTTTCATAAAAAACTATTTTATTATTTCCTGAAACTTCTAATATTAAATCATCGCCACTTATTGCTCTTATATTATGTGCATGCATCAACCAAGATTTTTCATAATTATTAAAATTTGATACTATATTAACTGATAAATCATCCATATTATACGCTGGATGTTTATCTGTATAATGACCTCCACTTGTTAAACTTGATGGCATTTTACTATAAATATATATTAAATATAATAAATGTTTACAAATATTATATTTAATTTTTAAATAAATTATAATAAACAATTGTAATAAATATTACAACTGACAACATACTTATTATTATAGTCATTTCATCTAATTTTGATTTATGTAAATAATATAATAGTGATGCTAATCCTACCCAAACTATTCCTCCAATTATTGAATGAACTAAAAAGTGTGTCGTTAAACTTTCATTCAAATTTCTCATATATTTATATTGAATTAAATTTACTACAAAAAAACTACCTGCTAAAAATGCATATAATCCAATTAATGATTTCGAACTTTTTATAATATCCATTAACGTTAAAATTATTCCCAAAATTATACCACCATATATGAAATTTACTGCAAAAATTTTTGTTAAATCCATATTTATATAATTATATATTTTATTTTTGAACTTAAAGAAACCCAAAAAACCCTATTTTTCGTTTTTAGACCATTATGCTCACAAAAAATATTTTATATATCAAAGTGCACAATTTTTGAAATTTCCAAAAGTCAAATTTTTTTTCAGTTTGGACATTTTTTTTGTCTAATTTTAAATTTAATTTTGCCTTTACGAAATTCCGCCAAACTTGCACTTTTTTTTTGGTTTTAGACCATTAAGATGCAAATATGTTAAAAAATTATAAAAACTTTTTGTGATGCAAAAAATATTTTAAAAAAAAATCCACCTTTTTGAAAATTGGACATTGACGAATTTTAGCAATATTGCGCAATATTTATCAATCAAAAAAAGTGGAAAAAGTAGCAAAATCAATATTTATCAATATTAAGCAATCAAAAAAGTAGCATAAAAGTAGCAATAATTTATTATGACGAGAAAAGATTTAGTAAAATATGAATTAATAAATTTTATTAAACGTAACTAAAAATCGTCAATATTTTTGGTGGAAAAAAGTGGACCAAATAGCAAAAAGTGGAAAAGGTGGAAAAGTAGCAACTTTATAAAAACTATCAAAAAAATATTTAGAAAGTTTTTATTTATCAATATATATCAATATGGAAAAGGTGGAAAAAGTGGAAAATTTTAAAAATAAGAATTGGTATTGCGAAACTTGTAATTATTATGCTAAGAGAAGTGATTTATATAAAAAACATTTATCAACCGATAAACATAAAAAAAAAGTTTTATCAACACAAAAAGTGGAAAAGGTGGAAAAAGTGGAAAAAGTGGAAAAGGTGGATAAAAAGGTGGAACATGAAGAATTAAAATTATATGAATGCACCATATGTAATAAGCAGTATAAATGTAATTCGGGATTATGGAGACACAAAAAAACCTGTGTTCCAATTGAAGAGACGCAAATAGTAGAGAAAACGGAAGGTTCAAATGATTATAAAGATATGATATTAGAATTAGTGAAAGAAAATAAAGAGATGCGAAATATGATGGTAGAACAACAAAAAACGATAGGAGAATTAATACCGAAAGTAGGTAATAATAATTCAACAACAAATAATAATACAATAAATCAGAAATTTAATATAAATGTATTTTTAAATGAACAATGTAAAGATGCAATAAATATGAGTGATTTTATAAAACAGATAGAAATATCACTAGAGCAATTAGATTTTACGAAAACAAATGGATTAGAAAAAGGATTAACTCACGCGATAATGGAAAATATGAATAAATTAAGTGTTTTTGAGAGACCGATGCATTGCACGGATGTAAAGAGGGAGACATTATATATAAAAGATAATGATACTTGGGAAAAAGATAAAGATAAATCAAAGATAAAACAGGTAATAAAGAAAGCGTCAAATAAGAATTATACGGCATTAACAAATTGGACAAAAGAGAATCCAGATTTTATGGAAGACGATGATAAGCAAATGTTTTATGCGAAGGCGATGTCGAAATTAGGGAAACCATTAGATGGAATAGATGATAAAGTAATAAAGCATTTATGTAATAATACAAAAATAAAAGAAATAAAAGATGAATAAATATTTATAATAATTTTAATAAATATTTATTTTTTATTTTTTTTCCGGGTTTTTTTACCAGATGCGCTAGAACTAGGAGATGCGCTAGAACTAGGAGATGCGCCAGGATTAGATCTTCTAGTTCGTTTAGCATTAGGGCTACTGGAACTAGGACTTCTTTGTCTTTTTTTAGATTGAACTTTTCTTCTTTTGCGCGTGTTAGAATTACTACTTGATGTAGGACTTCTACTTTGTGCAGGACTTCTTCTACTTCTTTTTCTTCTCTCTTCTCTCTGTCTTCTTTCTCTTCTTTTTTCTTCTTCTCTTCTTTTTTCTTCTTCTCTTTCTTCTCTCTCTCTTCTTTCTCTTCTTTTTGTTTCTTTTCTTTTTTCTTTTCTTCTCTTTCTTCTCTCTCTTCTCTCTCTTTTCTCTCTTCTTTTTGTTTCTTTTTTTTCTTTTCTTCTTGTTTCCTTGCGATTTGCTCTATCCAAAGCAGTTAGAGCTGTTTCTTTAGCTTGTCTTTCTAGAGATCTTCTTGTATCCATTCTATCTCTAGAATTTACAGCTGCTTCTCTAGCAGTTTCAGCTGCTTCTCTAGCAGTTTGAGCTGCTGTTGTTTCAGCTTGAGCAGCAGTTGTAGCAGCTTCTGCAGCAACAGCACGTTTTCTTTCTTCAGATCTTCTTGTATCCATTTCATCTCTAGCAGTTTTAGCTCTTTCTTTAGATTCTCTTTCTCGAGAAGCACGTTTTTTTTCATCATCAGCACGTTTAGTTTGATGTTCAAGTTCAGATTTTAAATTTTCAATTTTTTCATTTAATTCTTTTTTAGAGTCTTCTAATAATTTATCCATTTCATTTTTAGCTTTTTGAATGTCTTGTGATGTATATGTTTCACCAGGATGTAGTGTATGCCATTTAATATCATAATCTGAAATTCTTTTTCCATCTTCATCTTTAATTTCTGAAGTAGAAATATAAATGGTATTTGGAAATTCTTTAGTAAAATCTCTCATTGTTTGTTTTTCAATAACAATACCAGGATGTAATAAAGAACCTATTTGGCCACAAAATTTATCAAGTGTATGCAAACAAAATAAAAATTTAGATTCTATAGTTGAATCTTTTTTTCCTAAATATCTTTGAAAAGCAATAAATGCAAGTATTTGACCTAAATCACAAACAGTTTTAAAATGTAAATTGAATACATCTTTCATGTCACCACCTATAAAATCGTTAACAGCCATATTTAAAGTAAAGACACCAGAAACAGTTTTAGATTTACCAGATACATCCCGATTGAACCATTTACTAATGGTAAGTTTAGTATTACCTTCATATTTAATATGCATAAGTTTAATTTCTCCACACTTAAAAATAATTTCTAAATCATAATCTTGAGGTTTTCTATCAATAATTGGTATATTTTGCACTATAGAAGGTATTTTTTGAAAATTACTATCAGTAGCTCCATCAAATTTAGTTGCTTTAGTTTTTATTAAATGAACATTTTTAATTTTATCTTTTGGTATATCTTCACTATTAGTAAACATTTTAACAAGTTCAGTAATATAATTAGTAGATTTAGAACTTCCTTCGGCGTCTACTGTAAAAATTAGATTAGGTAAATATGCAGTATCTCCAGTAAAAGTACAAGAGTTATGTTGGTCAAGGTTTTTATATTTATTATGTTTAATACATAATAAACCATGTATAAATCCTAAGGTAGTAATATTAGATTTGACATCATCGGTTTTTTTTATATAATTAATCGGCATAAATCCAAAAAAATCAGTTATAATATCAGATATGGTATGTAAATATTTTTGAGAAATTCTAAATTTTCCTAACTGAATATGTACATTAATTTCATATAAAAGTTTGGCTATAAGTATAATAAAATATACATTATTTTTATTGTTAGACTTATGATTTTTTTTAATTTCTTCAAAAAGTTTATTATTATATCTCTTCATTTTACCAACACCTTTTTCTTCAGGTCCTGTATATTGAAATAATAAAGTTGTATCATTTTTATTATATAATTTATACTTGCCGCAAGTATGTAATGCTGTTTTACCCTTTATTAATTCTAAATTAGCGCTATTGTTTACTTTAGTTGGTCCATTCTCTAAAATCGTTTTGGGGCTTGAATTTCCACCAACATCTGGATAAACAAATTCAATATTTTTAGAGGAGTTAAATAATTGTATAACTTTTTTGAGTTCTTCGTGTGTAGATTTATCAATTAAATTAAAACAATCGTTTTTATATTCATTGGTTAATAATTTAAGCATTTCTCCAGCATATATTTTAGCATTTGCTACAGTCATTTCAGGTTGACCTTTTTTACTCTGTTTTTTTGATATCCCTTCTCCTTCATCTTCATCATCAGTTTCTTCTTCATCTTCGTCCTCTTTTTTTGGAGGATTATTTGATTTAAAACGTAAATAATTAGTAAAATCATGTAATGAATCTATATATAATAATGTTCTAAACAATATAGCGGCTTTTAATGGGTCTTCTTGATAAGAAGCACCATGTAATTCTTTTAATCTATCTAATAAATCTATTGTTTCTCTAATAGTTTCTGGTTCACTCATATTATATAATGTAAATATTAAAATACTAAATTAAAAATATGTAGATTTATATAAATATGGCTTCTAAAAAAAAAAGATTAAGAAAAAAAAATAGAAGGAAAGTAACAAAAAAACATATAAAAAAAAATAAAATACAATATGGAGGAGGTGTCACCGTCTGCGAGGCGCTCTTAAATAGAATAACAAAAGATATAAATGGTACAGGAGAGTATGATTATTTATCACCAGGTCATAAAAAGAGTGGTAAACCTGCTACGGTGGTTGATTTTAAAATTGATGAAAAATTTAAAAATGCATTAGGAAATGAACAAGACAAATCAGGCGAAGGATTATATTTTTTATTAGATCAAGCAATAAAAGAAGTTCCTAATAAGGCAGAGGCGGATGATCAAATTAAAAAAAAAATACAAGGTCTTTTTGTGGATTTAAGTAATGTACATAGACTTGCAACACAACCTAATATTAATGAACCGTCTGAAATAATAGACGAATTTAATGATTTAAAAGGAAGCATCACCACGGCGGATAAAGAAGCAATAAAGAAAAGATTAGATATGATTTTAGGTAATAAAGGTATTTTTGGTGGTGGAGTAGGAGACATGCCTTCAAACTTTGGCTTTCAGTTAATTATACATTTAATGAAATATTTAGTTAAAAAGTATAAACACTATTTTAAAGAAAAATTTAAATTTAATGCAATGTTAGGAAGTTTATTAGGTGCAGATAAATTTATCAGGCCATTTATGTGTTTAAAAGCACCTAACTCTATGTCTTTGTCAAAGCCAAAAACGTTCGGGGATGACACAAGAACCCCGGTGTTTGATTTACACCTTTGAACATTTAAAACGCAGATTTTTATCTTTGTATTATATAAATGAAATCAACTTTATTAAAAAGACAAATTATTATGTTTATCGTAATGGTTATTATTGGTATGCTATTCAATCCTATGAACATTTTAGCATATAGATTTTCAGACTTATATATATCGCAAACACTATTTTATGGTGGTTTATTAATGGCTTCAAATATGATATGGGCACACGAGATTGTTCATTATTTATCAATGGGGCATTTTAATATGTTAGTTTTTTCTGTTGGAATTATTTTATCTATTAGTGTATCAATACTATTATTAAGACAACAATTATTAGTTGATGATAAACAATGGTTAAGAAGAATGATACCGCATCATTCCACTGCATTAACAACAACAACTAAATTATTAGAAAAGAATGATAACTTTAAAGATAATCCAAACTTATACAGATTAGCAAAAGAAATCATTGATACACAAGAAAAAGAAATACAATTAATGAAATCTATGTTATAAATAATTAGTCACTTTATGATTGCGTATATTTATATTTTGATGAATTAATGTATCAATACTAATAATAATTGTAAATAATAAAATATTTAATAGAGTTCTTTCTTTTTTATTAACAAAGAATATATACAATATGTATATCACTAATAATAATAAAATATTATGCATAATACCTTCCCATTTTGACCATTCGTAAAATTTTTTTAATATGTTTTGCATTTATAATATATATCTTATATAGAATAAAAAATAATATTAATATGATTAATAAATTAACTATATTTGGTAAATATAATTTGTATAAAATATTATCTATATATTGAATTAATTTAATATAGAAAGGAGCATCGTGTTTATAATGTTCAATATTTTGTTTATTATACTTATCTAAAATATAATTAGCAGTTATTTTACCACTTTCTATGGCACCTTCCATAGACCATATATTTATACTTGTTTTTGTATGAGCACCTGATAAAAATAAATTTACATACTCTGTTTTTTGTAAAGGACGAAATTTTTCATTATAAATATTATTAACCCATTTTTTATTTGTTTGTTCTTGAATACCATTGTTGAAATTCCATTCATACCATATTTCAATATATTCTATATCTTCTTTATTTATATAAAATCCATTATTATCATATATTAATTTTCTAAAACTTTTTGAGCGTAATATTTGATATATAATTTCTTTTTTTAATTTTGCATTATCTAAATGTTCGGCGTTTTTATTAAATATTTTACCCTTTTTCTCAAAATCTATTATTGTTCCACTCCATAACGACTTAATGTTTGGTTTTCGTTTCCAATGTTTCTCTTGTGGATACCAAGTAATATTAAATTCACTATCATTCATAACAAAAGCAATATTATCAATTGGATACTTAATTTCTTTATTTATACCTATACGAAATGATATTTGCTTACTTTTTGTATTCTCGGTTAATGATTTAAAATTATTATATAAACTTTGCATTTTACTATTTCTTAAAATATCTAATGTATTAAATGGATTAATTGATACTATATATTCTTTGGATCGTAATTGTTTAATAATTCCATTTTGTTTAATTTCTACTGAAGTTATATTATTTTTTTTATAATTTATTTTTACCAGTTCTGTATTAGTCAAAATATCAACACCTTTTTCTTTTAAGTGTCTAATCCACGGATCAATCCATACATCGTTTGTAGGACCATTCATAACATGCCAATTATCCGTTGAATGATGGGTGTAATTATTTTCATTTGAAGAATGTGTATGTGTATATTTTTTTTTATTTATTTGCGAAATAACTGGAAAATGAAATAAATGTCCCATAGATAATTCATTTTTATTCATTCCATAACCTGGTCCTGTTACAAAATTAATTATATGATTATATCCATCATTTGATAAATATTTTTTTAAAAATGGTTGTATATTATAAGAATAATAATACTCTCTTCTATTATCGGATAATAAATAATTAATACCTATATAGTATAAAATTATTCTATCTTTAATAGTTAATAATGACTTATAACCGTATTCTTTATCATATAGTAAATGAAAATCTATAGGAATGCTTAAATTATCAAACACATTTGTATCATAATAAGGTATCTCTTTCATTAATTGGAAAGTATTTTTATAAAACGGGGCATAACCTCTCCAAGAGTGTTCTGAAGGAAATAAATTTTTGTTTGTATCACTTCGTACCATTCCACCTAATTCATTATCTTTTTCAATGATTAATATCTTAAACTTTTTTTTAATTAATTCGTGGGCTAATGTTAATCCTGATAAACCACCACCAAAAATAATTATATCATACATTATATTATATATTATATATAATATAATGTATGATATATTATATATAAATAATATGCCTACTCATAAAAGTAATGATTATAAATTATCAGCAGTTAAATACTATTTATCACATTCTAAAAATCAAGTCCATACTTGTAAAATATTCGGTTGTTCTGAAAGAAGTTTAATGAGGTGGGTAGATAAATATAAATCCACTAATAACATTACACGAAAGAAAAGAGATTATACAGCATATAAAATTAGTAATAGTCATATTTCATTTATAAAGCACCAACTTGGGAAAAATAAAACGATTACTATGGATGAGTTATTAACTAAATTAAAAACAAAATATCCAGATTTAACACTATCAAGAGTTCATTTGGGAAGAATTGTTAGAGATATTAATATTACACTAAAACAAACACGATTACGACATGTTTCTAAAACAAGATATAAAAAACCAATTATAATAAAAAATCAAATCAAAGAATTTTATAGTAAAATAAAACAACATAGTTTAAATAATATTATATGCATTGATGAAACTTCATTAAACTCATTTATGATTAGAAGAAAGTGTTATGAAGAATTAGGTAAAAGATGTATTGTTAAAACAGAAAGCCAAGAAGTATTCAAAAAATATACTGGTATATTTGCTATTTCTTCAAAAGGTGTAATCGGTTATGAAGTATATAAAAAAGGAGGTATTGATAGTAATAGGATGGTTGATTTTATTAACAAATTTATTAATGGAAAGTACAAGAATAAATTAATTATTTTAGATAATGCAAGTAGTCATAGAAATCAACTTGTTAAAGATGCAATTAAAAAGGATAATAACTTATTATATGCTGTTCCATATCAACATTATACAAATGCGATTGAAGGATACTTTAATGTATTGAAATCACGATTACAGAAGAAAAAGGGATTAACATATAATGAATTAGTTAATAATGTAAAAGATGTATTGCATGAAATACCAATACATATTTATAAAAATCTAATAAAAGGAGCATATGATAGGAATGAAAAATATGTAAAAAAATCATCAACAAGGAAAAGAAAACCTAAAAAATATTTGAATTAGGTCGGCGTTTTAAATGTTCAAAGGTGTAAAAAATAACCCTAACCCAACAGATGATGAATATTCAGATGGATTAATTTTTTTAATAAAATTTATTCGAACAATGAAAAATGACATTTTTTGTTCTGCAGAACCTGAAGCAATAAAAGAAAGTTCATGTCATGAAGGTAATACATTTAAAAAAATAGAAAATGCGACAAAATTTTTTTCAGACTTTGCTTCTTTAATAACATTAGTAAATTTAGAAGGAAGATCTGATGAAGATATACATAATAGTTATATATTAGGACAAGAAATAATAACTAAAGAATTACAGAATTTTAATACATTAAGTAGTCATGACCACAACGTTACAATACCACCTGAAGATGATACAGGTACAGGGAAAGAAGAAGATACTGGAATAACAATTAATATGGATCCAAGTAAGGAGGAAGAAGAAATAATGGAAAAATTAACTAAAAACACAAAAAAAGATACAAAAAATGTAGTATTACTAGAAGATGTTGAAGACAATGTTAAAGGTTCATCACAAAAACCAACTAGTAAATATATTTTTGTTAAAGATACACGAGATGTATGTGAAAATCCTAAAGGTAGTCCCAGAGCTACTAATCGACCACCATTTCAGATGAAAGGTTTAGCGGATGAAAATGTAGATATTTGTTTTTTTTGTGGTTGTAAAATGAAATTAGATGAAGATGATCGCGGAGTTCAATGTGAGCACATTATTTCATCATCAAGAATGATTTATTGTTACAGACCATATAAATTAGAAGATGTTGAAAAAGGAAGGGCAGGTTTAACTAATAATTATACATTTGCACATGCAGAATGTAATAATATGGCATCTGATATGGATCCTATTACAAAATTTTATGCTATTAATAATAAATTATTTAAAAATAATTTAAAAAAACCTCCTGTGGTATTAAGCACGGAGATAGATATTCCACCTATGATATCACGTGTTATGTGTCAAAGATATGAAAAAATGAATGAATTAGGTATTGATGAAATTCAAAATTTAATTTATAAAATAAAAAGAAATTTAATTTGGGGATTATTTTATAGACATCATAAGCTAACTGTAAGACAACAATCTTCAGCTGAGATAGTAAATTCATTAGGTCTAAAACATACAGTACAACTAGAACATAAAGAGAGAGATGATGCCAGTGAGAAAACATATCAAATAGAATATGCACACGTGAATGTAGATGAAACACTTCTAGAATTAAAAGGATATACAGAATTAATGAAATATATACAATCTTTTATTGATATTAATAAAATTACAACCTTATCGGATTTATTTCAGCATGATGATTATGAAGAATTACGTAGTGCAATATACGAGTATGGAGTAAAAGTGGGTGACGAGGGAGCTATAGCTGAACGTAAAAAATTGAAAGATGCAAACTTTATAAAAACTTTTAAATTATCAGAGTTAAAACAGAAAATAGCAGAAGCAGAACAAAAAGCAGATGCAGAAACTAGACGTAGAGTAGCGGAAACTAGACGTAGGGTACTACTAGAATATATATTCACAGATGATGGATTATTAAAAATCACAGATGATGGAATATTAAAAGTTAAAAGAAATAAAATGCAACAATTAAAAGAGAAAATAGATAAATCACATATAGAACAATTGTTGGATCCTATAAAATCTAATGAACAAGTAATAGAATATTATAAAAAAAAAAGAAAACTACAAGAACTAAAAGCAAAACAAGAAAAAGATGAAGATTCAGAAGATGAAGATTCAGAAGACGAAAAAGTTCTTGGAGAAGAAAAAAAAGCCATAGATATTCTTCAAGAACAAGTTAATTTGATTAAAAAAGAAATAGAAGAAAATATAACACTCACGGATGCACTTATTGAATTAGATAATATATTAACTCCACAATCAGGTGGTAATACAATATTATCATATCAAGTTATTAGGTTAGATAACCCATTCAATGAAGAAGAAGAAGAAGAATATATTATATATGAAAAAAACATAGAAGATAAGTTTAGTATGTTTGATACTAATGAAATGAAAAAAGTTAAAGAAATTTTAAAAAGTAAATTACAAGAAGAATATAGTGAACCTATAATTACTGAAGTACCACAACTATTAGAAGATGCAACAGCGGCGGAAGCGAGGGCGGCGGAATTTGAGGCGGCGGCGATGGCGGTGGAGCCAACGGCGGCGGAGAGGGCGGAGGTGGCAAGGGCGGGAGATTTAGATGAAGCAGCTGCGACACCGCTACCAGATTTTCAGCCGGCGGGGATTGCGAGTGGCTTGGTGGATAACGAGGATGAGGAGGTGATAGAAGGTTTGCCGGCGACGGAGGCGGCGGGCTGGGCGGAGGAGGCGAGTTTAGATGTGGACTCACAGCCGCCAACACAGGTTGTGGGTGAGGAGGTGAATGAGGAGGAGGGCGCGGCATCGCAGGCGGCGGAATTTGAGGCGGCGGCGGGGGAGCCGGCGATGGCAGGGGAGGTCGGTCTGGGTGTGGAAAAAAGGATGGGGAGACCCAGAGGTCCAGGCAAGCTACAAGCGATAGTAGCATCAAGAGAAAATACAGGTGATACAGTTCCGGGTGAGGTTTCTAAAGAGCAAGCTGAGAGTTTGGAAGAAGATCGATATCGGTCTTTTTATGAAGCGCCACCAGGAGAAGTAAGGGAAAGGGTGGAGGAAGTGGTTGCAGATGCGGAAGCAGTGGTTAAACCATTTGAGGCCAAACAGGCCAAACCAAGACATCAATCTCAATCTCCAGATCGTAGTGGTTCTGCTGAACGTAGAGGTTCTCGTAGTCGTAGTCGTAGTCGTGATCGTAGGGCTTCTTCTCAATCTGGATCTCCTAGGAGTTCTTCTGAACGTGATTCTCCTAGGGGTTCTTATGAACCTCAAGAAGCGAGTTCTTCTCAACCTGTACAAGCAGAAAGTAGTATAACAGGTAAATTGCAACAGAATATAGGAAAAGTAGTAAAGGCAAAACGTCTAGCAGATGCAATTGAAGATGTAGGTATAGATAAAGGTATAAATTCGCCTCGCCGGACGGGACCTCGTGCAACTCCTCAACCACGTGCACCTCCACCTGTACCTCCACCTCAAACTCAAACTCAAAGAACACCTTTTGCCGAAGGTAGTTCATATGAAGATTCACCAATAGGAGCTCGGGCGTCCCTCAGTTTTACACCTAAATCTGAAGCACCAGGAGGAGTAAGAAGAAGAACTGGACCCGAAACTGAATTAAAAATACCCGGCGAAGCTAGAAAGCCAGGTAGTAAAATAGTTGGTGGTAGAAAAACAAGAAAGAGAAGAAAAAGAAAAGTAAAAAAAACAAGAAAAAAGAAGGAAAAAAAGAGAACAAAAAAAGGAAATAAAAATAAAAAATGATTATTATCTATATTTAATGGAGGTATTAGATTTAAATATAGATAATTATGAATATGAGGATATATTGAAATTATTTGATTTGGATTTAAATTTTGGAGAGAGTGAAATAAAGAGAGCGAAAAAGAAGGTATTAATGATGCATCCGGATAAGTCGGGATTAGATAAAAAATATTTTTTGTTTTTTAGTAGTGCATTTAAAATATTGCATTCGGTGTATGAATTTAGAGAGAAAGCGAATGTAAATTTAAATGAAGAGGTAGAATATTTAGCAGAAAAGAATGATGAGAATCAGGAATTGGTGGATAAATTGAGAGAGAAATATAGTGTGAAAGATTTTAATGAATGGTTTAATAAAGAATTTGAAAAATTAAAAGTAGAAAATGAATATGAAAGTAATGGATATGGTGAATGGTTAAAAAATGTAGAAGATAGTGAAGTATGTAATAATAAAAATGAAATGAATGAAATGATAGATAAAAGAAAGAGAGATTTACGGAGTGTGGTAAAATATAATGGAATAAATGAATTTAATGGTGGCGGATATAATGATTTAGCAAATAATAAACCAGAAGAATATTCTTCAGGAATGTTTAGTAAATTACAATTTGAGGATTTAAAGAAGGCACATGTAGAAAGTGTGATACCAGTAACAGAGGAAGATTATAATCAAAGGTATAGTTCAATGGAAGATATAAAATTAAAACGTCAACAACAAAATTTAAATCCGTTATCGGAGAAAGAGGGGAGAGAATATTTAAATAATAAGAAAACGGGAGAAGATTATGTGGGTGCACAGAGGGCATTTAAATTGGCGACACAAGAGAGAGAAATATTAAAAGGTAATAATAAGTTCTGGAGTTCATTAAAACAAATAAAATAAATAGTAATTTAGTATAATAATTTATGTATATTAATATATAATATGAAATACACAAATTTAGCATTAAGTATATTATTGTTACTAGCAGTAGGATTTCTATATAATAAATTTCAGTTAAATGTAGAGAAAGATGATAAAATAGAGGAATTAAATATAATAAAGAAGTATTTATTAAATGAACATGATTATTATACAATAGATCAATTGAGTGCAATAAAGAAACCGATAATTTGGATACATATAGAATATGATAGAAATTTAAGAAAGTGGGAATCTTTTGGTACAAGAGCGAGTGAAGAATTAAATCAGGATTATTTGTATTTGACGTTGCGTTCAATAATAGATAAATGTAGTGATTATTTTCATGTGATATTAATAGATGATGATTCGTTTGATACATTATTAGAAGATTGGAATGTGGATTTAAAGAAAGTAGGAAATGTGCAAAAAGAAAATATAAGGTGTTTAGCTTTAATGAAAGTGTTGTATAAATATGGAGGAATTTTAATGGAGCCATCATTTATTTTATTTAAAACGTTGAGACCGATATATGAGAAGATAATGAGTGGTGGAAAGCCATGTGTAGGTGAGTTTCAAAATGAAACGGTAGATAGTCATATAATGAATTTTAGTCCGTCATTAAAATTTATAGGATGTATAAAGAATTGTCCGAAAATATATGAGTTAGGGAAACATTTAGAAATATTAGTAAATAGTGATAATACATATAGTTCGAAATTGGAGGGTCAGGTAACAAACTGGTTGTATAATAAGTCGGAAAGTGGTGAAATAAATTATATAGATGGTAAATTTTTAGGTACACGGGATTCAAAAAATAAAAATATAGATTTAGCGAGTTTAATGGGGTCATCATATTTAGATTTAAATATAAATGCGTATGGATTATATATACCACGAAAGGATTTACTAAAAAGAACTGCGTATAATTGGTTTATATATTTAAATACGAAGGAAGTATTAGAAAGTAATACAAATGTAGGAAAATATTTATTAATTTCAAATTAAATAAAATATTTATTAATTTCAAATTAAATAAAATATTTAGTTATAATATAAATGCAGTTCGCGGAGTTAAGTGAGATGATGCCTTCAGTAGGTGGTCGCAAACGTCGTCAGTCAAAACAGCAGAAACAGCAGGAGCAGGGTGGTAAACGTAGAAAGACAAAAGGAAAAAAAGGAAAGAAAGGACGTAAAACTCGCAGACGTCGTCATTAAATAATTTATTTTATTTTTAAGAATCTCTCTAAAAATAAAATAAAATAAAATTATAAAATTTCTTTTAATTTTTGAATGGTTTCGAGAGATAAAGTTTTAGGATAATCTATTTTAAATTTAATAATAAGATTACCAGTAAAAGAATCTCTCTGAAAGCCCAAATTACGTAATACGATATTGGTATTATTATGAATAATCTCTCGATTAGTATTAGTGATTCTATAAGTTTTATTATTAAGATGTGTGATATTAAAATCGATACCAATTAAGGATTGTTTAAATGTGATATTAGAAAAATAAATGAGATTAAGGCCATCTCTCAAAAATAATTCGTGTTCTTTTAATTTAATAATAATTTTGATATCAGAATATTTATAGTTAATGCAGTTACCTTTGTTATTAATTGTAATAATTTCATTATTATCAATAGATTTAGGTAAGGGAATATAGATTCTCTCTTCTTCATACTTAAATATGTTATGATTAAATATGGAGCGTTTAATATTAATAGGAACATTAGCGCCATTATAAGAATCTTCAAAGGTGATATTTAAATTGATAATGATATCTTCATTATTAGGATCATTAGGTGGAGGATTATAAATTTCAATAGATGAGGAGTTATTATTATTAGGTATAATAGAAGAATGATTTTGAATTAAGAATTCATATGCTTGAGTAATTTTATTAAACATAACGGAGTCATCGTTATTTTTGTCGGGGTGGTATTTAAGAGATAATCGTCTGTAGGCTTTTTTAATAGTGTCTGAATCAGAATAGGGTTCAATATTAAGTATATCATAATAGATTTTATTATTAATAGGATTCATTAAACATATATTAAATGAATTATTTAATATTAAATATTTACCGAATATTAATATTATTAAATGAATAGTTCATTAATAATAAAATATAAACCAAAAGAGTTAGATGATTTTAATATAAGTAATTATACGAAAGAGTTAATAAATATATATTTAAAAAATAAAAAATTATTATTTTTAATACATGGAGGAACAGGGTATGGAAAGTCATCATTAATAAATGTATTAATAAATAAGTATTATAAAAATGATAAAAGTAGTATAAATAATAATACAATATATATAAATTTATTGAAAGAACAGGGTATAAATTATTATAGAAATGAGTTAAAAAGTTATTGTCAGATAAATAATTTAGTGAATTTAAAAGAAAAGAAAACAATAATTTTGGATGATTTAGATTTATTAAATGAGCAATGTCAGCAAATATTTAATACATTTATAAATAATTATGAAAATATAAATTTTATAATAAGTTGCAATGATAAACAAAAAATAAAATCGACGATAATAAATAAGTTAGAATTAATAAAAATAAACAATGTAGATGATATTTTTATAAGAAAAAGGATAGATAATATATTAGAAAAAGAGGATTTAAGATTAGATAATAAATGTAAAGAATTAATAATAAGAGCATCAAATATGTCGATACCAAATATGATAAATAATATAGAAAAATTAAATTTAATAATGAAAGATGATGTAATAGATTATAATTTATTAGAAAATGTGAGTTGTAATATAATGATAAATGATATGAGTAAATACATAGAATTATGTAAAGGAGATAATTTAAAGGAGGCAATAGATCATATATTAAAAATGTGTAATAATGGTTTTTCAGTAATAGATATTTTAGAGGAATTTTTTTTATATATAAAATTTCATAGTGATTTAGATGATAAATATAAATATGATATAATAAAACAAATATGTAAATATATAAATATTTTTCATAATATTCATGAAGATTCAATAGAATTAATATTTTTAACTAATAACATAAGAAATATATTTAATAAAAATATAATTTAATAGTAATGTCTATATTTAAAGAAGAGGTTCCAAATGAAATATTATATAATTTTTTAAAAATACACTGCACATTAGAAAATAATTTTTATATATTAGATAAATTAGTTTATAAAAAATATGAATATAATAATCAAATAGATATATTAAAAGATAATTTAAAAGAAAAATATAAAATTTCAAAGAAGTTTTATTTGGAAAGAGAAAATAATTATAATAATTTATTAACAATAATAAGACATTTATGTAAAAAGAATAATATAAATTATGGAAGTAAAATAAAATATGATAAAAATAAGTATAACATTATTTATTATATAGAAAATATAGAATAAATAATATATTAAGAAGAAATACGACGTTTATCAATTTTAGCGGAGGTTAAATAAATAGAATTTTCAGTGCAAATAATGAATACTTCATCAACTTTAAAAATTTTAGCAATAGGACTAGTATATTCTTCGGCATTTTTAACAAGTAATTTTTCATCATTTTCTCTAATACCAATTAGTACTTTTTTTTCTAATGAGTCAACCCAATAGTCAAGCATAATTGGTTTGTCTTCTGTAATAGAAATTTTAGATATATGAGACCATATAGAAGCAGGTGGTAACTGATATTGTTCCTCTTCAGACATATTTATATAAAGTAGTATTGAAAAACTTTAAATACTTTTTTGTGTAAATAATAATAATTTATAAAATATATTATTATTAATATAAATTAATGAGTTTGAATAAAGTAATAACAAGTGTAAACGCTTTAGCGAATTCAGTAGTAATACCTAATGAACAATTAAATAATGTGGTATGTATAGACACAGTAAATAATAGAATAGGTGTTCAAACAGCAAATCCAACAAGAGAGATAGATATAAGCGGGATGTTAAAGACAAATTATATATATTTAAATAATGAAAATAATTCGACAAGTGAATTTGATATAAGTTATGATAATAGTTTTGTAACTTTTAGTAGAGGAATAAAAATAGAAGAAGGTATAAGTTGTGAAAATATATTTTGTAATTTTATAGATTTATCGTCAATAACAGGTGATGTATCATTTACAAATAGTATAGATGTAAGTGGAAATCTATATGTGGATTTATCATTAAATGTAAAAGGTAATATAGATGGAAA
>Ga0209666_1001247_pt1 | contig 19542 bp, 10 predicted proteins | sample SaaInlV_125m_DNA_FD_184679 | JGI IMG/M metagenome (GOLD analysis project Ga0209666, IMG submission 184679) | Marine microbial communities from expanding oxygen minimum zones in the Saanich Inlet - Saanich Inlet SI037_S3LV_10m_DNA (SPAdes)... | ecosystem: Environmental > Aquatic > Marine >...
TTGAGAGAGTACGACGTCATCTACGGCTTGGTGGATGAGATCCGCGCCGCGATGGAGGGCAAACTGTCCGGCGTCAAGGACGAGGTGTTCGTGGGCGAGGCGGAGTGCAAAGCCGTGTTCGGCGGCGGCAACTCGAAGGTCGCGGGGTGCCTCGTTTTAGAGGGCTCGCTGGTGAAGGGTGCGCACTTGCGCGTGACGCGCGGCAAAAAAGAAGCGTACGTCGGCAAAGTGGGCTCTTTACGACGCGTGAAGGATATCGTGAAGAAGGTGGAGAGCGGGCTGGAGTGCGGCGTCGGCGCCGATCCCGAGTGGGGCGAGTGGAAACCCGGGGACAAGATCGAGTGTTTCGACCTGGTCGACCGCGTGCAGACGCTCGAGTCCGCGTCGGACGAGCTCGGCAGGAAGGTGGACGAGATCAAGGCTGCGGAGGAGCGCGAGAAGGCCGCCGCCCTCGCCGCCGCCGAGCAGGCCAAGGCGGAGCGCGACGCGCGGCGCGGCGACGACGACGAGACCTCCGACGAGGACTCCCGGGGGCCGGCGCAGCGCGGGCGCGGAGGGCGCAAGCAGATGACCCGGGGGAGGCAAAAGGCGGGAAGCAGACGCTGATGAGACGTCGATGTGAAAGGGGCGATCGAGAAAACGCGGTTCAAAAGGAGGTTTACCCTTCGCCGCGTCCTCTTCGTCTCTCGTTGAACGAAGCGTCTTCAAAGGCGTCGAAGACGACGGCGTTTCACTGCGGGAAAAAAAAACGAAAGAGAGGCGCGCTCGACGAGAAAACGCGTTCCTTCGTCGCGCCCTCGCCATTCGACCATGCATGCAAAAAAAATACCAAAACACAGAAGAGAGTGCGAGAGAGCGGCGCGACACGCGCGGCTTCGGTTGTGATGCGGACTCCAGACACGCTCTCGTCGACGCGCATCAACGCGCGCGTTTTTTGAGGATGTTTCTCTCGGAAGGCGCGCCGACTTTTTGGCGGATGCTCGCGACGACGCGAAACGGCAAATTTGCTGCGCGTTTTCGGAAAAGCATCGGCGCACGAGACCGAGAGACGGCGAGATGTAGTTTTGACCGAGAGCCGGGGCATTGCGTCGCGCGCGTCGCCACCTCGGGCGGGTGCCTCGCCGCGTCGAGCGGGAGGCAAGCGAGCGGTCGACCGGGGAGTCGTCCGCTCGGTCGCGCGGGTGCCGCTGCTCGACCGCGACACGCGCGTCCGCGGAAGCCGGTCCTCGAGCTCGGCGCGGACGAGACCGTTCGTCGCACGGTCCGAGGCGAGCGTCGATCATGTCGTTCGCCCCGCCCCCGCCCTCGAGCTCCATGCCCAAGGCGTACGCGCACCCGCCGGTGTCCCCGGCGACGGAGAGAGACGCCGCGGCTGAGGCGTCCTCGGACACCAGAGGGGTCTTGAAGGTGCGCGCGTCTTCCCGTCCCCACCCCGCCCGCTCGCTCGCACGGCACGCGTCCGTCGGAAAAGAAAAGCCGAGCGTTCGACGCCCCTCTCTCTTTGGCGTCGAGAGTCTGACGAATCTTCCCACCTCTCGTCTCGCGAATGATGAAAACTCGCCTCGCGCGCGCCGTCGCGCCGCCACAAAATCGCAGTTCGACGCGTCGTTCGAGGGCGCCAACCTGGGGGTCGTGAAACAGATCACCGAGAACGAGTACGAGCTCACGATCCGGCCGGACACCAACGCCGCGCGGTACCGTTTGTGGTTCCACTTCCGCGTCGCGAATTACCGGCCCGGGCAAAAAGTTCTTTTCCACGTGACCAACTTTTCCAAGTCCAAGTCTCTGTACAAGGACGGCATGAGCCCGGTGTTCCGCGCGGGAAACAAAAAAACATCGTCTGGAGGGTCCAGGGATCGAGCCTGGGAGCGCGTGCACCCCAAGAACGTCTTCTACTACCGCACCAAGGACTCGCTCTCCGCGGCTCCCGGACGCGGCGGCGGCGGCCGCGGCGCTTCCGGCTCGATCGAGCGGTGCGGAAGCGGGGCCTCCGCCGGCTCCGCCGGAAACGACGACGAGAGCGAAAAGGGTACCCTCAGCGACGGCAACGAGAGCGCGAGCGAGCGCCGAAGGCCGCGGAAACCGCACATCTTGTCCTTCACGCACGTCTTCGGAAAGGAAGACGAAGACGAAGAAGACGCGTCTTCGTCGTACGTCGAGTTCGCGTACTCGTACCCGTTCACGTTCGCCGAGCAGACCGCGGTGTTGGACGCGCTTGATGAGAAAAACCTCCCGCACGTCCATCGGCGCACACTGACGCACAGTCTACAAGGACGCGGGTGCGACGTGGTCGTGATCGACGGCGGGGACGATCCGGACGCGCCGCCGGGAACCGCTTTGGCTCCGCGTCGGTTAGTTTTTTTGACGTGCCGCGTGCACCCCGGCGAGACGCCCGCCAGCCACGCGCTTTCCGGTTTCCTGGACTTCGTGACGTCGGACGATTCGGACGCGGTTTTATTGCGACGCAAGGTGACGTTCGTGGTGGTTCCGATGCTGAACCCGGACGGGTGCGTGTTAGGAAACTACCGCGCCGACTCGAACGGCGCCGACCTGAACCGCCGATGGGCCGATTGCGTCGCGCATCGCGAACCGACGCTCACCGCCGCGAAAGCGCTCGTCAAGTGGTACGCGCGAGATCCGTGCCACGCGCTGGATTTCTTCATCGATCTCCACGCGCACACTTCTTCGAAAGCGTCGTTTCTGTACGTCGAGCCTCCGCGGTTCGGTCTCGACGCCGACGATCGCGGCGGCGAACGCGACGCAGTCGCTAAAGATGACGACGAGACCTCCGCGCGAGACGACGACAAGGCGGCGTCGCGCGGCGAGACGTTTCGCGAAAAGTGCGAAAAGGCGTTCGCGTGGGAGCGCGCTGCGGTTCTGCCGCGTATGCTGGAGCTCAACGCCGGGCCCGCGCTGGGGTTCTCTTTGAGCAACTGCCGGTTCTGCGAGAACCCGGAGAAGGCGGGCGCGGGGCGCCGCGCCGTCGGCGCGATGCTCGCGCGCGAGGCGCGCGACGCCGCGGCGCGCGCGCGCGCGGCGCAGACGGAGGAGGAGCGCGAGCGATTCGCGCCCGTTTCGCTCGGTTTGCTTCGCGGCGCGGGCGCGAACATGTGCTACACGCTGGAGATGAGCTTCTACGGCGTGTGCCCACCTCGAGGAGGTTTCGCGGGCGCTCGAATCGGCGAACGAAGCAATATTTGGTCGCCGTTTACGTCCAACGACGAAACGTACCGAAAATTCGGCGTGGGTTTAGCGTACTCGTTCCTGGACTACTACGGTTTAAGAAAAGACGCCGACGCCGAGGCGGTGACGTCGCGCGTCTTCGACGCCGCCGCCACGGGTGAATACACACACCCGGAGCGCGCGTTCGGCGTTTCGGAGCGCGCCGAACAGAAACCCGAGCTCTTCGCGGCGTGCGTCACGCCGCACGCGCCGAGCGAGAGGCGAGAGTCCAAAAGCGAAGAGAGAGCGGAGCCGTGGCTCCGCGGCGCCGAAAAAGACAAAGATGCGCTTTCGAAAAACGACTCTTCGAAGGAGAAGAGTCGTTTTTCCCGCGCGAGCAAGTCTGAGCGCGCGGCGAAGCGCGCGGCGGCGGCGGCGGCGGCGGCGCTCGCCAAGGAGAAGGCTCGACCGGAGCGACCCCGATCGAGTTCACGACGGGAATCGGATCGGCGCGTTTTGGCGTCGAGCGTCGCCGTCGTCGTCGGCTCCGACTTGGACACGACTTTGGGCGACGCCGATAGCGGCGCGAATCGGTCGTCTTCGTCTTCGTCTTCGTCCGGGAAGATGGTGGGGGGCGTGGCGCCGCCCTCGCTCATGCGTGCGAAACGAAAGAAACGAGGCGCGTTCGAATCCTCCGTCTCGAACGCGTCGTTTGAATCCTCGGCGGCGGCCGCGGTCGTCTCGAGGACCGCGGCGAACGAGAAAGAGAAAGCCGCGGGATCGACGGCTCGTCCGTTAGCTGGCGGGCAGTTCCGGAACACGAGCGAGCTGAGGCGCGCGGGGACGGCGAGGAGACGTACCCCGCAAAGCGCCGCCGCGAAAACTTCGACGCTTCTCGGTTCGTTTCGCGTCCCGGGCCTCGGGGCGTTCGGCAAAGGGTCGGCGTCGTCGTCGGCGGAAATCGCCGGAGACGCGTTCGGGGTGGAAGCCGAGTTCGCGCGCGCCAAGTTGAGCGAGTAAGAAAGAAGGCGTTGTTTTATCATAGGTGGTGTATCACGAAAAACGCACGAAAAACGTGTTGTCGATGTATCTCACATCGTTCGCTCCTTCTTCACGGAGGCACGTAGAACGAGTCCACGATCGCGCGCAGGTTGGCTTCGCCCGCCGCCCACTGGCGGTCGTTCGCGGCGGCGTTGATCACGTACAGCTGGCCGTCCGTCACGGCGGCGGCGATCAGATTGCGCGGCTTGGAAGTCTCGTACAGGTAATACGTCACGCCGTCCACCGTCTTGACCCGCGTTTTCTCTAAAGTGCCGGCGTTGCCTCCGGGGACGCCGAATCCGTTTTCGTTCCAAAACGCGCCGATCAACTCGACGAAGCGATCGAGCGCCGCCTCGGGCGTCCCGACGTCGCGAAGCGAATCCTCCCCCACGAACGGCAGGACGTGCGTGCACAGCTTGCCCTCCGCCGGGCTCGAGAACCGTAAGTCCACGCCGTACAGCTTCCCGTCGTTCAGGCTGACGATGTCCGGTCGCCACGTATCGGCGGGGTAAGAGAAGGCGTAATCGTGCGTCCCGCTCGAGATGGAGGTCTCGAAGCGCTCGCGGAAACTGCGTCGATACACGGACAGGTCTTGAGAGACTTTGGAAGAACCCGAGGGGGCACCCGACGCGCCTCGATCGGCCGCCGCCTGCGTCTCGTACGCCGCACGCGCCTGGTCCGCGAAGAGCGCCTGAGCCGCCGCGGCCGCGGCGGCGAGACGCAGGGAACGGCGACGCGAGAAGACGGCGTCGTCGTTGGACGGCGATGCCGCGAGATGAGCGACATCGTCGGATGACGACGCGGCGCTGGACCGCGTGCAGCGCGCGGGCTCGAGGGCCGGGCGCGCCGACCACGAGACGCGTCGAGCGCGGAGAGGCGCGCGGAGCGAGGTCGCGGTCGACGCGATCGCGAGCATCGTGACAATGTCACGCACAGGGTGTGCTCGGCGAAGTGATGAGGCGCTGCTGACGTGGATGCGGGGAAAAAGGAGAGAAAGGAAAGTGAGAGAACCACTTTTCGGCACACGCCTCCGCGCCCCCACAGCCAGCTCGAGCGCGGTGTGTCTCCTTCGCCGCGATGTCCGCCGTCGCGACGCGCGCGGCGCTCGTCGTTCCGAGCGCGCTCGGCGACTCAGGCCGCCGCGCGCGCTCCCCGGGCAGTTCGCGTCCGCGACGGCGCACCGCCGCCCGCCGCCGTCCCGATGGCGCCTCCTCGGCGACGCGTCCCTTCGCCGCGTCCGTGAGCCTGGACGACGGCGAGGACGACGACGTGGCTTCCGCCGAGCCGGTTGAGGAGAACGACACATCTCAACCTGTCTCGCGGCTGTCCAACGTTTGCTTCGTGCTGTGCCGCCCCCAGGGCCCCGCGAACGTCGGCGGCATCGCGCGCGTGATGAACAACTTCGGCATCACGGATCTGCGCATCGTCGCGCCCGAGCCTCAAGCTCTGGCGCCGCCTTTCGACGCGACGATGGACGACGGTTCAGATAGGTCTATGTATTCGGTGAGCGAGCGATCTAACGCGCCGCTCGCGGACGAGGCGCGGATCATGGCCGTGCACGCGTCTGGTCTTTTAGAAAACGCCGGAAGGTTCGAGACCGCCGACGCCGCCGTCGCGGACTGCGTCTTCGTCGCCGCGACGACGGCGAGGCCGCGCGAAAATTTACCAATCGTCTCCATCCGCGACGCGTGTCGAGTTCACGCGAGCGACGCGAACGACGCGAGTGACGCGTCGAGTGACGCGGTCTCGTCGATCTCAGCCTTCACTAACGAGGGCAAGGTGGCGATTCTGTTCGGCAACGAAGCCACGGGCTTGACGAACGAGGAGCTCGCGTTGGCGAACGTCGGCGTGATGATCCCCACCGCGGGGTTCGACGTTCCCGACGCGTCGGGAAGTAAAGAGAAAAAAACAAAAAAGAAAACCAAGCGGTACACCGGCGGCGTCGGGCCGACGTCTCTCAACCTGTCGCACGCCGTGGGCGTGTGCGCGTACGAGGTGCACCAGGCGATCGGCAACACGAACGTCTCGGGGTTCTCATCCAGGCTGATCACCGCGGAGGAGCGCGTGCGGCTCGCGGATGAACTGCACGCCGCCAGGCGCGCGACGGACGTGCTCTCGAACGAGACGAACGCGACGAACGAGAACTCCAACGACGAATCGTCACGACTGGAGTCTTTGGAACACGCTCGCGAGCGTCGCGCGATCGCGAACGTGCTGAACGCCGGTCCGATCGCGTCGAGAGACGCCGCGGCTTTCTTTTCGTTAGCGCGGCGCGTCATCGACGTCTCGCGCTTTTCGGGAACAGACGCGGCGATTCTCGAAGCGGCGCGAGCGTTTGATTCGGAGCGCGTCGCGTCGGGACGGGAACCGCTCGCAAAGGTCTTAATCGACTCGGACAAAGGGCGGGGCGCGGTGAAGGCGCTCATCAAAGCCGTGCGCGAGGCGTGCGGGGTGAGCATGACCACCAGGGAGACGGAGCGCGTCATAGAGGCGCTGGGGAAAAAGCCTCCGGAGTGAGCGAGACGAGACGAGTTTAGGAGTTGTCTGATATTAATACTGTCTTCGTTAAGGCTTACTGCTTTCGTACAGGAGTCCTACGACCTACGCGTAGTTTACAACCTTCCTTCGAAGATGGCGTTAGACTACGATACCTACTTCTTCAACAGGCTCTCCTCGACGCGTCGTAGCCTCCGCTCCTGGATCTGCAGCGTCGCCTCCACGCGGTCGAAGCGGTCGTGCACCGCGCCGTCCAGCGCGCGTATCGCGGCCAGCACGCGCTCGAAATCCGTCGCGCGGCCCCGCGGGTCGGAACGCGGAGGCTCTAAACGCGGAGCCTCCGGCGGATTTAGAGCCTCCCCCTCATTCGTTCGTCGCGCTTCTCTGCGCGAAGAGCTCGGCGTCGTGGGAACACCCGAGATGGAGGGCGCTCGCGAGCCGAAAGGCGCATCATCGGGCGCCGATGTCGGTCCGTCCCAAGAGCCTGAGACCGCGCGCGAGCGACGCGTGACATCCAGAGACACGCGGATCGTCGCGAGCGACGCCGGCGGCGCGGGTTTTTTCTTTTTTGTCGCGCCGCCGCCGAAGATTCGGAAACCGGCGTCGGCGTTCGGCGTCTCCGAATCGTTCGTCTCCGACGTCAACAGCGCGACGTCGAGACCGAAGGCTTTCGCGCCGGCGCTTTTTCGTGCGCCTGAAAAACGCGCGATTCGACCGAAAGCCTCGACGCGCGGTTTCGTTTTCGTTTTCGTTTCCGTTTCCGTTTTCGCGTCGCTTCGCGTTTGGATCGACGCCGTCCCGCGGGCCACGAGTCTAAAGTCGCGCCGCGATCCGCGAACGAGCTCGGCGACGGCGACGGAGGCGCCCGTCGACGCGCCGACGTCCGTTAAAGCGACGACATATCCGCTCTTTCGGCCGTCGCGTCCCTCGTGAAGCGACTGCAGCGCGCAAATCTCGGGGCGCCGCGCCGTCGGCGCTAAAGGGAGAGACAAACGCGCCGCGACGAACGCGTCTTCTTCGTCGTCTTCGTCTTCGAACGCGTTTTGGAGATGTTCCAGCGCGAACGCCTGAAGCGTCGCGCGCGGGTCGCGGCGCTCCACCTCCTTAACGCCTTCCGAGCCTTCCGAGACTTCCGCGGGCGGGAGACTCCCGCGAAGCTCCGCCGGGAGGAAAGGCTGAACCATGTCTTGAAGCCTTTTCGTTTTCTCCGCGGGGTCCTCTCGACGCGCGCGCAGAAACGGCGTCTCTACCTGCGCGTCTCGTCCGTCGTCTAAAAGCGGGATCGCGGTTTCCGACTTTCCGGCTTTCGTTCCTTCGCCGGCGAAGCGCGCCGCGTTTTGGAACGCGAAGTTCACAGGCTCACGCGCGAAGTGATTCCCATCGCGAAACGTGGAAGGAAGCGCGGTTTCGAAATCCGTGCTCGCGAACAGCCACCCGCCAAACACGGCGATCGACCGAACAGGCCCCGGCGCGTCCACCAGAACGCGATTGAACACTTCGTATCCTTCGCCGACGAAACGCACTAATCGAATCTCCTTCTCGAACCCCATCGCCGCGACGGTTCCGGGAGGGGACGTTTGCCTCGCTCGCGTTCCTGAGTCAATAAACGCACACGCCACCACCGGACCGTCTTTAAGTTCCGCGCGGAACACACCCTGGGTTTGAATATTCGTATCAGGACCGTCGTGCATCGCTTTCTCCGGACGGAGATCGAGTCGATCGACGCGAAACAAAACGCGCGCGACGCGCGACGCGACGACGGCGACGTTGGCGTCGTCCGCCGCGAGGCTGACGAGCCTACCGCGATCGCGCCCCAAGAAGGCGTCGTACGACAAACGACCATCCTCCGCAATCGCCGCGCACTCGAAATACGCTTTCACGTAGGAGTTTAAACGTCGTATCGCGAACACGCGGAGTTCCTGTTCGGTCATCACGACGACCGTCGCGCCTCTGTCCGATCGCTCCTCTTCCTTGTCTTCCTTGTCGAGCGGCACGATGGCCATCGCCAAAACGTGCGCCTCCGGTATCGTCTCGCCCGCTTTCCGCTCGGGACGCGCGTCCAGCGTCAGCTCGCTTCCGTGACGATCCGTGATCGGCGCGTAGGTGGTCGGTCCGTCCGCGGTGGACGCCGGTACGCCGCGGAACACCCGTACGGTTCCGGGGGCACACGCCTCGACCGCGACCCACGAGCCCCACGGCGAAGACGCCATGACTCGGCGCCTGGTGAACGGCGCGGGCTTCACCGCTGAATGGCACGGTCCGTCCCCCTCGGTGTGGCAGATCTCGGCGTCCACCGCCGAGGTCGGCCCCGACCGCGCCCCGATCTCGGGCCAGTCGTGATCGCCCGGCATGGTCGGTAGGGCGGTGACCCCGCGGGCGCGCCCCGGTGTAACAACGAGACGCTTCATCGTTTTTCTCGTGGTTCGTCGTTTCGTTGACGCAGCTGCTGCCGCAAACCCGAGACGACAACGCGACCCATACCTCGAGACCGCGCTCTTGAAATCGACGCCACGTACTTGACCGCCCGCGCGCCCGCGTGCGGGACGTTGATTCTTTCAAATTTCTATTTCGACGTGCAAGACCGTCGTCCATCAAAAAAGAAACGCTCACAAAAAGCCTCTTCTCACCATCACGCAACCCCGATCGATCATCATCATCGTCGTCTCATGTGTGCGCGAGTCGAATCTCCCCCGCGCGGATCCGGGCGTTCTTCGCGTCCAGGCTCCTCTGCGTCTTGAGTCCCCCCAGGTTCCGGTCCGAGGACTCCTCGGACCGGACGGCGACGACGCGCCACCCGAGAAGTAAAGCTTCAAGCGTCGGGCCGAGATGGTCGTCGAGTCTTCGGCGTTCGTTTTTTTCGTTCTCGCCGTTTTCTTCGTCGCCCGACGCCGACGAACACGTTCGCCTCTTCGCGGAAAAAGCCTCGTCCTGTATGTCGCGGTGTCTGTGCCCGAGAGACGCATCACAGGCTGTCTTTATCTTCACCTTTTTCCCTTTCTTTGAGCTCGAGAGCTCGAGCGTCTCCAAAAGCGCGGACGCGACGTACGACCGAACGCCAACCTCCACGCCGAAAAAAACGGATTTGTCCTTCTTCGCGTCATTCTTCGTAAACGACGAACGCGACGCGTACGCGTCCTCGGAACGCGAAGAGGCCAGCGGCGACTTGGGCGAGTGTGACTGTTCACGCGTAGACGACTCCGCTTTTCCGTTTTCGTCATCTTCGTCGCGCGCCGCTGTCGAAAACGACGCGTCTCGCCGAGGTACAGACGCGTCCATTTCCGAAAACACCCGGGTGACGTATCGCGCGCGTCTCGGAGTCTTCGGCGTCGCGTCCGCGGGCGTTAAATCGGCGACGAGAAGGAAGACCCGCCCGTGGTCGTTTCGCGCGTCGAGCGCGTCCCGCGCTCGCACGCACGTCGCGCTCTGCGCGTCGGAGTCGATGACGGCGTCCGCGACGCGCTCGATGTGGTGCGCCTCCACGAACGCCTCGTCCGCGTCCACCACCACCACCGCGTCGAACGCGCGGCGCGTCGCCGCCGTCGCGCGCGCCGCCGCGGCGACGCTCGCGAAACGGTTTTTTAATTCTTTTTCGGAACGCCTCTTCTCGTCGACGCGCACGACGCGCGCGCCGAACGCGAGGGCCGCCGTCTCCACGGCGTCGTCGTCCGTCGCGACCACGCACCGCGTGACGCACTTAGCCGCGTGCGCGGCGTGCCACGCGTGGAACACCATGGGCTTGCCCACCACCTCAGCGAGCGGGCCCGGCCGCGTTTTCGAGCGCGTTCGCGGGATGGCGGACGCGGTTTCTTCGGTCTCGTCCGACGCGTGCCACGCCGCGATGACCGCGAGCACGCGGGGCTTCGAGATGTGCGCGACGCGGGGGAAACACGGGTCAGGGTGTGAGATGCGGAAACGCGATTCGGGAAAGGAGAGCTGATCGCCTCCTCCCCGCTGCCGCAGGGAGGCCGGGGGGCGTCCGGCGCGTTCCGAGGTGACATCTCGAGCCGCGGGCTTCACGAAAACACGCCAGGTGTGCCCGCGCGGCGTACCTTCGGTCGCGCGAGCATCGTGCGGCTCGGGCCGGTGAACGCCTCGGGCTCGAAAGCATCGTCGAATTCGTCCGCGGGGGCGGAACACGCGCACCCCATCGCGACGCGGGGGGAAACGCGTGCCGCCGCGAATGACGCTCAAAAGGTCGTTTCGTTTCTTTTTCCGCAGGCTTCGGCCGTTCGGTCGGCGCGATTTCGAGTCCGGAGTGCGCACTGCGCGGTCCCCGACGGCGATTCGCGCCAATCGACGCCACCAGCGGGGACGGCGCGAGCGACATTCACAAGCCCGATGCGCGGGGTCTGCGCGATGGCGTGCCGCGCCGCGGTCTCGGTCTCGGTCTCCCCGGTCGCCGCGCGCTCGGCGCGGGCTCGCGCGCGCGCGCCCGCGTCTCGTCCCCGCGTCGCGCCCAGGCTCGTCCGCACGCGCGCGGCCGAGTCGGACGGCGGATCGCCGGACGACGACAATGCGTCAGCCTCCTCCGAGTCCCTGTTCACGCCGGAGTTCAGCGCGGCGTTCCGCGCGGCGCAGGAGCGCCTGGAGGCCAAGGAGGCGTCTTCCCCCGAGCGCGCGCGCATCAACGACGAGGTGGCGCAGATCATCGCGCGCGTCGAGGCTGAGCGCGAGCTGGAAGCCGCGCTTCCCGTCGAGGATGACACGATCGACGAACAAGCCGAGGCTGCGAAGAGCGAGAAGCGCCAGGTGGTGGAGGAGGCGTTCGCCGCGAAGCTGGATAACCCCCTGTTCACCCCAGAGTTCAAGCAGGCGTTCATCGAGGCTCAGGAACGCATCGCCGAGCGGAACGCGCCGATGATGGCCAAGATCAACGACGAAGTTAAAGACATCATGGCGCAGGTTGAGGCGGAGCGCGAAGCCGCGGCGCGCGGAGAAACTGTCGACAAGAGTCGCCCGCTGCGAGCGCGGGGAGGCGACGCCGGCGTCGCCGGCGACGCCGGCGACGCGTGCGCGGGTCCCGGTCCAGCCGAAATCTCCTCGAGCGAGATCGACTCGACGCTCGGGTCCCTTTTTGGGGGGGCGCTGGACCCCTCGGTGCCGAGGAAACCCCCCGCGCCGTTGCCGGTCGCGCCGCCGCCGCCGGCGGCGTCGCCGGACGCGGAGGTGCTCCTCCAGATGAAACAGGTGAGCCAGGCGCAGATCGACCGGCTGCAGGCGACGCTCGCCGCAATCGAGGGCGCCGTGCTGGCGGAGCAGATGCAGCTCCAGCGCATAGAGTTCGCGATCGCGAAGGCGGCGCGGGAGGCGCGGTACGCGGAGGCGGACCGAGTCGCGCGAGAGCGCCGCGAACGCGCCGAAGGCGAGGACGAGCGGTGACGAGGGCGCGACGTCTTCTCGAGGTTCTCGGGCGACGAGGCGGTCCGCGCACAGGTGGTGTTAAAAAAAACCAGAAGGAAGACGCGTAAAAGCGAATCTTCCGCCGCCCTCTCGTCGCGCGTCGCCTTTCGTCGTTCCGCGCCGCGACGAAACCGAAAAGCGAATCCTTCGTCAAGCGTGTTCCTTCGTGTGTCGTCTGTCTCTCGTCTTTCAACGCGCGCTCCCTAGTCTATTATCTCTCGCTCGAAAACCGTTTCGGTTTTTTCGCCGTCTCAAAGGAAGCCGTCGCCGTCCGGCGCGCCCGGAGGCCGCGGGCGCCCGTCCCAGCCGGGCATCGGCGGGTGAGTCGGGTTCAGGAACCCCGAACCGCGACCGCGGCCGAGCCCCCTGCGCCCGTTCCCGAGGCCCCCACCCGGCGTGGGCGTCGGGACGCCGCCGGGCATCCCTCCGGGCATCAAAGGCCAGCCCCCGTCCGGCTGCGGGATAGCGTACCCGCCGCCCCCGAACCCCCGCCCGCCTCCGGGAAAGCCGGGCATCACGCCGCCGAACCCGAACCCGCCGAGCCCGCCTCCCGGGTACAGGTCGTAGTCCCCGCCGGTGATGCCGGGCGTGTACCCCGGAGGCCCGTGCGGGATGACCCGCGGGTCCCCGAACCCGGGGTTGAAGGGGACGCCGGGCATCCCGGGTAAGAACCGCGCGCCGCGCGCCGCGAGCTCCGCCGCTTCCCTTTCGCGTCTAAGAGCCTCCCGCCGCGATGCGACCGTCGCCTCGGCGAACGCGCTCTTCCAGCGAAAAACGTGATCGTACGAGTCGACCGTCCGATTCGATTTGTTTACCTTGTTTTCCCGTCTCGCTTTTTCGCGAAGAAAGGCGTCGCGGCCGAACCGCGCCTCGAACCGCGTCGTCCAGAGCGCGTCGGCGTCCGCCGCGAATCGCATCTCGCGGCACACGGCGCTCGCCGAGCACAGCGTCTTGAAATCGTCCAGCGGGACGCGCGAAAGCACCGCGACTTTGAGGTCATCCGGAAGCGCCAAGAGACCCGGTGTGCGAGGGGGTAACCCGCAAAACACGCGCGCATCATCGACGAGGCGCGACGCGAACGAATCCTTCAGTCGCGACCAAGACCCGCGCAACTTTTCATTATCGGCGAAACGTCCATAACAGAGCGAAACGTCCGACGCGACGTCGGTACTCCTGGTACTTAGCCAGTCGTTCGCGTCCAGGAGCGCGACGCGCGCGTTTTCGTTTTTGCCACCGCCTTCTACGCCGCCGCACACGACCAGCGTCGAGCCGTCGGGGGACTGCGCCTTGACCGAGAGGCACGCGAAGCCTTTTCCTTGGAACTTTTCGAGCGCGTACCGAGCGCGGTACGCGCCGGTTCGCGACGCCGACTCGCGCCACCCGGCGGGTAACGAAAACGCGTCGACTATTTTGTCGTCATCGTCGTCGCCCGAAACGCGCACGAGTCCCGTCTCCAGGAGCGCCGCGTGCGTCGCGACGAACAGCAAAGCCGCGTCGTCGCGCGCGAGCGTGATGGACGACGAAGAAGAAGAAGCGTCTTCCGACGTCGGCGCCGAGGTGGTTGAACCGCGGTTGACAAAAAGCGCGTCGCGCAGCGCCGACGGAAGCAGAAGACGTCGCGCGTCTTCGGCGTCGGCTTTTGGCTTTTTCGGCGGCGGCGGCGGTTCGTCGTCGGTCCCGAGCTCCATCGGAACCGCAGCGCGCGCATCATCCGTCGAAACCTCCGGGTCCCTCGCGTCCGCGCCCGTTCCCGCGACAAAAAAGGCGCGGCGCTCCGCCGCCGCCGCCGCGTTTCGACGCATCTCATCAGCGGTCTCGTCGCGCGTCGGCACGCTCCGCGACTCGTTCGCGGCGGGGACGTTCCCCGCAGGGGCGTGGCCTCCCGCGGCGGAGACATCTGCTCCGCTCCCCTCGCGCCTCTTGACGCGTATCAGGTCCCCTCGCGTGACCCCGCACGCGCGGAGCGTCGCGGACTCGTTGTGCCCCGCCGCGCCCAGATCCTCGTCGCCGTTCAACGACACTTCGACGTCAGATTCGGCGACGCCGGGGCCCCACCCGGGGAGGTCCGCGAGCACCTTCGCGGCGATTTTCTGGCGCAGCTGCGCGAGCGTGCACGTCTCGGGGACCTCGAGCGCGAGCGCGGGGCCGGACACGCCGGCCACGCGCACGCGGAGCTTGACGCCCATGGCGGGCGTCGGGCGTTGTGAGAGATGTCGTGGTTTCGCGTGTCGTTTTCACCTTCTTGGAGTTGATACGCTTTGGTGGGCGAAAGCGGGGTCGCGGCTAAACACACACGACGAACCCTTGCTCCGAGCTGGAGACTGTTTGCACGTACAAATCGACATTTTTCTTCGGCTTTTTCTTCTCCACGCATCGCTCGCGTTCCACCGAGGCCACCCCACACGGACGGGCGCGACGCAGCCCCGCGCGTTCGCAGAGTCGGGCCAAGAGTGCGTGCGCGGGCGCTTCCACCGCGTACCAGTCGTTGCCACGCGCGAACGCCCCCTCCGCGTGCGCTCGAACCCGCGACCCCCCGATCGATCGCCCTCTGACGAGCCAGCCGCGCCCCATCCCGTTTTTCCACCCTTCGCAGTGGCTGCCGGACCCCGAACCCCCACGGACGTGATCCCGAACAAGTTCGTCGAGGCGAACGGCGCGGCGAGGGAGGTGCTGGAGAAGGGATTCCGCTTTACCCCGAGGAACCTGGGGATCTTCGCCGTGTTCGGCATCGCCGTTCCCGTCCTCATCTACAAAGGATGCGTGGACGAATTCGTACGTGCCCAAGACTCGCTTCGCGACAGAAAGAGCTTTCGTCAGACTCGCCCCCGTTTTTTTCCCTCGCGGCGGATCCGCGAAAGATTCCCTCCCCGAACGGCCACACGGGAAAACCCGACTGACCGCGTTTCGTTCCCTCGCAAAATGTCGCCCCGACCCCGAACAGCGCTACACGGATAAGAAGTACGGCCGCCCCGAGAAGAAGTTCATGTGAGGCGACGCGTCGATTGTTTTTTCGTTATAAGCTCGAGACTCAAAATGATCTGTAAACCATCATCATCATCACCGCCGCCGCTCACAAGTTGACCACCGCGTTGATCTGCGCGACGTGCGCTTGAATCGAGCCTCGCCCGACGGAAAGCCGCCCGCCCCCGCCGCTGTGCGCCACGAACTCCGCGCGCGGAACGGGCAGCGAGAGATGCCCGCAGATCTCGGCGGAGATCAAATCGGAAACCGGCACCTCCGTCGAGACGTCGTACCCCCCCGTCGTGCCGACCAACTCACACCGAACGCCGTTGTTTGACTCGCGCACGGACGGTTCCACCGTGAACCCGAACGACGCGTTCAAACCGCCGTCGCCGCGCGCGCGGTCGTCCACCAGTCGGTCGCTCTTTTTCTTTTTCTTACGACGGGCGAACGCGCCGAAGGGCGCGCCCAACACGCCGACGTCGCATCGACCGCGCAGAGACACGCGGCTGACGCCGCCCAGGTCGAACGTTTTGCTGTACTCGACCGCCTTGTGCAGCACGTCCACGGTGAACTCGCCGCCCAGAAACGTGTCACGGCACTCAGCGGTGGCGTTGAGCTCGTTGCGGACGCGGTCGTACTCCGCGCCGGCTTTGAACGTCAAAGGCCACACGTCGAGGGTCTTGCGAACCTTCACTTTGTGCGGAAACTGGTTTTCGCGTTTTCGCGTTTTTTCGCGCGATGGATGGAGGACACGCGGAGGACGACTCGTCAGGAAGCGAAGAGAAAATCCGCGCGACCGTCGGTGCGCGCTCTCGTCGTGACATCGGCGGGCGTTCCGCGCGACGCTTCGCGCTCGCGAGTGCGTCACGTCGCGCGTCGTCGACTCGATGTCGCCGTCGCGAGAGACAAAGTCTTGGAGAGGACGCGCGCGACGCATCGCCGCGGGACCGACGCTTTCCCGGGAACACGCACCGCTTCCAGCCCCCACGAAAGGCTCAGTATGCCGTTCGCGGCGTCTATCTTCCCCGCGGAGAACGCGGGAAGCGGCGCATCGTCCGCGGGCTCACCGGCGCTCGACATGACGCGCGCGGAGTTCTCGGAGTGAACCACGGATGGCGCTGGTGAAATATTGTTACTAGAATTTTTTTGTTCGCGTCGCTCCTGCTCGGCGACACTACGTCGCCGCCCGCGCCTCCTCTTCGTTCGCGTCGCCGGACTCGCTCCCCGTCGCGACCCTGCGGTCGATGACGAACGACCGCGACCCTTTGCTGATCGTCGCGTCGCGCCTCTGCGCCTGCAGTCTCAAATCACTCAACACGCTGCTCCCGTCGCCGCGCACGCCGAGCTGATTGACGATCCCGCAGTGCCACAAAAACGAAGCCAAGCCGTCGCGCGCGTCGCACCCTAAAACCGTCAAAGAGACCTCCTTCTCGCCTTTCGCTTCCACTAAATCTCTCGCGAGGTCGTACAGCGCCTCTTCCCCGCGACGCACCGCGTCCAAGACCTCGCCGAAAGAGAACAATCGTGGGACATCGGTTCCCTTGTTCGTGAGCGCGCGCCAGTACATGAACGCGAACGACGCCTCCGAGGGAGTAGACGCCGGCTTCATCGCCGCGCAGGCTTTTTTAAACTCGGCAAAGTCCAGGACTTTATCTTCGCCCGCGGCGTCTATGAACGCGCGCTCGACGACATCGTGCCACTCCAGGTGCGTCGTGACGAGCACGTCCAGGATGTACTCCATGAACCGCGAGACGGACACGTGCCCGTTCGGTAAAGTAACCCAATCGGGCGTCGTCTCGGGAAACTCGTTCATCTCTTCGCGGAGTAACTCGAGTAACGCGAGCGGCGATTTCGTCATCCGACGCGGAGGCGCTTTCGTCGTTTCACGCGCCGTCGCGTTTTCAGCCTCCGCGTCGTCGCCGTCGCTCTCCGGGAACGCCTTGGTCAAAATCTCGAGCTGCGTCGCGGGGTCCAGCGGGATGACCCTCCCGCTCGTCCACGTGGTCCAGAATTCCGCGGGCGCGAAGAAGGGCGCGTCCGGGCCGGACACGCACGCGGCGGTCATCTCCATCGCCTCTAGTAACAGATCCGCCATACACGCCGGCATCGGGTGGTACAGCCCTACGAGTCGCACGAATTGGCAAATCCGCTTGTCTTCGTTCGCCTCGTACGTCTTCTGAAGCGAAAAAATAAACTTCGCCAGTTTACGTTGCGCGACCGAACGCGTCGTGAACGACACGTCGAACCACCGCGCGACGTACTCCGTCAACGGTACGCGGTGTTTCTTCTCAATCAGAAGGCTCCGCGCGTCGTCGCGCATCTTGTCGCGGTACACGCGCGTGACCATCGCGCGAAGCTTCGAAGGACGCATCGTCTTATACGCCTCGCGGCGCCAAAGTTTGAGCAACTTCTCGGGGCGCAAAATCGACGCGTTCGTACCTTTGGTTTTTTCGTCGTCTTGGAGCGAGTCGTCCGTGACATCCGTCGCGTCCGTCGCGTCCGTCGCGTCCGCGCATCCGCAATACAAAAGCCACGACGGCGGGACGGTCATGCGATTCACGACGCGTTCGTTTTCGGAAATGTCGCGCTCGTGTTTGGGCTTCACGAACGTCCGCGTCGCGACGCGTCCGGCGGGGAACGAAGCGGAGGTCTCGGAGGTCTCGTCGGGCGTCGAGACGTTCGCGCCGTCCGTCTCCGCCTCCGACGAGGAGACCGTCTCTCTCGTCGCGTCCGTCGGGCGCGCGGCGACGGTCTCGACGACCGTCTCGTCTCGGTCGTCGTCGAGGCTCGGCTCCGCGAGAACACGAGCGTCGTCGAGCTCGGCGGCGTATTCGGCGCGCACCTCCTCGTCCATCAGCAGCAGCGCGCCCGTCCTGGACGCGCCGGTGAGTTTCCTGAGCAGCTCGGCGGCGTCCCCGAGCTCGTCCGCGTAGTACATGGACTCGAACACCTTCGCCAACAGCTCGTGGGGTTGCGCGTCCAACACCAACACGGCCTCGTCGTCGCCCAGAGCGCGCGCCAGCTCGGCGACGGCGTCGGCGCCCAGAGCGTCGCCGATGGCGAGCCGTTTCTTCGCCTGTTCGGCGGCGTTGACGATCCACCCCGCGGCGACGGCGGGGGCCACGGTGCGCATCGGACCGACGACGTGCTCGTGCGCCGTCTTGCGCAGCATCGCGAACAGCACGATGCCGTCCATGTCCGAGAGGTGGCACAACACGGCGCCGATCTCGGCGTAATCAAGCACGCCGCACGTGAGCACCTCCGACGCGAAATCCACAGTCGTGCCGCGAAGTACGTCGCCCGCCTCGGACCAGTCGGGGATGGTCTGCACGACGCGCGCCGCCTCGGGAGGGGTCAGTTGTTTCAGCCGAGCCGACCTTTGGCGTTTCTCCTCCACGGACATGTGGACGTCCGAGGAGGAAAAACGCACCGACTCGGCGTACGCCTCGTACGCGCCGTCGGCGACGGTCAACCCGGCGCCCTCGCTGAGGCGCCGTTTGAGTTCGGCGTTTTCGTCGACGAGCTCTTTCAACCTTTTGTTCTCGTCCGACGCGTCCGACAGCGATTCGAGCTTCTGCCGCAGCTCCAAAATCGCACGGTCCTTCTGCCCCGCGACGCTCTTCAGCGTCTTCAAACGTTCCTCGTGCTTCTTCTCCGTCGCCAAAACGGCGGCTTCCGCCTTGGTCAAGTCGCGCCGCGCCTTTCGCGCCTCCTCGCGAATCTCATTCATGGCCTCCAGCTTGACGTTCGCCTTCGCGAGCTGATCCGTAAGGTCCTCGATCTGAGCCTGGCGGTCGTCCGACAGACGAAGTAAGTACTCCTCGTGGTTCTCCAAATGCGCGCCCTTGACGTCCGCCGCGACGCGCTTTGCCGCGGCGCGCCAACGGTCCAGGACGTTTTCCGCGCGTGATTTTTGGTTCTCGCGCACAGCCTCTTCCAGCACGAGCTTCGCGCGCAGGAGGCTGTTTTTTAAATCGCGCACCTCCGCGGAGAAAAAGGCCATCTCGCGGTTTAAGACGTGCCCGAGGACGGCCTGGGTTAAATAAAGCATGGGTGCGAGGTCGTGCTGGCACCGGGGCTTGAGCTCGTGCACGTACTTGGCGAACGCCTCGAGGTCGACGACGTCTTCTAAAAGGCACGCCTTGGTGCGGGTCTCTGAAAACGTCGCGTCGGCGCGGAGTCGCCCCTCCGGCCCGGCTTTGGAGCGACCGCGCACCAGGTGTCTCTCCAGCGCGGTTTCCGGGTCGAACGGGTACTCCACGATGGGCTGGACGTACTTCTCCGGCTTGGTCAGCGCGTCCAGCAGTTCGGGCGGTTCGGAGCGATTCGTTGATTGGCGCTTTTTTCTCTCCCCCGCGAAGGATGGGGTCTTGAACAGTCCGACGGTGGAGGTGGCGTGGCCCGCGCCCGCGGCCGCCTGAGCGACGCGCGCGCTGGTCTCACTCATCACGTAGTGCACGCGCGCGAACCCGACGTCGG
>Ga0209666_1001248_pt1 | contig 19538 bp, 10 predicted proteins | sample SaaInlV_125m_DNA_FD_184679 | JGI IMG/M metagenome (GOLD analysis project Ga0209666, IMG submission 184679) | Marine microbial communities from expanding oxygen minimum zones in the Saanich Inlet - Saanich Inlet SI037_S3LV_10m_DNA (SPAdes)... | ecosystem: Environmental > Aquatic > Marine >...
CGCTTCGTAACGTCGCCTCCGACGCCGTCGGCGAGCTCGTACAGGATGCGGCTCGTGCCCTCTTCGAAGCGCACCTGCTTCACCCTCTTCGCGGCGAGGTCCTTGACGAAGGCGCTGTACAGCACGCTTTGCGGCGCGCTCGCCTTGAGCGCGGAGCGGCGCGCCGCGGCCGCGCGCACGCCGAGCGCCGCGGACGCCGTGACGAAGATGGCAAAGACAATCACAAACAAACGCGACGCGAAGAGGCCGCGGAAAAACGTCACCGTCCACGACGCGGCGAGGAGAAAGTACAGCTTCGCTTTGAGCAGGAACCGTCGGCCGGGGCCGAGCGGCTTTCGGTCGTTCGAAGCACCGCGGTCGTTTGAAGGGTCCGCGAGGGTTCGAGGGTTCGAGGGGGTTCTCGAAGACGCTCTCTCTGAGTCGTCGGAGGAATCGGCGGCGGCGTCGCCGGCGCTCGGCGCGGCGGGCGTCACCGGATCTTCCCGAACCTGCCTCTCGAGCTGCTCCACCTGGCCCTCCGCGGCGCGCGCGGCGACGCGCCGCGCGCCCCCACGCCCGTCCAGGGCGCCGATCGCGACCCGCGGCGTGGGTGTGGGCGCGCCGAACAAACAAGCGCGCGGCGACGGCCGGGAGCGCGCCTCGCGACGGCGAAGCGCCTCGCGGCTCTCGGCAGGGCTCGACAGCGCCGACGCGCGCACCATCACCCGCCTCTCGGTGGCGCGGTCGCGACGCGCGGTCGCGTCCCCTCTCGTCGCGACGCCCGCCCCGCCGAGCGCGCGCATCGATAAAGCGCTCATGTGTTCGAACAAGCCTCACGCGCGGCCGAGTGGTGCGCGGAAGCGTGCCCCGCGTGCGGGGAGTGACGCGATAGAACCGTGAACGCGCTTTCTGACCGCTCTGCACACGTGGACGCAGATCCAGACGGCGGTCCCGGTGGACGGTGGTGCTCCGTCATGTCCGACGCATTTCCGCATCATGAGGGTTTCTTGGATGCGACCGACCACGACCTTTCGCTTTTTCGCATCAAACCCGAAGTTCGCGTTCGGATTCGCTCACTTCCCTTCACGCCTATGAGCCGAGTCGATCTCTCGACTGACCCGGCCGAAAGCACACGAACGCGTGTCCCCACGCAAGTTCCGGGCCGCCGCGTCGCAGGCTCCTCCGCCACGAGCGTCGAGGTGCGCGGCGAAGACATCCCCAATTTCGATATTTTTCTCGATTGCGCGAATCAGGGAGATTGCTCGGCGGACCGGACGGACGACTGACCCGACGCGTTTCGAACTCCGTCGTCTCCTTCGACAATAGGACCTCCGCGGTATCTCCCCTCCCCGTCGTCGCCGACGACACGCCCCCCGCGCCCGCCGCTCCAAGGCTGCGCGCGCCCGCGGGTTCCCGACCCTCGTCGAGGCCTGCGACACCCCCCGCGTCGTCGTCCCTTCGCCGGCGACCGACCGCCCGCGCCGCGCCGCCGCGGTCGAGCAGCTGCAGCCCTCACTTCCGCGAGGCGTGACGTACGCCGCGGTCGCGCGGCACGAGCCCCGCCCGTTCACGAGGCTGCGCCCGAAGATCCGCCAGCTGCGGCTGCTCGGCTCCGTGCGCGCGTCCAGAAAACGAACAACCACCGTCTCGGCGTGCTCCTTCGCTTTCGCTGAACGATGCATCTCTCCCCCCGCGAGGTGGACAAGCTCGCGCTTCACGCCGCCGGGTCTCTCGCGCAGAAGCGACTCGCGCGCGGTGTGCGTCTCAACCTGCCCGAGGCGACGGCGCTCATCGCGTCCGTTCTGCTCGAGCTCATCCGCGACGGCCCGGATGGGAAGAACCACGGCGTGGCCGACCTCATGGACCTCGGCCGCCGCATCCTCGGCAAGAGGCACGTGCTTCCCGCGGTCGTGCACGTGCTGCACGAGGTGCAGGTCGAGGGCACGTTCCCGGACGGCACCAAGCTGGTCACCATCCACGACCCGCTCGCCACGGACGAAGGAGACCTTAAACTCGCGCTCTACGGGAGCTTCCTGCCGGCGCCCGACGCGAGCGCCTTCCCTGTTCTCGGCGCCGGGCACCCGCCCGGGAAGGCGGGCGGCAAGAAGCGCAAGAAGGGCGAAGGAGTTGATGACGAAAACCTCGTCGCCGCACAGACCGCTCTCGACGTCGTCGTGCCTGGTGAGGTTATACCCCTCGACGCGCCTGCTATCGTGCTGAACGCCGGTCGCCCGTGCGTCGGCGTCGTGGTCACCAACACCGGCGACCGCCCGATCCAGGTCGGGTCGCACTACCACTTCACGGAGACGAACGGGTTGCTGTCGTTCGACCGCGAACGCGCGATCGGCATGCGCCTGAACGTCCCCGCGGGAACCGCCGTGAGGTTCGAGCCGGGGGAGTCCAAGCAGGTGCCTCTCGTCCCGATCGCCGGTAACAAAATCGTCCGCGGAGGGAACAACCTTATTGACGGACCGGCCGCGCCGGGCGTCGCCGACGTCGCGGGCATCATGTCTAGAGTCGCCGCGGGCGGGTTTAAACACGTCCAAAGCCCGAGCCCCCCTATGGCGTTACCGCCAACAACGATCTCGCGCGCCAAGTACATCACGATGTACGGCCCCACGACCGGGGACCTGGTGCGTTTGGGCGACACCGCTTTGGTCGTTCGCGTGGAGAAGGACTTCACGAAGTACGGCGACGAGTGTAAGTTCGGCGGCGGCAAGACGTTAAGAGAGGGCATGGGCCAGCAAGCCGGCGTCGGCTCTGCTACGACGCTGGACACCGTGATCACCAACGCGCTGATCGTGGACTACACCGGCATTGTAAAGGCTGACGTCGGGATCAAGGACGGCATGATCGTCGGCGTCGGGAAAGCCGGGAACCCCGACGTGATGGAGGGCGTCACGCCCGGTCTGATCGTCGGCGTCAACACCGAGGCCATCGCGGGCGAGGGCTCGATCCTCACCGCGGGCGGGCTCGACACGCACATCCACTTCATCTGCCCGCAGATCGGCGTGGAGGCGATCGCCGCGGGCCTCACGACTCTGCTCGGCGGAGGCACCGGTCCGGCGTCCGGCTCGTGCGCGACGACGTGCACGCCGTCCCCCGCGCACGTGCGCATGATGCTGCAGTCCTCGGACGCGATGCCTCTGAACTTCGCGTTCACCGGCAAGGGCAACACCGCGAAGCCCGAGGGTTTGCAGGACATCATCGACGCCGGCGCGGTGGGCATGAAGCTGCACGAGGACTGGGGCACGACCCCGGCGGCGATTGACGCGTGTCTCACCGTCGCGGAAACAAACGACGTCGCCGTGACGATCCACACCGACACGCTCAACGAGTCGTGCTGCGTGGAGAAATCCGTGGAGGCGTTCAAGGGCCGCACCATACACACGTACCACAGCGAGGGCGCGGGGGGAGGCCACGCGCCGGATATCATCAAGATTTGCGGCGAAAAGGAAGTGTTGCCTTCGTCCACGAACCCGACGAGGCCGTACACGAAGAACACGGTTTCCGAGCACCTTGATATGCTGATGGTGTGCCACCACCTGGACCCCGCTATTCCCGAGGACGTGGCGTTCGCGGAGTCGCGCATCCGGAAAGAGACCATCGCCGCGGAGGACATCCTGCACGACATGGGCGCCATCTCGATCATGTCCTCGGACTCGCAGGCGATGGGCCGCGTCGGCGAGGTCGTAACGCGCACGTGGCAGACCGCCGCGAAGATGAAGGCGCAGCGCGGCGCGCTTCCCGAGGATTCCTCCGAGGGAGGGGACAACTTCCGCGTGAAGCGGTACATCGCCAAGTACACCATCAACCCCGCTGTGGCGCACGGCATGAGCCACCTGGTGGGTTCCGTGGAGCCGGGCAAGCTCGCGGACCTCGTGCTGTGGAAGCCTGCGTGGTTCGGGAGCAAGCCCGAGATCGTTCTGAAGGGGGGCCAGATCGCGTACGCGCAGATGGGCGACCCTAACGCGTCCATCCCTACTCCCGAGCCGGTGATCATGCGCCCCATGTGGGCTGCCACCAACCCCGGAAAGACGTGCGTGGCGTTCGTGTCCAAGGCGTGCGTCGACTCGGGGATCGCGAAAACGTACGGTCTCACGAAAAGAGTCGAGCCCGTGATCAAATGCCGCGGCCTCACCAAGAAAGACATGCGGCTGAACGACGCGTTGCCCGTCATAGAGGTGGACCCCGAGACGTACGTCGTCACCGCCGACGGCGTTAAACTCGCGTGCGAGCCCGCCGAGACGCTGCCGCTCGCGCAGAACTACCAGCTCTTCTGAGGACCTCAAGGACCTCGTACATTGAGTACATAGACATCGAAGACGAGTGCGTCTTCTTGTTTTTAGCGCGCGCGCCGGCGATACACCATGACGCGAGGAAAAAAGCGCGAGCGCGAATACTCCGACGCGTCTCCGGAATCTTCCGACGCGGCGTTCGCGGACTGGGCGACTTGGCAGTTGATCGACCCTTTGCTTCCCACGGGGGGTTTCGCGCACTCGCAAGGTTTGGAGAGCGCCGCGCACGCCGGCCTGGTGAAGGGGGGGGACGAGAGGCTCAAAAGGCGCGGGGACGAGGAGTTTGGGTGGGACGCGGAGACGTTCGCGCGCGAGTGCGTGGCAAACGCGGCGTCGCAGAGCGTTCCGTTCGTGGAAGCCGCGAGGCGCGTGTTTTTTTCTCTGCGCCAGGCAACGACGGATGGAGGAATGTCGGAGCACGTGTACGCGTACTCGGTGGCGGAGGCGGCGGAGGCGTTCGTCGCGCTCGACCGGCGGCTCGCGTCGAGGCTCGTCGGGAACGCCGTCGCGGCGCGCGCCTCCGCCGCGACGGGCGCCGCGCTTCTGCGCGCCGCGCTCGTGGCGTTCGGGAAACCTACGACGCGCACGACGAACGATTCGTCACAAGACGAAGACGAATCGTCGTTCTTCTCGGAGGGACTCACCGAGGCTCTGCGTCGAGCGAAGGGCGTGGTGACTCGGTCGGAGAAAGAACGCGGGACACGTCTACCGGGCGCGCACCTCGCCGTCGTTTTCGGCGCAGTCGCCGGCTCGGCTGGTTTTTCCGCAAAACACGCGGCTCGTATGTTCTGCTACCTCACGCTCCGAGACACGCTCAGCGCGGCGACGCGGCTCAACCTGTTAGGCCCGCTCGCCGCGGGCGCGGCGATGCGCCGATGTGCCGCGTCGGCGAACGCGTGTGCCGTCGAGGCGGTGGACGCGTGCGTCCGCGCCGCCGACAACGAGGAGGCGTATTCGCGGACGCTCTCCCGAGGCTCTTCAACGCAAAAAAATCACGCGGCGCGACGGGAGAGGGCGGTGCTCTTGGCGATGACCTCGCGCGCGGCGTCGTCCGCGCCGCTGGTGGACATCGTGCACGCCGGCCACGACGCGCTCTTCGCGAGGCTCTTCAACAGCTGATCTGAGAAGATAAAAGAAGAAAAGAAGAAAAGAAGAAGCGAAGAGTCACGAGGTTTATTAACGCACGAAATGCGTCGCGCGAGGAGCGCGAAGCGCGTCGAGCGCGTCGACTCGGCGGCCCCCGCGCCGGAGGACGCGCCGGAGGCGCCTCCGTCGCCCGGCCGCAAAAAAAAGCGCGTCACCTCGAGCTTTTCGCACGCGAATGAGACGCACTCGTGGGTGGACGAGATTTGGGGCTGCGCCGCTGGAGGTCTGGCGCGCGTGGCTTCGCGCGACGACGCCGCGCGCGAGGCTTGCGCGCGCGGCGTCCTGGAAGTTTCCCAGTCTGCTTTTTCTGGTAAGTCTTCCGCGACGCGGCTGTTTCACGAGTACCCGCTTCGCCTGATGGTCCCCCGGAAGGTTGGGCTCGAGCGCCCGGACGCCGACTGCGTGTGGTGCTACCAGGTGAGCTTCGGGGGAGGGCTCGTGGCGGGCGACCGCGCCGGAACGAGCGTGGACGTGGAAGACGGATGCGCGTGCGTCGTAGCGACGCAGGGCACGAACAAGGTATACAAGCACGAAATTGAGTCTCTGGATGTTTCGACGGAAAATGGATTGTCGGACGGAACTTCGAAGACCTCGCGCGAGACCGTGCAGGCTTTAGCGGGTCGCGTGGGCGCCGGCGCTCTGCTCGCGTGCCTTCCCGACCCGACGCAGGCGTTCCGCGACGCGCGGTTCAGGCAGACTCAACGGTTCGTTTTACACAAAACCGCGTCGCTCGTCGCCGTGGACTGGCTCGTCTCCGGGCGCGCGGCGTTTCGCGGCGGCGGCGCCGGCGGCTTCGTCTCGGCGCGGGGCGGCGGCGTCGCGCCCAGGACGGACGCGAGGCTGTTGGAGGGCCTCGAACAAGGTGAGCGGTGGCGGTTCGCGTCGTACCACACCAACACGGAGGTGTTCGTGGACGTCGAGACTCGCGACGACGAAACGCCGCGCGCGCGCGAAGGCGAAAACGACGACGAGCGCGACAAAGACGCCTTCGTGGAGGTTTGCGCGGACGCGTGTCGTCTGGAGGGCGACCGTTTGGGTGCGCTCGCGCGGCGCATGGGAGACACGCACGCGCTTGCGACCGTGATCCTGCTCGGCCCGCGGTGCGCGGCGGCGGCGGAGAGCGCGCGTTTGTCGACGCGCCGAGCGGCGGCGGAGACGGTGGCGGGCGGCGCGCGCGAAGTGCACGCCGATTCACAAAATAAAAAAGGCGAGGGCGACAACGACGTCGACTCGACCGACGCGACGACCAAAAAAAATAAAGAGTGGCTTCTCGTTTCGGTGAGCCCCGTTCCCGCGCCGGTCGGGTGCGACGAGCGCGCGGGCGGGATCATCCTGCGCGTCGCGGGGCCGTCCACGGATGCCGTGTACGCGACGTTACGCGCCGCGCTCGCGCCGCTCGCCGCCGAGCTCGGCGCGCCACCGTACGCCGAGCGCGGGCTGAGTTGAAGGCTTTTTGAATCGTACTTGTAGATTGATTTGATTGTACAAACGGGCGCCTGACGCGTCGCGTTTCTTGACGACGCGAGTATGGCGCGGACGACGTGACGCGGCTAGCGGGTGAATTCGACTCGGATACGATGTGATTAAAAAAGAATAAACCAGAAGCGAGCTCCTCATTCGAGAGAGAGTCCACACACAAAAATGTTATCTGTCTCCGCGTCGCGCGGCGAGGATAACTCAGCCGCGCGATAACTCAGCCGCGCGCGCGTTTCTCGTCGCGTCTCTCGACGCGTCTCTTTTCACCGAAAGAATGTCTCTTCTCGGGGAAACAGACGCGACGGATGCGCGACGTGGGACATCCTCATTATTTCCCTTCTTTCAGGAAAGAAGGCATTTACGCCTTGGGCTTGCGCGCGAGGAGCTTGGCGCGGAAGCACGGGTCGTCCGAGGCGTAGGGGCCCTCGGGCTTCGCGCCGCCGAGAGCCTTCTCGAGCATGAGCTCGATGCCGTCGAGGCGCATGTGCACGTCGTCGTTGGTCAGCGCGCCCTTGGCGACGAGCATGATGCCGTCCATGGACTCCCAGATGGGCATGACGATGATCACGATGGTGGCGACGATGCCCCACGCGAGCGCGACGGAGACCCAAAGGTAGAAGTAGTCCTTGGAGAAGACGCCGCACTCCACGCCGGAGGCGCCGCAGCCCGCGGGGAGCGAGAGCAGGGGCCAGATGATCACCATGACGACGCAGAAGCCGATGCCCCACTTGGAGACGAAGCCGAGCGCGTCCTTGAGCATCTCGGGGTCGTTCTCGGTGGGGTCGAGGTCGGGCATCTTGTCGTCGATGAGCGAGATCTTCTCCGCGAGGGTGGTGAAGTCGAAGTTCTGGGGGTTGGCCATGGACATGGCGGCGCAGATGACGCCGGAGGAGAGGATGGCGACGACGTTACCGGCAAGCATGGGGTAGTTGCCGCCGAGGGTGTCGATGCTCACCTCGAGGCTCGCGCCGGTCGCCTCGGGGTCGGTGGAGACCGCGATCCAGGTGATGACGGCGAGGATCTGGCCGCCGAACGCGCCGGCGATGGCGCCGTTGGCGGTCGCCTTGTCCCAGGTGAGCAGGAACGCGATGGGCATGACGGCGGAGCCGACGAAGATGCCCATCATCAGGTAGACGAAGCCGAGGGACAGGCCGATCTCGTTGAGGATGATGGAGAGCACGCCGGAGAAGATGCCGAAGCCGAAGATGACGTAGCGGGAGACGCGGAGGATGTCCTCGCCGGTCGCCTTGGGGTTGATGTACTTGCGGTAGATGTCGTACGAGACGATGGAGGACACGGCGATCTGCTCGGCGGAGCCGGTGGAGGTGATGGCCATGAAGAGCATGATGGTGATCGCGGCGGCGCCGCCCTTGCCCATGAAGTGCACGGCGGCGGCGGGGGGCACGAGGCCGGAGCCCGCCTCGTCGCCGGTCACGGGCAGGTCGAGCGCCACGGAGGAGAGACCCATCGCGGTGGCGAGGGAGAAGGGGATGGTGAACCACACGAGGCCGCCGAGCAGGTAGCCCTTGGTCGAGGACGAGGGCTTCGCCGCGATGGCGGACTGCCAGTAGGACTGGTCGACGAACACGGTACCGAAGTTACCGACGATGTTGATGATGCCGAAGATGATGCCACCCTTGGAGATCATGGTGAGGTACGAGCCGCCGCGGTTGTCCGGGACGGGGCCGCAGGACTGGCCAACCTGGGTCTGAACGCCGAGAGTGCAGTCGCGGTCCTTCGCCGCCACCGCCTGGAGCTGGTCGTACACGGCCCCGGGAGAGCCGAGGGGCTCCTCGCCGGAGGCGTAGACGAGCATGATGAAGGTGAGCAGGATGACGAAGATGATCGCGGTGTGGATGTAGGACGCCATGAAGGTCGCCTTGAGGCCGCCCGCCATGGTGTACGCGATGACACCGATGGGGATGAGGAAGCCCGCGGTGGCCTGGTCCATGCCGGTGAGCGCGTTCACGGTGGCGGCGCCACCGAGGATGAGCATCGACGTGACGATGATGTTCGTCAGGAAGCAGAAGTAGATGAACACCTTGTGCGCGGTCGTACCCCAGCGCGCGTCGATGATCTCGCACACGGTGTGCGCGGTGGGCGCGAAGCGCTTCACCTGGATCGCGAGGATACCGAAGAGCAGCACCTGGATGGTCGCGCCGGAGGCGTACCAGAAGGGGCCGGAGACGCCGTACTGGAACGCGACGTTGGAGGATTGCAGAAGCGTCGCCGCCCAGGTCCACTGGGAGACGATCACGGCGGCCGTCAGGCCGGTCTTCACGGTGCGACCCGCGGTGTTGAAGAACTCGGACGAGATGTTCGTGCCGACGTAGCGCTGGTCCATGTACACCTGTTGAGGGGAAGAGGGGAAGGCGAGGGAGGCGGTGAGCGCGAGAAAAAACGCATGAAGCGGAGGAAAAAATCGAACCATCATTTGATTGGCGGAAAAAAACGTCCGTCTGTCGACGTCACGGGCAGTTGACAGTTTCGATCGTCTCGCGTTGACGCGTCGACGTTCGGGGGGCGAGAAAACGCTTGCGTTCACGACTCTAACCCCCGAATTCCGAATTCGAGGGTTGGTGGTCGGGGACGCGAAAAAGCGTTCTGCTGCGCCCTCAGACAGTTGCGGATCGGCGGGAGACTGCACGTACCAGGGTGGTGGTGAAGATGGAGAAGAAGATGCCGAAGCCGAGCACGATACCGTAACCGGCGGACTCGGGGAGGATGGGGACGCCGCCGAAGAAGCTGCGCGGTGAGGGGATGGTCGGTCAGCGGCCCGTCGGGGGAAACCGGGCGGTTTCCGCGGAGTCGGTCGCGGATTTACAGACAATCGCGTCGACGACCGCCTCGACGGCGGCCGGCAACGGTCTCTCGCGCGTCGCGCGACGGGAGAAACGCGCGAGCGCGTCGATATCGCGGCAGGCTGGATAGGGACTGGGCACGTACGAGGCTTGCTTCACGCAGACGCCATCTTCGTTCTCGTAGAAGTACTCGGCGAGGCCGGGGGCGCCAGCGGGCTTACCCAGCAGGTCGCCTGCATAACAGGCGCCGGACATGGTGCTTTAGACTGCAACGCGAGGGTCGATCGGGAGAAGGGGATGGCGGGAGGTCAGCGATGACGATCGTCGCGATCGGTGCTGTGAAGACGGCGATCGGGCGATCCCGACACGCGGCGCGCGAGGCGCGCGCCGGGAGGTGCTGTCGGTCGGAGAATCGCGACACGAGGCTCGCGACCTTTCGCGATTGCCGAGAAGACGCGCGCCGAAGATCGGCGTCGCGCGTCGGCCTCGACGCGACATTCGCCGCGCGCGATGCGCGCGACTCGAGAAATGGTGCGTGTGGATCGGTCGGGAGAAGGGGGGGAGGAAGACGTACCTCGTGTCGGACAGGAGTGTATGACGCAATGTCGGAGGGGGATGCCGTTATGTGGGAAAAGCAGTCTGTTGACGCTCAACCGACGTCGAGTCGGTCAACTTTTTCGCGGAAACTCACGAACGATTGGCTGTCGTTCGTCGCCGCCGCCGAATTTCTCAAAAGTGCCGAGATCCCGAGCGAGGTGCGGTTTTCGATTATTTCGGTTCGATTCGTATGTATATCAGTCAGGATCGACCCGAACGTTTCGACGCAATCACCGCGGAATCGATCTGTGAGTCAGCAGTTTCGACCTTTCGGTGTTCCGAAAGGGCGCGAGGGTTTGCGAGAATTACAAACCAGGGCGTCTTGTGAAAAGTCCTATGCGCATTCAGTGCCTAAAAAACCGGAAAACGTCGATTCGAGGCTCGTTTTAACGGGAAAAATCGCGACCGAACTTTGGCGCTTTTTCGAAGTGTCGGATGCGAACGCGAAAGGTTTCGGCGCTCAACGAAGTCGCGCGCGCGCGCAACGGTGTCGGAACGAGGCCGATCGCGACTTTTTGCGCGCGGCCACGAAAACGGAACAAAAAGAAGGTAGTACTAGTAGTACGTAACAGGATGGCGTGTTTCTTTCAACAACGTAACGCGTCTCCGTAAAGCGTCTCGCGGATACTCTCGCGTTCCAGAAGAAGAGGTCCTTCTACTTCTTCGCCCTCTTGGTTTTCCCCTCGGTGGCGTCGCGCCACGCCTGGAGAAAGTGTTCGGCGATCTCGGAAACGCCGTCGCCGCGCTTGACGTTTGCCATGACAAAGGGACCGGATTCGCGTTGCGCTTTCGCGTCGCGCGCCATGACTGTTAAGTCCGCGCCGACCGCGTCCGCTAACTCCACCTTGTTAATCACCAACAGGTCCGCCTGCGTGACCCCCGGTCCGCCTTTCCGCGGGATCTTGTCCCCGCCGCACACGTCGATGACGTACACGATGAAGTCCGCGAGCTCGCGCGAAAAGTTCGCCGCGAGGTTGTCTCCGCCAGACTCGAGCAAGATGAAATCCGGTTTGTGATCTCTTGTCAGCGACTCGGCTTCGGTGAGGTTGCACGAGATGTCCTCGCGGATGGCGGCGTGGGGACACCCGCCTGTTTCCACGGCGCGGATCAAATCCGGGTCACGCAAAGCCTGGTGCTTGATGAGGAACTCGCCATCCTCGCGCGTGAAGATGTCGTTCGTGATGGCGGCGACGGCGTAATCGTCTCGCAGCGCCTTACACAACGACAACATCAGCGCCGTCTTCCCCGTGCCCACCGGCCCGCCGATGCCGATGGTGAACGCGCGGTCCTCGTAGTCGCGGTCAGTCAGACGCGCGCGCCGACGCGCGAAGCTTCCCGCGTTGGGAATCGGGTCGTGGCTGTGCGGTTTCAACCCGTCGTGCGAGTGCAGGATGCGCCCGTCCGGGGCTTGGAAGTACACGATGCCATCCTCGGTCGCGCCGGTCGCGCGCATCAGGGGCGTGGCGTCCGCGTCGCCGTGCGAGTGGCCGTGGCCGGGACCGGCGCCGGGGGGGTCGCCGCCGTGGCTGTGTGCGTGCCCGTGGCCCCCGTCGGGGGCGGTCTCGGAACCCATCGAGAGGGCAGAGCGGGCGTGCGATCGGCAATGCGCCGGACGGCACCCCAATGCCGTCTCGAGGCTGCTCGCTGCGTGAAAAAGCGAAAAAAAATCTGTTGGCCGTTGCGAACGAACTTGACGGTTTCGACGACGCCAGTCTGGTTTCAAAATCAAAACGCACCGCTCGAAGCTCTCCCGCGTTCCGATCGGGACGACCGGTCGAACCGCGCCGAGCCTCGACAAAAAGCGAACCATCATCGTCGCCTCGGCCCGCGGCGGCGCGCGCGCCGCCGCGCCAACCGGGGGGGCGCGCGCGTACCCCCCAAAACGCACCCGGGAGGTACCTGAGGTGCGCGCGATTAAATCCGGCGCGTCCGAACCCGACCCGACGCGCCCCCCCGGGTGCCCCCCCGGGCGCGCTTCGCGAAGATCGATTCGGATCCATCTTCGCTCTTTTCGCGCGCTCACTCCCCGCGCGCTTCTCACTGGATGGCGACCTGCGCGGCGGCGCAGTACGCGGCGAGCGCCTGCTGCACCTCCGGCGGGCAGTTCGTGGCGATCGCGGCGGAGAACACGCCCGGCGCCTGCGCGGAGACGAGCGCGAGTTTCGAAGCGAGGTTCGTTTTCGGATCGGCGACGTCGGCGCACGGGTCGACGTCGACGCGCGCGGCGTTGCGCAGGGCGTTGTACGCCGCCGCGTACCCCGCCTCGTTCTCCGCCGCCTCCGCTTCCGCGTTCGCGTCGGCCCCCTCGCCTCGCGCGGCAGCCTCGGCGTCCTTCACCTCCTGCGGCTTCTCCAGCGTCGCCACGACCGCGCTCAGGAACTTGCACCACGACGCGACGTCCGCCTTGATCCCCGCGCTCTCGCTCAAGACGTTCGCGCCCGCGACGGCGACGATTTTGGTCTCGACCGCGCCCGCCACGGCGGGCGCGGCTTCCGTGAGCACGCTCTTGACGATCATCTCGAAGATGCCCGGCTGCACCGCGGCCATGGTCTCCTCGACGCACGCGGGGCCGTGCTTCGCGGCGAGCAAGCACGTGAACACCACCAGGCACTTGGTGAACTTGGGCGTCTTGCTCGTCTGAAGCCGCGAAAAGAGCACGCCCCACACCGCTGGCAGGTGCGTTTTCCAAGCCGCGAGCGGTAAACACTCCGCGAACGCGTTTAAGATGAAGAAGCCCTGATGGTCCTGCGCGCGGCTCGCGACGAGTTTCTGGAACACGCCGAGCACGCCGGTGAGGCGGTTCTCGGCTCCCGCGGCGATCTCGGCGGGGGCCTTTCTTAAGTACGCCTCCAGCAGACGCACCAAAGCCACGACGTTGGCTTGGCGGTCCCACAGCGCGGGAGCGAGAAGCGCCGGGAAGATGCCGAGATACGCCGCCGGGAGGGGGTCGTTTCGTAAACCAACCGACTTGGTCCTCGTTTCGATCATCTGCGCCAGGAGCTGGAACACGTACGGCGCGAACTCCACGACGTCTTGCTGTAACACGAACTGGAACGGCGGGAACAGAGCGGTTTCGAACGCTGCCATCGTCGCCGCGTCCGTCGCCGCGGCTTTCGTCAACCCCGCGACGCCCTCAAACAGAAAGTGCGAAAACGTCGGGTTCTTGGGGTTAGCGCACGTCTCCGCTAAAAACGACGCGAGCTTCGCGACGCACGCCGTGGCGAGAGGCTTTATTTCGTCTCCCAAAACGGTCACGACGCGACAAAACGCCCTCATCGCGTACTCGTTCTCGCGGCTGTCCGGCATGTCGAACACGCCGAACAAGTCACGGAAAAGCGCGTCGCGCGTCGGAGAGACTAAATCGCTCGCGTCGAAGCGCGGCTTCGACGGAGCACCGACGGCGCTCGTTTCGCGCGTCGCCAGAAGCTTGTCCAGGCAGTTCGCCGCGTACGTGTGCGTGACGTTCTCGCGCGCGCGCAGGCACGCCACGATCGCGGGCAGGTGCGGCGCGATGACCTGCTTAGGCAGGAAGCCCCGGAAGACGGTGACGAACTTTAACGAGTCCGCGCGAAGCACGGCGACGCCGACGTCGCGCGAGAGCGCGCCGGCGCCGCCGTCGCGCGCCGCCGAGGCCAACTCGGGCGCGATCTGCGTGTTGAAGAAGTCCACGACGCTCAAGCCGAGCTCGTTGAGTTCCGTCGCGCCTTTAGACGCGGTCTTGGACTTGACGAGCAGCGCCACAACGAGCGTCACCGCGGCGTCCTTGGCTTTCCAGTTCGAACCAGGGTCGGTCGCGTGTTGTTGCAACAGCGCGCCGACGTAGCCGGAGACGGACTGCGCCATGACGTCTGGGAACTTAGCGGTGAGCGCCCGTACCAATTCGCACGCGCCGCGTCGCCGCGTGTCCGAGTCGCTTCCCTCGATGTCCCGCCGGACGTACTCCACGTGGTTGGTTTCGAACAGCTCCTCGTCGTCCGCGGTGAACGTCAGGTTGGGAATCACGATGGACTCGCACACCTGTCTTAACGTGTCGCCGCCGGCGAACAGCGAGTGGTGCACGGAGTTGGCGACGGCGGTGAGAAACTTTATCCCGGAAGTCACGAGGTGGTCCTTTGTGCTCTCCAAGCCCGTTTTCGTGAGCAGAACCCAGACGTCCTGCACGAACGTGTTCAAAAACCGCGCGAACTCTTCTTCGTTCTTCTCGATGTACAAGTTGACGTTATCGCAGATGGCGGCTTTGACCGCGTCCGAGGGTGACCCCTCGTTTAAACCGGCCAGGGCGCCGTTTTCGTACGCCAAAAGGCCGTGGAACGCGCCCATCCACTTATCCATGTCGTCCTCGAACACCTCCGGGAGCTCTTGTGAGTTGAGCGAGAAGAAGATCCGACACACTAAACGGACGCACTTGAGCAAAGAAACGCACGCGTTTGTGTCGTTGTTACTCGTCGCCGTAGTCAGCGCGTCCACCGCTTCGAGCGTCAACGCTAACAGAGGCTTGGCGAACCCGTCGAGCGCGTATTTCAGCTCTTTGTACAACGCTTCGGATTTGTACGCCTGGCGGTACTTCTTGAAGATGGTGTTCGCGGTGGTCAAAACGCCCTCTATCGTCGCCCAGTCTCGCGTAGAGCCAGGCACGCCCAACCGCGTGTTGAGCTCGGGAAGCAGACCGGGCCATTTTTCGGGGAAGTCCGCGGCGGAGACGATGGAGAGCGCCTCGCTGAGTTGCGCCTTCGCGAGCTTGGGCGCGTCGAGCATCAGGCCCACGAGCAAGTTGCGGACCTGGTCCTTCTCGGCGTCGCCGACGCAGTACGGCGCGGGCGCGCCGACGACATCCGGCTCGACTTGCGTCCAGTGCTTCTTGACGAGGTTCTTGAACGCGACGGCGCCGGCGACGCGCGCCGGCGCGTCCGCGCCGTCGCTCGACACGAGCTTGAGCAGCAAGATGGAAAAACCAGCCTGTTGCGCGCCGCTCGCGAGGAACTGCTCGGCGTTCTGGCGCGTCGCCGCGTCGGGGGACAACGACGCGCTCAGGCACTGCGCGAGCTGCGCGAGCTGCGAAGCCTCGTCGCCCATCGTATAGCGTATGTATCCGCGACGATTAATCAGATTCGGTTCGTCCGTTCGTTAAGGGCGTCTCCTCCGATCGAAGGCGCGATCGGTTTGACGGGTGCCGATATAAAAAACGAAGATCCGCGCGTCGTCCGTCCGAACGCAGACACGCCGCCTCGTCACGCCTCCACGAGTCTCGTCTCCGCGCCTCGGCTCAGATCACCACCCGTCACGTGCTCGGCGGCCGCGCCGAACCCGGGGTCGCGAGCGCCGTGCGTCGTCGCACCGACGTGTGGCGCGCGATCTGCGGCGGCACAGATCTAAATATTTCCCCCCGCAGTTTGCCGAAGCCGGGTTCGAAAAAAAGAAAGGCGCCGGCGCGTCGAAGGTGCGACGCTGTTTTCGCCCAACGCTTTTGATCATAATAACGAGAGTGCAAAAATGAAAAAATCAACGTCGACCACTCCCACCCAGAATCGCAGACTAAAGGCCCGTACGAAAAAACGCCACCTGAAGAAAAGTCTCCCGCGACTCTTCGTGCTCGCAAAACGTCGTGTGTCGTGGTCTGTCGCGTAAACGCTCGAGATGCCGCGCGTGTCCGGCAGTCGGCCTGGGCGCCGCGTCGCGGGCGCGATGCCGAATCCGTTCGGGCAGATGAGCCTTCGGGCGACGGGCGGGTCCGGGAACCCGTACGGCGGGCACGGGGGGACGGGCTTCAACCCCGCGAACTCGGGGTGCGTGAAAGACGGACCGCGACGCGCGACCGACACAGTCCCTTTTCGCGCTGCGTTCGTCCCTTTTTCTCGCGATCCCACCGGGGGGCGCGACAGGACGTCGGTCGCGCGCATGGACCCCGACCCCGAGCCGAGGCGCGTCTCCACCGGCTCGGCGTGAGCTGACCCCGTCCCCGACCCGCCATCGTCCGTCCCCCCCCGAAACGAGCGCAGCATCCCGCCGATGCTGCTGTCTGGCTTCGGCCAGGTGGTCAATCCGGGCCACCACGGCTTGGCCGTGTCCGACGCGTTCGCGGACATGCAGGGCGTGGGCGCGCCGATGTCCGACCACGAGCGGCTCGCGGCGCTCGTGGGCAACCCGCTCGCGCCCCACCAGCCGCCGCGCGCGGATCCGGGCGCGGACGCCAGCACGTACTACAGCGGGTGCGTGCGGAACCTCTCCCCTCCGAACGCGCGCGAATATTCCTCCGTCACGTCAACCACGAAACGCCGCGCGAAACGCCGCGCGTGACAGACTGTCAGAGCGCGACGGGACCCGAAAAAAACCTTTTTTTCTGACAAAAGACGATCGCTACGCTTTTTTTCTCGCCGCGTCGATCCGCGTCGTCCATCGTCGCAGGCGCAAGATCGTGAACAACGTGGTGACGCGCATCAGCACGCCGTACAGCACGGGCCCTCTGCCTTGCCCGTACGGGTGCGGGCGCTCGTTCAAGCACGCCACGCAGAAGGCGATCCACGTGAGAAAAGCGCACACGGGCGAACGACCTTTCGTGTGCGCGCACGAAGGGTGCGCGCGCGCGTTTCACTCGTCGGGCGACTTGAAGTCGCACGAGAAGACGCACTCGGGCGCGCGCGAGCACGTCTGCGGGACGTGCGGCAAAGCTTTGTCGAGTAGAAACGCGCTCAAGGTGCACGAACGGGCGCTGCACACGCTGGACCGACCGTTCAAGTGCGAGGTTCCGGAATGCGGCATGACCTACATGACGCGGTTGGACCTCGACCGGCACGCCGCGAAGCACGCTAAGAACAAGGCGCGCGAGGAGAAGGCTAAGCTTTCTCAACTGGAGAAGAGGGCTTCAAGAGCGGAGAGGCAGGTGAAGCTGCTCCGTGAAAAACAGGGGAAGATGGAGAAGAAAGAGCGCAAGATGCAAGCCGCCGCGGGGGGGTCGACGATGCTCGGCGGCGGAATGAACGAAATTACGCAGAGCGGGGGGAGAAGCGCGTACGGGGCTTCTGTTTTGTCGCCGGCGGAGATCGCCGACGCGCTCGATTTTTGCGCGAAATCGGTCGGCGCGATCGCGGACCTCACCCCCGTGCCTCCCCCCGGTGCGGTGGCGTACCTCGTCTTGACTGCTGCCGACGGGGTCGGTGACGCGACCGTCGACGGCGATGGCGAGGGAGGCGCCGCGAACGACCGGGACGGGGACGGGGACGGGAACCCGCCGGACCCGCCGGACCCGCTGGACGACCTGGTGGTGGTCCGCCGGCGGGACGTCGCGGCGGCGCTCGCGGCGCGCGCCTCCGCGCGACGAGGCGTCTCCGCGCGCTCCTCCCGCGGCGCCGGCGAAAAGACGTCGTCACACCTCACCTCGACCGTCGGCAGCGACGGCGGCGCGGGCGGAGACCCCACCGTACAGGGTGTCTTTGCCGCGCGCGACGCGCTGGAAAAGAGCCGCGAGGCCGCTAGCGGCGAATCGGACGACGACCAGCCTCTGGCGGCGCTCGTTCGCGACGGCGGCGGCGGCGGCGGCGGAGCCGGGGTTAAACGCGCGCGCGCGGACGACGTCTCGGAGGGCAAAGGTGGTAAAGTGTCCAAACGCCGCGTCTTGGAACGTCTGCTGCACGAGGCGTACGACGCGGCGACGACGCGCGGAGCTGTCCCGTTCCAGAGCTGGCGCCGGGGACTCCCCAAAGCCGAGGCGGAGAGACTGGAGGCGCTCGCCGAGGCGGAGGCGGGCCAAGCGGGGGCGTAGGAGGCGATCGACGCGCCGCGATGTACATCAGCACATTTGTTATTTTAGTGATTGAAGTGTTGGAACTGTTCGATGTATTATCACGCTCTCGCGCGGATCGTCACTCTCCGCGTCACTTCCTCGCGCGCGGACGAGTCATCGAGCGCGTCGCGTTCGCGCACCCCTCCCTCCGCACATCGAGCTCGCGATGCGCGACGTGGACGTCGTGCGCCTGCTGCGGGACGACGGCGACGGCGAGGCCGGCGCGCGATCGCCCCCGAAAACGCCAAACGTCACCTCCGAGAAGATGGACTCCGCAGCGCGCGCCCGGGAAGACGCGCGCGTTGCAAAGGCGAAGGGAGACGCGCACGTTAAGGTGCGCGATGAGCCGTGTCTCGACCGGTGTCGCGCGCGCGTTCGAATTCGCGCCACACGACCCGGTCAACGACCCCTGCGTGACCGCCCCGCCTCGACCGCCCCGCCCGTCTCTCGCGACGGTCCGTCTCCCGCCAATAAAGCGAGAGATTTTTTTTTCTGATTCTCACGCGACATTTTGTTCGCCACCCCGCAGGCCGGTCGCTTCGCGGACGCCAACGCCGCGTACGGCCGAGCGCTCCTGCTTCTCAACGAGACCACTACGAGAGACGACGCCGACGCGTCGTTCCTGGAAGCGCGCGTGTTTTCCAATCGCGCGATGACGTCGCGTCGATGCGCGCGATTCGACGACGCGCTCGACGACGCGACAAACGCGCGACGCGTTTGCGAGACTTTTCAGTCTTTAAAAAACGCTTCTGGAGATGTGCGTTTCGAGCGGCTTTTGGTGAAGACCATGTGCGCGCAAGCGGACGCGCTCGTGAACCTCGAACGCGCGTGGGAAGCCTGCGTCGTTTTGCGCGCCGCGCTGAGGCGCCTCGGCGTCTCGCGCGTCGAAGAAGAGGAGGAGGAGGAAAACAAAACAAATTTTGTTGGCGAAAAAAATCGCGACGTCGCCGAGATCTCCGCCAGACTGCGCTTGGCGATTTCTCGGGTCCCTATGACCACCTTGTGCGACCACTGGTCGTTCGCGATCGAGTCCGCGGTCGGCCGTGACGGCTTTAATGGGGTAAACGCGAATCCGCAACCGTTGTCCGCGCGCTCCGCGGGGCGTTTCATGCGCCCCACAACTTTAACTCGCCGTGAAGATCGATTGAGCGCGGCGGAGTCGTCGCGGCGGCTTCGCGACCAACTCGCCGGCGCCGAACAAGTTTGGCGCGCCTTCACTGCTGAGGCGTGGATACGAGCGTGCGCTCATTTCGCGATCACCAAAGACGACCAGACCTCCGATGAAGAGACCTATTCGAAACGTTTCCCTTTCGGCGTGGGTTCGTTCGCGCGGTTCGCGCTGTACCGCGCGCGCGCCGTCGCGCACCGCGGTAAGGGCGACGTCGCGCAGTTCGTTTGCGACGCGCGGGCGAGCGCGGCGTACGCGCCGACCCGTTTTCAAAACCAACGCGGCGAAAAACAAAC
>Ga0209666_1001249_pt1 | contig 19534 bp, 12 predicted proteins | sample SaaInlV_125m_DNA_FD_184679 | JGI IMG/M metagenome (GOLD analysis project Ga0209666, IMG submission 184679) | Marine microbial communities from expanding oxygen minimum zones in the Saanich Inlet - Saanich Inlet SI037_S3LV_10m_DNA (SPAdes)... | ecosystem: Environmental > Aquatic > Marine >...
GGACGCCCGCGGGCCTCGAGCCGTGCGCCACGCCCGCGCGCAGGATGCACGACAGGAGCGCGAGGACACACAGCGTGGTGCTCTTGTGCGTCATCGTTCTCCTCCCGGGACGCGTCTCGCGGGACCGCGGGCGCGCGAGGACACCCGTCACGAGATCTGACTCGGCGAGACGGATAAAACGGACGACGCGGCCCGCGTCGCGACGCGCGTCAGTCCACCCCGCCGTCGCGTGCGACTTCCGGCTCCGTCGCGCGGGGTCAGCCCAGGCGCGGGAGACTCGAGGGGCGAGCGCGACGTGCGAAGGCGGTGCCTCGCGCGCGCGTCGTTGTGCCCGCGCACGCGCGAAGCCGCACGGAACAAACCCAACGCGAAAGCGAACAACTGTTCGATAAACGCGGCTGGCTGGCTGTCGCTCGGCTTCTCAAGGAGTTAGAACCCCTCGTCCGCACACAGAATCGGATTCTTTTGCAGACTGTTTGCCATTTGCACTCTCAGAATATTCCGGAATCGACGAGCGGAAAGCGGAATCGAGAGCAGCGAAAGTCGGCCAATATACATGGTATCGGCGCCTCGCCTCGCGTGTTTTTTGCGCGATTTCGCCGAAGAAAAACCGAGGTCCGCGCGCCCGGCTCTCCCTCTTTGCGACGCGCAGAGCTGTTCTAGAACAACTCGGCAGCCATGCCTAAGACGCAGGACGTCGTCACGCGTGAATACACCATCAACCTCGCCAAGGCGGTTCATGGGATCACCTTCAAGAAGAGGGCTCCTCGTGCGGTGGCTGCGGTGCGTACCACCCCGGCGACCGAGCACGCGCGATTTTCTAGGGCTACGGCGCGGGCGTTCGCGGGCGACCGCGGGCGTGCGACCGCCCCGCGACTCCGGAGCGACGCGCTCGGTCGCGAGGCGTGTCGTGCGGACCGAGCGCCGGCGTCATCCCGGCGCACGCGACCTTCCGGCCGGCGCCGCGGTCGGGTTTCCCGACGCACCCATCGTCGCGTTTTTTCCATCCATCGCCGCGCGCGAGGAAACACCGCTGACCCCATCCCCCGCGCTCTCGCACACGCAGGTGAAGAAGTTCGCCCAGAAGACCATGAAGACCTCGGACGTGCGCGTTGACGTGAAGCTCAACAAGGCTATCTGGTCCAAGGGCATCCGTAACGTGCGTCTCCCCCCGCGCGCGTCTCTCCCCGGCACACCACCGCGCGCGTTTCTCGATGGGGCTAGGGTTTTCGCTCGCGCGACGGACGCTGACCGTCTCGCTTTCGTTTTTTCTCCGCGCGCAACAGGTTCCCCGCAAAATCCGTGTGCAGATCTCCCGCCGCCGCAACGACGACGAGGACGCGGAGGAGGACCTCTACTCCTACGTCACCGTCGCCGACACCCCCGAAGGGTTCTCCGGTCTCGGCACCAAGGTTGTCGACGACGCGTAATCGTCGCGACGATTACGTGTGGTTCGGGTCTAGTTTGGGTTGCGCGCGCGCTCCTCGTCTCCGGCGCGAGGCGGGGTTGCGCGCGCGCGTGAGATCTCGTGGGCGCACGCGAAAGGAGGAGGCGTTTGTAATCTGCCGAAGTTCTTTCCATCCGTGAGCATCCGATAGCTCGTTCGAACGCTCCGGAGCCGGTTCGCGGCGCTCCGCGAAAGAAAAGCGTCGTTTTGGAAAGGAAACAGTCCACGACGTTGTTTCGCGTCCTCTCTGCGTCTTGTTCCTCCTGTCGATGTGCTCGTCTCGGTTGATTGTCAAACCAACATCGTACGCGCGCCTTGTCGACTCGCTGACGTTGGATTGCGTCGCGCGCACGGCAGAGCGAGGCGCCGGCGGCCGCGATGCCGAACTCCCGCGTGTTCCTGGACATCGACTTCGACTCCCACCGCGAGAAGTACGCGCGCGCTGCGGCGTTCGTGGAGGCGACGGACCTGCGGTACGGCTTCAGCAGCAAGGAGATCGCCGAGCTGGGCGGCGGGGAGAAGCAGCGCGTGTTGGAGCTGTACGCGGACGACTTCGACTGGTCCGACAAGGGCCCGATCGAGATCGAGCCCGCGGAGGAGGAGCGGCTGGTCATCGAGCTGTTCGACGACAAAGCGCCGATGGCCGTGGAGAACTTCAAGGCGCTGTGCGTGGGCGACCGCGGCGTGAGCAAGAACTGCGGGGTGGCGTACTCGTACAAGGGCGTGCGGTTTCACCGCGTCGTGGCGGGATTCATGGCGCAGGGCGGCGACTTCGCGATGCAGAACGGCTCGGGCGGGGAGTCCATCTGGGGCAAGAAGTTCAAGGACGAGAAGGATGGGTTGCGACTGAAACACGAGAATCGGGGGGTGCTGTCCATGGGGAACACGGGGAAGAACTCCAACGGGTCGCAGTTCTTCATCACGTTCGCGCCGTGCAAGGCTCTCGACGGGAAGCACGTGGTGTTTGGCCGCGTCGTGGACGGGTTCGGGGTGCTGGACAAGATGGAAGCGGTCGCGGTCGAAGCGGGGGGGGTCACGGAGGAGCCCACCGTGCCGGTGGTCATCGCGGACTGCGGGATGATGCCGTGATGAGAACAACATGGGTGTCCACCTATAGGCGTTTCGCGGGGTTCCGAGAGACGCGCGGCGCGCGCGCGACGTAGACTACTTCCGTAACGTACAAACAAGTATGTGAACATCAAAACAAACGCGAGGGACGCGAGGGACGCGTCGCGCCGAGGCGGGTCTCGTCATCGAGCGCTCATCGCCTGTGTCTATGTACATCACCTTCGACGCGTCGAGGTTTAGGTGGTCATCGCGTCATCACGCGTCCTTCTGGGCGGCGGAGACGTCGACGTTCTCGGAGGACTTCTTCTCTTTTCCGGACGGTTCGGCGGCGGCATCCGTCGCAGTCGCCGGCGGCGGCGCGCGCGCGTCCTCACCCGAACCTCCCGCCTGTTCCTCCCGCCGCGAGGGAGGGAGCGCCGCGGGCGCGTCCGCGCGCACTAAAACGGTCTTTCTCTCCGCGGGCAGAGGCGCGGCCGCCGTGACGGTCAGGACGCCGTCCACGACGAACGCCTTGAGCGAGCCGAGGTCGACGCGCGACGGCAACGTCGCGGCGTACGCCACGCGTCGCGTCGCGTCGCTGGCGGCGGCGGTGAGTCTCGCGCCGCCCTCGGCGTCGGCGGTGGCGGATACCTCGAAGTTCGCCGCCTTGAGCCCGGGCACCGCGCCGCGCATCACGGTGATCTCGTCCTCGCCGAGCGCAGCGGCGTCGGGTCCGGGCGCGGGAAGCGCGGGCGCCTCCGCGAACACGGGCACGGCGACGGGCGCCGGCGGCGCGGGCGGCGCGACGACGAGCGCGAGCGCGCCGTCCGCGCATCGCGCCGAGACGATCGCGTTCTTGTCCTTGAGATGCTTGTCAAAACGCAGGCGTTTCTTGAACGACCCGCGCGTTTCGGAGACGCCGCTGATCTCGACGACGCGCGAACGGCGCTCGACGGTGATGCGCAGGTCGCGCGCGGCGAACCCGGGCACGTCCAGGCGGAAGACGGCGGCGCCCGGCGGCGTCGCGGGCGCCTCCGCCGGCGCGTCGCCGGCGGCGATCTCCACCGTCTCGAGCGCGGGTTCAGCCTTCGGGACGACCACGCGGAAGACGCCGTCGATGCACGAGGCGGTGATGTTGTCGGCGTCCACCAGGCCTCCCGAGGGGAGGCGCAGGTCGGCGCGGATGTGCGGCCGCGTGGCGGAGCGCACCAACAGGCGGTCCGCCTCGCCGGCCTCGGCGGGCGCGGCGGTCACCGAGATGTCACCCGCGGCGACGCCGGGGACGAGCGCGGTGATGAGGTACCCGCGGTCGGTCTCGACCACCTCGGGGTCGAACGCGTCCTCGTCGCTGCCGTGGCCGGCATCCAGCGCGATCCTCGCGAGGTTCTCGATGTGGTAGAAGGGGTGCAGGTGCGCGGCGTAGGGGTGGTGCGCGCGCCTGTGCCGCTTGGCGGGTCGGTGGTACCCGCGATGCAGCGGCGAGTGGAAGGCGTCGAAGACGTCGAAGGCGGAGGCGAACATGGTGCGGTTCGGCGGTGGTGTCGGTGTGGTGTCGGTGGTGCTGTGTGCTCGAAGGGGGCAGGGGTCGGCTGGGGGCCGAGCGTGCGTGTGTCCGTCGCTTGTGCGCGTGTGGAAGTGACGAGGGGAGGCGCGCGAGCGCGCTTTTATGCGCGTTTCTCGAGAAACCAAAACGTCGCGAAAATCACGCTTCGCGAACCGTCGCGGCGCGTCGCCAGTCGTCGATTGGACGCGCCCCGAACGTAGGCGACGGAAGTGGAAACGTGGCGAATATGGTTCCGGGAGCTTCCACACCCGTCGTCGCGGGTGCGGGGGATGGCGACGGCTCTCGCGGCTCGGGCGCCGGCGAGACTCCCGCCGGGAACCCCCGGACCTCGCCGGCGGCGGGTCGGGCGACCGAGAGCCGCCGCGCCGCGCGAGGGCGACCGAGCGCGCGCGTCCCCGGACGAAAACTCCTCGGCGCGGGATGCGGAGCCATCCTCGGACGCGCCCGCGGCTGGCGCGCGGCACTGGTCCGCGAAACTCCGCCCGGGAACCGCGAAAGAGACCACCCGGGATGACCTGCGGTACATGTCCGCCGCGGTGGTCGCCGCGGGCGCGCGGGACGCCGAGCGCGGCGTGACCGCTCCCCGCCTGCTCTCCGTCAAGCGCGACCGCGACAACGTCGTGTTCGTGGACGACGACCGCCTGTTGACGCCGTTCCTCGCCGACGCGCTCGGCGTCGACGAGCGCGAAGCCTCCCGAGTGTTTCGCAGGCTGTGCGAGGTTTACCCCGCGGCGAAAGGACGCGCGGCCTCGATGGGCGTCCCGGCGCTGGCGCGGCTGTGCTCGGACCTCCCCGGTTTGTCCCGGCGTCTCGTCAAGCTCGAGGCGCTCTTCCCCGAGTGCGACGTCGCGAAGATGGCGTCGCAATCGCCGTGGCTCCTGGAACTGAGCGCGGACGAGGTGATCGGACCGAGCCTCGAGGCGTTACAGCGCCTGTTCCCGGAAGCTGGCGAGGGAGGTAAGCCGGGCGTGCACCGGATGGTGCAGGCGGTGCCGCAGCTCCTGGACGCAACGTTCGCGGAACGCGCGGTGTCGGCGCTCGCGGTAAGTCTGGGCGTCTCACACGAAGACGCCGCGACGCGCGTGCACAAAAACCCGCGGCTGGCGCTGGAGGTGGAGTCCGCGTCCGTGCGGAGCAAGTACAGCGTCGCGTTCGACCAAACGCACGTCAAGGCGAACAAGGTGGTCCGCTGGGAAAAAGGCGACCAGAGGGAGGAGTACTACAGGAGTACTACGGACGCGACGCGCGCGCGAAGCGAAACGTGAAAGTGAACTTCTTCTTGACACAAAACTTGACGCCTTCTTTCTGTCTTCGCGCTCCGAACCCGAACCCGAAGATGTGGCACCCCTCCGATTTTATTTGTCTTATGACCGCTGTAAAAAACACGAATCATAACCGTGCGATTCCAACACGCTTCCATCAGATGCAGAAAGAGCTCCGGCAACAGCCGGAAATCATTCTTCCATAGAATCTACTCGATCGACCGATCGACTGTTCCCCTAGTCACAGAAATGTGAAAAGGGGTCGTAGCTCACATGGCAGAGCGCTCGCTTCGCATGCGAGAGGTACGGGGATCGATACCCTGCGACTCCATTTTTTGTTTTTTGCTGCCAGACAACACGCACTTTTTTTTGCCAAATCGTCTTCGCTATCCTCTCAGGGCGACGCGCACGCAGCGCGGGCAGCGCAGCGGAGATGGGCGACGACGAAGGACGACCGACGCTCCACGCGTGGCTTTTGTCGCTCGCGGAGGCGCACGACGTGCGCGTGCACCCCTCGCTCGAGTTCCGCGAGACCGACGAACGCGGCCGGGGGTTGTTCGCCTCGCGCGACATACCGATCGGTGAGGTGCTGTTGTCCGTGCCGAGGGCCCTGTCTTTGAGCGTGCAGGATGGCGCGGGCGTGTCCCTGCCTCCCGACGGGGCGTGGCCGCGCGTGCGCGCGGGGGTCGCCGCCAACGCCCCCGACGCCGGCAAGTCCTGGGAGTGCGTCCTGGCGCGCGCGGTCGTGGACGCCGTCGCGGGCGACGGAGGCGCGTTCTGGGCGCGCTACGGCGGCATGATGCCGCCGCCCGAGAGCCTCGCGCTGCCGTTCCTGATCCCCGACGGCGAGCTCAACAGCCTCGAGGACGCGGGCCTGGCGGAGGACGCGCTCGTGGAGCGCGCGCGCATCGCCGCGCTCATGCCCGACCTCCTGGACCCGGTCTCGGAGGAAGGCGAGGAAGAGGCGCCGGGCGCTTCGCCGAGCGGCGAAGACGACGAAAAAAAACAGCATCCCGACGTCGCGCGCTCCGTCGCGGCGTGGGCTCTGGCGCTCGTTCGGTCGCGCGTGCTTCTGGCGGGCGAGGTGCGCGGCGCGGGGCCTCCCCTCGCCGCGCGCGCGATCGTGCCTTTCATCGACCTGGCGAACCACGCGGAGGGAGGCGCGCCGAACGCGGATTACCGGTGCGAGGGCGTGGAGACGCCCGGCGCGCCTCCGCCGCGGCGCGAGGACTCGACGCGGTTCGAGCTCGTCGCGATTAAAAGCATCGCGGCGCGCGAGGAGATCGCGCTGGCGTACACCAAAGGAGAGGGCACGTCCAGGGCGCACTTCGCGCAGTACGGGTTCGCGCCCGCGGGGGGCTACGCCGGGGACCGAGTCGAGTTGCTCGCCGCGGACGCCGAACGCGCGAGCGACGAAGACAAAAACGACGCGGCTGAAAAAAAAAACCGACCCGCCGTCGAGGGCAAGACGGCGACGCGCCTGCGCGCGTCGCTCCGCGCGAAGCTTCGCGGCGCGCTTCAGCGTTCGACCGCGGAAAACACATCGAGCGCGTCCTGGGTCGCCGCGGGCGCGTTTCTGTCCGGTCTCTTCGGCACCGAAGGCGAGCCCATGAGCGAGAGGGAGGAGACGATGACGCTCGTCGCGATTCGGACAAGGGTCGCCGAAACCGAACGCGCGTGGCGAACGAGTTTAGAGGCGGACGAAGCCGAAGCCGCCGAGATAGGGGCGCGCGTCGCCGAGCGGCGGCGGAGCCGTTCCGGAGCGGCTTCGAAGGCGGAGTTGTTACAGGAGAGGCGCCTGTGCGTCCTGGGCCTGAGGACGCAGAAGAAGAGGCTCGTGCGACGCGTCGCGGAGCTCTTGGAGGACGCCGACCTCCAAGTCGCGAGCGCGTAGATTTTTTACGTCTACCAAACGAGTCCTTCGCGTTCGTAGGCGGAGCTTTGATACAAACTACTTCTCAGAGTACATCCGCGCGCTCTACTCCTCAGTCCCAGTACTTGATGGTCCCGTCCCACGAGCACGTCGCCACCTTGCTCTGCTCCAGGGGGTGCCACTCGCACCCGATGGTGACCTTGTCGTGCGCCTTGAGGCTCTTAAAAATGCGGCACGTCTTCCAGTCCCAGAAGAAGAGCTTCCCGTCTCCGTCGCCCGAGGCGACGAATCGGCCATCCGGCGAGAACCCGAGCTGGCACGCGTACCCGGCGTTGGAGTGCCCCTTGAACACCTTCTTGCGGTTGCACCGGAACTTGTCCTTGGTGCTGTAGACGGTGATCTGGTTGTCCAGGCTCTGGCACGCCAGCCAGTTGCCGTTCGGGGAGAGCGCCGTGGCCGGCGCGCTGTGCATCGTCGGATCCGCGATGTACTTCATCGTCACCGGGATGCCGAATTCCCAGACGCGAATGGATTTGTCGTCGCTCGTGCTGACGAACCGCCGACCTTCGTCGCAGAACGTGATGGAGTTCACCGCACCGAGGTGCTGATCGTACTCCTGCACGACGTCGCCCGCGTTCCAGTCGTACTGGAGGATTTTCTTATCGCTCTGGCCCGCGAGTAACACGTTCTGCTGGTCGTCGTGCGGGTGCGACGTGACGCAATACGCGACTTTGCCGCTCGTCACCGTGCTGATCACCGCGCCCGTCTCGGTGTCCCAGAGCTTGATCTTCTTGTCCCAGGACGACGTCACGAACCGCGAACCGTCGTTCGTAAACGTGATGTCCTTCAGCGCCTTCTCGTGGCCGAGGTACGTGCGCATGCACTTCCCCGAGCCGTGCACGTCCCAGATCTTCGCCTTGTTGTCCAAGCCGGCGGACAAAATCAGATGGCCGTGCTTCGGGAAGAACCGGATCGCCTGGACACCCTTCGCGTGCCCGCTCCACGTGTGTATGCACCGCTTCGGGGCGTAGCAGTGGTCGTTCTCCTTCTTGCGGTCCTTGGGAGGCGTGATCCAGCTCTCGCCCGCGTAGTTCTTCTCCGACGTACCGTGGAAGAAACTCTTCTCGGCGCGAGACGCGTCGTCGGCGCCGCCGGCGTCGCGCGCGCCGCCCATCGCCTGGTCCACCAGCGCCCCCTCAGCCTCGTCCTTGAGCTTACCTCGCGCGCGCAGGTTCGCCTCGCGGCGCGCGGCGTGCCACTCGATGTACTCCTTCTGCTGGGAAGACAGGTCCTCGCGAGAAACAACAGGTTTCGCCGCGCGCGCCGGCGCCCACGCGCCGCCGTCAGCGGCGGCGTCGCCGGCGCCGTCGGCGACACGCGCCAGCGCGTCGTCGCGCACCTTCCTCCTCTTCGCGCCGCTCATCGTGAACACCGTGTCCCCGCCCTCTCTCTGAGCGGCCGCGGCGTCGCCCACGACGCCCGCGCCGTCTGGGTTCGCGCCGTACCCGCGCGCGTGGAACGTGTTGTACTGCTCCTCGAACGCGAAGCGATCGAGGTGCGCCGTCTCGACGTGTCCGGTGGCGTGATTCCGCGCGCCTCGCGCGGCGCCGTCCGCTCGGAACGGGTGCGCCGGGCCCGCGAGCGGCGCGTGCAGATCCTCGTACTTGGCGTTGTAGTAGATCTTCTTCTTCGCGGGGTCGTGCAGGTTACGCACGTCCGCGGAAGACACCACGATCTGCGCGTCCCCGTCCATCACCAGCGTCTTCCCCGCGGTGTGCACCGCGGGCGCGAGGTCCTTCGCGGGGCGAAGCGTCGTCGTCACCGCGTCGCCGTCGCCGTCGTCGCCGTCGCCGCTGTCGCCGCTGTACTGCGCCAGGAGGTCCATCGTGTCGGGACGACCGGTCCAGGCGCGGCGCGGTGTGAGAACGCCCCGCGCGTGAGGGGCACCAAGCGCCAGATTCGCGCGCTCAACGAAAAATAGCCCAGCGCGGCACGCCGCACTGTCGCGCCCGCCGCTCCAAGAATTTGACCTGCAGCAGTCGGCGCTTTTTCGGATGTCGCGACCAAATTTTGGATAGGCCGCGCTCCGGAAAGCGCGCGCGCCGGCTCTAGCGACCCGCACAACGCGCGCTGCACGAGTTCGGCGGGGGATTTGAAGCGCGCTCGTGCGTCGGGCCACGGCGGAAGGTTGATCGGCGGTTCGGAACACCGACGGTGCGGCCGCATTGCCCTGGCGGTGTTAAGTTAGGTGCAGCACAAAACCCTCGAACAAGGGTTGTTGAGGCGAAGCTATCTCCTCGGCGCGCGCCACGCAGGGTCGGCGAGCGGTCGGGGTCGCGTGTCCTCACACTCGGGCTCGCGATCGAGGCAGGCGCGAGAGCGTTCGAGTGGCTGAATAGGGTGTTCTGAGGCATCGCATCGAGATGTTCGCCGCCGCGCGCGTCGTCGCCGCCCCCGTCGCGGCGGTGCCCGCCGATCGAAAAAGGGCGGTGAGGCGATGCGTCGTCGCCGCCGCGCGCGCGCGCCCGCTGTGCCGCGGGGCGCCCGCGTGGCGCGCGCGGCCGCGCCCGTCCGGCCTCGCGGGGCCCGTCGCGGCCGCCGCGAGCGCGCGCGGTGACGCGGACGACCGCGCGGAGGAGCCGGCGGAGGAGTCGGAGGGGCGCCGAGCGGGGCGGTCCGACCCCGACCCCGAAGCCGACGCGCTCGTGTTCGGTCGATCGGCGCGGCGACGAGACGCCGCGAACGCCGGCCAGCCCCGGTCGGTGCTCGACCGCGTCCCCGACGCGAACGGCGCTGTGGATGCGCGCGTGACCCGCGCGGGGAAAGCCGCGCTGGTGTCCCTCGCCGCCGTGTTTGGCTCGGCGGGCGCCGCGTACGCGGCGCAGATGCGCGAAAACACCGGCGGCGCCTCCTCGGCGGCTGCGCCCTCCCGCGCGTCTTCCTCGGCGCCTTCCACGGCCTCGGACCTCGGCATGCTCCTGGCGGACGCATCCGGCGGCGAGTCCGAGGCTGAGGCGGCGGCGCGCGCCAAGAAACTTGCCGAGGTGCGCCGCATCAAGGCGGAGCGCGCGAAGCAACTGCAGAAGCGCAAGAAGGGCGAGACGACTTCGCCCGCCGAGGCGGATGCGCCCGCCGAGGCGGAGAAGGGCGCCATGCCCGAGCGCCTCTCGCGCAAGGAGCGCCGGAAGAGGTTAGAAGAAAACGAGTCCATGACCCCCGCGGAGCGCAAGAAGGCGGAGCGCATCGCCAAGGCGAAGGAGAAGGCGTTCGCTGAGGCGCTCGAGCGCGAGCGCGCCGCCGCGGGAATCAACGCCGAAGCCGAGGACGACTTTGGCGCGTTGGACGCCGCCGAATCCGCCGAGACCGTCGCGGCGGTGTCGGCGCCGGAGGAGAAGCAGGCGGAGAAAGCGAAAGAGCCTGCCGAGGGGAAGAAAAAGCTGGGTATTTCGCTCCCGGGCGGCGGCGGCGGCGGTGACAAAAAAGGCGCAGGCCCCGCGTCGGAGGACGGCAACCCGGTTTCGAACCTGGTGCGCAAAATCACCGGCCCGCGGTTCACGCGCAACGTGAACCTGCGGTACCTGCGCGACCCGTTCGCGGTGAAGGGCACGTCCATGTTCCCGTGCGAGATGGCGTACACCGGCTTCTACGAGCTGTGTGAGGTTGGGCGCGTGGCGCGGGTCGAGTACATGCCCAACATGAACAGCGTCAAGTTTTTCCTGTTTGACACGGACGAGGTGTTTTACGCCAACCTGCCGTACGACCCGACGCTGTACCCGATGCTGCTGCAGCGCGGCGTGGACATCGTGTCGAGGCAGTACGGCGCGCTGGAGCTGTTCGTGCGCTCGACGTTCAACGTGCTGACGCCCGCGGTGCTGGTGTACTTCTGCTGGTCCGTGTGGAGCGAGCTCACGAACGACACCACCGAGGGCTCGACTTTGGCGAACACCGGCACCGCCAAGACCTACTCCAGCCAACCGCGAACGGGCCTGACGATGAAGGACATCGCCGGGATCGACGTCGTGCGCGAGGAGATGGAGGAGCTCATCTCGTACCTGCGCGAGTACGAGCGGTACCGGAAAGCCGGCGCGGTGATTCCCGCGGGCGTTTTGCTGTGCGGCCCCCCCGGCACCGGCAAGACGCTGCTCGCGCGTTGCCTGGCGGGCGAGGCGCAGGTGCCTTTCTTCTCGTGCGCGGGCACGGAGTTCATGGAGATGTTCGTGGGCGTGGGCGCGGCGCGCATCCGCAACCTGTTCAAGCAGGCGCGCGACGTCAAGCCGTGCATCGTGTTCATCGACGAGTTTGACTCGGTGGCGATTCGCCGCAAGGACCCGACGTCGCAGGACGTCTCCGGGAACGACGAGCAGGTCGCTACGATCAACCAGCTCCTCACGGAGATGGACGGGTTCGGCGGGAACGCGGGCGTGATGGTGTTTGCCGCCACGAACAGGCCGCACGTCATCGACCCGGCGTTGATCCGCCCCGGGCGATTCGACCGCGTCGTGGAGATGCCTTTACCCAACCGCCGCGCGCGCATGGACATCATCGACTTGCACTGCTCGTACGAGCAGTTCGAGGGCATGATCGACCCTGACCTGAACGTGGAGTTCATCGCGCGGCAAGCCGCGGGGTTCACGGGCGCGGACTTGGAAAACCTCGTGCGCACCAGCGCGTTGCGCAACGCGTCGCAGAAAGCGGGCGTGCCCGCCGGGGACGCGACGTTTCTCACCGTGATTGACGAGATTCGCCGGTCCAACGTGTTCAAAGCAACGGGGAGCGGCACGGTGGGTGAAACGAACGACGTGACGGAGAACGCGCTTATTCAGCAGATGAACCCGTACGTGAGGGACACCGTGTGCACGTACTACGCCGCGCAGACGCTGGTGGGCATGATGTGCCCCAACTACGACGACATCGCCAAGGTGCGCGTGTTTGCCAACGGCGAAGAGACGGGGCAAATCGTGTACGTGCCGGATGAGGTTGGCGCCGACGGCGCGGCGTCCGTCAAGCGCCGCACGTGGTACGAGAGCAAGATGACGGTCTTGGTGGCGGGCCAGATGGCGGAGCGGTACCTGTACGGCCCGGACAAGGTGTCGCAGTACGGTGTGCTGGACATGAAGGAGGCCACGGCGATGGCGTGCGAGATGGTGATGATGCACGGGTGGTCGGACCTCGGGCCCATCGCGGTTTTGCAGGACCTCTCGGCGGAGGAGAAGTACCTCAAGGCGGGGAAGCAGAAGGGGCAGAACAAGGTGGACGCCGGCCGCGCGCGTGGCAAGCTCTGGGGCGCGCCCGAGGGCAAGGGCGAGGATTTGCAGAGCGCGCGCTCGAAGGCGAAGCGCGAGAACGAGGACGCGCAGATGCTGCTGTTGGGCCTCTCCGACGAGCTCGACCTGCTCATCGCCAACGAGGTGCGCAAGATCTTCGTCAAGGCGTGCCAGCGCGCGGTGATGATCATGCACGACCCCAAAGGCACGGAGATGCTCTTCACTCTGCGAGAGGCGCTGTCCACCGCGAAAGAAATCAACGGCCTGAACTTGCACCGCGTCTTCGACAAGTTCGGCCTGAAGAAGCACCGCGACTTCAACCTGGTGGACCTGAACTGGGGCAAAGAGTACGAGCTTTATTGGGACGAATTCGTGAACCACATCTGGGCGGATGACGCTAACAACACCGGGTTCTGGAAGCTCGTGCAGGAGCAGTGGCGGTACACGGTCGTCGAGCCGACGATGTACGAGAGAGAGGTGCGAGGAGGGAAGAAGACGCTGGGCGAAGGAGAGGAACCGGTCACGCCGGACCTCCCGGAATGGGCTCGCGAGTACGTGCGCTCGCTCGACGTGGGCGCGCGCGAGGAGATGCTCATGTACGCGCCGAAGGACGTCCAAGATCGCATCCGCGACGGGCGGCCCGCGGTGTACGACGGGCCGGGGTTCGGGAAGCGGGACATCCGCACGGAGCGGGACTTCGAGAATCCGCACGTTCCGTCCAACGAGTGAGCGAGTGAGGAGTAGAGTCATTCACGCATCGGATAGGGAGCGCGAACGAACCGGTCACGAGAAGAGAACGCGCGCGACCAGTTGTTTCGAAAATATAAAAGCTCTCCTCTTTTTTTTCGACGCGACAAGTTTGCAACGCCTGAACGCTGTCGAACTCGCGGCGCGTCGACTGATGCCTGCGCGACGCGGGATTCTTCTAAGCCGCGGCTTCCGGTCGAAGGCGCCACACGAGGACGCGCGTGGATCCACGATGGCGTCGTCCGACGGCACCGCCGCGGCGGCGGCGCTCAAGGCGCGCGGCTACGCGGGCATACTGAGCTCGGAGTCCGCCGGCGTGATGGCCGTGATGCGGCAGAACGCCAAGTGGGCGCTCGTGCCGGGCTACGGCTACGGCGACGAGGATGGGCCCGACGATCCCATGCTGGAGGAGTTTCGTGCGATGAGGCGGGCGCTGTTCACGTGGCGCGACTGGGATAAAGTCGCGCCCGTGGCGTACCTGGCGCCGTTCCTGCAGGTCATCCGTTCCGTGGAGACCAGCGGACCCATCACGGGGTGCGTCATCCCGAGCGGTGCCTCCCGAAGGCACTTCGTCGAGTCCCGGTTCCCGCAGCGCGTCGCTTCGCGCGGGACGCGGCCTCGTCTCTTCGCTCGATCTTGAAATCTCCGCGTGCCGTCCGCGCGTCGGGTCGCGCGATCGGTCGCGCGCCGCCCGCCGAACGCGCGCGCGAAGGCTCGGACGTCCCGCGAGACGTCCCGCAAGGCGTTTGCGCCGCGCGAATCGCATCCAGAGGCTGACCGCATGCTCCCTCCCGCGTCACCGCCGCGCCTCCCTGTCGCGCCTCCTCCGTCCGTTCCGCCTCGCGTTCGTCTCCTCGTCGAAAAAACACAAACAGGATGGCGCTCTCGGCGGTGCACAAGGTTTTGAAGCACGGCTTGATCGGCGAGAGTAACCCGCACGCCGCGCAGGCGATGCACGCGGTGGCGGACGCGGTGACGCTGTGCCGCTTCGAGGCGACGGACCCCGACCACGACGACGTGGTGCTCTCCAAGATCCTGCACGTGCTGCTCGAGTGCATGCGGTGTCCGACGGGGCGCCTGCTCTCGGACGACGACGTGTGCAACATCGTGCAGGCGTGCTACCGCATCGGGCACCAGTCCGGCAAGGAGAGCGCGCTGCTCCGCAACCTCTCCAGGCACGTGCTCCGCGAAATCGTGCACGCCGCGTTCGGAAGGCTGCCGCACCTGCCCGCGGATGGCGAGGAGAGCGCGACGCGCATTGACGCCTCAGTCGCCGCGCCGGATCTCTCTGAGGATCCTCCGACGGGCGAGAACGGCGTCGCGGCGCGGTCGCCCGCGGACGAAGACCCCGCGTCGACGCCTCGGTCGCCGACGAAAGGCGCCGGGCGCGTCTCGGAGACGGAGAGCCAGTCCGGGCGTTCCTCGTTCCGCGAAAACCAGGAGCCGTTCGGCTTGGCGTGCGTGCTCGAGATTTTCCGCTTCTCGGTGTCGTTCGTGTCGCTCGAGGAGGGCGCGGACGAGCAGGCGGAGAGCGTGTGCGCGTTCGGCTTACAGCTCGTGCTGGCGTCGCTCGAGTCCGCGGGCGAGGATTTCGCGAGGCACCCCGCGCTTTTAAGGCTGGTGCGCGACGATCTGAGCCGCGCCATGCTCGCCGTGGCGCCGCGCGGACGCGCGCCGGTTCTGGCGGCGACGGCGGCGACCATCCTGCAGCTCTACATGGTGATGCCCTCCGAGCTCAAGATGCAGCTCGAGGCGTTCCTGCGCATGGCGCTCCTGCCGCTGGCGGACGTCCCGAAGCCCCTCGACAATTCGGGCTCGAACGCGGGCGGACAAAACGCGGCCGCCGCCGGTTCGGTAAACCCCGGCGCGTCTTCGGAGTCGCGCCGCGTCGCGCTGGAGTGCCTGGTGGACCTGTGCCGCCAACCCAACTTCGTGCCCGACCTGTACGTCAACTTCGACTGCGACGTGCGGCGCCCGAACCTGGTCGAGGAGCTCGTCGCGCTGCTCAGCCGCGGCGCGAGCCCGGCGCAGGGCGCGCCGCTGACCGACGAGAACCTGCTGTCGCTCGAGGGGCTGCTCGCGATCACCGCCGGAGTCGCGGACCGCGTCGCTCTGTCCGACGCCAAACCCGACCCCGCGACGGAACTCCGAGCGGACGCGCCGATGTCCGTCGAGGACTTCTGGGGCCGCATGCGCGACGCGAACGGCGGCGTGGTGGGATCCGCGCTCACCGCGACGCCCGGGCCCGCGCGCGCGGCTGTGCTGCGCCGCAACCGGTACCTGAAGCGGCGTCTGCTGGCGTGCGCGGACCACTTCAACGCAAAGCCCAAGAAGGGTTTGGCGTATATGGCTGAGATTGGCGTGTTGTTAGATCCGCCCGATCCGGCGGCGGTTGCTGATTTCCTGCGTCACGCCCCTGGGCTGGACAAGTCCGAGGCGGGCGAGTTTCTGGGCGACCACAAGGAGTTCAACGTCGCGGTTCTCAACGCGTACGTCAAGACGTTCGATTTCGCGAACGCCACGCTGGACGCCGCGCTGCGCGCGTTTCTGGACGGGTTCCGACTGCCCGGCGAGGCGCAGAAAATCTCGCGTTTCCTCGAGGCGTTCGCGGAGGCGTACTTCGCCGCGAACCCCGGGTCGGTGGCGGACGCGGACGCGGCGTACGTGCTGTCGTACTCCATCATCATGCTCAACACGGACCAGCACAACCCGCAGGTGAAGAACAAGATGACCTTGGACCAGTTTGTGCGGAACAACCGCGGGACGAATGGGGGAAAAGATTTCCCGCGCGAGACGCTGGAGGCGATTTTCGACGAGATTCGCAATAACGAGATCACGCTGGCGGATGACGCGTCGCCGGCGCGCGCGGGCTTCGACGCCGCGCGGTGGGCGGACATGATGCGCGCGGCGTCGCGCCACCCCGACGGCGGACGCATGATCCGCACGCCCGACCACGAGGAGGCGGCTCTGTACGACGAGGACCTGTTTCAGCTGGTGTGGTCGCCGGCGGTGGCGGCGACGTGCCTGGTGTTTGAGCACCCGGTGGCGGAGAGCGCGCTGAAGGAGGCGCTGGACGGGTTCCTGGGCGTCGCGCGCGTCGCCGGCCACCGCGGGCTGACGGACGTGATGGACCACCTCATCACGGTCCTGTGCGCGTACGCCTCGCCGGTCGCCGGGAACAAGGACAAAACGAACGGTGCTGTGCAAAACGCGCAGAGCGCCAATCGCAAACCCTCGGTGCTCTTCGGCGAGGATGACGTGAGGCGAACGGCGTGCGTCACCGCGTTCACCGTGGCGAACCGGTACGGCGACGTCGTGCGCGGCGGGTGGTGCCCTTTAGTCGATTTGGTGCTTCGAATGCACCGCCTCGACTTGCTTTCTGAGACGGTGCGCAAGGGACTAGAGGTGGACGCGCGCGACGGCGGGCCGATGCTGGACCTTTCCACCTCGACGTCGTTCGCCGAGGCGGAGCGATCGCGGCGCGACGCCGCGCGAAGGCATAAAAACAGCGCGAGCGGCGGTTCGTCGCTCCTGCGCGGCTTCTCGCAGCTGCTCAGCCTGGACGGGCCGGACGGTCTGTTCGGCTCGGGGTTCGCGAGCGGTGGGGGGGAGGTGCCTCTCACGGAGGAGGAGCAGGCTGCGGAAAACCGCGCGCTGCGATGCGTCGAGGCGTGTCGGATCGACGACGTCTTCGCCGACGCGTCGTTTCTCGGGAACGACAGCCTCGCTGGATTAGCGCGCGCGCTCACCTGGGCCGCCGGGCCCGCCGGCGCGGCCGGCGCGAGAGCCGCGCAGGCGAAGGCTTTTTCTTCTTCTGTAAACGGTGTCGTGGGTAACGACGTCGTTAGTAACGACGACGGAAACAACAGCGTCGGACGTACGACCTCTCTGGCGTCTCCTAAGGGCGAAAGCGACGCCTCAGCGGCGGTCGCGGCGGCGGTGGCGGATGAGGACGGCGCGGCGTTTTGTCTCGACGTGCTTTGCGGGGTGACGCTTCGGTGCCGCGACCGCGCTTCGCTTTTGCTGCCGCATCTGTACGGGTACCTGCGCGCGATCGTGGCGTCCGCGAAGACGCCTTCGCCGCTGGTCGAGCGCGCGGTGTTCGAGCTCCTGCGCATCGCACGTGTCATGCTCCCCACCTTGAACGTGTTTCACGACGAAGCCGATAAACGTTTGGCGGAGGATCTGCTGGACGCGCTTCGGTTGACGTTCGCGCTCGAACCAAACGTCGCGGACCAACTCATTAAACGCGTCGCGAGCGAGCTAAACGCGCTCGTTTCGGCGCTCGAGACGGATACCTGGCGCTCTTGCGCCGTTCCGTTCGCGGGCGATCACGACATCGTCCGCACGGCGCGCGGGTGGGATACCGTGTGCAAGCTCTTGATGGCGAGCGCGAGACACCCGGAGGCGGCGGCGGTTGGTTTCGAAGCGCTCGCGCGCGTCGTCGCCGGAAGCGCTCAAAGCGCTTCGGCTTTGAGCGAGACGAGCGGAGGCGCGAGCGACAAAGGCGGCGCGGCGGAGACGGAGGCGTCTTCGGCTGCTTCGGAGACTCACTCCGGCGGTATCTCGAACGTCACGAACAAAAGTCCCCGCAGCCACGCGCGGCCTTGGAACGTGCGGTCGTGCCTCGAGGCGACGAGCGCGTTCGTGGACGCGCGCCAGGGCGGGGACGAGCGGTCCGTTAAAGCGCTCGCGCTTCTCGGCGCGGCGGCGGAAGCGGTTTGCGATTGGTGCGGCGGCGAAGCCGACGGCGGCGCGACGGCGCTCGCGGCGGCGCGCGTCGGCGGATGGGTCTCGGGACCCGACGGTACGGAGCCGGTTACGACTTCGCTGGACGCGCTGGTTTTGTTAAGGCAGGACATGCTGGACGGCCCGTTCACGGATATCGTCTCGTACCTCAGAAGAGTCGCGTCGGTGGATGAGCGCGCGGCGGTGCGCGACGACGCGACGCTCACGCTGCAAAGAGTGTTGTCGCGCGCGGATGCCATGCGCGCTTCCCCGGAGTACTGGACCAAGTGCTTCTCTCCCGACGGTTTGCTGACGGGCATGCTCCACGAGATGTGCGCTTCGTTCAAAGCGATGCCGCAAAAGAGCGAGGTTCGGTTGAAACAAGAAAGAACCGCGCACTTAGCGGTGTCGTGCGTCGCGAAGACGTTTTTACAACGCCTGCCGGCTTTGACACACGCGTCTGAGCCCGCGGCGTTTGCAAACGCGTGGTTCGCGACGCTCGACTCTTTGCGTTTGACGGGTGAAGCCGCGACGTGCGAGGAACTGCGCGAGGCTGTGCCCGAGGCGGCCAAGAACATGCTGCTGGTCATGTCCGCGCAAGGCGTGCTCGCGCCGGGAGCGCCGCAGGGGCTCTGGGAGGAAACCTGGAAGCGAGCGGCGGCGGTGGACAAGTCGCTCACGCCAGCCATCGTCGGCGCGAAGTAAGGCGTCGTTCGAGGGAAACGTTTTTTTCGGGCGCAAGAGGTGCAAAAAATCGTCGCATAGCCATAATATGCATAATCGAGACTAAATGCGCATACGTCGGTTCTCGCCCAATAAAAACGCTTTTGGGCGGGAACGCCCGTGAGCTGGCAGCGCCTGCGTTCGATGAGCACGCGTCCTTGTGGGATCGCGGCATACCGTGTTGCGCGCACCTTCGCGTCGATTCGCCCCATGTCCGCCATCGCCAGCTCCGCCCTCGTGGCGCGCGTCGCCCCCGCCGCGACCGCCGTCTCCGCCCGCAAGGCCATCGGCGGTGCGTCCCAGTCTTCCCGCCCCAACGACATCGCGCGCGCGCATCTTTCGTTCCCGTTTTCTGCGTCTCGCGCGCTCGTCGTCGTCGGCACGCACGCGCGCTGACACCGGCTCCGGCCCGTTTCCCTCGGTGTCACGCTACCCTCTCCCCACCAGGCTCGGCGCGCCCCGCGCTCTTCGCGCGCGCGACCGCGCGCACCGTGACCTCCCGCCGCGCGGACCGCCTGGTGGTGCGCGCCGAGGATGGCCCCGAGATGCCCGAGTTCCTGAAGGACCTGATGAAGCCCCCCGACGCGTCCATCGCCGCCCCGGGCTGGCTCGCGCCCGTGATCGGCCTCGCCGAGGAGGCCGGCGAGGACGCTCCCGTGGTCGGGTACGGCATCATGGGCGCGACCGGCGTGTTAATCGGCCTGGTCTTCGCCATCGCCGGCCTCGGCGCGTTCGGTTTCCTGATGACTATGGCGGGCACCGGCTACGCGTGCTGGCAGGCGAGCCCGTACCTGTCGGAGATCGGCTCCAAGTTCGACGTCGCGCCGACGCAGCCCCCTTCCGCGGACGAGGACGAGGAGTGAACGAGGAGTGAACGAC